>Ga0307373_10001799_pt1 | contig 39799 bp, 40 predicted proteins | sample OX2MG_FD_202534 | JGI IMG/M metagenome (GOLD analysis project Ga0307373, IMG submission 202534) | Soil microbial communities from Risofladan, Vaasa, Finland - OX-2 | ecosystem: Environmental > Terrestrial > Soil > Coastal area > Acid sulfate soil | place: Finland: Risofladan, Vaasa | collected...
TATGCGGCAGTTGTCAGCAACGCCGGCTCGAGGACAATGCCCGAGATCAGCGGACCCCCCGTTATTCCCGAGCATGCTTCGCCCGACGGTCTCGAAGAACGGCCGGCCCGGCCGCCGAGAAACGAGCAGCCGCCGCCGGGGTGACGCTTCGACCTGGAGGCTTCGTCTTCTCCGACGACCTGGAGTCGGAGTCATTCGCAACTAACAGGTCGGTGATGACCCCCCGCATCAGCTGGGAGGCGGTCGCCAGCGAGGGGGGCCGATCCAGTGACCAAGAAGAAGACGGGCGGCGACTCCGCTCTGCCCGAGACGTGGCAGGAAGCCCGTCGTCGCCACCGGCTCTCGGACCGCCACGTGGCGATGGCGCGGGAGCTGGGGCTCAACCCGAAAAAGCTGGGGTCCCTCGACAACCACCGCCAGGAGCCCTGGAAGCTTCCCTTGCCCCGGTTCATCGAGGAGCTCCATGCCAAGCGGTTCGGGCGCTAATGGGGATCGACCACCGCTTCACCTGGCGTCACCCGAGCAGGAGGGCCTAGCTCGGCGCCTGGGACTGGGGGGGGTGCGGTGGTGGGCAGCGAAGCGGGCCCCGAGCCCAGCCGGTCCCGGGCGGCGGTTGGTACCCCGTCCCCCGCGCCCGCCCCTTGGTCATGAGCAGATCCCCCCACTGAGCGGACTTCGCGCCAGGCCGCGCTGCGGCTGGTGATGCCAGGGCGCGCACCGACGGGGTGCCGGTCTCGCTAGAAGGCGCCTTCGGCGCCGGAGGTGACCCCCTTTGGCAACGAGAACGCCCAGGTCAGGCGCTTCTTTTTCAATATGGCCCTGGAGCCAGCCCATGTATCTGGGTAAGGGAGGCGAAGCGCGCCTCCTCGGTGGTTCTCGTGGAGGCAGTGCATTGACTCTGGCGGATTACCCCGATGTCGGGCGGGTCGAGGAAGTGGCCGCGGTGCTGCGATGTTCGAAGTGGTGCGTCTACGACCTGATCAATGCGGGCGATTTGAAGGCGATCCGGCTCGGGCGCGCCATCCGGATCACCCACCGCGCCCTGGAGGAGTTCCTGTCGGTATGACACTCGGGGCGGGTACGCCGCATCAGCGGGGATCAACGGCACGCTCGCGAACCTCAAAGCCCCTCTGGAGCTTCCGGAAGTCAGCCCGCCTCGCCTGCCATCAGCTCACCGAGAAGCTGCGCGGCCGCTTGGTCTCGGGCTGGCACGACGTGGCTGTAGATGCGGAGCAGGACCGAGGCGTCGTGGCCGAGGCGGCCGGCGACCAGCCGCGGGTCTATGCCTGCGGCCACCAGCTGGGTGGCGGAGAAGTGCCGCAGGTCATTCAGGCAGATATGCGGGAGCCCCTCCCGGTTGCGCAAGGAAGTGAAGGCAGCCGAGACACGATCGGGCCGCCACGGCTCGGAGTGGTCGGCCGTCTGGGACCAAATGAAGGCGTCATGAGCGAGTTCGACTCCGAGTGCTTCGCAGCGAGCCTCGGCCCGGGCCTTCTGCTCCAAGAGGACGGCCAGGGTGATGGGGTCGAGGGCGAAGCGCCGCCGCTTCTTGTTCTTGGTTGCCGAGAGCATCACCACGCCATTGGGAAAGACCTTCAGCACGTTCTCTTTGGCCTGGAGCGCCGCCGCCTCTTTCTTGGGGAGGTCCGAACACCGCCACCAGATCACGGCGGTGGCCGCGTCGACGTCGACGTCGCAGAACCGCAGTCCACAGATCTCCCCCCGGCGCATGCCGGTGGTGGCATCCACGAAGATCAAGGCAGCCAGGTCCGGGTTGGTCTCACTCAGCGCCAGGGCCAGGCGGCGGGCTTCGGCCGGCGTGGGCGGTACCCGCTCTTGGGGGGCGAGGGGCGGAGCCTGAGCCTCGCTGGCGGGGTTGGGCGGGGAGAGCCATCGCCAGCGGATGGCCTGGTTGAGGGCCGCTCGGATGAGGGAGTGGTAGTGATGGCGGGTGGTGGAGTGGCGGCCCTTGCCCGACCGTCCGCCCTCGGAGGCGAGCCGGGCGTAGAACTCGTCAAGGTCGAGTCCACTCAGACGGCGGACGTCCTTGGCGCCGATCTCGTCGTCCTTGATATCCGTCGCCCGGCGGCGGGCCTCGAGGAGGGTCTTCGGGGCTCTGCCCCTCGCCTCCTGGTGGCGGAGGTAGTCATCGAGGAGCTCACTCAGGGTGTGACGCCCGGCCTGGTGGCGACCGGCTTCCACCTCGGTCACCAACTTGGCCGCCTCGGTCTCGACCACCTTGGGAAAGCCCTTCGCACCTGGGCGACGAGGCGCCGTGCGGACCGTTCGGGAGATCTGCCCGTATTTCCCGGTGGCGGGATTGCGTCGCCCGGCAGCGACGGTGATCTCCCAGACGCCCGGTTCGCGCTCCCGTATCCTGGCCACGTGGTCACGGTACTAGCTCGAAGCGCAATTATGGGATCCTGTATGGGATGACCTGAGCTGAGTTGGTAAAGTGCCTGCTGGAGGGATGCGAGAGCGGCCGAATCGGACGGTCTCGAAAACCGTTGTGGCGCAAGTCACCGTGGGTTCAAATCCCACTCCCTCCGCCGGGAGAAGTCCCAGCTCAGAGGCCCTTTCTGGTTATTAACCGGGAAGGGCCTCTGTCGGTCGCTGATCAGGGCCCGGCTGCGTCCCGGTCTGGGCCACATCCCGCTGCGCAAGCTGGGCCCGGCCGACCTGGACGCCTTCTACCGCCGCCTTCTGGCCGGAGGTCTGTCGCCCCTCACCATCCGCCATGCCCACGCCGCCCTGTCCACGGCCCTGCGCCAGGCGGTCAAGTGGGGCTGGATCGACCGCTCACCGGCCGAGCGGGCCTCCGTGATGTTCCACGGCATACCGCACGTGCCGGTAGATGCCGTTGAGGAGTACCGGGCCCAGGCGCCCTGATTCAGCTTGGCGTCACAGCGTCGGCAAACCGCAGCAATTGAGGGCCGCCAGCGAGGCGTTGGCGGCGTTCACGCGAGGGTCACTTCCGTAGCAGTTCCGGCTCACGGGCGACTCAGATCGGAGCAACCGACACATTCGGCATGTCGGCGGTCAGTCGGTGGAGATCGGAAGCATCACCGGTGAGAAGCCGCACCCGACCAGACAGGTTCTCTGCGCTGACGGCGACGATGGCGTCGATGGTGTCATCCCCACCGGCCCGGCCGAGCAGTTCCCCGGCGGCCCGACCAAGCTCAGGGGTCACGGCGTCCTTGGTCACCGCCTGGAGAAGGGAGTGGACCCGGGCATCACGAGCGTGACCGCGTAGGACCTCGGCCAGCACGACGCTGCTCACGTGGACGCGGACCGCAAGTTGCTCCGCAATGGCTAACTCGGCCCGGACCCGGACTTGTCCGCTGGCCCCGGCACTGAGCGCGCCGGAGTCGAGGACAACGGCGTCGGGGACGGAGGCGCCCCTCAGCCTCGAGCGGGACCTTCGCCTAGCCACTGCGAACGCACCTCAGCCAGTAGGTCGGCCGGAATCGGACCGTGCTCGGTCTCCTGGGCCTCCAGCCAGGCCCGCAGAGCAGCTCGCTGCTCCTCGGCTTCCAAGGCCTGAGCCACGTACCTGGACACACCTCTCGGCCCTACCTGGGCCCGGATTCGTTCCAGCAAAGGGGAGGGGAGCGTCACCGAAACCTTGGCGTACTCGGCCATCAGCCAATCGTACCACCGGTAGGATTCAGAGCCCCTGACGGCAAGCCGCCCCGGAGGGGCGGTGCGCCAGTCCTGGGCCCCGGGGCTCCTCTTGACCTTGACCTTGTAGGGAAAGTATTCACACACCTGATGGTCGATCCGCCCTGAAGGTCATACTCCCGCGGGGGGCTCATCCGCGGCCACAACGGTCACGACCGTTGTGGTGGTCGACGATCTCGTCCCTCAATCCGTCCCAGTCAGAGGCCCTCCTCCAGTGATGGGGGAGGGTCTCTGGCGGGACCCCTTCGCCGGCGGGGGGGCGCCGTCTAGGTTCCACCGGGTGACCAACTACGAACCCGTGATCGCCCTGTTCGAGGGCTATGGCAAGGACGACCCGACCTATAGCGCCCAGTTATCCGTCTACGTCGACGGGGAGCAGGTCATCGACCTGGCCCAGGGGATGGCATCGGACGCCCTCGTTCCCGTCTACTCCAGCAGTAAGGGCGCCTCCGCCACTGTGATCAGTCTGCTGGTGCAGCGGGGCCAGATCGATCTGGATGCACCGGTCGCGACCTACTGGCCCGAATTCGCCCAGGCGGGTAAGGGATCGGTCACCGTGCGCCAACTGCTCTCGCATCAGGCCGGGCTGCTGGGGGTAGACGGGGGCTTCAGTTGGGACGAACTCCTCGCCCACGGGCCGTTGGCCGAGCGGTTGGCGGCCCAGCGTCCGTTCTGGGTCCCGGGCCAGGCCTTCATGTACCACGCTCTGACCATCGGGACCCTGGCCGATGAGCTGGTGCGGCGTGTCGATGGGCGGACGATGGCTGACGCGTTCAAGGAAGAGGTCGCCCGGCCCCGGCAGATCGATGTCTGGATGGGGACCCCGGAGTCCGAGGACCTTCGTTCGGTGGACGCCCTTCCTCCGACCGCTGAGGAGTTGACCGCCTTTCTCCAGAAGTCACCGGATGCTCTTGGTGGCGGGGATGCACTCGGCGCCGTGGCGCTTCCCGCCGGAGGAGCGCTGGACCTTCTGGCCACGGTCAACGAGCCGGCGTTCCGCCGGGTCGGCCAGCCGGCGGCGGGCGCGATGGCCAGCGCCCGGGGCCTGGCCGCTTTGTATGCGTGCCTCCGTCATGAGTTGAACGGAGCGCCCCGCCTGCTGACCGATGAGACCATCTCCCAGATGGCTCAGATCCAGGTGGCTGGGATCGAACTCGGTACCGGGCTGGCAGCCAGATTCGGGGTCATGTTCCAGGTGCCCTGTCCGCCGCGATGGGCCTTCGGCAGTGTGGGCGCCTTCGGTCATGACGGAGCGGGGGGCTCACTCGCCTTCTGCGACCCGAAGTTCGGAGTTGCCTTCGGGTACACCGTCCAGCGCCTACCGCTGCCGGGCGGCATGGACAAGCGGGCCGTCGAACTGGCTCACGCCGTACGGTCCTGCCTCAGTCGGCCATAGCCTCGCGTCGGATGCGACGTCCGGAGATCATCTCGATGCTGACCTTGATCAGATGATCCCGCTGCCCCGGGGCCCACGCCGTCACCGGCAGCGGTCCCGAGCCGTTGCCCACTTCCGGCTCCGACACGGACTCGGACCGGCCGATGACCAGGACGCTCCAGCCGGAGTGTTCGACGGGATCGACGTCGTCGACCTCGAAGGCGACGATGGTTCGATCGGTGGCGGCGTGCAGCTTGGTCCCCGCGGCGGTTCGGAAGAAGATGCACCCTTGATGAACGCAGTAATTGACCGGAAGGATCACCGGTAGAGCGGCGATGCTCACGCCGATCCGGCCCAGGCCCGCTGAGCCCAGCAGCTGGAGACACTGTTCCTCGGTAAGGAGTTCCAGTCCGTCGTCAACCAGTGCACCCTCTTCCAGCGGCGGCACAAAGGAGGCGAACCGGCTCATCGTGCACTGCCGCAGAGGGACGCGAGTGGAGAGGACATGTTCAGCATCATGCTCCCTGACCGATCGGGGTGGCAGAGGCTTTCGGCACCCGCACCGAGCCCCACGGCCCACCGATCAGTGGCGGGCTCCGAGCAGGACCGACACGGCCCGGGGCAGGCTCAGGATCCCGGTCAGACGTCCATCGGTGCCGAGCACCACCAGGTGCCGTATGCCGTGATGGATCATGGATTCCACGGCTCCGTGGATGGTGGTGGTCGGCGTGGCCCACACCGGAGCCTTGGTGGCGAGCGGCGCGGCCGGCTCGTCCGGACCCATGCCTGCGCATAGGGCTCCGGCCAGATCATGTTCGGTGAGTATCCAGGGCGGGCTGTGTTGTCCCACCGGAATGCAGGAGACGGCCCTGTCCTCCATGATGGCCGCCGCCTCCCTCAGGCTGGCCCCGGTCGGCAGCGCCGGAGGGCGGTCGACCAAGTCGATCAACTGCGGTGACCCCCGGGCGTCAGCACGAAGGATTCGGCGTCCGCTGATATGGGGCTGGACTATCCGGATGCGATTTGGCTTCACGCCGTCAGCCCAGGGTTCGGGAGCGTTGGCCCGCTCCCGTTGAGCGGCCGGATCTATCGCGTCGGTGGCATCAATGCCAACGCCTTGGACCAGAACGCTCCAGCCGATCCGGTGACCCGAGTCGATCTGGTCGATCTCGAAGGCGATCCGGTCGAGGGAGGCGTTGGTGAGCTTGGTGCCGGGTCCGGTCCGGATCGAGATGGAGTGACCATCCAGTGCATAGTTGACTGGCAGGACGATCGGCGTCCCCCGGTCGACCACCGCCAGCCGCCCGACCGCTTGGCCGGCCAGCATCGACCAACACTCCGCTTCGGTCAGATCGACCAACTTCGACTTGAACTCAACATCTTCGATCACCATTCCAAGGTAAGGCAGCGGGGGCGGTCCGTCACAGGGTCGAAGGTCACTTTTCGGGTCTTCCGCCGACGCAGCCCCAACACCTTGAGGCCGGAGACGCGGAACCGCCGGCCCAAAGGCCGGCGGTTCTGGGTCCGGTGGATGCCCACCGGATGGGGTCAGATCGGGCGACGTGGCCCGGTCTGACGACTCTCTAGCTGGCCACCAGCTCGCGCAGCGGGTGGGTGCTGGTCAGGACTTCCTCGTCCTCTTGGGTCCGGCGCAGGTGGACGAAGCCGAACACCGACAGCAGGGCCATGATCCCAGCCAGGACGAATGAGCAGATCCCGGCTATGAGGGCGATCTGTCCGAACTTGGAGAAGGCGTACGCCTCCAGCAGGAGTCCCCGGAGCGTGGTACCCCGGAACACGGTCTGAACCTCCGCCGCCAGCTTGGCGTTGGTCGGAGCGGCCAGAGAGGCGGCACTCACCTTGGAGTAGACGCCACCCAGCGGCATCTCAGACAGGTGCACGGCAATGAAGTGATCGGCATAGGCCTCGGCCTGAGCCCCGGTGGTCAAGGGCTGTCCGGCGTACTTCTGCAGATAGGGCAGCATCCCGGGCGTGATCTCGGTGCCGGGCTTGGCGTTGGCGAAGGCTGTGGCCGTCGGGAAGGTGATCTGCTGCTCGGCCAGCTGGTTGTGAACCTGACCGTTGGCAAAGGTGTAACCCCACATGAGGAGGCCGCCGGCCACGATCAAGACCACCGTGAGCACCACACCTCCCAGGGAGAGAATCGAATCGAAGGTCCTGCGCTTCATGGGAAATCTCCTGTCTATTTTTCGGGCATTCGCCCGCCGGGCTGTCCGTGGAAGGCCCTGCTGTTCATCTTGGGGGCGGCCGCCGCTCCAGTCATCGAGCCGAAGGTCCCCTGTTGGCAGGGCCGTTGGTCACGAGGGCGGTCACCAGTCCCGGGACAAGAGCCGACGCCGTGACGGTGCCTGGGTCGTAGAATCACAGGCGGATGGCTGATCATTCCGGAGGCGCTGGTGCAGTTCCGTCGCCCGTGGCTGGGCTGGCCGAGGCACTGCTTGACGCATCTCCGGACGCCGTGATCGTGGTCGATCTGGACGGGATCATCCAGTCCTGCACCCGGGCGGCGCAGGCCCTCTTCGGCTACCGGCCCGAGGAACTGGTGGGACAGAGGATCGAGGTGCTGGTCCCCGAGCGGCTGCGAAGGGTGCATGTTTCGCACCGCACGCAGTACGCCTCAGCCGTTTCCTCTCGGCCCATGGGCGTGGGCCTGTCCCTCTACGGGCAGAGGAACGATGGAAGCACTTTCCCCGTCGATATCGGCCTGGCTCCGGTCCGTTTCGGCTCCACCGAGTGCGTGGCCGCTTTTGTGCGGGATGGCAGCGAGCGGCGCCGTTCCGAGGCGCTGTTGAGAGATGTCAACGAGATCAGTCAAGAGCTTCTGGCCGGTAAGCCGATTCCCGCCATTCTGGCTTTGACCGCTCGGCGGGCCCGGGACCTGGTGGGCGGGGCGGTGGCCTGGGCGGTTGTCCCCGCCGGACCCGGCCGCCTGGCCGTGGCTGCGGCCGACGGGAGAGGAGCCGCGGATCTCATCGGCGCCACCCTGGACGTGTCAACCAGCCTTTCGGGCCGGGCCATGGCCGGAGCCGAGTCCATCATCATCGAGGACCTGACCACCGATCCGGACGTATTGGCCGAGGCCCGAGGCCTGGGGCTCGGTCCCGGCTTGTTCCTGCCGCTGTCAAGCGAGCAGGCCGCGGTGGGAGCCTTGATCGTGGGCCGGGACCATGGGGCGCCCTCCTTCACTGCTTCGGACCAGGTGGCGGCCCAGCTCTTCGCCTCGGCGGCGGGGGTGGTCCTGGCCCTGGGCCAGGCCCGGGTCGAGTTGGAAGAGCTGCAGCTGGTCTCCGAGCACGACCGGATCGCTCGAGACCTCCACGACACGGTCATCCAGCGGCTCTTCGCCATCGGCATGGGCCTCCAGAGCATCCAGGGCCGCTCCAGCCCTCCGGTGACTGAGCGCATCGATACATCCGTGCAGGCGCTGGACAGGGTGATCCGAGATATCCGGGAGACGATCTTCGACCTCAATCGAGGTCCCTCCAGCGGTCTCGATCTGCGTCAACGGATCGGGACGGTGCTGTCCGAGGCGGCTGACCAGCTGGGCTTCCAGCCCACCACGGCCTACCGGGGCCCGTTCGAGACAGCCATCGATGATGAGATGGCGGGCCATCTTCTGGCCGTCCTGCGCGAGGCCTTGTCCAACGCCGCCCGGCATTCCCGGGCTGGCTCCGTAGCGGTGGAAGTATCTGCTGACGCCGCCTTCGTCGTGCTCACCGTCACCGATGACGGTGTCGGGCTGAGCGGCGCGGGTGGGCGGGGAAACGGTCTGGGAAATATGGCCCAGCGGGCGCGGCAGCTCGGGGGCCGGTTCGAGATCGGTGCGGCCAATCCTCGAGGGACGGCGCTGGAATGGCGGGTTCCGGTCGGGGGTGGCCGGGCCTGAGTTCTGCACCGGGTCTCTGAACCGGGCTGCTCCCGAATAGGGCCGAACAGCCCTACTCGACCGCTGACGGAGAGCGCAGAGTGGCAGTTACTCGACTACCTGGGATGGCTATGAAGGACGCGATGGACTGCCACTCACCCATGCGGGGATGGGTCGCGGCCGGAGCCACTCCGGGGACCCTCAGGTGACGGGTTGGGACTGAGTTGACGACCCTCTACGCCTTCGTCCTGCAGGCTGCCCTGGCGGAGGAACCCGGTGTCGGGGAAGAGGCTGTGTCCCACGGCGTCGTCCGCCTGGTGGGTTGTAGGGCTCAACTGGACGCCCTGACCCGGTCGGTGGGACCGACCCCGGCTGCGGAGCGGGCTCGGGCCTCCCTGGATTACGACCTCGGCCTGATTCGCCTCTGTGGTCAGCTGGGCATCGAGCACCGGTTCTTCAGCGGGATCCACGTCGACTCGGCCAGGGAATTGACCGAGAATGACCTGATGGCCCAGCTGCCGGCTCTGCGAGATGTTCTTCGTCCATCGACCTTCCGCGGACCAACCAGCCTCCACCTTGACACCGCCACGGGCGAGACCGATCCCCACAGCACCAGGAGAACCAGTGACTGATTCCACCATCCGCGTCTTTCTGCTGGATGACCATGAGGTCGTTCGCGAGGGTTTGCGCAGCCTGATCGAGTCCACCGGGGACATGGCGGTGGTCGGCGAAGCGTCCAACGCCGCCGAGGCCATCATCCGCCTACCTCTGGCTCACCCCGACGTGGCCGTCCTCGATGTCAGGCTGCCCGATGGAAATGGAGTTGAGGTCTGCCGGGAGATCCGCTCGACCCATCCCGAGATCGTCTGTCTGATGCTCACATCCTTTTCGGATGATGAGGCTCTCTTCGACGCCATCATGGCTGGAGCAGCCGGGTATGTCCTCAAGGAGGTCAGGGGTTCGGACCTGGTCGGGGACATCCGGAAAGTGGCCTCGGGCCAGTCACTGTTGGATCCCAGCTTGACCGGGCGGGTCATGGATCGGCTCAGGCAACGGGAGGCCAAGGATGACGCCGCCGGCCTGACTCCCCAGGAGCAACGGATCCTGGAGCTCATTGCCGAAGGTAGGACCAACCGTCAGATTGCCGAGGTCATGATCCTCTCGGAGAAGACGGTCAAGAACTACGTATCCAACCTCCTGGCCAAGCTGGGAATGAGCCGGCGCACCGAGGCGGCCGTCTACGCCGTGAAGCGCACCCAGGAGCGCGGCGTCAACTGAGGAGTGCGGGCCCGGCCGGGGCCGTCAGTCCTCGGCCAGGTCGCGCCGGTTCAGGGCCCGGGACCCGAGGAAGGCCAGAACGACGGCCAACCCGGCCAGGACGGTGGCCGACTGCCAGTCCACCGCCGCCGCCGGTGCGGGCGGGGTTTGATGGAAGAAGGAAGTGTCGAGCACCCAGTGGTTGGAACCGATGGCACCGCCCACCACCCCGACCAGGAGCGCCCAGGCCAGCAGGCCGTAGGTGAGGGCAGTGGCGGCGCGGGGCAGCGCACCCAGGAAAGCCGCCCCGGCGCCCAGGAGGCAGATGGCCGGTATGACGGAGTTGAGTCCCGAGACCACGGCCGTACCGAATCCCAGCCCGGTGTGTTCGGTGGCGCATCCGAGCCAGCCCAGCAGGCCGGCCACCAGACCGAAGCCGATCTGGACCCCGACCGCCACCACCAGCCGCCCGCCGAGCCACCGGGACCGTGATACCGGGCGGACCAGGAGATTGTCGATGCGGCCCTGGGCCTCCTCGGCGCGGATGGCACTGATCTGACCGGCCGCCGCCGCCGCCGCCATCAGGGCCACGATTAGGAAGCCCACCCCCATGTAGGTGGCGGCCCCCGATCCACCCACCGACATCCGGGCCAGGGCTCTCTCCATGCTGGATGATGCGGTCAGGGCGCGCCCGGCCTGTTTGGCCACCAGCCCCACGATGAAGGCCATGGCGCCGATGCCGGCGGCCCAGGACCCGGCCGACCCCAGCCCCAGTCGGGCGGCCAGACCAATCGGATTGGAAAGGAGCCGGTAGCGGGGCGAAGGCGCCTGGCGGGTGCCGACCAGTCCGGCGCCGACGTCCCGGTTCCGGGCCAGGAAGACTGCGGCACCAACGAAGATGAATGTCCAACCGAGGATGGGGATCAAGGCCAGCAGCCTCGATCCGGTCAGGGGCTGGAGCTCCTCGATCCACCCGAGAGGCGAAGCCCACCGCAGCCAGGCCAGGCCGAGACCGGAGTCGGCCACCATCCGCACCGCGAAGGCCGCTCCCAGGACGGCTGCCGCATAAGTGGCCGCCTGGCGGCGGGTCGAAGCCAGCTGACTGGTCACCAGCCCCACGGCGGCGAACATGACCGCCCCGCATACGGCGGTCAGGCCGAAGAAGAGGGCGGGGCGCACACCTATTCCCACCCGGCTGGATCGTCCGACCACAGCCGTGGCCACCGCCGTCAGGGCCCAGAGGACGGCCAGTCCCGCGCCGAGCCCTCCGGCCGCCTGAGCGGCGGCCCAGCGGCGGGTGGTGCCGCCGGCCAGGAGCAGCTCCCACCGTCCGGCATCCTCCTCGCCCCGAGTCAACCGGGTGGCGGTGAGGATGCCCCACGCCGCCCCCAGGAGGCTGAGCCACATCAGGCACTTCCAGGCCGTGTAGCCCGGGACGGTCTGCAGCTGGTGGGCCGGCCCCACGATGGCGTCGAGGCCAGCGTTGGACCCGAAGGCGGCCACCAGGCCCTGGCGCTGGGCCAGCGTCTTGTAGGCGGAGGAGTAGCCCAGGGCTGAAGAGGCGACGGTGATGGCGAACACGTAGCCCCACAACAGCCCGGATCTGGCGGCAGCCCGGGTGGTACGGGCGAAGACCAGCCAGCCCGAGGCCGACCGGCCGCCGACCCCGGTGGCTGGCAGGGTCAGGGATTCAGCCACCGACGGGGGCCAGTTCGGGCGCGGCCCCGTAATGGGCCAGGAACAGTTCCTCCAGGGAGGGCTCCCGGCTCATCAGGTGGTGAACCCCGGCTACCGACAGAGCGCTCAGGAGCGGAGCGATGTCGCCTTTGACCTGACAACGCAGGACAGGACCGACCACCTGGATGGCGGAGACGCCGGGCGTTCCGGATAGGTCGGGCACGAGCCCGTCGAAGGTGGCCTCGACGGTCACGGCCGAGAGGTGACGCAACTCGGCCATGGTGCCGAGGTCGACCAACCGGCCGCCGCGCAGGATCCCGACCCGATCACAGAGGGCCTCGACCTCGCTCATTATGTGGGAGGAGAGCAGGACGGCCTGGCCGCGAGACCGGGCCTCTTCGATGCAGTTGCGGAAGACCTGCTCCATGAGGGGGTCCAACCCGGCGGTGGGCTCGTCGAGGACCAGCAGATCGGGGCGGGCCATGAGCCCGGCTATGAGTAACAGCTTCTGGCGGTTCCCCTTGGAGTACGCCCTCACCTTCTTGGACGGGTCGAAGTCGAAGCGGGCGATCAGCTCGTCCCGGTAGGCCGGATCCGAGCGACCATGGGTGCGGGCCAGCAAGTGGAGGGTCTCGAGCCCAGTCAGAGCCGGCCACAGGCTGGCCTCACCCGGGACGTAGGACAGATGTCGGTGGGCCTCCACCGCCTGGCGCTGGCAGTCCAGACCGAAGATCTCCGCCCTCCCGGCCGACGGCCGGATGAGCCCGAGCAGGAGGCGAACGGTGGTGGTCTTCCCGGCGCCGTTGGGGCCGAGGTACCCGAACACCTCGCCCGGGGAGATCTCCAGATTGAGATCTCCCAGGGCGGTGACTTTGCCGTACTGCTTGGACAGGCCCTCGGTGCGGACCGCGGCTACGGAGTCCACACTCGACTCACCTGGCCCGGTTGGGACCGTCGGTTGGCCCCGGCCCCGTAGCCGTGCGCGCCCATCAGCGGGAGAGCACCACTTTGAGGGCGCCGGTATCCGCCGCCCGTCCGAACACGTCGTAGGCCTCCTCGAACTGGTCGAGGGAGAAGTGATGTGTTACGAACCGGGCGGCATCGACCTGTCCCGTGGTCATCAGGCGCAGCAGGGTCGGGGTGGAATAGGTGTCCACCAGGCCCGTGGTGATGGTCACATTGCGGGACCAGAGCGTCTCCAGGTGGAGGGTGGCCGGCTCTCCGTGGACTCCGATGTTGGCGACCCGGCCTCCCGGTCGGACCAGGCGGGCGGCCAGTTCGAAGCTGGCGGGCACCCCGACGGCCTCGATGGCCACGTCGGCGCCCAGGCCACCGGTCAACTCGGCTATGGCGTCCCAGGGATCCACCTCGGTGTTGTTGACCACCACGTCGGCACCGAACTGCTTGGCGGCGTCAAGGCGGGCGTCGGCCAGGTCGATGGCCACCACGTGGGCCGGGCTGTAGAGTCGGGCTCCGCTGATGGCGGAAAGACCGATAGGCCCGGCTCCGACCACCGCCACCACGTCACCGGGGGAAACCTGACCGTTGAGGACACCGACCTCGTAGCCGGTGGGAAGGATGTCGGCCAGCATGAGGACGTCCTCATCGGCCATGCCGGCCGGGACCGGATAGGTGGAGGTATCGGCAAAGGGAACCCGCACGTACTCGGCCTGGGTGCCGTCGATGAGATGGCCGAGGATCCAGCCGCCACCCCCGGTGCACTGCCCGTAGCTGCCATCACGACAGAAGCGGCACGCGCCGCAGGCGGTGATGCACGAAACCAGCACGTGATCCCCGACTTTCAGGTTCTTGACGCCAGTCCCGACTTCTTCGACCGTTCCGACCGCTTCGTGGCCGAGGATCCGCCCTGAGGTCACCTCGGGCACGTCCCCTTTGAGAATGTGCAGATCGGTCCCGCAGATGGTCACGGCATGGACCCGAACGATGGCGTCGGTGTCGGCCCTCAGTCCCGGTCGGGGGACTTCCTCCCAGCTCTTCTGGCCGGGACCGTGATATACGAGCGCATGCATAGCTTCTCCTCGCTCCGTTGGTTTTGTGAGCCACGGTAGGGAGATTCCGGCCGGATCGGTAGGGCCGAAGGACCTGTGGAGGGGTCCGGGCTCCATCTCCCGAGGTCAGGAGGATGGGCCGCCCCCCGGCCGGCCGAGCAGCTCCCTTACCTCAGAAGCGATCTGGAGATCCTCCCTGGCCTTGATCACCAGGACGCGGACGGAGCCGGACGCCGGGCTGATCAGGCGGTCCCCAGCGCCAACGTTCCGATCTGGGTCTACGGCCAGGCCGAGAAATCCGAGCCGGACGGCGGCCGCCGCCCGTACCTCGGCTGAGTTCTCGCCCACCCCGGCGGTGAAGCTCAGGGCGTCGAGCCCGCCCATGGCCGCCGCCATAGCGGCCACCCCGGCGGCCAGTCGGTGGACGTACACGTCCAGCCCGAGCCGGGCGGCGGGCTCTCCGGCGGCAGCCGCTTGGACGACGGCGCCCATGTCAGGGGTCCCGGTCAGGCCGTACAGACCGGAGGCGTGTTGCAGGGCGTCTCCGATCTGGCCGACGGAGAGTCCCGAGTTCTGCACCATCCACAGGATGGCGCCGGGATCGACGGACCCGGACCGGGTCGCCATCACCAGGCCGTCCAGAGGCGTGAAGCCCATGGTGGTGTCGACAGAGCGACCGCCGTCGATAGCCGCCAGTGAGGCCCCGGCCCCCAGGTGGCAGTTGACGAGACGAAGCTCGCTCACCGGCCGCCCGAGCAGCTCACCCGCCCTTCGGGAGGCGTAGCGGTGGGACAGACCGTGGAAGCCGTAGCGACGGAGTCCCCAGTGCTCCCGCCACCGGGTGGGAACGGCCAAGGTGGCCGCGCCCGGTGGCATCCCGGCGTGGAAGGCGGTGTCGAAGCAGGCCACGGCCGAGACGCCAGGTGCCAATCGGCCCACCTCTTCGAGGGCATCCAGGGATCTGGCCTGGTGCAGAGGAGCCAGCGGACTGAGCTCCCACAGGCGGGCGAGAACTCGCCGATCTACTCGCACGGCGTGCTGGAACTCGGTGCCGCCGTGGACGATCCGGTGTCCGACGGCGTCGACCGGGCCGGCTTGGGACACCGCCTTCTGCAATAGGCCGCTATCGATCCTGCCTTCCGAGACCGGAACGTCTTCGGCCATCTCCTGACGGTCCCCGGCACCGATGACGGAGATCTTCAGGCTGCTGGATCCGGCGTTTACGGTCAGAACTCTCAAGCGTCGACGCCGGTCAGTGGGGCCAGACCCAGTCCCGGATCTCAGGAGGGTCTTCCCCCTCGGCCCGGGTATAGGCGCGACAGCGGACCCTTTGGTCGGCCATGTCCTGGCGGAGACGTGCGGCGTGAGAGCCGAGGCCAGGGACCCGGTCGATCACATCCATGACCAGATGGAATCGGTCGAGGTCGTTGAGCATCACCATGTCGAACGGGGTGGTGGTGGTTCCCTCCTCCTTGTAGCCGCGGACGTGGAGATTGGGGTGATTGGCTCTGCGGTAGGTCAGCCGGTGGATGAGCCAGGGATAGCCGTGGTAGGCGAAGATCACGGGACGATTGGTGGTGAAGAGTGCATCGAATTCCACCTCCGACAGTCCATGGGGATGCTCGGTGTCGGGCTCGAGCCGCATGAGATCGACCACGTTTACCACCCGGACCCGGAGGTCGGGCAACTCCCGGCGCAGGATGTCCACGGCGGCCAGCGTCTCCAGGGTGGGGACGTCCCCGCAGCAGGCCATGACCACCTCCGGGTCACCCTGGTCGTTGGAGGCCCAGTCCCAAATCCCGACGCCGCGGGTGCAATGCAGGAGGGCATCCTCGATGGACAGGTAATCCAGAGCGGGCTGTTTGCCCGCCACTATGACGTTCACGTAGTGGCGGCTGCGCAGACAGTGATCGGCCACGGAAAGCAGGCAGTTGGTGTCTGGCGGCAGGTAGACCCGGATGATCTCCGCCTTCTTGTTGACCACGTGATCGATGAACCCGGGGTCCTGATGGGAGAAGCCGTTGTGATCCTGCCGCCACACATGGGACGACAGCAGGTAGTTGAGCGATCCGATGGGTCGGCGCCACGGAATCGCTCGGGTGGTCTTCAGCCACTTGGCGTGCTGATTGAACATCGAGTCGATGATGTGGATGAAAGCCTCGTAGCAGTTGAACAGTCCGTGCCGGCCGGTAAGCAGGTAGCCCTCCAACCATCCCTGGCACTGGTGCTCGGAGAGCACCTCCATGACCCGCCCGGACGTGGCCAGGTGGTCGTCCGTGGAGAGCACCTCCGCCTCCCATTGACGGTCGGTGGCCTCGAAGACGGCCGAGAGTCGGTTGGAGGCGGTTTCGTCCGGCCCGAAGACGCGGAAATTGGCGGGGTTCGCCCTTATGACATCCCGCAGGTAGCCGCCCAGGACTCGCGTGGCCTCTGACAATCCCTGGGCCGGCCTGGCCACCTCGACGGAATAGTGGCGGAAGTCGGGGAGTTCGAGTTCGCGCAGGAGCGATCCCCCGTTGGCATGACGGTTGGCGCTCATGCGGCGCTCTCCGATGGGGGCCAGCTCGGCCAGATCGGCATCGGGGGTACCCTCGGCGTCGAATAGCTCTTCGGGCCGGTAGCTGCGCATCCAGGCTTCGAGCGCCTCTCGATGGGACCGGTTGGTGCGGACCTCGGCCAGCGGGACCTGGTGCGATCGCCAGGTCCCCTCCGTGGGTAGTCCGTCGACCTCCTTCGGGCCCGTCCAGCCCTTGGGTGTCCTCAGAACCAGTATCGGCCAGCGCGGCCTCGATCGTTCCCCCTCGGTCCGGGCCCGGCGCTGTATGGCGGCTATCTCGTCCAGCATCCGGTCCAGAGCGGCGGCCATGAGGCCGTGCATCTCGGCCGGGTCGTGTCCTGACACCCAGTGGACCGAGTGGCCGTATCCCTCCAGCAGGGAGGTCAGCTCCTCGTCCCCTATCCGGGCCAGGATGGTCGGGTTGGCGATCTTGTAGCCGTTGAGATGGAGGATGGGCAGCACGGCGCCGTCGGTGGCCGGGTTGAGGAACTTGTTGGAGTGCCAGCCCGTGGCCAGGGGCCCGGTCTCAGCCTCCCCGTCCCCGACTATGCAGCAGACCACCAGGTCGGGGTTATCGAAGGCGGCGCCGTAGGCGTGGGCGAGGGCATAGCCAAGTTCTCCTCCCTCATGGATTGAGCCGGGTGTCTCCGGAGCCACATGGGACGGGATACCCCCGGGGAAGGAGAACTGCCGGAACAGCCGGCGCATGCCCTCCTCGTTCATTCCGATGTGCGGATAGACCTCGGAGTAGGTGCCCTCCAGATAGGCGTTGGCCACTGCGGCCGGGCCGCCGTGGCCGGGACCCATCACGTAGATACAGTCCAGATCCCGGCTCCGGATCACTCGGTTCATGTGGGCGTAAACGAAGTTGAGACCCGGGGTCGTGCCCCAGTGTCCGAGGAGTCGGGGCTTGACGTGTTCGGGTTCGAGCGGCAGGCGGAGCAGAGGGTTGTCCAGGAGGTAGATCTGGCCCACGGACAGGTAGTTGGCGGCCCGCCACCACCGATCGATCAGGTTCAGTCCCGAGGGCGACGTGCTGTCGCCCTGCCCAGTTGGGGCCGGGTCGGACGCTGGGCTGTCCGGCACCGCCCCAGGCTACTCAGCCCGGTCGGGTGCCGGACCGGGCGCCAGCGGGTCTTCGTGGCCGGCCTGGTCACCTTCGCCCTGGGCTCGGCCGCATCGGCAATTTCGGGCACGCCCGATCGGTTGATGGCCGTCGAGTGGACTTTCGGCCCTGTCGCCGGGAGCGGGCGGGTCGGACAATCGTCCTATGGCACCGGTCGGACCGGTGCAGTGGGCTAGGAGAGCAACATGGCCAAGGTATTGATCGCCACGGATGGCTCGGACTCATCGACGGCGGCCGCCGTGAAGGCGCTCGAGCTGCTGGGCAGATCCCATCAGTTCTGGATCCTTGAGGCCGTCCACGTTCCGGTGCCTCTGGCGGTCGGGTCGGTAGGCGGAGGCGTCCCCTACGCCCTGCCCCCTTCGCCTGAGCTGCTCCTCGAGGCTTCCCAGGGGGTGATGGTCGAAGCCGAAGCCGACGTGGCCGCCCTTTCTCGTCGCCTTGGGGTCAAGGCTCGCCAGGTGGCCGAAGCCGGCGCCGCCGTCGACGTCATCCGCCGGGTGGTCGAGGAGGATCGGATCGATCTGGTGGTGGTCGGATCGCACGGGAAGGGCCTGGCCAGCCGGGTGGTGCTCGGTTCAGTCAGCCACGATGTATTGAAGGACCTGCCCTGCGCTGTGCTGGTCGTGCCGGTGGGGTCCTGACTCTCCGGCACCCCCTTACCGGTTGGGGACTTCCGGCCCTGGAATCCACGGGCTCGGCTCGCCCATGCTGGGCCATGTGTTCCGGGGATCGAGCCATTGCAGATGGGCAGGGCCGACAGTGGGGATGATTCAGGAGTGATCCTCTTCGGCTCGCTGTCCGGAATGGACCGCCACTCGAACTGGCCGGGTCACCCCGAAGGTCCGGGGCGACTCCCGGCCGTCGAGGCGGGCATCCGGGAGGCCGGGCTGGGCGACCTGACGGCCCCGTTGACCGGGCGCCCGGCCCGCCGGGACGAGTTGGTCCGGGTCCATTCCGAGGTCTACCTCGACGCCCTGGCCGCTCTGGATCGGGCCGGCGGTGGTGAGCTGGACCCCGACACGGCCATGTCGGGCGGATCCTGGGAGACGGCCGTGGCCGCGGCCGGCATGGGCCTGGCCGCGGTCGAGGCACTGGAGAGGGGGGAGGGCGAGGCTGCCTTTCTGGCCGTGCGGCCGCCAGGTCACCATGCCACCGCTTCTCAGGCCATGGGTTTCTGCCTGCTGAACAACGTGGCCGTTACCGCAGCCGCCCTGGTGGCGGGTGGTCATCGGGTGCTGATCCTGGACTGGGACGTCCACCACGGCAACGGCACCCAGGAGATCTTCTGGAACGAACCCCAGGTCCTCTACGTCTCGACCCATCAGTGGCCCGCCTATCCCGGAACCGGTCGGGCCGCCGAGGTGGGAGGGGCAGGCGCTCGCGGCCTGACCGTCAACGTCCCGCTGCCTCCCGGGAGCACGGGAGACGCCGCCCGGTTGGCCATGGAGAAGGTCGTGGCTCCGGCCGTCGAGTCCTTCGTCCCCGACTGGCTGCTCATATCGGCTGGCTTCGATGCCCACCGCCAGGATCCGATGGCCGATCTGGCCTGGACGGCGGGGGATTTTGCCGACCTGACCCGGGACGCCAGCTCCCTCCTGGCCCGTCCCGGGCGCACGGTGGCGTTCCTCGAGGGGGGATATGACCTTGGGGCCCTCGGCCTCTCCTCGGCGGCCACCGTGGCCGCCCTGATGGGGGTGGCCTATCGTCCGGAGGCACCCAGTTCGGGCGGTCCCGGATGGGAAGCGGTGCTGGCCGCCGGCCGAATCCGGGAACGCCAGTTGCGCGGAGGCGAGCAGTGATGGAGGGCCCCATCCTGGTCGGCGTGGACGGCTCGCCCGAGAGTCGGGAGGCTCTGGCCTGGGCCGCCAGCCTGGCTCAGATCACCGGCGCCACCGTCTTGGCAGTCCACGCCGTCGGACTTCTCGAAAAACTGGGCCCAGAGGGTTCCTCGGTCCCCTCGGCCGGCCACCTGGAGGAGATCCGCGACGTGTTCGAAACCACCTGGTGCGAACCGGTGCGACTCGAAGGTGTGAGCGTCGAGATGCAAATGCGCTATGGAACCCCTGCCGATGTTGTGCTGTCGGCCGCCGAGCAGGAGAGCGCTGCCGTGGTCGTGGTTGGCAGCCGGGGCACCGGAAGAGCGTCCCTGGGGGGCCTGGGCAGCACCAGCAACCGCCTGGCCATGTCCTGCCCGGTCCCCGTGGTGATCGTACCCACGCCCCACCCTGACGACGGCCGGTCCGCTCAGCCCGGGTAGTGGGGGTCCATCCGGGTCAGGGCATCTATGAGGATGCGGCTGACAGCCCAGTTGCGGTACCACTTGTGATCGGCCGGCACCACGTACCACGGGGCGATCTGGGTCGAGGTCCGTTTCAGGGCATCCTGGTAGGCGACCTGGTACTCGTCCCAGTGCTTGCGGTCGTCCCAGTCGGCCGGCCGGAGCTTCCACCGCTTGTCGGGACGCTCGCGCCTCTCATCGAGCCGGCGCAGCTGCTCCTCCGGGGAGATGTGCAGATAGATCTTGATGGTGGTGGTCCCGCCGTGGGCCAGGATGGACTCGAAGGCGTTGATGAGCCCGTAGCGCTGCTGCCAGACCTCGGGCTCAGCCAGCCGGTTGACCCTCACGGCCACGACGTCCTCATAGTGCGATCGGTTGAAGATGCCTATCTGACCGGCCGCTGGGCAGTGGGCGTGAACCCGCCACAGGAAGTCGTGGGAAGCCTCGTCCGGGGTGGGCTCCTTGAAGGCCACCGCCCGGGTGGCCAGAGGATTGACACCCAGGAACACATGCTTGATGGTTCCGTCCTTACCAGCCGCGTCCAGGCCCTGGAGGACGACCAGGAGGCTGCGCCTGCCCTCAGCCCACAGCCGAGCCTGAAGCTCGGATAGCTCGGTCTGCAGGCTGGGTAGCACGGACTCGGTGGCGATCCGGTCCCCCGGGGCGCCGGGTGCGGATCCCGCATCGATCTGCCCAAGGTGCAGGTCCTTGCCCGGGTGGACGCGCCAGTGATCCGACTCACCCATCAGTCGGCGGACCTGCCCACGTCCGAGGGGGCCACTCAAGCCGTCCGGCGGGGCCAGGTGAGGGCCCCGAGAACGTCGCCGGGGCTTCAGTTGGCAAAGTCCCATCCTCCACCCCGATGGTGCTGGGCGAAGACGTTCTTGGCGATCAGGATGCGGTGGACCTCATCGGGTCCGTCGGCCAGCCTCAGCGTCCGGGCCGTCAGGTACATCCGGGCCAAGGGCAGGTCCCCGGATACCCCGGCTGCCCCCCAGACCTGGATGGCCCGGTCGACGACGCGATGGTAGGCAGCGGGCACGAAGACCTTGATGGCCGAGATCTCGGTCCGGGCCGGTTCTCCACTGTCGATCTTTTCGGCGCAGTGGAGGGTCATCATTCGGGAGGACTGGACGTCCATGTAGGAGTCGGCCACGAAGGCCTGGATCATCTGCTTGGTCTCCAGCCGCCCCCCGTGGACCTCCCGGACGGCCGCTCTTTCGACCATCAGATCGAAGGCTCTCCACATCTGACCGATGGAGTTCATGCAGTGGTAGACGCGTCCGGCGCCCAGACGGTCCTGAGCAGCCTGGTGTCCTGAGCCGGTCTCCCCCAGTTGGTTCTCCACAGGGACCCTGACGTCGTCATAGATGATCTCGCAGTGGTCGCTTTCGGCCCCCCAGACCTCGATGGCCCGCACCAAGATCACGCCCGGGGTGTCCCTGGGTACGATGATCTGGGTCATCCGCCCGGTGGTGGCACCCAGCTCCTCGGTCCGGCACATCACGATGAAGAAGTCAGCCCTGGTGCCGTTGGACGTGAACCATTTGTGGCCATTGATGACCCATTGGTCCCCTTCCTTGCGGGCCGTCGTCTGCAGCGAGCGGGGATCGGACCCGGGCTGATCGGGTTCGGTCATCGAAAACCCGGATTCGAGTCGCCCGTCGACCAGGGGGATCAGCCACTTCTCCTTCTGCGCCTCGGTCCCGTACCTGGCCAGCAGCGACTCGTTCCCGGAGTTGGGCGCCACCACTCCGAAGAGGGACGCCGCTCCGGTGGCGTAGGCCAGAACCTCGTACATGTAGGCGAGCTCGAGGAAGGAAAGGCCGGCACCCCCGTACTCCTCGGGAAGGTGGGGCGCCCAGAGTCCCGCCTGCTTGACCCGGTCCCGGACATGCTCGCGCAGCCGGGCGCTCTCTTTGACATCGGCATCGCTGTATGGGCCACGGCCCTCATTGATCCAGAGGCGGTTCTCGTTGGGGAGGATCTCCTCGGTCACAATGCGAGCGGTCAGGGAGCGGAGGTCATTGATCCGGTCGCTCAGACCAGGGACGGGTCGGACGTTCATGGGCACCTGATCAACCTATGAGGGCAGGACCGAAAGAGATAGGGCCGATGGTCCCTATTAAAGGTTCATTGGGACAGCGGATACTGACGTGTGAGCAGCAGTAGCAGCAAGGCGAGGAGAGGCAGTTGAGCGTCTGCGAGTCATCTCCCGAGGGTCTGATAGCCGAGATGGTCAGGCGATGGGCAATGTCGGGTCCCCGGGCGACCAGGCTGATGTCCGATCGGGCCGCCAATCTTGCCGTCGGTGCCTATGAGGACGGCGCCTCGGTTGCTGAGGCCTGTGAGTTGGCCCGGCGCTACGTGGAGTCCTGGCTCCGGCATCCGGCCAACGGCGCCCGTAGCCGCCTGGACCTGGCTCAGTCGACCTGAGCCGCCCCGCCGGCGTGGATGCCCCGATCCCCCTGAGCGTCGGCCCCGACGGATCGGGCGGCGGAGTACCAGCCGTCCAGTTCTACCGGGCCGTCGCCACCGACTTCGACGGCACCCTGACCACCGGCGGAGCCCCAGAGGGGCGGGTGCTGGCTGCGCTGACCGCCGCCCGTGCGGCCGGAATCAGACTCGTCCTGGTGACCGGCAGGATCTACGCCGAGTTGCTGTCGGTCTGGCCCGAAGTCTCTGATTACGTGGACATCGTGGTGGCAGAGAATGGCGCCGTTCTGGTCACGCCCTCCCAGACGACCCTGCTGGGGGGTCCGATAGATGTCCGTCTGAGTGATCTCCTGGTCGAGCGGGGAGTGGCCTTTCGTCGCGGCGAGGTCCTCTTGGCCGGCAAGACCTCAGAGGAGAGCGAGGTGATCGGCGCCATCCGGGAGCTGGAGTTGGACTGCCAGACGGTCGCCAACCGGGGCGAACTGATGATACTGCCCGCCGGCGTCAGTAAAGCCTCCGGTGTCCGGGCCGCCCTGGAGCAACTGGGTCTCTCCTACCACAACGCCATCGGAATAGGCGACGCCGAAAACGACTTGGCCCTGCTGGAGGGATGCGAACTGGGCGTGGCGGTGGCTAACGCCGTGGGCTCGCTCAAGCGGGCCGCCGACGTCGTCTTGGATGCTCCCGCGGAGGAAGGGGTGATCCGTCTGTTGGAAGGCGACCTCCTCTCCGGAAGAAGAGTTCTGCCCAGCCGGCGTCACCACCTGACGCTGGGGGTGAGCGAGAGCGGGGAGTCGGTGGATCTGCCGACTTCCCAGTTCAACCTGCTGGTGGCTGGTGGGACGGGCAGCGGTAAATCCTTCCTCACCGGGCTGGTGGCCGAGCAGTTGATCCAACAGGGCTACTCCGTCCTCGTCTCCGACCCCGAGGGGGACCACGCTGATCTGTCGCGCCTTCACGGCGCCATGGTCGAGGGAGGCGAGCTACATGTGCCCCAACCCGACGAGCTGCTGCGATTCCTGCACAACGGCTACGCCTCGATGGTCCTCGATCTGAGCGGCCTCGACCCGGCTCAAGCCAATGACTACCTCGCCGATCTACTGCCGCGGGTCGAGGCTCACCGGCGGGCAACGGGTCTGCCGCACTGGATCTTCCTCGATGAGGCCCACGGTGCCGTTGGCCGGTTGGGCCGGCCCCTGGCCGCCTTTGACGCCTCCCAGAAGGGCTACTGCCTGTCCACCTGGCGCCCGGATGACCTGGCGGTCGAAGTGGTGGCTTCAATCGATGCCGTGGTGGCTCTCGGTTCGATCCATCCTGACCCTGCCACGGTGGAACTGGCCGCCTCGGTGGCCGGCCTGCCGGCCGCCACCCTGGCCGGGTACCTCCAGAGTGACCGCCGCCGGGCCGTGCTGGTCAGGCGGGACCGGCCCCGTTGGGCGGTCGCCTTCACGCCCGGCGCCCGGTTCACCCATCACATCCGCCATGAGCACAAGTACGGGCTCCGTCCCCTCGAAGCCGGCCGGCAGTTCCACTTCCGTCGCAGTCCGTCCGACGCCACCGGAGCTCGGGCCTCCAATCTGGTCGATCTCGAAGAGGAGCTGTCGCGCTGTGATCGTGCCGTGATCATTCACCACTGCACCCGTCGTGACTTCTCCAGGTGGGTCAGGGACGTTTTCCATGACGCCGACCTGGCCCGGGATCTGACCGAGGTGGAGAGGACCGTTCACTTGCACAGCCCGGAAGCCATCGTGGAGTGGGCCCGGGTCGGCCTGATCGGCGCCGTCCAGTCCCGCATAATCGGGCGACCCTGGAGCCGGACCCGACCTTGAGGCCGCCGCCCAAATCGGAGGCGGGTCCAGGCGCCGGCCCTCCGGGGCGATCGAGTGGGGTGGCTCAGCCGGCGCGTAGGACGGGCACGATGTTCCCCTCCACCAGGGCGCGGACGGCGCTGCCGTCAACCGTCTCCTGTTCGAGGAGCAGTTGCACGAGGTTCCTGAGAAGGCGGCGATGGGCCTGCAGCAGGGAGACAGCCCGAGCCTCAGCCTCGCGGACGAGGCGAGAGACCTCCTGATCGATCAACGCCTGGGTCGCCTCGGCAAAGGGGCGGCTGGTCAGCTCCGCCCCGCCCCGGCCCAGGAACACCGAGCCGGCTACCGGATAGCTGACCGGACCCACGGCCTCGGAGAGGCCGAATTCCCGGACCATACGCAGGGCCAGGTCGGTGGCCTGGGTGAGGTCGTTGGCGGCGCCGGTGGAGCCCTGGCCCAACTCGATCAACTCGGCGGCCCGGCCGCCCAGGCGTACGGCCAGCGCATCCTGGAGGTAGTCCTCCCCGAATAGATGCCGCTCGACCAGCGGAAGCTGCTGGGTGACCCCGAGGGCCTGGCCGGCGGGCAGGATGGTGACCTTCTCGACCGGGTCGGCGTGTTCGGACAGCGCGGCCACCAGGGCATGGCCGGCCTCATGCACGGCTACGGCATGCTTCTCGTCAGGCAGCAGTACGTTCGAGCCATCGCGCCGCCCGATGAGGATGCGGTCCCGGGCGGCGCTGAAGTCATCCGGGCTCACCAGTTCGCGCCCGGCTCGAACCGAGTTGATGGCGGCCTCGTTGGCCAGGTTGGCCAGGTCCGCACCGGAGAAGCCGGGAGTGGCCCGCGCCACCACCTCCAACTCCACGTCCGGGGCCAGTCGCTTATCGAGGCAGTGGACCTTGAGGATGGCCAGGCGTTCGGTCTGGGTCGGAAGCGGTATGACCACCTGACGGTCGAAGCGCCCCGGTCGCAACAGGGCGGGATCGAGGATCTCGGGCCGGTTGGTGGCGGCCAGGACGACAATGCCGGCCGCCGGGTCGAACCCGTCCAGTTCGGACAGCAGCTGGTTGAGGGTCTGCTCCCGTTCGTCATTACTGATTCCGTAGCCAGATACCGACCGGTGCCCACCGATGGCGTCGATCTCGTCCACGAAGATGATGGCCGGGGCCCGGGTTCTGGCCTCGGCGAAGAGATCCCGCACCCTCGAGGCCCCTACCCCAACGAACATCTCCACGAAACTCGAACCGACCACCGAAAGGAAGGGGACCTCGGCCTCTCCGGCCACCGCCCTGGCCAGGAGGGTCTTGCCCGTCCCGGGCGGACCCACCATCAGGATGCCCTTGGGCGCAACGGCTCCAGCCTGTCGGTAGCGCTCCGGAATGCGGAGCAGGTCAACCACCTCGGCTATCTCCGACTTGGCCCCCTCGTAGCCGGCCACGTCGGCGAACTTGGTGGCCGGACGCTCGGCGTCGATGACCTGGGCACGAGCCTTTCCCACTGCACCCAGGCCGCTCATGGGGCCTCCGGTCTTGCGCAGGCTGCGTGACGACCACCAGAAGATGACGCCGAGGGGGACCAGGAGAACAAGCCATCCCAGGAGGCTGGTCCATCCCGATCCACTCGACGGGGCGGTGGCCTGGATGGCGACGCCATGAGACTGCAGGTCGCTCAGGAGAGCCGATCCGGCCTGCGAAGGGATGACGGTCGCGTACTGGTCGCCTCCCTTGAGAGCGCCGGTGGCGGAGCCGCCGGAGGCCAGATCCACGGTGGCGATCTTGTGATCGGCAACGCGGGAGAGGAACTGGGAGTAACTCAGAGTCGTGGTGGTCGGCGCGGTCGAGGTGCGGGCGCTCAGGACCACCATGAGAGCGGCCAAGGCCAGGATCATGGCCACAGCCACCCAGCGTAACTGGCTCATCCATCCGGGTAGAGGGGGAGCCCCTCCCGGGACGGATGGTCCTGCGCCAGGGAAGTCGCCCTGGCCCCCGTCAGGCGGAGGAGCTTCGCTCACCGAGGTACCGGGGCGGCGTCGTCTAGCCGGTGGCGCACCTCCGCCAGGGCGATGGCGATCTGGTGACGGCCCGAGCGGTGATGGCTCAATAGCTCGCAGAGCAGGTCCTCGAGCGGTTTGGCCACCTCGGGACCCAGTTCGACGGCCAGATCCCACACCTCCAGCAGGGCCTGGGATAGCTCACTGAACGGCATGTGGTCCGGAGAAGCCGACAGGTCGGCCTCCAGCAGTTCCACGGCCTCCGTCAGTCGCTCGCGACCGCATGAGGATCCGCCCGTCCCCAGAGAGTGCAGGGACGCCTGCGCATCGACTTCTGCGGTGCCAGAGCCGGACAGGAGCCAGTTGAGGTGCTCGGGCAGATCGTCCTCGTCCAGTTCGGCGTGGCACCAGATGCTGGGATCGCTCACTCGGGTCAAGCTCACGGGATCGACCTTTCTCTCTGTCGCTACCAGCCTCAGCCGGACGAGCCCGGGGGAGAAGGGCCAAAGGTCACCGGGCCCCGGTGCTCGCCTGGCTGGTAGGACCGAATAGGCCTTTAGGCTCTAGGACGGCAGTCCGGATTGGCCCAAGCTGAACCCGTTCGTGAGTGCTAGCTAGGAGGTGCGGGAGATGGTTGCAGACGTAAGCCAGCGGATCGTGGTTGGAATCGACGGCTCCGAAGGGTCCTATCAAGCGCTGGAGTGGGCCGCCGCCTACGCCGAAGAGACGGGTCGGGCCGTCCATGCCATCTGCGCCTGGGAGTACCCAGCTTCCTATGGTTTCTATGTGGGCGAAGGCGTTTGGGACCTCGGCGCCTCCTCCCGGGTGATGGCCGAGGAGCAGGTGGCCAAGGCACAGGAGCAGCATCCAGCGGCCCGGATCGACCTGGAGGTGGTCGAGGGACACCCGGGCCAGGTTCTGGTCGAGGCGTCAGAAGGTGCGTCCCTACTGGTGGTGGGCTGCCGGGGCCGCGGCGGATTCGTCGGAATGCTGCTGGGTTCGACCAGCACCCACTGTGTCCACGCCTCCGCCTGTCCGGTTCTCGTCTGTCGGTGAACCCGGTGCCGCCGGCGGACCAGAGTCCAGCCTGGTGAGCGCCGCCGTCTCTTCCGAGGTGTCGGAGCGTCCGGACCAGTGGGAATCCGACGTCGTCCTGAGCGACGGAAGCACCCTCCATCTGCGTCCGATCCGACCCGAGGACGCCGACCGGCTGGTCGAACTCCACTCCCGTCTGTCACCGACAACCATCTACTACCGCTTCTTCAGCTACCACCCCCACCTGGCGGACAAGGAGGTCGTCCGATTCACCCAGGTTGACTACACCGACCGGATGGCATTCGTGGCCGTGGCCGGTCCTGGTCGGTTGGTGGCGGTGGCCCGCTACGACCGGGTGCCGGGGTCCGACTCGGCCGAGGCCGCCTTTGTGGTCGATGATCCCTACCAGGGAAAGGGGCTCGGCACTCTGCTTCTGGAGTATCTGGCCGCCTACGCCCGAGCTCAGGGGCTGCGCCGCTTTGTGGCTGACACGCTGGCGGACAACCGCGCCATGCGTGACGTCTTCCGGCACGCCGGCTTTGCCGAGACGTCCAAGTTCGAGGGTGGTGTCGTGCGCATCACCCTCAATCTGCAGCCGACTCCTGAGGCGGTGGCGGCCGCCGACGAGCGCGACCGGCTGGCGGTGGTGCGCTCCCTGGAGCGGCTGCTCAGGCCTCGTTCGATAGCTGTCATAGGGGCCGGACAGAGACCCGGCACCATCGGTCATGAGATTCTGGCCACCCTTCTCCGGGACGGCTTCACCGGCCCGGTCTATCCGGTGAATCCCAACGCCGCCCAAGTAGCCGGCATCCGTGCCTACGCCGACCTGCAGGCCATCCCGGGTCCGGTGGAGCTGGCCGTGGTGGCGGTGCCGGCAGCACGGGTCGGAGAGGTGATTCTCGATTGCGGCCAAAAGGGCGTCCGTGGCCTGGTGGTCATCTCCGCCGGGTTTGCCGAGACCGGCGCCGAGGGAGCCGCCTCCCAGCAGGAGCTGGTTGCCCTCGCCCATGCCTGGGGAATGAGGATGATCGGGCCCAACTGCATGGGTGTCATTAACACCGATGCGGCCATCTCCATGAACGCCACCTTCGCCCGCACGCCGCCGGTGCCGGGCGGGGTCGGCTTCTGCTCCCAGTCAGGGGGCCTCGGGATCTCCATCCTGGAGGAGTGTGCGGTGAGAGGTCTGGGCCTGTCGACCTTCGTGTCCATGGGCAACAAGGCCGACGTGAGCGGAAACGACCTCCTGCGCTACTGGGAACAGGATCCGGCCACTCAGGTCGGGCTGCTCTACCTGGAGTCGATCGGAAACGCCCGCGCCTTCCGGCGGATTGCCGAGCGGTTCTCCCGGGTCAAGCCGCTATTGGCCGTGAAGGCAGGCCGGACCGCGGCCGGTCAACGATCGGCGTCGTCCCACACCGCCGCCATGGCCAGTTCGGACGCCGCTGTCGACGCCTTGTTCAGGGCGGCCGGGGTGATCCGTGTCGACCGTCTCGAGCAGCTGTTCGACACCGCTGCCTACCTCTCCACCCAGCCACCACCGGCGGGGCCCCGAGTCGCCATCGTGGGCAACAGTGGGGGGCCGGGCACCCTGGCCGCCGATGCCTGCGAGGGCCGGGGCCTGGAGATCCCGACCCTTTCGAACGCCACCCAGTCCGAGCTGCGCAGCTTCCTGGCCAGCGGCGCCGCGGTAGGCAATCCGGTCGACATGGTCGCCTCAGCCGGCCCGGAGGAGTACGAGCGGGCCATCTCGGTGCTGGCCGCCGACCCGGACGTGGATGCCGTGCTGGCCATCTTCACCCCCCCGATCGTGACCCGGGCCGATGACGTGGCCCGGGCCGTGGCGCGGGCGGCGGCCCGGACGGACAAGCCGATTCTGGCCAACTTTCTGAGCACCCCTGGGGTCATCGAGGCCCTCCGGGCCGCACCTCGTCCCGTGCCGCAGTTCTCCTACCCGGAGTCGGCGGCCGATGCCCTGGCCGCGGCCCTGGCCTATGGGAGGTGGCGGCAGCGACCCGCTGGGGTCGTCCCGACCCTGGATGGCATCGACCGGGTTGGAGCCCGTCGGCTCGTCATGGACTGCCTGGCCCAGTCGCCCGGCGGTCTTTGGCTGGACGCGGCCGGGTCCTCGGACCTGATGGCCTGTTACGGGATCGAGACATTGGCCGTCCGCCGGGTTGACAGCGCGGCCGAAGCCGTGCTGGCTGCGGCCGAAATGGGCTTTCCGGTCGCCCTCAAAGCGGCCTCGCCCGCCATCGTCCACAAGACGGAGCACAGGGCCGTAGTGGTCGGCCTGAGGGACACCGCCGGCCTGGAAGCCGCCTACAGGGAGATGGAAGACCGCCTCGGGCCCGGGATGGGTGGTGGCCTGGTGCAGGCGATGGCTCCGGCCGAAGGGATTGAGACGATCGTGGGAGCTGTCCAGGATCCGGCCTTCGGACCGTTGGTCCTGTTCGGCCCCGGAGGAACTCTGGCCGAGCTCAGCGACGATCGTCGCCTGCTCAGCGCTCCCCTGACCGGCACGGATGCCTTCGAAGCGGTGCTCCAGAGTCGGGTCCACCGGCTTCTGGCCGGCTACCGGGGCCAGCCCGCCGTCGACGTCGACGCCGTCATCGCGGCGGTGCTGAGGGTGAGCCAGCTGGCCGTCGATCTGCCCGAGGTGGCGGAACTCGACATCAATCCGCTCACCGCCGCTGTCGAGGGGGTGGTGGCCGTCGACGTGAAGGTGAGGGTGGCCCCGGTCCCCGCCCATCCCGAGCTGGAGGTCCGCCGGATGCGCTGAGCCGCGGACTGGGGTCTTTCGGCCCTAGCCCGGACCTGGGGTTTCGTGCAGGCTGACCGTTGTGGTGGAGACGCTGAGTGGGGCCGCGACGGCCCCGGGCCCCAACGATTCTGATCAGCGATCGGGCCGGTTGGCACGAATCCTGGTGGTGGGAAACCGCCTGTGGGCTGAGCACCGGGTCATGGGGGTGCTGGAGACGGCCGGGTTCGAGACCTGCAGCGTCGAACTGCTGGAACCCGAAGCGGACGGCCCGGATGCGCCCTCCTTCGAGTTGGCCTGTGTGGTGAGGACGGACAACCTTCCCGTCGCCGGTCCGAGGGTGGCGGCGGCCCTGGGACGCCTGGATCCACGGGTGGGGGTGGTGGTGGTGGGCAATGTCGCTTTCCACCCTTTTGAGGACCGCGCCTCGGGACAGATCGCACTGGAGCGCCTAACCGAGCGGGCGCTGGCCAGCTTGCCCATTCAGCTCGGTCGCTTCCTGCCGCTCCGACTGTCTCGCACGCTGCGCCGCGACCCGCCTTGGGTCCGTTCTCCAAGCTGACCTTCGGCCCTGTTGCCAGCCCGACCCCGTCCTTATGGTCATAGCAGGAGCTTGATCGGGAGGCGAGATGGGCGAGGCAACCGTACACATCGTGGTCGGGGTAGACGGCTCTCCGGCGTCCCTCAGTGCCCTTCGCTGGGCCGCATGTACTGCGTCTCCCACGCCGAGTGTTCAGTGACGGTGGTGCGGTGACAGTCTCCAACGATTACCGGCGCCGCGCTCCCTCGGGACCGTTGGTGAGCGACCTCATGGACCGAGAGGTCGTCTGCCTCGGCGCCTCGGCTTCCTTCAAGGACCTGGCGGTGGTCCTGTTGCGGCATCAGGTCCCCGCCGTCATCGTGGTGGACGACGTGACCGGCAGACCGGTGGGGATCGTCACCGAGGCGGACCTATTGGTCAGACAGGCCTTCAGCGGACTACCGGCGGGGGACATGGCCCTGCGTTGGGACAACAACGACAGCCTGGCCTGGGTGGCTGTCCGCCACCTGGGACTGCAGGCCGGGCAGATCATGTCGTCACCGTTGATCTCTACCAGTCCCGATGCCGACGAACTCGAAGCCGCTCGGGTGCTGGCCGGCCACGGTTTGCGGGTCCTGCCGGTTGTGAGTGAGGGAGCCGTGGTGGGCCTGCTGTCCCGGCGGGCCATCCTCTCCCGTCTGGATCAGCCCGATGTCCATCTTCGGGCCCGGGTCGAGCAGTGCCTGGACCGCCTGGTCGAGGCGGGGCAGATTCACGTGGATGTCGACCAGGGTGTGGTCAGCCTGACGGGCAGCCGGGGGGGTCGACGCCGGGCCTATGAGATCGAGCGGGAGGTGGCGGCCTTGGAAGGAGTGGTCGAAGTCCTGTGGCGCGATGAGATCGGCCGGGCCGGCGTGCAGGTGCCGCCCCTCGGCCCTACGGCCTGAGTCCTCCCGAGAGGGAGAAAGGAGAAGACAATGAAGGCAGTCAAAGGAGATCGGCTGATCATCAAGGGCAGTCGGCCTTGTCTTCCCCGGGCCCGACGCCCACATCCAGCACTTCACCCATCACTGATCCGCGGCTCTGCTCGCTAGCGAACTCTGGTCCCACCCAACCAGGAGGAAAAACAAATGCCCAAGTCCCCCACCCCGATAGCACAGACGCGCCATTCCCGGAAGCGGCTGGTGAAGCCACGGCAGGCTCCATCTCCGGGTCAGCTGCTCAAGGGCGATCTGGACGAGTTGACCGTCCAGGCCGACCTGGCGGCCATGGAGGCCCGAGAGGCTCTGTCCGAGCGCTTGGAGGCGGCCGAGAACGCCTGGCTGGCAGCTCGCCACCGCCTCCAGTCGGCGGTGCACGATGCCGAAGCGGTTCTGAGCGACATGCGCCGGGTGGTCGTTGACCTCATGCATGTCATGGGAGATGCCGACCAGGCCATCGAGCGGACGAAGTCCCGGCGGTAGGGCGAGGTCCGGCGGTAAGAAGCGCCGGAGCCCGTCGGGCCGGTAGCGACGCGTTGAATCTGGCGTCTGTCAGAGCGGTAGCCCCGACCCCCCCACCGCCTGGGTCCGTGAGGACGAGCCACGGCTGACGGTCGGAGTGATCAGGGCGCGAACGAAGGGCCGAAGGTCTCTATCTCCGGTGCTGCCCGACCCTTACCCTTAATCTCATGACTGCCGGACTGATTGTGGGCGTTGTGGTTGTAGTTCTTGCCGTGGTGACGGTGACGGGCCGTAGGCGGGGCTACTCGGGGATGGGGGGAAACCAGATAGTCCGCTGCCGAAACGGGCATCTGTTCACGACAATCTGGGTACCCGGAGCTTCTTTCAAGGCGGTTCGCCTGGGCCGCTCCCGCTTCCAGCGCTGCCCGGTCGGCCGGCATTGGTCCATGGTCACACCGGTCAGGGACGAGGAGCTGTCTGAGGAGGACCGGCGGAGCGCCGAGGCCCACCGCGACGTCCGCGTCCCGTGATGAATTGTGACCAACGGCCCTACTGACGGGCAACTTGGGCCGGCGCGGAGCCAACAGGCGCCGTCCGCTCAAACGCGAACGATGGCTACCGGACAGTCCGAGTGGGTGAGGCACTGTTGGGAGACCGACCCGAGCAGGAGTCCGGAGAGGCCGCCCCGGCCCCTGGATCCCACCGCCACCAAGTCCACGGTCCTGGACCGGGCGCTCAGCACAGGACCGGCGGAGCCGTACTCGAGGTTTGCTGTGAACGAGCACCCGCTGCGGTGCAGCGTACGGCTGGCTTCCGACAGCGTGGAGGTGGCGGCCTTCTCCAACTCCGATTCAGCCCCCGGCGGCATCACTCCGGGCCCTGGGGGTCCCCACACGTGGACCACCTCGAGGTCGTCGCCCGTGGCCCGAGCCTCATCGATGGCCCACAGCAGAGCTGCCTGGCCGAAATCGGAGCCGTCCACCCCGACCAGGATGCGCCCGTGCCCGGCAGTAAGGGGCCGATCGGAGCCTCTGACCACAACTACCGGACCGGTGGCTCCCTGCACACACTCACGACTGACAGACCCGAGAACGGTGGCTTTGAGGCTTCCGTACCCGTGGGACCCCACCACTACGAGTGCAGCTCGTCCCGAGAGGTGGGACAGCATTTCGGCCGGACGGCCCGAGAAGACATGGGTCCGCGCTGTGACCATGGGTCCTCCGGACTGCTGTTGCTCGGCCCTGTGCAGCGATGTCTCCACCCGACGGCGCAGCCTGGTCCTCTGTGCCTTGGACAGAGCCGAGAGCGGCGTCGGTGTGACCAGGGAGTAGGCATCTGCCCACGCCAGGACGGCGTCAACTTCGCACCGCCGGCGGCCGGCTTCGCGGAGAGCCCAGGTGAGGGCCGACACTGACCCATCCGAACCGTCTACGCCGACCACAATCGAGCCCGACGGGATCTCCTGGTCAGGCCGCCTGTCGGTTTCGTGCCATGCCAAATGCTGATCTTGTACAACAACATCCCGTTCCACTGAGCCAGCCCCTCTTCTCAATCGTCCTGGCTGGGCGCTTGTCCGTATCCATCGTGCCCGTCCGTCCCGGCTCACAGAAGGGCCGAAAGACTCCTCGAGGGCTCTTTGAACCAGTGACCTTCGCCTCTGCCCGCAGACGAGGAATGGTCATTGACTAACTAAGGACATGTTCAACAGCGACGGTGCTCATCCCGTGCGCAGCCCCAAAGGATCCGAAGCCGAGGACCTTTGACCCTAGGCCTGGGGACTGAGAAGGGTCAGGATCAACCCATGGCTGGCAGGGCACAGACGTGAAGCGGGTTGTGATCCTTGGAGGTGGCACGGGGGGAACCCTGGCGGCCAATCGTCTACGGCGCAGCTTCTCCGGCGAGGAGCTCGCGATCACGGTGGTGGACGGGAACAACAGTCACCTCTACCAGCCCGGGCTGCTCTTCGTCCCCTTCGGTTTGGCCCGGCCGGGGGATCTCATTCGTCCCCGCCGCCGCCAGCTCCACGCCGGCGTGGCGTTCCACCAGTCGGAGATCGACCGCGTCGACCTCGACTCCGACACGGTCTTCCTGGTCGACGGGTCGGCGCTCGGGTACGACGTGCTGGTGGCTGCCACCGGAGCGGATCTTCTCCTCAGTGAGACGGAGGGACTGACCGGGCCCGGCTGGGGAGAGAAGGTGCACACGTTCTACAGCTTGGAAGGAGCGTCGGCTCTCGCCACCGCCTTGGCCCGCTTCGAAGGCGGCCGCCTGGTCGTGAACATGGTCGACCTACCGATCAAGTGCCCCGTCGCCCCGCTTGAGTTCAGCTTCCTGGCCGACTGGTACTTCCACAAGCGCGGCATAAGGGACAAGGTTCAGATCACCTACGTCACCCCGCTCGACGGTGCCTTCACCAAGGCCATGTGCAACCGCGAGCTCTCCGGGCTGCTGGCCGGAAAGGGCATCGAGGTGGTCACTGAGTTCAATACCGGTCAAGTCGAGGGGGAGGCCGGCAGGCTGGTCTCCTACGACGAGCGGGTGGTCGATTTCGACCTGGCCGTGGTGGTGCCACTCCATGGGGGCGCCTCCTACGTAGGTCGGTCCCAGGGCCTGGGTGACGAGCTCGGCTTCGTTCCCACCGACGAGGCCACCCTGCAGTCCAAGGCTCGGCCCAACATTTTCGTCATCGGCGACGCCTCCGACCTTCGGGCCTCGAAGGCTGGATCGGTGGCTCACTTCCAAGGTGATGTCCTCGTTCACAACATCGAACGGTTCCTGGCCGATGACGTGCTGGACGCCAGCTTCGACGGCCATACCAACTGCTTCATCGAGAGCGGTTTCGGCAAGGCCCTGCTCATCGACTTCAACTACGACGTCGAGCCGGTGCCGGGTCACTTCCCAGGGCGGCTTGGATTGCCTCTGCTCAAGGAGTCCCGGCTCAACCATCTGGGCAAGCTCGCCTTTCAATCGATCTATTGGCACTTCCTCTTGCCTGGGCGCGACATCCCTCTGCTCAACAGTGCCATGCCCATAGCCGGAAAACGCCTCGATTCCCCAGTCGCCGAATCAGGATAAGGAGATCCGATATGCCTACCCAGACCTATGTCGACACGGATGCGGCTCTCGATGGGGAGGGATTCTTCACGCATCCCGAGCAGTGGACCGAGGAGATGGCTCCCAAGATCGCCCAGCAGGAAGGCATCCCGGAGCTCACCGACCGGCATTGGCAGGTCATCCGGTTCATGCGCTCTGAGTACTTCTCCAAGGGCACTGGCCCAACCGTTCGGGTGTTGGGCAAGACCTCGGGAGTTCCCATCAAGGAGCTCTATCAGCTCTTCCCGAGGGGCCCGGCCAAAGTGGCGGCCAAGATCGCCGGGATCCCCAAGCCGCGGGGCTGCATTTGAGCGGCAGTATCGAGAATGGAGTTATCAGCCATGGCTGATCCGATCACGAAGGTCTCCATCATCATCTCCAAGGGCTCCCTGGAGGGAATCTACCCAGGCTTGATCATGACCAATGGAGCCCGGGCCGAGGGCATCGAAGCCAACCTCTTCTTCACCTTCTTTGGACTCGACGCCATCCACAAGAAGCGCTTCGAGCACATCAAGGTGGCCACCGTCGGTAATCCGGGCATGCACATGGCCACCCTGGTGGGCGGCCTGCCCGGGATGTCGGCCATCGCCACCCGGATGCTGGAGAGGAAGATGGAGGACTTCGATATTCCGCCCATCCCCGAGTTCGTGGAGATGATCGCCGACACAGGGGCAGGGATGTACGCCTGCAAGGCGTCGGTCGACCTCTTCGGATTCACCCGGGACGACTTCATTGATCAGATTCAGGACATCATCACGGTCGGAGAGTTCTATGAGAAAGCTGCCGGTGGACACATCATCTTTACTTGAGCGCGAACCCCGTTCCGACTTCGGCCGTCGTCTGGTCGAACGACGGGCGCAGTTGGGGTTGTCCCAGGAGCAGGCGGCGGCGGGCGCGGCCATGGACACCGGGTATCTGGACTATCTCGAGTCCAGCCCGGGGCCCGACCCCTCCCGGGCCACCGTCCTGCGTCTGGCCGTCGCTCTGCATACGACGTCGGAGCTGTTGCTCGGGGACGGCGTGTTGGAGCCGCCCGGGCAGGGTGACCCCGCCCTCGGGGCCAGGCTGACCGATCTGGATGTGTCCGAGTCACTTGCACTGCTGGGGACCGGCGGCGTGGGCCGTTTCGTCTACCTCGAGCCGCGGGGCCCGGTGGCGATCCCGGTCAACTTCCAGATGTTCGAAGGAGACATCGTCTTCCGGACCGCGCCGTCAACCCAACTGGCCGCCCGCGCTGCCCAGCAGAGGGTGTCCTTCGAGGTGGACCACATCGATGACGCCCTCCGGGAAGGTTGGAGCGTTCTCGTTAGCGGAAAGTCACGCCTGGTGGCCGACCCGGCCGAATTGGGCTTACTGCAGGCCCTGGGCCTGAAGCCCTGGGCGGCCGGGGACCGCCCCTCCTATATCCGGATAACACCCGAGGAGATCACCGGGCGGCGGATCCGCGCCGGCTGAGTGTCCGGTCGTGCAATAGTCGGGACGCACCTTCCCCTCGCCCCGAAGGAGGCCGCTCTTGCAGTACACCAAGCTCGGAAACACCGGTCTGGACGTATCCCGGATCTGTTTGGGATGCATGAGCTACGGGCTGGCCGGCCGGGGCAACCATGAATGGACCCTGGACGAGGAGGCCTCCCGGCCATTCATCCAGCGGGCCGTGGAGGCCGGGATCAACTTCTTCGACACCGCCAACGTCTACTCGGACGGCACCAGCGAGGAGATAGTCGGCCGGGCCCTGGCCGACCTCGCCAAGCGGGACGAGATCGTCCTGGCCACCAAGGTCAACGGGCGGATGCACGCCGGGCCCAACGGTCAGGGCCTGTCCCGCAAGGCCATCATGGCCGAGATAGACAACAGCCTGCGCCGCCTGGGCACCGACTACGTCGACCTCTACCAGATCCACCGCTGGGACCGCACCGTCCCCATCGAGGAGACCCTCGAGGCCCTCCACGACGTGGTCAGGGCGGGCAAGGCCCGCTACATCGGGGCCTCCTCCATGTGGGCCTGGCAGTTCTCCAAGGCCCTATACCTGGCCGACCGGCACGGCTGGACCCGGTTCGTGACCATGCAGAACCACTACAACCTCCTCTACCGGGAGGAGGAGCGGGAGATGATGCCGCTGTGCCGGGACCAGGGCATCGGGGTCATCCCCTGGAGCCCTCTGGCCCGGGGTCGCCTGACCCGGGAGTGGGACGCCTCCACGGCCCGGAGCGAGACCGACGCCTTCGGCCGCATGCTCTACAAGGACGATGACAAGGTCATCGTGGAACGGGTGGGGGAAGTGGCCCAGGCCCGAGGCGTCTCCCGGGCCCAGGTGGCCCTGGCCTGGATGCTTTCCAAGCGCTCCGTCAGCGCCCCCATCGTGGGCGCCACCAAGGCCGCCCACCTGGACGACGCCATTGCTGCGGTGGATCTCCGCCTGGATGAAGAGGAGATCAAGCGGCTGGAGGAGCCCTACACCCCGCATCCGGTGGCGGGTTTCGCCTGACCGGCGCTGACTCCGGCTCCGCCGCCGATCTTCTGCGCCTACGGGTCGGGGCGGTGGCCGCCGGGGGCGGTTGCGTGGCCCGGACCGGGGAGGGACAGGTCGTTTTCGTCCGTCACGCCATCCCCGGGGAAGTCGTAATGGCCCGGGTCACCTCGGCCACCCGTTCGTTCCTGCGGGCCGACGCTGTGGAGATCATCGAGGCCTCCCCGGACCGGGTCGTGCCGCCATGCCCCTATGCCGGTCCCGGGCTGTGCGGGGGCTGCGACTGGCAGCACGTCGGCCTTCCCCGCCAGCGCCGGCTCAAGGCCGACCTCCTGTCCGAACAGCTGCGGAGGCTCGCCGGGCTGGACGTGGACGTGACGGTGGAGGAGGTTCCGGGGGCGCCGGACGGACTCGGGTGGCGGACCCGTGTCCGCTACAGCATCGATCGGACGGGCCGGGCCGGCTTCCGCCGCCACCGCTCCCACCAGGTTCAGCCGGTCGAGGGCTGTCTCATCGCCGCCCCCGAGGTCCAGGCCGAGGGGGTGACCTCCAGGCGGTGGCCGGGGGTCGAGTCGGTGGAGGTGCCCGGACCCTCTGAGCGGGTAGTGCGGGGCCGGACCTTTCGGGCCGGCCCGGGAGCCTTCTGGCAGGTGCACCCCGCCGCCCCGGAGGTGCTGGTCGGCGCTCTGCTCGAAGGGCTGGGTCCGCGGCCGGGGGACGAGGTGGCCGACCTGTATGGAGGGGCGGGCATCTTTGCCGCCTTCCTGGCTGAGGCGGTGGGAGAAAGCGGCCGGGTGGTTCTGGTCGAGGGCAGCCGGCCGGCGGCCGCCGACGCCGAAACAAACCTGGCCGGCCTGGCTCAGGCCGAGGTGGTGGCCGCCCGGGTGGGTGCCGGCGTATCGGACCTGACCGGCCCGGTCGATCTCATTGTCCTGGATCCGCCCCGGGCCGGGGCGGGCCTGGAGGTCAGCGCCGCCCTGGCCGCCTCCTCGGCCCGGGCCGTGGCCTACGTCGCCTGTGACCCGGCCGCACTGGGCCGGGACCTGCGGGTCTTCCTCGAGGCCGGCTGGGAACTGGCCTCCCTGCGAGCGTTCGACCTGTTTCCCATGACCGAGCACGTGGAGGCGGTGGCCTTCCTCCAACGGGGCTGAGGCCGGGGACGTAGCTTCGTCACCATGGCCATTGCGACGATGGAGTTCGGGCGGACGGGACATGCCAGCAGCCGGGTGATCTTCGGGGCGGCCGCCCTGGGCCGGGTTCGACAGGAGAAGGCAGACGAGGTCCTGCCCGTGCTCTTGGAATTCGGCGTCAACCACCTCGACACGGCCGCCTCCTACGGGGAGTCCGAACTGCGCCTGGCCCCCTGGCTGGCCCGCCACCGCCGGGACTTCTTCCTGGCCACCAAGACCGGTGAACGCAGCGGGCCCGGGGCCCGGGCCGAGCTGGAGCTGTCCCTGGAACGCCTCGGCACCGACCACGTCGATCTCATCCAGCTCCACAACCTGGTGGAGGAGGACGAATGGGAGACGGCCCATGGTCCGGGGGGCGCGGTGGAGGCCATGGTGGCGGCCCGGGAGGAGGGCCTGGTCCGTTTCATCGGGGTGACCGGACACGGCCTGCGTATCCCGGGGATGCACCGGCGCAGCCTGGCCCGCTTCGACTTCGACTCGGTGCTCTTCCCCTACAACCACGTTCTCCTGGCCGAACCGGCCTACCGCGCCGACGTGGAGGCGCTGCTGGATCTCTGCGCCGACCGCGGGGTGGCTGCCCAGACCATCAAGTCCGTGGCCCGCCGGCGCTGGCCGGACGGCTTCGATGGCCCCCGCTACAGCTGGTACGAGCCGGTGCCGGACAACGACGGCGCCGTCGAGCGGGCCGTGCACTTCGTGCTCTCCGAGCCTCGGGTCTTCCTCAACACCTCGAGCGATCTGCACCTTCTGCGTCCTACGCTGGAGGCGGCGTCCCAGCCGGTCACCGCCCCCGCCGCCGATGCGCTGGCGGCCGACGTGGAGCGCCTGGCTATGACGCCGATCTTCGATGGCGGGGAACTGGAACGCATCTGACCCCTCCGGGGCGTCGGCGCACCTGAGCGCGGCTGCGTCGGCCCGGCCCCGCCGGGCTCACTCCTTGGTGCTGCGGGCGTAGTCGTCCTGGGTCATGGGCTCCTCGGAGAAGGCCACCGCCACGTGCTGCTCGGGCCGGCGCTGGTTCTGGGTCGCCTGCAGGGCCATGGACCGCTGGTCGGCCTCGGTGAGCGGGGGTTGCACCATGCCCCGCGGCCACAGCCGGCGGGCCAGCACGGTATTGACCTCGGCGGCGTAGACGGAGAGCTCGACCCCGATGTAGATCCAGGCCAGCAGGCCGAGAGCGAAGCCGAAGACGCCATAGACGGCGCTGTCAT
>Ga0307373_10001802_pt1 | contig 39768 bp, 35 predicted proteins | sample OX2MG_FD_202534 | JGI IMG/M metagenome (GOLD analysis project Ga0307373, IMG submission 202534) | Soil microbial communities from Risofladan, Vaasa, Finland - OX-2 | ecosystem: Environmental > Terrestrial > Soil > Coastal area > Acid sulfate soil | place: Finland: Risofladan, Vaasa | collected...
ACCCGGCCGCGGCTCAGCTGGTACAGGACGTGCGCGCCAAGCCGGCCCCCTTCACGGTGTTGGTCAGCGGCCAGGCGGCAGCCTTCGTCGACCTGCAGCAATCCCTGTCCTCGCGCCTGCCGCTGGCGATCGCGCTGGTCGCCGTGGCGACGATCCTGATCCTGTTCTTCATGACGGGATCGGTCGTGCTGCCGCTCAAGGCCGTGCTGATGAACCTGCTGACGCTGAGCGCCGCGTTCGGGGTGCTGGTGCTGATCTTCCAGGACGGGCGATTCGAGAACCTGCTCCAGTACACGAGCCAGGGAGCGCTCGAATCGACGCAGCCCGTGCTGCTGTTCGCGATCGTGTTCGGCCTGTCGACCGACTACGGCGTGTATCTGCTGACGCGGATCAAGGAAGCCCACGACTCCGGCCTGCCGAACTCGGATGCGGTGGCGACCGGCCTGCAGCGGACGGGCCGGATCATCACGGCCGCCGCCCTGCTGTTCTGTGTGGCGATCGGCGCGTTCGCGACCTCGCAGATCATCTTCATCAAGGAGCTGGGAATCGGCATCGCGGCGGGCGTGTTGGTCGACGCGACGGTGGTCAGGGCGTTCCTGGTGCCCTCGCTGATGGCGCTGCTGGGACGTTGGAACTGGTTGGCGCCACGCCCACTGCAGTGGCTTTACCACCGAGCGGGCCTGAGCGAGCTAGCCCCGACAGTCGCCGGACCTGCCTAGTCGAACTTGACCCTGCGGGCCTTGGCCCTCTCGGCTTCGACGTGCTTTTGCTCCATCCCGACGGACTCAGCCCGACCACGAATGCGAGCTTCGCGCTCGGTTTCGAAGCGCTGAGTCCGGTCATTGGCGAACCTGATCGCCCCTTGGGTGGAGGGTTTGCAGAACTCGACAAAACCATCGACGTCAACGCCACGGAAAACGATGGTCCTCTCTGAGAAGTGGGAAAAGGCATCCTTCTTGACCGCGGTCCTACCAGTCGGCCCGGCGTCTCCCCAGTATTCCCGAAACGCTTCCATCCACTGCTCGGATGGCACATCGCTGAGCTTCACCAGGACATGCCCAACCTCATCGACGTCGAGACTTTCCGCAGCTATCGAAGTACTCATGCTGCCCGGCATCCTAGCTCATGGCTTCAATCTGAGCGTCGCGCACTCCGGGCGCGCACGGAAGTATTGGGCTTCGCGGCTTCGAACCACGCCTTCGACAAGCTCGTCATCGGGGGCCGACGAACCTAGAAATCACGGCGACGACGCGGGCCCGGGGATCGGGGTGGGGTCCAGTGTCAGTGGTGCCCGGGGCGGTTGGGTGAAGTCGAAGTCCGACGCCACGTCCCCGAGGATCGGCACGTTTTCCCGGACGGTGGGGCGTGGGTCAGGACGCCCGTCCGTCTTCGGGTCCAGCCGCTGCCCGCCCAGGAAGTCATCCTCGATGAACTTCACGTAGGCGTCGAAGCTCAGAGTCTGGTGGTCGATGTAGCCCTGTCGGGCGTAGGGGCTGATCACGATCGCGGGGACGCGCAGCCCGTAGCCGTTCTGGTCCACGCTGGGCGGCACCACGTGGTCGTAGAACCCGCCCCAGTCGTCCCACGCCAGGAAGATCGCGGTCGAGCTCCAGTCGGAGCTGTTCATGATCGCGTTGATCAAAGTCGTCACGTAGGTCTGGCCCTCGCTCACGAGCGCCGGCGGGTGCTCGCTCACCTTGCCGTTCGGCACCACCCATGACACGGCCGGCAGGTTCCCGGCCTTCGCGTCCGTGTAGAAGTTGCCGATGGTCTGGATGTTGCCGAGCTGCCCGTCCTGCTTCACGGTCGTGAACCACGGCAACGGGTTCCAGATCTCGGGCGTGCCCACCGTCTGCGGCAGCGCCGCGCACGTGGCCTGGTCGTCCTCGCAGTCGGGCTGCGTGCCCTGGGCGACGTAGTACTTCCAGCTCACTCTGTCCTTGTGGAGCAGATAGGTGAGGTCGGTCCAGGCGTAGTTGGGAGCAATTTGGCCCGGACTTTGGAGCGCGTTCACACAGCTCATCGGCACCCCCGGAACCAGGCACCGCGCCGACCACTCCGAGACCATGAACAGGTGCTCCGGCAGGGACCAGCTGGCGTTGGGCTCGAACATGTGGTCCTGGAGCACGAAGTCCTGCGCGTACGTCCAATAGTTGGGGATCTCGCGCGCGTCGTGGTAGCCCATCACGTCCGTCCCGCCTGACTTCCCGCCTCCGCCGCAGTTCGGGTCGTCGGGGGTGGCGCACACCGTCTTCTGCCCTTTCAGCGCCTGGGAGATGAAGCCGTCCATGTTGCCGCCGTTGATGTCGGCGGTCGCGTTGGTCTGCCCGTGCGGACCACCGTAGTTGAGGTCAGAGCTGTCGTGGTAAGGCTTGACGCACGTGCTGGTCGCCGGGGTCTGGGACGCAGACGGTGAACTGCCCGTTCTGGGTCGGCAACCCGTCCGCACCCGGGAACGTGCCGAAGTACTGGTCGAAGCTGCGGTTCTCCTGCATGATCACGACCACGTGCTGGATTTTGTGGATTCCAGCCAGGGTTCCTGCCGTTGGTGTCGTTGATGGGGACGGCAGGACGGCCGAGGGCCGGACGCAGGCGCCCGTGATCACGGCCAGCATCAGCAGTGCGATCTCCCGGAGCGGCGGTTTCATGAGCGCGATTGAACGCTTTTGCGCGAAAACACGCATCAGCGAAACGTAAAAGTAATGGCGCAGACCTGGATGATCGCGAAACCGGCGAGAACTCCCTAACCCCGGACTATAGTTCCAACCGGAATGGCACGCGGCCGACGGCCTCGGCGACGATTCCGCGACGAGTCTGCATTAGCCGCTCTAATGGACCTTCCAGAATGGTCGGTCCTTGCGCTGACAATCGTCGCGGTCGTACTGGTACTCGCGTTTGGCATCGTCATGGACCTGATGTTCCGCCGACCCAACCTACTGATCACCGGCGTTTCAGTGATTGCAATTTTGATGTTCACGGGCGGGATGTTCTGGCTTTCCGTGCGGGACCGCTTGCTTAGGCGCCGCATTCTCGCGCAGGTCTCGACCGCCTACAAGCTAATGGGATTGATGCCAGATGAAATGGAGGACATTGCCACAGAACTGTTCCGATTGCAGGGATACGTGGTCACAGAAAACAAACGTCCCGACTTGGAGGACGGTGGTGTCGATTTTGAGATCGTCAAGCACGGCAAGACCCGGCTCGTGCAGGTCAAGCACTGGCACAAGGAGGTTGGAGTTCGTGAGGCGCGAGAGTTGTGGGGCCTGGTAGCCAGCGAAGGCGCCGAAGGAGGAATCCTTATCGGGACTTCAGGCTTCTCCGAGGCTACGCGAGAATTCGCAGGGGGGAAGGACCTGCAACTCATCGACGGCTCTGAATTCATGCACCTTCGGTCGCAACTGAACGCGCTCCATGCAACAGCGAATGGCGTCGCCGACCCACTGGTCAGCGATGGTTTTGTGCGCTACTTCGCGACGCTCAGCCGTCCAGCCTGTCCCAATTGTCAGAAACCGATGGTGTTGGTTACCCGACTAGAAGACACCGCGATTGCCTACCAGCTGTGGGGATGTCGGTCCATTCCTAAGTGCTCAGGTACGCGCAGATTTGTCTTCACATATCAGCCAGGCAATCCCCGGCAGACGTCGGTGGACGCCGTGAAGGGATAGACCTCCTCAGGCCAGGCCGGTTTGGATCCCTGGCTAGATCTCCGGGTGGCCAAGCCACGGCCGGGCCTGCTCGCAGGCGGCGCCGACGCAGAATGGCGTCACGTCGTCGTAGGTGCGACCCACGATCTGGATTCCGGTCGGCACTCCGTTGTCGGCGAAACCCGACGGCACGGCCAGCACCGGGCAGCGGCTGAAAACGTTGAACACAGGAGTGAGCAGCGCCTCGAGGTAGAAGTCGACGGTCCGGCCACCCACCTCCAGCCCGTGGCCCGCGTAGTCGTCGCCGGCCTTGAAGCCTCGTGTGCCGCACGTGGGGCAGATGACCGCGTCGTAGGAATCGAAGACTTTGCTCAGCCTCAAGTAAAGGCGGCCCTCGAGCTCGAGCTTTTCGGTGAGAGTGCCGTCTCCGCCGAACTCAGCGGCCCAGCGCGGGAACTCCGGCGCGTAAGACGTCACCAGGTCAGGGTGCTCCTCGCAATACTTGGCGACGTCGGCTGCGAAGCCGATGTGGAAGTGGATGGCCGCCGCCCGCATGATCTCCGCCTGCGGCAGGTGCAGGTCGACCTCGTCGACGACCGCGCCCTGCTCGCGCAATGCGGCCGCCATGCCGAGCGTATTGCGGACCACCTCCTCGTCGACCGGCCAGTCTCCGAGGTTGGTCGAGACCGCGATCCGCATTCCTCGAATACCGTCGAGGCGCTCGGGCAGCTCGTACTTCGGACGAATCGACACCACATCGCCTGCGTGCGGGCCGGCCAGCGCGTTCTCGAACAGCAGGCAGTCGGCCACCGTGCGCGCCATCGGGCCGCAGTGGCAGTACGTGTCGAGGTTGTAGGGCGGCATCTGCGGCACGCGGCCGTAGGGAGGCTTGAACCCGACCACGCCGTTGAAAGAGGAGGGGATTCGGATCGAGCCGGCGATGTCCGAGCCGGTGGCAAGGGTCGTCGTGCCTGACGCCAGCGAGGCGCCAGAACCGCCGGACGATCCACCCACGGCGTAGTCGGGGTTCCACGGGTTGCGGGTGATGCCCCACAGGCGCGATTGGGTGAAGGCCGCGCACGAGAACTCGGGCGCGGTCGAGCGCGCATGCACGATTACGCCCGAGTCGAGGACACGCTGCGCGAAGCACGACGATTCCGTGGCGACGAGGTCCTTGTAGATCAGAGATCCCTGCGTCCACGGCTGCCCGGCGATGGGCTCTTCCTCTTTGAACGCGGTGGGGATGCCTTCGAGCGGGCGAGGCGTCTCGCCCCGGCCCATGTACCGCAACTCGGCGGCGCGCGCCTGTTCGACTGCTGCGTCGAAGAACCGGTGGCAGAGGGCGTTGACCTTGGGCTCGACCGCCTCGGCTTGCGCGACCACCGCCTCCATGAGCTCCACCGGCGAGAGTGTTTTGGCGCGAAACAACCGGAGCGCCTCGTGCGCCGTCAGATAGGCGAGATCGTCAGTCGCCGTGCCCGACTTCCTCAGGTTCCTCGTACCAGGTCATGCGGTCGCCGACGCGTGAGCGGAGCTTCCACTTGGTCGATTTCGGGGCGGCCTCGATGGCGTTGCGCAGGACCTCGACCTGGGCCACGGGCTGGAACCGTGGGGCCCGCCCGAACTCGAGCTCGCCCGGCTCGAGGTGGCCCTCGGCCATCGTTTGCAGCTTGACGAGGTTGCCGGTGATGGTCCGCCACCAGCCCCAATCGCTCGAGGTAAGGCTGGTGATACGCCGTAGCGAGATGGTGTGCCCACCCTCGTCGCCCTCGGCCAGCTGGTGCTCGGACAAGAGCGCCAGCGCGTCGAGCACGTCCTTGCGGTTGATCTTCACCACCTGGAGCTTGGACAAGAGCAGCTCGGCGGGGGGCAGCGTGACGTCGGCGACCGTGAGCCGGTCCACGAACTCGAACGTGTGGCACATCTCGAGTCGATCCACCAGGACGTCGACCGGACGCTGACGCGCCTCGTCCAGGAAGTAGAGCTGCTTGTGGCCGTACAGGGCGTTGTACCGGCGGTCGGGCGTGTAGCCCTCGGCGGCAAGCAGCTCGCCGAGCGGCCTGCGGTCCTTGGCCCGAGTGGCGAGGTCGATGTCGCGCCGCTTGCGCTCGACGAGCGCCGTCCACTCGGGGCATCGCGCATGAAAGGCGAGACCCCCCATGAGCCGGACCTGCATTCCCTGGTGTTCCGCCAGCGCGACGACTCTCAGCGCCTCCGCCAGCGGGTCCGCGAGGGTGGGACCTGCGACTGACGGCGCAGCGTCCGGTGGCGTGTTGTCTGTTACGTCACCGCCCATCTGGCAACCACCTGACGCATCCTTGACAAACAATCCTATCGGCTGTAGGTTCCGCGCGAACCTGGCCCACGATCGCTAAAGGGAGGAATCGGGGATGAGTGTCACGCGCACCCTGTTCACGCGCCAGTCGTCGGGCCTCGTCCGCGAGGTCAGCGTCGCCAACGCCCTCTTCTTCAACACGGCGGCGTTCATCGGCGGCACGCTGGGGGGCGCGTACGGCATCGCCGTCCTGGCCGGCGTCCCGGTGGTGGTGCTGGGCCTCGTCACCAACTGGTCGGTCGTCGCGTTCATCGTCGGCGCGTTCTGCGTCCTCCTCGCGCTGATCTTCGCGTCACTGACCACGGTCATGCCGCGCTCGGGCGGAGACTACGTGTTCACCAGCCGCATCATCCCCAAGGTCGGACCGTTCCTCGGGTGGCTCGAGAGCTGGATGCTCGCCTTTGCGTCGATCGCCCTCCTCCAGTTCGAAACCGCGCTGACCCTGCGTGGGGTCCAGATGGAGGGTCGGATCATCGGCATCGGCACGGGCAGCGACTTCTTCAACAACGCCAACAACTGGTTCACCGAGGGCAGCACCGGCGACGTCACCGGCATCCCGGGGATGCTCGCGGGCCTGGTCGTGCTGGCGGTGGTCGCCTTCGTGGTGCTCCAGCCGACGCGCACCTTCCACAAGATCGTGACCTGGTTGACCATCTTCGGAATCGGCGGCTGGGTCGTGATGGCGATCATGGGACTGCTTACCTTCGATGCAGGCTCGTTCGCGGCCAACCTGCCAAAGTACGCCGGCGGCATCACCGTGGATCAGCTGGCCAAGGCTGCGGGCGACGCAGGCCTCACGGGCACGAGCTTCAGCTTCGGGCCGGTCGACAGCTACACGTGGCCCTTCTTCTTAATGGCGGGCGTGATGCTGTTCCAGTTCATCGGCTTCCAGTACAGCGCCTACATCTCGGGTGAGGTGCGCGGCAACGTCACGCGCGGCATCCTCATGGCCGTGCTCGGCGCGCTTGTGCTCGCGGTGCTGATGAACTCGATCTACGCCGAGATGCTGCCGCGACGCCTTGGCCTCGACCCGCAGACCGGCTGGGCGGGCGCGTTCTGGGGCTACGTCGGGAGCCCGCCGGGACTGCCGATGGGCCAGCCCAACTACTTCCAGCTCGTGGGCGCGGTGGCCAGGCCGGACCTGTGGCCGATCTGGGCCGTGGTGGGCGCAGCGTCGACCCTGTTCCCCTTCCTGCTCATGCCCGTGTACGTGATCTTCATCAGCCGCATGGCGCTGGCCTGGAGCCTCGACCGCCAAGTGCCGGAGTGGCTCGGCGAGGTCTCCGAGCGGCTGCGTGCGCCGGCCAACGCCATCATCGCGACGCTGGCGATGGCTGTCATCTTCCTTCTCTTCTCGAACTTCCCGATCCTGAAGGTAGTGGGCCTCGGCGCGCTGGCGCCGAGCGCAGACCCCGCGCTGGACGGCAAGCTCAACCTCGTCGCGTCGGCCTGGTTCACGATCCTTGCCTCGTCGCTGAGCTGGATCAACCCGGGCATCAACGCCATCCTCGCCCGCTTCACGCGGCCTGACCTCGTAAAAGATGCTCCTTTCATCAAGTGGCTGCCCTTGATCGGGATCGTCTGGCTGGCGTTCACGGTGTCGCTGTACTGGTTCGCGGGCCTGGGCCCGATCATCAGCAACCTCAAGAAGTCCAACCCGCTGTCCTATCTCAACAGCAGCGGCGTGACGTTCGTGGGGATCATCCTGGTCATCGGCATCGTGTGGTACGTGGTCCGCTCGATCGGCAACCGCCGGGCCGGGGTCGAGACCGAGCTGATGTACAAGATGCTGCCGCCTGACTGATCCCACGGCGCGGGTCTAGATAGATGAAGGGTCTGTCCCGCCTGGATGCCATCGGCCAGGCCGAGCTGGTGCGCACCAAACAGGTGAGCGCCGTCGAGCTCGTGTCGGCGGCGATCGCGCGCATCGAGGCGGTGAACCCGAGTCTCAATGCCGTCATCACGCCGCTCTTCGAGCAGGCCCTGGCGGCGGCGCGAGGGTCGCTGCCGGAAGGGCCGCTGGCCGGGGTGCCGTTCCTGCTCAAAGACCTCGGCACCGGTCAGGCGGGCGTGCCGCAGACCGCCGGTTCGCGCGCGCTCCGCGACTTCCGGCCGGAGGTCGACAACCCGATGGTCACGTCCTACCGCAAGGCGGGCCTGATCATCGCGGGCCGGACCAACACTCCGGAGTTCGGCAACCACTCCACGACCGAGCCGGCGCTGTTCGGGCCGACTCTGAACCCGTGGGCGGTCGACCGGACGGTGGGAGGATCGTCGGGGGGCTCGGCGGCGGCGGTCGCGGCGGGGATGGTGCCGGCGGCGAGCGGGGGGGACGGCGCGGGCTCGATCCGCATCCCGGCGTCTTGCTGTGGGTTGTTCGGGCTCAAACCGAGCCGGGGGCGGGCGTCGAGGGTGCCCGGGGGGGAGGAGATCGGCGGGTTCAACGTCCGCCACGCGCTCACCCGCTCGGTCCGCGACAGCGCCGCCCTGCTCGACGCCATTGCAGGCCCGGTCCCGGGCGACCCGTCCTTCGCGACCCCGCCGGAGCGGCGATATCTCGAGGAGGTGAAGCGCAGCCCCGGCCGCATGCGCATCGCGTGGTCGGACCGAACGCCTCTCGGCACCGCGGTCGACCCCGAATGCGTCGCCGCCGTGCACAAGACGGCCAAGCTGATGGCGTCCCTTGGGCACGAGGTCGAAGAGGCGGCGCCGGAGTTCGACGCCGAGGTGATGATCGGCCCGATGGTGCTCATCTGGGCAGTCGGCAACCTGGAGGATGCGACCGACGCCGAGCGCATCCTGGGCCGCCCGCTGCGGCCAGACGAGCTCGAGGAGACGACGTGGGAGCTGGTCGAGCACGGGCGCAGGTTCACGGCGCTGGACGTGTTCCGGGCGGTCGGCGAGCTGTCCGCGGCCGCGCGCGCGATCGCGCCCTTCTTCGAGCGCTACGACGCCTGGCTCACACCTACGCTCGCGCGCCCTCCCGAGCGCCTGAACGTCCTCAATCGCTCGCAGGGCGGCGCCGAGGAGTGGTGGAGGTTCGACTGCGAGTTCAACGCGTGGAACCCGATCGCGAACATCACGGGCCAGCCGTCGATGTCGGTCCCGCTGCGCTGGACGGCGGAGGGGCTGCCGGTAGGGTCGCTTTTCACCGGCCGTTTTGGCGATGAGGCGGCGCTGTTCCGGCTCGCGGCGCAGCTGGAGGAGGCGCAGCCCTGGGCGGATCGCGTGCCGCCCGTGTTCGCCTCAGACTAGAAGCGTGGCCAAACCGTTCCGCCTGTACGTCTGCAGCGACATCCACGCCTCGGAGCGCACCTGGCGCAAGTTCGTGAACGCGATGAAGGCGAACGTGTACAAGGCGGACGCCGCGATGATCGCGGGCGACCTCACGGGCAAGGCGCTGATCGCCGTGGTCGCGTCGGGCGGCGGGGACATGTGGACGGCCGAGGTCCTCGGCAAGCGTCACGTCGCGCGCACGGAGGCCGAGCTGAAGGAGCTGGAGCGCTCGATCGCCGACCTTGGTTACTACGCGGTGCGCGTGACCGAGTCGGAGCGGGCGGCGATGGAGGCCGATCCCGACCTGGTGCGACGCGCGTTCGACGAGCAGATCACGCGGCGCGTGCGCGAGTGGATGGAGCTCGCGGCGGAGCGCCTTGAAGGATCGAACGTTCCGGTGTACCTCATGCCGGGCAACGACGACGATTTTGAGATCGATCCCATCCTCGCCGAGTCGACCTACTGCCAGAACGTCAACGAGAAGGTCGTCGAGCTGACGCCGTGGCACCAGCTGGTGAGCGTCGGTTGGTCTTCGCCGACACCTTGGTCGACTCCGCGCGAGCTGCCCGAGGAGGAGTTCCTCGACCGGCTGTCGACACTGGTGTCAGGCGTGCGAGACACGCGCAAGCTCGTGATGATGACGCACGTCCCCCCATACGATTCGGGCCTGGACACCGCGCCGCTGCTGTCGCCGTCGCTGCGGCCGACCGTCTCTGCCGGCGATGTGCTGCGCGGTCCGGTCGGGTCGACGGGCGTGCGCAAGGCAATCGAGAAGTTCAAGCCGGTGCTCGGGGTGCACGGTCACATTCACGAGTCGGGCGGCGAGCGGCGCATCGGCGAGACCCTGTGCGTCAACGCCGGCTCCGAGGCGAACCACGGACTGCTGCGCGGCTACCTCATCGATCTGAGCTCGAACGGCGTCGAGCGGGCGCTGCGCGTCGAGGGCTGATCAGCCGGCGCTCGAGGCGGCCCAGAGGTTGATTCCACTCTCGGTCGCGTAGCGGTCGATCTCCGTCAGCTCGCTCGGCGAGAACTCGAGCTTCTCCAAAGCCCCCACGTTCTGCTCGAGCTGCGCGACGCTGCTCGCTCCCAAAAGAGCCGAGGTCACGATCGGGCTCCGCAGCGTCCATGCGATCGCCATCTGGGCCAGCGACTGACCTCGACGTGCGGCGATCTGGTGCAACGCGCGGACCTTGGCCAGGTTTGCCTCCGTCAGCATCTCCGACGACAACGATCCGGGGTGGCTTGCCCGCGAGCCGTGCGGCACCCCGGCCACGTACCTGTCGGTGAGCAGGCCCTGGGCGAGAGGGGAGAACACGATGCAGCCGATCCCCTCGTCCTTCAAGACATCCAGGAGGTCGGCCTCGATCCAGCGGTTGAGCATCGAGTACGAGGGCTGGTGGATCAGTGGCGGCGTGCCCAACCGGCGAAGAATGGCGGTAGCCTCGCGCGTGCGCTGGGCTGAATAGGACGAGATGCCCGCATAGAGGGCCTTGCCCTGCCTGACCGCGGTGTCAAGCGCGCCCAGGGTCTCCTCCAGCGGAGTTTCGGGGTCGAAGCGATGTGAGTAAAAGATGTCGACATACTCAAGGCCCATACGCTTCAGGCTCTGGTCCAGGCTTGCCAGGAGGTACTTGCGCGAGCCCCATTCGCCATATGGACCGGGCCACATGTCGTAGCCCGCCTTGGTCGAGATGATGAGCTCGTCCCGGTGGCCGGCCAGGTCGGTTTTGAGGATGTGGCCGAAGTTTTCCTCCGCGGATCCCGGCGGCGGACCGTAGTTGTTGGCGAGGTCGAAGTGCGTGATCCCCAGGTCGAAGGCTCGGCGCACGATGTCGCGCTGCGGCACGGTCGGCGATTCACCGCCGAAGTTCTGCCACAGGCCCAGCGAGATCGCCGGCAGCTTGAGACCGCTGCGACCGCAGCGGCGGAACTCCATCGCGGCATAACGATCGCTCATCGTGATGAACATAGCTCGGCGGGCCTACGATTCGGGATCCACGATGCGGCTCACGGTATTCTGCGGGTCTTCGAGCGGCCGCTCCCCGGCCTACGTTGAGGCCGCGCGCGCGCTCGGCCGCGAGATGCTGGCGCAAGGGATCGGGCTCGTGTACGGCGGGGCGGGGGTCGGGCTGATGGGCGCGCTCGCCGACACGCTGCTCGAGGGCGGCGGCGAGGTGATTGGCGTCATCCCGCGACACCTGGTCGCGCGCGAGATCGCGCACGCAGATGTGACAGACCTGCGGGTGGTCGGGAGCATGCACGAGCGCAAGGCTTTGATGGCAGAGCTCGGCGATGGGTTTGTCGCGTTGCCCGGCGGGGTGGGCACGCTGGAGGAGCTGTTCGAGGCCTGGACCTGGGCGCAGCTCGGCCTGCACGTCAAGCCGTGCGCCGTCCTTAACGTGGAGGGCTACTTCGACTCGCTCCTGCGGCTCATCGAGCACACGGTCGAGGAGGGCTTCATGCGGCCCGAATACGGGCGAACGCTCATCGCCGAGTCCACTCCGGCGGCGCTGCTCGCTCGCCTGGCGGCGTATCGGTCGTTGGGCGAGAAATGGACCGTCGACGCGCTGGCCTGGGTGCGGACGCAGGATCGGCGCCTGCTGGCGGTGCGGACGGCGGGCAAGTCGGCGTTCTATCTCCCGGGGGGTAAGCGGGAGGCGGGGGAGAGCGACCTCGACGCGCTGCTGCGCGAGGTCAAAGAGGAGCTCACCGTGAGCCTGCTGCCGGATACGCTGGTGCGGCTGGGCGCTTACCGCGCGCCCGCGCACGACTACCCGGCCGGCACCTCGGTCGACCTGGTGTGCTTCTCGGCCGATTTCGAGGGCGAGATCAGGGCGGCGGCGGAGATCGAGGAGGTGGCCTGGCTGGGGCGCGGGGACATGGAGAGGTGCGCCCCCGCGGTCCGCCTGGTGATGGAGGACCTCAAGGCGAGAGGGGAGCTCTAAGCGGCCTGAATACTCGCTTACCTGTAGTGCCCTGATCACGTCTACAATCTCGCTCGGCCGGGTCCCGAGCCCGGCGTAGTTGAGTGGGAGGGAGCCGAGATGAGCAAGCTACGCCCGCAGCTGGGTGTGATCGAAGCCATGGCCCTGTCGGTGGGCATCATGGCGCCGACCGCCGCGATGGCCCTCAACGGGTCGCTCGCGGCCTCGATCACGGGCACCGCCGTCGCACTCGCGTTCCTGGGCGCCGTGATCACCATCATGCTCACGTCCTTCTCGTTCATAGAGTTCAGCCGTCAGTTCGCCCACGCGGGCTCGGTCTACGTGTTCAACGGCATTTCGTTCGGCGCCCGGCTGGGTTTCCTGTCGGCATGGGCGCTGCTGCTCACCTATACCGCCTTCACCGTCGCCTCCACCGCAGAGGTCGGCCTGTTCTTCCAGACGTTCCTCGGCTTGCTCAACGTGAACGTGCACTGGCTCATCCCGGCGCTGGCTGCAGCCGCGTTGATCTGGTTTTTGGCCCACCGCGAGGTCAAGCTCTCGACCCGGACCACGCTCGTGGTCGAGGGCGTCTCCGTCCTCCTGATCCTGGTCCTTGCGGTCGTCATCCTCGGGCGGGGCGGCGCGCACGGACTTTCCACGACGCCGTTCCAGATTCCCAAGGCCGGCTTCTCGGCCGTCGCCCTCGCCAGCGTGTTCGGCTTCCTCTCGTTCGCGGGTTTCGAGGGCGCCGCCACGCTGGGTGAGGAGACCGGCAACCCGAAGCGCTCCATCCCGCGGGCGATCCTCGCGGCGGTCCTGTTCACCGGGACGTTCTACCTGGTGATCAGCTACACGCAGGCCGTGGGGTTCGGGGTCGACGACAAGGGCGTGGCCGCGTTCGCCGGCTCCACCTCGCCGCTGGTCGACCTGGCCAAGACCTACCTCGGCACGACGATGGCGGTTGTGATCAGCCTTGGCGCGACGGTGTCCGCGTTCGCGTCAGCGCTGGGCACAGGGCTCGCGGCGGCGCGCCTTTTGTTTGCGCTGGGGCGCGACGGCTTTGGCCCGGCCGCCCTCGGCAAGGTACACCCGGTGCATGCATCGCCTTACGTGGCCGTCGGCACGGTGATGGCGGTCGCGATCATCTTCGACATCATCCTGGTGGAGCAGACCGGGGCGGCGGTCTTCGCGTACGCGGGCACCGTCGGCGTGCTGGCGCTGCTGCTCGTCTACCTCACGACGCAGGTCGGCGCGATCAAGCTGTTCCGCAGCGTCGGCCGCTGGCGCGGTGCGCAGCCAGTGATCCCGGTGATCGCGATCGGGTTGCTCGCGTACGCGTTGTGGTCGAACGTCTACCCGATCCCCGCGGCGCCGTACAACTACTTTCCCTACGGCGTGCTGGCGTGGGTCATCGTGGGCGTCGTGATCGTCCTGGTCAGCCCGGCGATGGTCACGAAAATCGGTAAGGCGCTGAGCGAGATCGACCGCCCGCAGGTCGACCGGGCGGCTGCGGTGGAGGGCGCCGAACCGTAGGAGCAGGGAAGGAAAGATGGCTCCCGAGGCAGGGCTCGAACCTGCGACATTCTGATTAACAGTCAGACGCTCTACCAACTGAGCTACTCGGGAAATACCGCTCCGGCCATCAAGTCGCGGAAGATCGATTTTACACCGGGCCAGACGGCCTACCTGCTTGCTCTGCCGAGCGCTACCCGTCCCCGAAGAAGATGAACGGGCTGGCGTAGCTGAGGCTGACCGCTGCGAGCACGACACCTGCGACCAGGCTGCCGATGACGAGCGAGCGCCGTGTCAGGGCATTCGCGAACGGAGAAGACGAGAATTCCCCCGCCGCGACCCGGCCGGTCCGGTTGAGGTGCGCGAGCACGTGCACCCCCGTGATCGGAAGCCATGCCATGAAGGTCAGCTTGTGCGCCTCGATCCAGATGCTGCCGAACCGAAGGCCGAAGAACCAGAGCTCGAGCCCCGTCGCGAAGACCGCGATGGTCGACAGGACCACGAATGGCGCCAGGATCCGGAGCAGTGGCGCGGGCGGGCCGGCCTTGCGGTAACGGGAATCGCGGCTGTAGTAGCGCACGAACCGGTAGCCGGTGGAGGCCAGCTTGAGGCCAAGGGGCGGGATGATCAGGAAGCCCAGCAGGAAGTGCTCGGGCAGCAGGTCCCTGATGCTGAGGATGGTGACTCCCAGTCCGGCGAGCAGAACAAACAGCAGCGCTCCCGTGAGCGCCGTCAGCCGCCCGTTGCTGTCGACACTGGCGAGCGGCTCTTCCCGCCGCTGCTCTATCGGCCGGCTCGACATCCCCGCATCCTCTTCGATGTTAGACGCCGGAGCTGGGGCTGCTCTCTCGGAGCTACGGATCTCACAACGCGCTGAGAGGCGCCGGGCCTGGTATCGAGGGAAATCGCCACCCGGTCAAATTCGGAAGAATCGCGCACGAAGTCTCGTACTCTAGATGGCCCGTGTCGATAGTCACCCGTTTTGCCCTCAAGCTTGGCGGAGTCGTATTTCTCGCGGCGGCCGTCCTGTTTGGAGGCGGCGTCCTCGCTGCGACGCAGCTCCAGCAGGACCTCCTGCCTGACATCTCCTTCCCCGCGTATATCGTCATCACCCCGTACCCGGGCGCGTCCCCTTCCGTGGTCGACGACCAGGTCACCGTGCCGGTCGTCAACTCGCTTTCAGGCATAGCCGGGGTTGACACCGTGCAGTCGACGTCCAGCCAGGGGGCGTCGCTCGTGATCGTCCTCTTCAAGGACGGCACCGACATCAAATCCGTGGGCCAGGACGTCACTTCGGCCCTCGACAAGGTGAAGCCGCTCCTGCCCCAGCAGGCCCTCTCGCCGATAGTCCAGACCTTCTCGACGAATGACATCCCCATCCTCGAGTACGCGGTGTCCGCGGACGAGCCGCTGGGCACCCTGGGCGGCCAGCTGCGCGCGCAGGCGCTGCCCAAGCTCAAGGGGCTCGCGGGGGTTTCGTCGGTAGTGCTCAGCGGCGCTCCGACCGACGAGGTCGACGTGATCCTCGACCCGGCGAAGCTGGCCGCCCACGGCGTTTCGCTGGGCCAGGTCACGGCGGCGCTCCAGGCCGCTTCGGCGGTGCAGTCGATCGGCTCGCTCAAGCAGGGCGACACCACGATCCCGCTGCAGGTGGCCGGCTCGCTCACCAGCCTCGACCAGATCAGCAAGATCACCGTCACCCCGACCTCGACGCCAGGCGGCCGGCCGGCTGTCCCGGTGGCGATCGATCAGCTCGGGACGGTGCAGCAGGTCTCCGTGCCCGCCGACACGATCACGCGGACCAACGGCGTGGCGAGCATCGGGCTCCAGGTCTTGAAGTCGCCTGACGGCAACACCGTGACCGTGGCCAAGGAGGTCAAAGACGCGTTGCCCGACATCGAGTCGCGGATCGGGAACGGCGTCAAGTTCCAGAGCATCTCCGACCAGGCGACTCCGATCACCGATGCGATCTCGGCCATCCTGCGCGAAGGCCTGCTCGGCGCGGTCTTCGCCGTCCTGGTCATCTTCCTTTTCCTGCGCAGCGCGCGTGCGACGCTGGTCGCCGCGGTGTCGATCCCGCTGTCATTGATGGTGGCGCTGCTCGTGCTCTGGTGGCAGGGCATCACGCTCAACATCCTCACCCTCGGCGGGATGATGGTGGCCATCGGGCGCGTGGTCGACGACGCCATCGTGGTGCTGGAGAACATCAGCCGCCACGTCTCAGAGGGCGAATCGCCTCTGGTCGCCGCCTATACGGGTGCGCGCGAGATCGTAACCGCCGTCTCTTCCTCCACCCTCACCACGATCGCCGTCTTCCTCCCGATCGCATTCCTGACCGGCATCGCGGGCAGCTTCTTCCGGCCTTTCGCCCTCACGGTCGTGGTGGCGCTGGCCGCGTCGCTGGTGGTGGCCGTCACCGTCGTGCCGCTGCTGGCTTCGCGCCTGCTCCCGGCGGTGAAGGCCGAGGGCGCTGAGCGGCGGCTGCAGTACAACTTCATTCAGCGCATCTACGTCCCGGTGATCACCTGGGCGACGAGCCACCGTCTCCTCGCGCTGCTCGCGACGGGCATCTTCTTCATCGGCTCCATGGCCCTCCTGCCACTCCTGCGCGTCAACCTGCTCGACCAGTCGGCGAGCCCCAACTTCCCGGTCAACCTCACCATGCCCTCCAACTCCACGCTCGTCCAGACCGATGCCGAGACGCAAAAGGTCGAGGACCTGATGAAGGGCATACCCGGCATCTCGGCTTACCAGGCCGTGGTCGGCGGCCAGGCCGATCCGTTCGCCCCGGCCGGCACCGTCCCAGCCGACCCCACGCTCGCCTCGGTCCTCGTCCTGGTCAACCAGGGCGCGTACAACCAGGCGTTGTCCGGCGTCGAGCGCGCCCTCAAGGCGTACAGCGGGCCGGCCACGATCGTGGTCGGCCAGGCGCAGAGCAGCTCCAACGCGAGCAGCACCGGGATGCAGGTCGACGTCACGGCGGCGAACCCGACCGACCTCGAGACCGCCACCGGCTCTGTCCTCTCCGCGCTCTCGAGGGTTTCGGGCCTGGCGGACATCAAGTCGAACCTCGCGGCGTCCAAGCCCACCTACCAGCTGACCCCGACCGACAAGCTCAGCTCTTCGGGTTACACGCTGCTGCAGCTCGCCGGCCTGATCGCGCAGGAGGTGAACGGGCAGATCGCCGCTCAGGCCAACCTGGCCGAGGGCACGATGAACGTCCGCGTCGAGTTCCCACCTGGCTCCGCAGACAATGCGACCGCCCTCGCCGCGTCGCCGATACCCACGGCCGCAGGCATCGTTCCGCTCGGTTCGCTGGTGACCTTCCAGCTGGTCAGCGGCCCCCAGGCGGTCAACCGCGTCAACGGCGACCGCGACGCGACGATCACGGGAACCATCACAGGCAACAACACTCGTGCCGTGCAGACCGACGTCACCAACGCGCTCGCAGGCGTTTCGCTGCCGCCCGGCGCCGCCGTGTCGACCGGCGGCGTCTTCCAGCAGCTCTCGAGCGTCTTGACGCAGTTCGCCCTCGCGCTTGCGGCGGCGGTGGCGCTCGTCTACGTGATCATGGTTGCCACCTTCCGCTCGCTGCTGAAGCCTCTCGTGCTGCTGGTCGCCATCCCCTTCGCCGCCTCGGGCGCCATCATCGCCCTGGTTGCGACGGGCACCTCCCTGTCGCTACCCGGCCTGATCGGGATCCTCATGCTCACCGGCGTCGTGGTCACGAACGCCATCGTGCTGCTCGACCTGGTCGAGCAGTACCGAGACCGCGGCCTGAACGTGCAGGACGCGCTCATCGAGGGCGGGCGGCACCGCCTTCGCCCCATCCTCATGACCGCTTTCGCGACCATGCTCGCCCTGGTCCCTCTCGCGGTGAGCGGCAACAGCGGCGGCGCGTTCATCAGCGCGCCCCTCGCCATCGTGGTCATCGGGGGCCTGTTCACGAGCACTTTCTTGACCCTGGTCCTGGTGCCCGTCCTCTACTCGTTGACGGCCCGTTTCAGCGGCATGAGGTCGACCCGGGACATGGACCTCCTGTTCGACACCGCCGAGGACAGGCGGTTCAAGCCCCTCGGGGCCCGCGGAGCGGCACCCGGCGGCGGTACGCCGACGCCGATCGCCGTGGCCGCCGCCGCGTCCGCAGCGCCTGCCGTCGCGACCGCCGCGACATTCACCGTCGCAGTTCTCCTCGAGCCCGAACCCGGCACGACCGGCGATCCCGCGGTCCTCGAGGCTCTGGCGAACGCCGGCCTTAAGGTCGAGCCGGTGGCGGGCGCGGCCAAGATGAGGATCGTCGTCCCGCGCGTCGACGCCGGCTCTCTCACGCAGGCGCAAGAGGCCGCGATGATGCGGGTTCGCGCCCTCGTGCCGGCGACCGGCTACCGCATCTCGGACCCAGAGCCGACGCCCCTTAAGAACGGGTCGCCCGAAGATCGCGTGGCCGCCGAGCCAGTGATCAGGAAATAGGATGCGATCGGCCCCCACGCGGCGGGACGTTCGGCCTGCTTTCGGAGTGGGCTCGGGGCGGATCTCGCGGTAGGCTGATCCTATGCTGATCCACGTCCTGCGGACCTACCTGCGTCCGTACAGCCGCGAGGTCGCGGTCGTCGTGGTGCTGGTGCTGATCCAGTCGATCGCCAACCTCTATCTGCCCAACCTCAACGCCGACATCATCAACAACGGCGTTGTCAAAGGAGACATCCCCTATATCTGGCGTACCGGTGGATTGATGCTCGGCATCACGGTCGCCCTGGGGATCATCGCTGTCGGCGCGATCTACTGGGCTTCAATCGCCTCCATGGGCGTTGGGCGAGACCTCCGCTCGGCGGTGTTCCGGCGCGTGCAGACCTTCTCTGCGCGCGAGATCAACCACCTGGGCACGCCCTCTCTGATCACTCGAAACACCAACGATGTCCAGCAGATCCAGATCTTTCTCCAGGTGGCTCTCACCATGATGGTCGGCGCACCGATCATCGCGGTGGGCGGCGTGATCATGGCCCTGCGCGAAGACGTCAACCTCTCGGCCCTGCTGATCGTCGTGGTCCCGCTGCTGGCCGCCATCGTCGGCTTCATGCTGGTGAGGGCCGTCCCGCTGTTCCGCTCGATGCAGGTCAAGATCGACAGGATCAACCTGGTGCTGCGCGAGCAGATCATGGGCGTGCGCGTCATCCGCGCTTTCATACGTAACGACTACGAACGCCAGCGATTCGAGGCAGCGAACGCAGACCTGACGATGACCGCGCTGCGTGTGAACCGGCTCTTCGTGCTCGCGTTCCCGGCCTTGATGGGCGTCATGAACCTGACCACCGTCGCGGTGCTGTGGTTTGGCGCGGGCCTCATCAACAACGGCTCGATGCCCATCGGCAACCTCACGGCATTCTTGATGTACATCCTCCAGATCCTGATGTCCGTGATGATGGCGGTCGCGCTGTTCATCCTCGTGCCGCGAGCCGAGGCGAGCGCGGCCCGCATCAACGAGGTCCTGGCCACCGAACCTTCGATCGGCGATCCCGTTCACCCGATCGAACCGAAACGGGTGACGGGCCGCGTCGAGTTCGACCATGTCACGTTCGGTTACCCGGGGAGCGAGCAGGCCGTTCTGCAGGACCTCACCTTCCAGCTCCAGCCGGGCCAGACCACCGCCGTGATCGGCGGGACCGGGTCCGGCAAGACGACGCTGCTCAATCTGATCACGCGGCTCTACGACGTCAGCTCCGGGCGGCTGCTGGTCGACGGCGTCGACGTTCGCGAGATGTCCCTCGAACGCTTGTGGGGCCTGATCGGCCTCGTCCCTCAGCGCGCCTACCTCTTCAGCGGCACCGTCGCGGGCAACTTGCGCTTCGGCAACGAGCACGCAACCGATGAGGAGCTCGACCACGCGCTCGAGGTGGCGCAGGCGAGCGATTTCGTGGCGACCATGCCCGGCGGCCTGGATGCGCCCATCGACCAGGGCGGCACCAACGTGTCCGGCGGCCAGCGGCAGCGCCTCGCGATCGCCCGAGCGATCGTCAAGCGCCCGGCCATCTATCTCTTCGACGATTGCTTCTCGGCCCTCGACGCGGGCACTGATGCGCGGCTTCGCGCTGCGCTGCGCTCGGAGACGAAGGCCGCCAGCGTGCTGATCGTCGCGCAGCGGGTCAGCACGATCATGCATGCGGACCGGATCATCGTGCTGGACGACGGTCGCATCGTGGGGATCGGCCCGCACGCCGAGCTGATGGCCTCGTGCGAGCCGTACCGCGAGATCGTCGAATCGCAGCTCGGCCAGGCGGCGGTCGCATGATCAACCGCGGACCCGGGGGCGGCGCGCGACCTGGAGGCAGGCCCATGGGCGGCTTCATGGGCATGGGCGGCCCGCCGGCCGGCAAGACCAGGAACCTCGGCAAGACCCTCAAGCAGCTCCTGGGCCGCCTGCGCCCTGAGCTCCCCCTGATCATCGCGGCCACCCTGCTCGGCGCGGGTAGCGTCGCCTTTGCGGTGATCGGCCCGAAGATCGTCGGCAACGCCACCAACGTCATCTTCAACGGCATCGTCGGCAAGATGCTGCCCGCCGGGATCACCAAGGCGCAGGCGGTCGCGGCCCTGAACGCGCAGGGCAAGGGCCAGCTCGCGCAGATGCTGTCGGGCATGAACGTGACGCCGGGCAAGGGGATCGACTTCAACCAGCTGGGGATGATCCTGCTCCTGGCCGTCGGCGTCTACCTTGCCTCGTCCGTCTTCACCTGGGCCCAGGGCTACATCATGGCCGGCGTCGCGCAGCGCACCGTCTACGGCATGCGCCGCGACGTCGAGGAGAAGCTGTCACGGCTGCCTCTGAAGTACTTCGACAGCCATCCTCACGGCGACATCCTGAGCCGCGTCACCAACGACATCGACAACGTGACTACCACCCTCCAGCAGGGCATGAGCCAGATCCTGACCTCGGTGCTCACCGTGCTTGGTGTGCTCGGCATGATGTTCTGGATCAGCCCCCTGCTGGCGACCATCTCGCTAGTCACCGTGCCGCTGACGGTCGTGGTGACGCTTCTCATCGCCAGGCGGTCGCAGGTTCAGTTCGCCTCCCAGTGGAAGTGGACGGGCACTCTCAACGGGCACGTCGAGGAGATGCATACCGGGCATATCCTGGTGCAGGTCTTCGGCAGGACCGCCAGGGCGCAGGAGCAGTTCGATGAGCAGAACCGAGAGCTGTACCAGGCGAGCTTCAAAGCCCAGTTCCTGTCGGGCATCATCCAACCCGCGACGCAGTTCCTGGCCAACCTCAACTACGTGGCGATCGCGGTCATCGGCGGCTACCGGGTCACTTCGGGGACGATGTCGCTCGGCGACGTGCAGGCGTTCATCCAGTACTCACGCCAGTTCACGATGCCGCTCATGCAGATCGCCGGCCAGATGAACCTCCTTCAGTCAGGTCTCGCCTCGGCGGAGCGCGTGTTCGAGCTGCTCGCCTCGGAGGAGGAGGGCGCGGACGGGGCCGCCGTCGAGATCGGTGATGTCACCGGCCAGGTCTCGATGGACAGGGTTAGCTTCAGGTACGAGGCCGACAAGCCTTTGATCGAGGATTTCACCCTCGACGTGCAGCCGGGACAGACCATCGCGATCGTCGGGCCGACCGGCGCCGGCAAGACCACGATCGTGAACCTGCTGATGCGGTTTTACGAAATCGGCTCAGGTCGCATCAGCCTCGATGGCGTGGCCACGAAAGAGCTGCCGCGCGACGAGGTGCGCCGGGTGTTTGGGATGGTCCTGCAGGACACGTGGCTCTTTGCCGGGACGATTCACGACAACATCGCCTATGGCAGAGAAGGGGCGACCAACGAGGAGATCGTCGCCGCGGCTCAGGCCGCGCACGTGGATGCCTTCGTGCGCACGCTGCCCCACGGGTATGACACCGTCCTCGACGAGGAGGCGTCCGACCTGTCGTCCGGTCAGAGGCAGCTGCTGACGATCGCCCGCGCGTTCCTCGCCGACCCGACCATCCTCATCCTGGACGAGGCGACGAGCAACGTCGACACCAGGACCGAGGTGTTGATCCAGGCGGCGATGGCCCAGCTGAGGCATGGTCGCACCAGCTTCGTGATCGCGCACCGCCTGTCCACCATTCGCAACGCCGACTCGATCGTGGTGATGGACGGCGGGCGCATCGTCGAGCAGGGCAGCCACGCGGACCTGCTCGAGCGGAAGGGTTTCTACTACCGGCTGTACAACAGCCAGTTCACGGATGCATGGGCCGGCCCCGAGAACGGCCACGCGCCCGGGCTGGACGGTTCCGGTACGGCTGCCGCCATCCCGTCACCGGTGGCGGAAAAGTAGTCCTGTAGAGACGGCCCCACGCCGTGGGGACATTAGGTCAGCTGTGGGCCCGCGGCCCGTCGACCGCCCAGACCGAGCCGTCAAGCTCGATCTCGTCGATGTAGCACCAGCCCCAGTCCTGCCCTGGCTCGAACGACTTCATCACCGGGTGCCCGGTCGCGCGGAAATGCTTGGTCGCGTGCCGGTTCTTGGAGCTGTCGCAGCATCCGACATGGCCGCAGGTCATGCACAGGCGCAGGTGGATCCAGCGATCCCCTATCGCAAGACAGTCCTCACAGCCGGCGGCGGACGGCGTGATCAAGTTGTTGGCGGCCGCATGTGTGCACGCAGGCATGGTTACTCCTTGGCTTCGACGATCTCGCCTTCGATGTGGATCTTGATCTCGTTGCTCACGATGAACTTGCCGTCGAGCATCATCTCGAAGCTCATGCCGAAATCCTTCCGGTTGATGTCCGTCTCGGCCGAGTAGCCGTAGCGGTGGCCCATGTTGGGGTCGTTGAACTCGCCGTAGTTGACGGCGTCGAAGGTCACGGGCTTGGTCACGCCCTTGATCGTCAGGTCGCCGGTCACCTTGTACTTGTTGGCTCCGGCCGGCTCGATCTTGGTGCTCTTGAAGGTCATCGTGGGGTATTTGTCGATCTCGAGGAAGTTGGACGAACGAAGGTCTTTGTCACGCTGCTCGTGGTGCGTGCGGATGCTGGCCGTGTTGATCGAGGCCTCGAACTTCGATTTCTCAGGCTGCTCGGGATGGACGTCTCCGGTGACGGTGACCTCAGCGAAGTGGCCACGCACGGTCATCATGCCCAGGTGCTTGGCCGAGAACTCGACCTGGGTGTGGTAGGGGTCGAACTTCCATGTTCCCATGAGAACCTCCTGAATACCCGGCCGGGCGGCCGGAAATGATCCCTCGCTGCGCCAAACACCTATAACCGGACTTCCGATCCGGGTATTCACAGCGGTCCGCGAAAGTTCTCTAACGTGGTTGTCTTGCCGCGGATGCGATTCGGTGTCCCCGCCCTGTTGCTGACGGCCCTTTTGCTGGTTTCGTGTTCAGGACAGAGCGCGCTGGCTCCAGTGGCCACGCCATCGGCGCCGGCGCTCGCCAGCCCTTCAGCGCAGCTCGGGCCGGGCGGTCTGACGCTCGACCAGGAGGTCGGCGCAGTGATGATGGTGGGCTTCGAGGGCCCGCTCAACGACTCCGTCCTGGCCGACTGGAGGCAGCGCCAGTTCGGCGGGCTGCTCATCGTCAACCTCAACCACAACGCGAGCACAGTGGCATCGATGAGCGCGCTGATCGGAGCCGTCCGCGCAGCCTCGCCGCACCGGTTGATCGCCGCCACCGACCAGGAAGGCGGCCAGGTCTGCATCGCCATAGCCAGCGTCCCCTGCGACGCCATGCCGGTCGGGCAGGCCGCCACGACCCAGATGGCCGCCGCGCTGCGCCAGCTCGGATTCGATCTCGACCTCGGGCCGGTCTCGGACGTGTGCAGCGGGCCGAGCTCGATCATGTGGGGCCGCTGCTACGGCACCGACCCGGCGGCGGTGGCGGGCGCGGTGGGCCCGGTGGTCGACGGGATCCACGCCGCGCACATGCTCTCGGCAGCCAAGCACTTTCCCGGACACGGCGACACGACTGTCAGCTCCGAAACCTCGCTGCCGCGCATCGATGAAAGCCTCGCGACGATGCGAGCGCGGGACCTGCCGCCGTTCGAGGCCGCCATCGCGCATGGCGTCGACTTCGTGCTTCTGGGGCACGTGTACTACCCGGCGCTGGACCCCGTGCGATCGGCGGACCTGTCGCCGGCGACGATGCAGGTCCTGAGGTCCGAACTCGACTTCCGCGGCGCGATCATCTCGGACGACATGGAGATGGGTGCGATCACCGCCAGCACGCCCACACCCGAGGCGGCAGTCGAGTTCCTGATGGCCGGGGGAGACATGGTGATGGTCGCTCATGATCTCGTGGTCGCCAACACAACCTACGACGCGATCAAGGCCGCCGTCCTCAGCGGACGCCTGTCGCGCGCGAGGCTGGACGAAGCGGTGGCCACGCTCCAAGCCTTACCCCGATAACGTTACCGCGGGACTTTGCGTCTAAAGCTGCCGTCACCTGTACCCGCTGTGAAGAAGGCGCTCGAGATGCTTCCGCATCAGCCGGGTGTCTACATCCTGCGCGATGGCTCGGGCCGGGTCATGTACGTGGGCCGAAGTCGTGACCTTGCAAGACGCGTTCGCTCCTACTGGAGCGATCTAGGGGACCGGCCGCACCTGCTTCGAATGGTCCAGCGGGTCGCATGGCTGGAGCCCGTGCTGTGTGCTTCGGAGCACGAGGCCGCGTTCCTCGAGAGCGATCTCCTCGAGCGCCACCCGACTCGCTACAACCGCACTCTGGGGATGGAAAGTTGCGTGTGGTTGAGGCTCAACGCAACGCCGTCTGCTCCGAGCCTGGACGTGGTTCACGCGTCGCGACCAGGAGATGGTGCAGCCTGGTTCGGACCCTACCTCGGTTGGGAGCCGGCGCGGCAGGCGGCGGCCGGGCTGCAGCGTCTGTTCCCGTTGAGATACTCGGGCACAGGGAACAGCCGCTCGGAACGCGAGCTTGCCTTCAGCTTGGGGGTCATGCCCGAGGACACATCTCAGCTCGCCGGGCGGATCGAGCGAGTGTTGCGTCGCGACGGAGCGGCGGTCGGTGCCGCCGTTCGAGCGCTCGAAGCGATGCGGGACCGGGCTGCAGAGGCCGAGATGTTCGAGCACGCCGCGTTACTGCAGCAACAGGTGCGCGGCCTGTTGTGGATCACCGAGCCCCAAAAGCTGAGCCCGCTGGAGCCGTTCGACCACGACTTCTGCGCGCACGCGATGGCTGGAGGCGTTGCGGTGCTCGTGATCCTGGCACTGCGAGGGGGGCGCCTGACCCAGCGCCACGTGCTGCGGTTATCGCCGCACGGAGCCTGGCGCGACGCACTGACCGCCCATGGCCGCCGGCTTGGGTCGATGGGATCGGCGCCAGTCCCGATGACGCTGCCGGGACAGCGCGCGGCACGCTCGGTCCACCGGGAATGGATCGAGCTGGCGCGGCAGAACGCCGAGCTCATGGCGGGCCTCGCCGCCGCGGGCGCGGTCGGCCCGCTTCGGTGGAACTAAACCAGGAACGCCGCCGCCCGCAGGCCGAACCCGATCAGGCCGATCGAAACCACGCCGACAGCGACACGACCGATCGCGATCGCGGGCGCGATCAGAAGTCATTTGGGTCACGACCGTTCGCACATCGCAGGCATGGAGGGGGGCGCTGACAAACGTCACATTAGGCAGTCGACCCTGAGTCGCTGGGCCGTCCGGCGGCTGAGAGGTGTTCGTACTTCGACTTCAATTGCACCGTGGCCGGTATCTGGAGGAGGACCTGGCTTGCCCTCTGGCGCACTCGCGGCCCGCTGCTAGCTTCGGCCGTAACGTACTTGGCTTTCGTGAGCGCCGGCATCATCCTGTCATCGGCCGGCGTTCCCTTCGCTGTCGAGCAGCGGGATGCCATCGTGGGCAGCGCTGGGACGAGCTCGATCATCCAGGCGGACAACCAGGGTGACCACCTGCGCGCGGCGCTGCTGGACTTCGGCTCCAACCTCTTCCTGGGCGCCGTTCCAACCTCCGTCACAGGTTTGAGCGTGATCGGTCCATTTCCCATCGCGGCATATCGCGGTTGGGTGGGTGGCATCGTTTCGATCGACGGCCGGCATCGCAGCCGCCTGGCCGTGGCCGGTACCGCCGTTTACTACATCGTCACGCTCGTGCTGCAGCTCGGCGGTTTCATCCTCACCATGGCGGCGGGCGTCCACGTCGGGCTCGCAGCATGGCGAGCGCGCAACGACGAATCGCTGAGGTCGTGGGCCGGATTCCGGCTGCCTCCGGCCGCCCTCGCCGACGCCGGCTACCTGTACCTGTCAGCCGTCCCCATCTTCCTTGCCGGGTCTCTGTGGGAGTTTTTCGCGTAGGTCCGCCGGCATGCGCCGGCCCGAACTCCCGGCCCACTCATCCGCGGCTCGGGTGAGGCGCCGGATCGTCTCGCTCTTGGCCTCGGTGTAGGCGAGACGGTCATCGCTCCAACGCGCCGCGGCCGACACCTTCGCATCCAGGTATTCCTGCCTCGCCGCCAGGTTTGACCTGAGGTAATCGCGAAATACGATGTGCCGCCGCTCCCATTCGCTGCCGACCTGGCACACGTGGATGTGGACTTGGCGGGCGTGCCCGGCGAAAGGACGGAAGAAGCGGTGCTCACTGTCGCGGTTCCGCAGCTGGACTCCGATTGATTCGATCGCCGGCACATAGGTCGCCTCGTCCTCCTGGTCGTCGACGCTGACCTGGATGTCGACGACGGGCTTCGCCGCCAGGCCTGGCACCGATGTCGAACCGACATGCTCGATTCGGCGAGGCGAGGTGGGCAGCGCCGCGATGAGCTTCTCCTTCCACTCCTCGAACAGCGCGGCCCAGCCGGGATCGTAGGGCACGAGCTCGATCGGCTCCGGATCGAACCGATCGCTGCCGGCAGCGAGCTCGAACCGGGAATCCATGACCCGGAGAGCTCGAAATCCGAGGGCGCGGCGCTCGCCGATCGGCAGCAGCTGCGCCTCGATCCCGCGGGAGCGCGCCACCAGCTCGTACAGGTCGATGGCGGTGATGGATTCGCCGCGGTCCTGCCGCAGCCGGCGCCACGTCTCGAACGCCTCGTCGTCAGCCGGGCGGCTCACCGTGCAAAGTGTAAGAAGGCCCTGCTTCCGCCTGGCGCTCGCTCGCGCGCTCGACGTCGACCTTCGACATCGACAGGTACGCGACCCAGGCGACGATCACGATCGTGAGTGCGATAGCAACCGTGCCGCGCCCCAAGTCGAGACCGCCCAGCGCCTGCGGCACGCCCAGCCAGTCGGCATACGAAGCGCCGAGCGGCCGGGTGATTATGTATGCGAACCAGAACGCGACGACCTCGTTGAGCCCGAAAACGCGTCGCGCCAACAGTGGGATCGCGAAGATGGCGGTGAACATCAAGCCTGAGGCCAACCAGCCCAGGCGCAGCGTGTAAGCCGACATGTCGCCCGCCGCCGTGCCCATGGCGAAGGTGGCCAAAACCGCCGCCCAGTAGAAGACCTCGCGCCGCCTGGTGTTGACGCTGTGGATGGACAGCGTTCTCTCGGTCGCGTACCAGAGGACGAACACGACGGTCAGCGCAACCGCGCACCCCGCAGTGCTGACCACGTACGAGATGCCAAGCTCGATATGGGCGGCGTCGGCGACCATCGTGCCGAACACTGCGACCATGCATACGGCAAACCAGTAGGCGGGCGCGATGTACCGGCGTAGCAAGAACTGCCATGTCAGGGCTATGCCGAGGCCGAGTGCGCCGAGGCCAACGGCCGCATACGGGTTGATGGTGTGCACCAGGTAGTCCGATGTCGCCTCGCCCATCGCGGTGCTCAGGATCTTGACCGCCCAGAAATGAACGGTGACGGCCGGAACCTTTCTCGCGATCTGCCGCCTCTCCATCTCTCGAGAATAACCACGGGGCTGCGACTGCAGCCCGGGCACCCGCCGGCCGGCGTCAACTCATGACCGGATGCTCCTGCCCGGACGCTAGCCAACCGGAGTGTGGTGATTGCGCGCGTCGTAGTTGCGAAATGCCGGCAGGGCGAGCCCGCACATGATGCAGCCCAAGACGCACAGGATGCCGCCTGACGTCACGGAGAACCTCACGCTGAACATCGAAGCCACCGCCCCCGACTCGAAGTTGCCAAGGGTGGGCCCGATCGAGTAGCTCAGCAGCTCGATCGAGGCCAACCGGCCGCGCAGCGAATCTGGAATCGTCTGGTTCCAGATCACCTGGCGGAACAGGCCGCTCATGGAGTCGCCGGCACCCGCCAGGGCGAGAAAGACCAGCGCGGCGGCCAAGCCTGGTACGACCCCGAACCCGATGATGGCAAAGCCCCAGATCGTCGCTCCGACCAGGACCCCCATCCCGTGACGGTGCACCCGTCGGCTCCAGCCGCTCGTGGCTGAGAAGAGGAACGAGCCGACCGCGGGTGCCGCGTAAAGCAGGCCGAGCACTTTGGGGCCGCCCAGCCCTTGTGCGACGGCGGGGTAGAGGGCCATCGGCATCCCGAAGAGCATCGCGACGATGTCCACGATGTACGTGCCCATCAGCTCGGGGCGGCTCCGCGCATACCGCAGGCCTTCGGCCACGCGGCGCAGGCTTGGGCGCTCGGCGCCGGCCGGCGGCGGTACCGAGCGCATGAGCGCGAGGCACACCAGGCCCACCACGAACGTGGCCACGTCGACCAGGTATGTCGCCGTCAAACCGATCAGGGCGATCAACACGCCCGCCAGCGCGAGCCCCGCGATCATCCCCACGGTGCCGCGCACGCTGCCGAGGGCCGCCGCGGCGGGTATCTCATCTCGGTCTACGAGGCGAGGGATGAGGGCGTCGAGCGACGGACGTTGCAGCGCGTCGAACGAAGCCTGCAGCGCTGTGATCGCGAAGATCAGCCAAATGGCCGGGTGGGTGAGCAGCGAGTTGCCGGCCAGGAAGACGCTCCCCGTCATCAACCCCGCTTCACTCAGCAGCACCATCCTGCGCCGGTCCGCGGCGTCGGCCAGTGCGCCGCCGAGCATCGCGAAGACGAGCAGCGCCGCAAGCTCGACCAGGCCAAGAGTGCCCACCAGCAGCACGCTGTGCGACAGCTGGTATACCTGGTACGGGACGGCGACCACCGTGATCATGCTCCCGAAGAACGACACCAGCCGGCCGATGAACAGGAGCCGGAAGTCGCGGTGCCGCCGCAGCGGCGTGATGTCGACGGCCACTTGATGGAACCACCGGCGCTCCCGTGGCGTTGCAGGGGGATCACTCACTGGCGCTTGAACACGGAAGGCCGCCTTTGGGTTGCACGATCGCAATTTTCACTTCCCCGCTTGCGGGGAAGCACCCGGCGGAGCCGGGGGATAGGTGGGCCGCCTGGCGGAGCACTCCAAAGCGGCGTCAGCGGACATCGCGCAGCTGGTCCAGGGAGCGCAAGCGCAGAGTAGCGACACGATCATGGCTCTCGAAAAGGGCGTGAAGCAGATGGAGCGGGGGCTCGGGATGCTTAAGGAGATGTCCGACCTGAGCGGGAAGGTGCAGACGGCGACCCAGCAGCAGCGGTCCTCGACCGCGGAGTTCGTGGTCGCCCTCGAAAGCATGGCCGAAGGCAGTCGCACGGTTGCGAGCACCGCGCAGGAGATCGCCTCCGCCGCTGCGAGCCAGGGGCAGCTGGCGGCCGACCGTGCGGGCTCTGGATGGAACTAGCCCGATCAGGGCGTCGCCGGCCGCCAACGGGGCCGGCAATGCCGATCGGGTTCGATCTCACACTTCGTATCTACGGCGCCCTTCCCATGCCTTCCAAGGGCGACTGGCGACGCAATCGGTGGTACACAAAGGTGTGAGCCGAGCCGTTGCCGACCTGGATGCAACCGCCCGCGAAGCGAGCAGGTCGGCGGCCCTTACCGACCCGGGCCGGTTGCAGGCTTTCTTTGACGTCATGCCGGACCCGATCGTGGTATGCGACGACGACGGCCGCATCGTGTTCGTGAATCACCAGACTGAGCTCCTCACCGGCTACCAACGCAGCGACCTGCAGGGGAGTCGCGTGGAGATGCTGATCGGCGAGCCCACGAGAGTCGGGCACGTCGGGCAGCGCAAGAGCTTCACCGAGCATCCGACGACCAGGGGTATGGGCACGGATCTAAACATCAAGCTGCGCTGCCTGGACGGAACCGAGATACCGGTCGACATCGCGCTGAGCCCGGTGGAAACCGAGGAAGGGCTGCGGGTCGTCGCGGTGGTTAGAGACATGCGCGACCGTCTACGCATAGAGGCGAAATTGAAGGCCGAAGCGGACGCGGAGATGGTGCGGGCCAAAGACGAGCTCATTTCTCTGGTCAGTCACGAGATGAGGACGCCGCTGGCGAGCATAGTCGGGTTTGCGGAACTGCTGCTCACCCGAGACAGCTCAGTGGACCAGCGCCGACGCTATCTCGACATCATGCTGCAAGAGGCCAAGAGGCTGACCAGCCTCATCAACGACTTCCTGGACCTCCAACGCCTCGAAGGAGGCCCCCACAAGCTGAGGACGGCAGAGACCGATATGACGCAGCTTGTGAGACGAGCTGTGGACAGCGTTCCGATCGATCCGAAGACTCCGATCAAGATCGATATCCCGGCTGATCTGCCGATGGTGGTGGTTGACTCCGATGCCGTGTTGCAGGTGATGACCAACCTGCTCTCCAACGCGCGGAAGTATTCCCCGGACGGTGGCGAGATCATGGTCACCGCTCGCAGGACTGGGGAAAGCGTCGAAATCTCGGTCGAGGATCACGGTCTTGGCCTCGAGCCGGACGAGATGAACAAGCTGTTCAACAAGTTCTACCGGGCCGACAGGGCTGAACGCCTCAACATAAAAGGCACCGGCCTCGGGCTGGCGATCTGCCGCCGGATAGTGCAGGCCCATGGGGGGCGCATCAGCGCGTCGTCGGACGGGGTGGGGAAGGGCACCACGTTCATGTTCCGATTGCCGATTGCGCTGACCTCGCCGCTCACCGCCGACGTCATGCTCGTCGAAGACGACCACGGCTTTGCGAAATTGCTCGAGGCGGAGCTGTGGGCTCACGGGTTGACCTCGATCTGGGCGCCCGAGGCAGAGACAGCGAAGAAGCTGATCGACGAGGGGGCGGCCAAAGCGGTGGTGCTGGACCTCATGCTGCCCGTCATCCAGGGCGAGGAGTTCCTGATCGGCCTGAGGACGACCAAGGGGCCGAACGTTCCGGTCGTGATCGTCACGATGAGGGCGATCGGCCCCGAGGAGCATTTGATGCTCAAGGCTCTCGGCGCGACCGCAATCTTCGGCAAGAACGCGGCCTCGGTGAGGGCCGCAGCCGAGCTCCTCAGGGCAGCTCTCAAGCCATGAATCCGGGAGGTCTACCGGAGACCATCCTGGTGGCGGACAACGAACCTCACCTGCGCGAGCTCACGCGGATCACCGTCGAGTCCCCAGTTCGCCAGGTCATCGAGGCGGCAGACGGCGACCAGGCGTGGGCTCTGCTCAAGAAGTACCACCCCTTGCTGGCCCTCCTGGACGTCAAGATGCCAGGTTTGACCGGGCTCGAGCTGGTGAAGGCAATTCGAGCCGACCCCGACCTGGCGGGCACCCGGGTGATCCTGATCGCCGCCTCAGCACACGAATCCGATCGGGATGCCGGCATGGCCGCCGGCGCCGACTTCTACGTGACCAAACCGTTCTCGCCGGCGGATCTCCTCGGCTCGGTCGAGGCAGTGCTCGCCGCCGCCGCCGACCCCGCCGCGGGGTAGGACCTCCTTCTTCGCGTTCAGCGCGACGCGGGACCTTCTAAGCCCTCTCAATTGAGGGCCAGCAGCCTGTTGATACCGATGGCGACTTGATTGGGCCCAAACCGGAAGATTCAAGCAGGCCATCAGACCATGCACAGAACCATTGGAATCCCGCTGGAGTCGTCATCGAGGCACGGAGTGTTCTCAGAGTTGAGAACAACGGGTGAAGCTTGGCCAAGACCCTGAAAGTAGGGGCTGGAGGGGCGGATCCCCTGCAGGGGCTGGTCGACGCCGAACTTTACAGTGATCCGTCGGGGACCGCGAACTTTCTTGGCAACATCCTCCAGGCTTCGACGGCGTACTCGATCATCGGCCAGGATCTCGACGGCACCATCGAGCTGTGGAACGAAGGAGCACGCCGGCTGTACGGGTATCAGCCACGAGACGTGATCGGCCATGCCAATTCATCGATCCTCCACGTCGCCGACGACGTCGTTTCGGGATTGCCGGCCAGGATCATGGCCACCGCCGTTCAGGCCGGCAAGTTCGAAGGCATGGTCGTGCGCCGCAGAAAAGATGGGAAGACCTTCGCCGCCCGCATGGTGATGACTCCTCGTCGCGACTCCGATGGTCGCCCGATTGGCTTCCTCATCATCTCCAGTGACATCACTGACGAGATCAACCTGGTCCAGAAGCTGAAAGACACCAACGCGGAGCTGCTTGCGGCCAACCATCACACGACTGCCTTCCTCGCGACGATGAGCCACGAGTTGAGGACGCCGCTGAACTCCATCCTCGGCTTCTCCGAGCTCTTGATCGATTCCGCCGGAGAGACGTTGCCGGCGAAGACAAGAATGCGATTCCTCGAGCAAATCCACGAGAGCGGCAAGCATCTGCTCGGCTTGATCAATGACATCCTCGACATATCGAAAGTGGAAGCGGGCCAGATGGAGCTCCGCCTGGAGCGTGTCTCTGTTGCCGATCTCATCAGGCAGGTGGCCGGCATCGTGGAGCCTTTGGCGGCCCAGAAGGAGATTCAGGTCGACTTCGAAGCTTCGCAGGCGGGCTCGATCCTGGCCGACGCAGGGAAGTTGAAGCAGATGATCCTCAACCTGGTCTCCAACGCGATCAAGTTCACTCCCAAGGGTGGCACCGCGACGATATCAGCGGCCCGCGCCGGTGAGCGGCTGGAGATCGTCGTCTCGGACGACGGCATCGGCATCGCCGAACGGGACCTCCCTCGCATGTTCAAGGAATTCCAGCAACTCGACTCCGGGGTCAACCGCTCCCACGAAGGCACCGGCCTGGGACTCGCGCTGACCCGCAGCCTGGCCCGCCTGCACGGCGGCGACGTGCGCGTGGAGAGCACGTTAGGCAAGGGCAGCCGGTTCACGATCGACCTACCGGTTGAGGCTCAGCTCGTCAAGCCTGTGCCAAGCGGTCCTGATCGGAATGCTGCAGCGATCGTCCGTGACGATTCTCGCCCCCTGGTCCTGATCGTCGAAGACGACTCCGCATCTTCGGAGCTGTTGGCCTGGCAGATCGAGCGGGCCGGGTTCAGGACCAAGATCGCTCGGACGGGAGCGGATGCCCTCGTGATAGCTCAGTTCGAGAGGCCCGTCGCGATCACGCTCGACATCATGCTGCCGGACATGGACGGCTGGGAGATCCTCAAGCGCCTCAAGAGCAACGACGCGACCAAACGCATCCCGGCCATCGTCGTGAGCGTGGTCGACAACCCTGAGCTCGGCGCCGCCCTCGGGTCGATGGACTACTTCGTCAAGCCCGTGGAGGTCAAAGAGCTGGTGAAGCGATTGAGCAAGCTCAACCTGAAAGTCGAGAAGCAGGCCAGGGTGGAGGCATGAGCAGTTTTCCAGTGGTCCTGGTGGTCGACGACAACGCGGCAGGCCAGTTCCTGGTCCAATCGGTGCTCGAGCAGCAGGGCTTTATCGTCACCACCGCCGGCTCGAGTGAGGAGGTGCATGAGCGCGTGCACGCCCAGCGGCCCGACCTGATCTTGATGGACGTGCAGCTGCCGGGCCAAGACGGCCTCGCCTTGACGCGGGAGCTCAAGGCCGACCCCGCCACGGCGCTGATTCCCATCGTGGCGCTGACGGCTCATGCCCTGGCCGGCCAGAGGGAAGTGGCGATCGCAGCCGGTTGCGTTGAGTACATCACAAAGCCGATCGATACCAGGAAGCTGGGCAGCCAGATCCGGGAGATCCTCTCAGCGCCGCCGCCGATGCCTGTTCCGCGCTAGCCGCCTTAAGCGAGGTCCCGACTGGTCCAGCCGCCTCAATCTGACTACACTCGTTGCGCTGTGGCGGCGGAACCAGATCACCTCCTGTCCGGCCTCCGGATCGTCGAGCTGTCCGCTTTCGTCGCCGCGCCCCTGGCGGGTGCGACCCTGGCCTCGCTCGGCGCCGACGTGATCCGAATCGACCCTCCAGGGGGCGGCATCGACATCGACCGCTGGCCCGTGCACTCAGGCAAGAGCCTTTACTGGGCGGGCCTCAACCAGGGCAAGCGCTCGGTGACCATCGACACTCGCACCGATGAAGGACGCGAGCAGGTGACGAGTTTGATCACGGCGCCTGGCGAGGACGCGGGCATCGTGCTGACCAACCTCCCAGTCGCCGGCTGGAACTCGTACGAGCGGCTTTCGAAGTTGCGGCCGGACCTCATCATGCTCGTGATCAGCGGCGACCGAGATGGCCGGCCCGCGGTCGACTACACGGTCAACGCGGCGATCGGCTTCCCGTGGATCACCGGTCCGGAAGGCCACTCGGGACCGGTCAACCACGTGCTTCCGGCCTGGGATGCGATGACCGGGTACCTCGCGGCCCTGGCGATCCTGGCCGCCGACCGCCACCGCCGCGCGACCGGTGAGGGTCAGCTGGTCGAGCTCAGCCTCACCGACGTCGGGCTGTCCGTTGCTGGAAGTCTCGGCCTGCTGGGCGAGGCGGTCCTCAACGAAGAGCCACGCGGCCGTTTTGGCAACCACGTCTACGGAACCTTCGGCCGCGATTTCACCACCCGCGACGGCCGCCATGTGATGGTCCTCGCGCTGACGGCCCGCCAGTGGCGCAGCCTTGGGTCGGCGACCGGGCTCACCGGTCCGCTTCGCGAGATCGAAGAGCGTGACGGGCTCGATTTCCGGCGCGAGGGCGACCGGTGGCGCGACCGGAACGACATCTGCGAGCTGCTGGGCGAATGGATCCGCGGTCGCGACCTGGCCGAGATCAGTGCCGCGTTCGAGGCAAATGGCGTCCTGTGGGGGCCTTACCAGACGGTCAAGGAGCTCGTCGCGCACGACCCGAGGGCATCATTGGCCAACCCGATGTTCGCGGAGATCGACCATCCTGGCCTCGGGCGGTACCTGACCGCAGGGTCGCCGCTGCGCTTCGGCGCCTGCACGCCGGTGCCTCCATCGCCATCCCCCTCGCTCGGCCAGCACACGGATGAGGTGCTGCGCGAGCTCGACGTGGTGAGCGGAACGTGACCGTCAAGCAGGGCTGGAAGGGCCGCTTTTACGAAGACTTCGAGGTGGGCGACGTCTACGAGCACCCGCTCGGGCGGACGATCACCACCGCGGACAACATCTGGTTCACGCTGCTCACTCAGAACACCGCACCGCTCCATTTTGACCATCACTACGCGAGCCAGACGGAGTTCAAGAAACCGCTCGTCAACAGCTGCCTCACCCTCTCGCTGGTCACTGGCCAGAGCGTGACCGACGTCTCGCAGAACGTGATGGCCAACCTCGGTTGGGATGAAGTTCGCCTACCTCACCCCGTGTTTGAGGGCGACACGGTTTACTCGCGCTCGGAGGTGCTCGAGAAGCGCGCGTCGCAGTCGCGTCCCAATGTTGGTGTTGTCACGGTGCGCACCGCAGGTTTCAACCAGGATGGGGTGGAGGTCATCTCGTTCCGGCGCACGCTGCTGGTGTACCGGCAGGGCAAGGCGCCGGCCATCGCCAGGCTGAAGCCGAGCTAGCGAGAGATGGACTTTGAGCTCTCGGAGCAGCAGGCGGCTTTTCGTGACCTGATGCGCGACTTCGCGCGCCGCAGCATCGCGCCTGTCGCCCGCGAATCGGAGCTGGCCGGACGCTATCCGACCGAGATCGTCGACGAGATGAAGGCGATGGGCCTCTTCGGGATGCTGGTCCCGGAGGAATACGGCGGGATCGGGATCGACGCCGTCTCCTACGCCATCGTGTTCGAGGAGATCTCGAAGGCGTGGATGGGCGTGGCCGGGATCCTGGGCTCGCACTCTCTCGCCACCTGGATGGTGGCCCAGCACGGCACCGACGAGCAGAAGCGCCGATGGCTGCCCGACTGGGCGAGCGGCCAGCGCCGATCCGGGATCGCGCTCACCGAGCCGGGCGCGGGCAGCGACCTGCAGGGCATCTCGACGCTCGCTCGCCGCGACGGCGACCGCTACGTCATCAACGGCGCCAAGACCTGGATCACCAACGCGCGGCACGCCGACCCGCTCCCCGTCCTGGTCAAGACCGACCCGGACGCGCAGCCTCGCCACAAGGGCATGACCATCCTCATGGTCGAGCAGGGCACACCCGGCTTCACAGTGGGCAAGGACCTCGGCAAGCTCGGTTACAAGGGCCCGGAATCCTCTGAGGTTTTCTTCAGCGACTGTGCCGTCCCGATCGAGAACCTGCTGGGCGGAAAGGAGGGACAGGGGCTCCAGCAGGCTCTGTCTGCATTGGAGTTCGGGCGAGTCAACATCGCCGGGCGCGCGGTCGGCGTCGCGCAGGCGTGCCTCGACCGCTCACTCGAATACGCGCGCGCCCGCCATGCTTTCGGCCGTCCCATCGCCGAGTTCCAGGCGATCCAGCTCAAGCTCGCCGACATGGCGACCGAGGTGCAGGCGGCGCGCCTTTTGACCTGGTGGGCCGCTTCGGCACTGGACGCCGGGCGCCGCGCGGACATGGAGACCGGGATGGCGAAGCTCTACGCGTCCGAGATGTGCATCAAGGCCGCGCTCGAGGCGATGCGGATCCATGGCGGCTATGGGTATTCCACCGAATACGAGATCGAGCGTTTCTACCGCGACGCGCCGCTGATGGCGATCGGCGAAGGCACCAACGACATCCTGCGGACCGTGATCGCGCGGCAGCTGGTGCGCGGACAGGGTGCCTGAAACTGCTCGCCGGGTGCGGAGCTGGCTCTTCGCCCCAGGTCACGATTCCAAGCTCCTGACCAAGGTTTTCGACTGTGGTGCGGACGAAGTGCTGCTCGACCTCGAGGATGCCGTGCCTCCCCAGATGAAGGTGACAGCCCGGCAGATGGTCGCGGAGGTGGCGGCCGCCAGACGCTGCTGGGTGCGCGTCAACCGGCCGGCCACCGACGAATGCGCCCACGACCTCGCGGCGCTGGAGGGAAAGGTCGCCGGCTTTCGCCTGCCCAAGGTCGAGTCGGCGGCTGACGTGGCGTGGGTGGCCTCGCGCGTCGCGGGCATTCCTCTCGACTGCACCATCGAATCGGCCCGCGGGGTGCTGAACGCTTACGAGATCGCGAGCTCGCCAGGCTGCGCCCTGCTTTCATATGGTGGAATCGACCTTGCCGTCGACCTCGGAATCGGACGGGACGAGGCAGGGCTGGACTACGCGAAGTCCGCGATCGCGATTGCGGCCCGCGCCGCCGGCAAACCACCCCCAAGCGACGGCATCCACCCGAGACTCAACGATGACGCCGGCCTGCGGCGCGAGTGCGAAGCGGCCCGCAGGCTCGGATTCTTCGGCAAGTCGGCCATCCATCCGCGCCAGGTTCCGATCATCAACGAGGCCTTCACGCCGACCCAAGCCGAACGTGCCTGGGCGGAAAAGGTGCTGGCCGCCTTCGAGGCGTCCGGCGGGGCCGCGACCCGGCTGGCCGACGGCGAGTTCGTCGACCTGCCGGTGGCCGAGCGCGCCCGCCTCATCAGAAGCCTGCGCTAGCCCGCCCCGCGACTCCTCAGTCGGCGACCCTGGGGATCGCGGCGCAGCGGCCTGGGATGGCGAGCCGGTCAGCCGCTGGGCCTGGGCCTGTGTCTCGCCCGCCGGGACGCCCCATGCACCAGCAGCCCGTACATGGCGGCCAGGATCGGCACGTGCCCGAGTCGCTCGCCTGCCGGCCCATGAAGAACAGGGTTGCGCCGATACCGAGCCAGTAGAGTTCGACCCTGCGTCGAGGGGAGGCGCGGTCGGGAATCCGAGTCGTGGTATAGGTGACGCATGAACGAATTCTTCGAACGCCTGGGTCGACACTGGGTTGTGGCGGCGGAGCGCCGCGACGCCGTCATCGCAGCCCCCACGCTCGATTCGCGGGTCGCGCTCGAGCTATTGGAGCTGGCTCGCGTCGCCGCCCACACGTTCGAGCGCCGGTTCGCCCCGCTGTCTTGCTATCTGGCCGGGGTCGCCGCGGAGCGACTGAAGTCGGAGAAGCCGGGGACGGACGATGCCGTCATCGCCGGGTTCATCGAGGAGGTGCGCCGCGTCCTGGAGGCCGAAGCACCCGCAGTCGATTAGCGAACGTTGATCACGGGCAGCTGCCGGAAGCTCTGGACCGCGATGCGGGCAGCGATCGCCGAGGCGACCTTGTCGAGAGCCTGCGCGCCGGCCGTCTCAGGCCTGGATGCGACCACCGGCGCGCCGTTATCGGCCTCCTCGCGAATGGCCTTGTCAAGGGGGATCGCGCCGAGGTAGGGGACGCCCAGGCGCTGGGCGGCGCGCTCGGCTTTGCCGTGGTCGAAGATGTGGTGCTCCTCGCTGCACCGGCTGCAGACGAACCAGCTCATGTTCTCGATCAACCCCAGGGGCGGCACGTTGAGGCCGCGGAACATCTGCAGCGCTTTGACCGCAATCCTCAATGCCGCCTCCTGCGGCGTGCAGACAATCGCCACTCCCGTCAGTGGAACGGATTGAGCCAGCGTGAGCGAAGCGTCTCCGGTCCCCGGCGGAAGGTCCACCACGAGGTAATCGAGCTCGCCCCAGTGCACGTCGGTGAGCATCTGCTCGATCGCGCGCGACACCATCGGGCCGCGCCACACCATCGCCTTGTCCGCGCCGGCCAGAAGACCGATGGACATGAACTTCAGCCCGTAAGCCTCGAGCGGCACGAGCTTCTGGTCGAGCACCTTCGGCTGGCCGTCGACCCCGAGCATGGCCGGCACCGACGGTCCGTAGATATCCGCGTCCAGCAGCCCGACACTCGCGCCGGACCTCCGCAGCGACGCGGCGAGGTTGACTGCGACCGTCGACTTGCCGACCCCACCTTTGCCGGAACCCACTGCGATGGCGTGCTTAACGCCAGGGATCACCCGGTTAGGCGACCGGTCACCGAACGCCGCCTTGATGTTGGCCGTCATCTTGAGGTCGACGGCGGTGACGCCGGGCAGGCCGCCGACCAGCTCACGGGCCATCGACTGGAAGCGGTCACGTACCGGACACGCGGGGGTGGTGAGCTCGAACACGAAGCTGACCCGGCCTGAGTCGCTGACGATCAGGTCCTTGATCATGCCCAGGCTCACCACGTCGCGTCCCAGGTCGGGATCCTGGATCGCGGAAAGCGCCGCGAGCACCTGGACGGTGCTCGGGGCCTTGGCCTGGCTTCCGCTACTGGGCACTGAAGATCACGGCCGCCCGGATGGCCAGCACCGCCAGCAGGACCAGGATCGAAACCACCGTGGCCTCCATCGCCACCGGGACCACCGCCGCGGACCCTCCACTTGCCTGCAGGCGTGCGGGACGCCGCACGCCGAGCATCGAGGCGCCGATCCCGACCAGCGCGAGGACCCACAGGGGCAGCCATGGCAGGATGCGCCCGGCCGAGCCCGCGACGGCCACGGTCGCGAAGAACGCAACCAGCAGCACGAGCTCGAGGATCGCGAAATAACCGTCCGCCAGGCGCAGCCGCTCGAGGCTGAATGAGGCCTCAGGCCGGTAGCGCACGAGCAGCGTGATCAGCGCCGCGGCGCCGCTCAGCCCGGATGCCAGGAACAGGCCGCCCAGGGCCCAGGTGTCGCTCCACACGGGCTGGTTGCTGACGCTCAACAGCACCCCGGTGTAGGAAAGGATGAACAGCCCGACGATCGAGCCCACGATGCTGAAGATCCGCCCGAGGCCGCCGCCGAGCAGCCCCTGCGCTCGGCCCTGGCGATCCCTGGCCCACGTGTCGAGGGCCGATACGGCGACGAAGAAGCCAAATATCAGCAGTGCCCAGACTCCGACCGACATCGGCGACCAGTACTTGAAGTTCAAGCCGGTCTCGCCGGGCGTAGTGTCGATGAGCATGTGCCAGAACCTCGACCAGCTGACCCCGAGGTCGGCGGTCAGAAGGATCGGGCAGAGCACCAGCGCCGGCAGGGCGATGTAGTACCCGAGCCGCGCTGCTGGCTCGTCCCCCG
>Ga0307373_10001806_pt1 | contig 39688 bp, 35 predicted proteins | sample OX2MG_FD_202534 | JGI IMG/M metagenome (GOLD analysis project Ga0307373, IMG submission 202534) | Soil microbial communities from Risofladan, Vaasa, Finland - OX-2 | ecosystem: Environmental > Terrestrial > Soil > Coastal area > Acid sulfate soil | place: Finland: Risofladan, Vaasa | collected...
TGACCGAACGCGATGCAACCGTTGGCGGCCACCGGTAGAAGCTTCGACCCGCGGCAAAGGCTCGGGGTCGGTTCGACGAGAAACCGTCCGATCGACCTCGCGCCGTGGATCCACATCGCGAACGGAGGCATCGACATGACCGCGTCCTCGTGCAGCAAGGACACGAGTGCCTCGATGTCGTAGCGCTCGAACACGTCCACGTAACGCCGCACCAGCTCTGAATCGGCCTGATCGAGACGGGCCGGTCCGGGATCGGGAGGCAACTCGGCCAGAGTGGCCCGCGCTCGCTGCAGGGCGCTGTTCACTGCCGCTACGGACGTGTCAAGAAGATCGGCTACCTCCGTCGCCTGCCAGCGCAACACCTCACAGAGGATGAGCACGGCGCGCTGACGAGCGGGGAGGTGCTGGAGCGCGGTAACGAAGGCCAAGCGGATCGACTCGCGATGCACGGCGACGTCGGCGGGGTCCGAACTGGCTGGCTCCACGCGCGCATCGGGGATCGGGGTGATCCAGGTCGTCTCGGGCAACCACGGGCCCAGCAACGACTCGTCCGGTGGAGAAGGGGGCCCCAGTTCCATTGGGCGGGCGCGGCGCTGCACCTGGCGGGTCATGTCGATGCAGACGTTGGTCGCGATCCGGTACAACCACGACCGGACCGACGAGCGGCCCTCAAACTCTTCGGCCGCTCGCCATGCGCGAAGCATCGTCTCCTGGACGGCGTCCTCTGCCTCGGATCCCGAGCCCAGCATCCGGTAGCAGTAGCCAGTCAGCTGCCTCCGGTACTGTTCGAGATCCTCGGTCTCGACGGCTGTGCCTGAGGTCACGCTTGACGACGCTACAGGCTCTAGGTGGTCGAGGACGGCCTGGTTCATCACCTCCACTGACGGATGCCGCGCCGTGAAGTCATCGGTCATGTTCCGGCCAGGCGCAGCGGGGGGCTTGGCGGTTGCGACGGTCGCGCGCCAAGAAAGCCGTCGATCGCGTCCGCGAGCGACGCGACCGGGTGGCCGCGGAGTCCGCCATCCGAAAGCGGCGCCCGGGACGGCACGACGGCTGCACGGAACCCGAGGCGTTCCGCTTCGGCGAGGCGTCGCGGGGTGTGTGCCACCTGACGCAGCTCCCCGCCGAGTCCGACCTCTCCCAACACGACCAGCCCGCCATCGACCGGTCTGGACGTCTTCGCCGATGCGAGCGCCATGCACACGGCCAGATCCGCGCCCGGGTCGTCGACACGGACACCGCCGACTGCCGAGACGTACACCTCGTGATCTCCGAGGTGGATTCCCGCTCTGCGGTCGAGCACGGCGAGCAGCAAGGCCAAACGCCCCCCGTCGTAGCCGGACGCCGACCTGCGCGGACTCGGTGCGTTGGTCTTCACGACGAGAGCCTGAATCTCGACCAGCAGCGGCCGATGGCCCTCCATTGCCGGAAAGACGACCGAGCCGGGTGTCCCGGGCCGGCGATCCGCGAGGAACAGCGACCCTGGATCCGCGACTCCCTCGAGGCCGGTGGCGGTCATCTCGAAAAGCCCAAGCTCGCCGGTTGCGCCGAAGCGGTGCTTCACGGCGCGCAGCATGCGAAGCGCGTGGTGGCGTTCCCCCTCGAACGAGAGCACCGTATCCACGAGGTGCTCCAGCACCCGCGGGCCTGCCAGCGCCCCGTCCTTGGTCACGTGGCCGACGAGGATGACCGAAGGCCCTCCCGATTTCGCCGCCACGGCGAGCCGGTGGGCGCAGTCACGGACCTGGGACACCGACCCCGGCGCGGACTCCAAGTCGGGGTCCCAGATCGTCTGGATGGAGTCCACGACGAGCACTTCCGGCTTCACCTCGCTCACCGCCTCCTGGATCGCCGGCAAGGACGTCTCCCCGACGATCCACAGGTTCGGGCTCAGAGCCCCGAGACGCCGGGCGCGCTGGCCGACCTGGGCCGGGGACTCTTCGGCTGACACCACGAGGCACCGAACCCCGCGGTCCGCCATCGAGGCGGCAATTTGCAGGAGGAGGGTCGACTTGCCGATGCCCGGCTCGCCACCGAGAAGGGTCACCGAACCGGCGAACAGTCCGCCACCCAGGACACGGTCGAACTCCTCGACCCCCGTCGACGCGAGCGAGCCAGCGTCGGTGGGCAGGTCGGCGAGCAGGACGGGCGTGGCGCCTGAAGGGGTCGCTGCCGCCTTCGGTTCGCGCCGCTCGACCTCCTCTACGAGGGTGTTCCACGACCCGCAGGTACCGCACCGGCCCGACCAGCGCGGTGCCGCTGCCCCGCATTCGGTGCATCGGTGGACGGTCCGGGCGCGGGCCATGCGCAAGACCTTACGGGCGGGGTGTGACCGGGCCGCGGACCGCGAGCTCGAAGCGGACAGGGTTCGCGGCTGGGCGGCACCGCGGGCGGATTCTCTGTCCACTCCTGACGCTCCGAAAAGCGCCAGGAACGAACAGAGTCCACGGATAGACCGGGCGAGGCGGCATTCTCTGTCCACTCACGGCCACGTGATGACGCCGGCCGGAGGGAGAACACCCGGCTCCGGTCAGATCCCCTCCCCCGGGATCGCCGGGGCCGATTCGCCAGGGAGCGCCACCTCGGCGTCGCCTACGCCGGGATGGAGCAGCCGGCGGCGCCGGCGGCGCCTCAGGAGCAGGCCACCGCCGCCACCGATCAGCACGAGGGTGGCGAGGACCGCGACGAGGATCACGTGGCCCCAGTCGACGCTCTCGCTGAGCGCGCCGACCACGGTCGACTGACCAAGAGGTGCCGACCAGGTCAGCGTGCCGTCCCGCGACACGGAGGGATGGCCCGTGACCGAGTCGGCGTGACCGGCGAGTCGCACAGCAAGGGAGAAGGTGAACACCTGAGCGGCGCCCTCACCGGCGGCCTGCTCCAACGGCTGTGGGGCGACTCCGAGCGACCCGCCCAGCGCCGACTGGAGGCCGGGGTCGCCGAAGCACTCCAGGCCGCAACGCAGGTCGACGGCCCCGCGGATCACGGTCTTGTGGGTCCAGAACCCGCCGCCGTCTGTCGCGCTCAGGCGGAACGGCCTGGGCCCCGGGCCGCTGCCGGCGAGGGCCGACATCAGCTGCTCCAGCTGGGTGCCGTCGGAGAAGCCGTGCGTCGCCGTAACCGACGCACCCCCGCCGGCGGAGGTCGTCGGGCCGGATACCGTCCAGCCGGCGGCCTCCAGGTCTGAGTACTGCAACTGTTTGGCGAGGTTCGGCTGCCCGCCGAATGCGCGTACCGCGGACGGATCGAACGCGACGGTCACGCGAACGGTTCCGGCGCCACCGGACTTCTCGACAACCGAAACCCGCGTATCCACGCGGCACCCGGCCAGCAGTACGGCCCCCGCCACAGCCACCGACACGAGCCAAAGGCCCCGCCGGTTAAGAAGCTGCGGGGGGCGAACCCCCCGCAGCGCTACTCCCCGCTGCCGGCGCCGGCCATCTCGACCGGCGGCGGCTCGAGACCCTCGACCGAGCGGAACACGAGGACGTGCTCACCTGTCTCGGGGTCGGGCTCGACGTCGACGATGATCGTCTCGCCGGCGCGGAACTCCTTCCACAGGATCTTCTCCGACAGCGGGTCCTCGACCAGTCGCTGCAGCGCTCGCCGGAGTGGCCGGGCTCCGAGGGTCGGGTCGTAGCCCTTCTCGACGACGTAGTACTTGGCGGCCTGGGAGAGCTCGAGCGAGAGGCCCTGGCTTTCCAGCTGATCGCGTAGTCGCTTGATCATCAGGTCGATGATCTCGGTGACCTCGTCGCGGGTGAGCTCGTGGAAGACGATGACGTCGTCGATCCGGTTGAGGAACTCGGGCCGGAAGTGCTGCTTCAAGGCATCGTGGACCTTGGCCTTCATCTTCTCGTAGGTCACCGCCTCGCTGGTCTTGGCGAAGCCGACCGATGCCTTGCGCAGGTCCGCGGTGCCGAGGTTCGAGGTCATGATGATCACGGTGTTCTTGAAGTCCACCGTGCGGCCCTGCGAGTCGGTCAGCCGTCCGTCCTCGAGGATCTGCAACAAGGCGTTGAAGACGTCGGGATGCGCCTTCTCGATCTCGTCGAAGAGCACCACGGAGAACGGCTTGCGGCGCACCGCCTCGGTGAGCTGGCCGCCCTCTTCGTAACCGACGTAGCCCGGAGGCGACCCCACGAGCCGTGAGACGGTGTGCTTCTCCATGTACTCGGACATGTCGAGCTGGATGAGCGAGTTCTCGTCGCCGAAGAGGAACTCCGCAAGGGTTTTGGCGGTCTCGGTCTTTCCGACACCCGACGGGCCCAGGAAGATGAACGAGCCGCTCGGGCGCTTCGGGTCCTTGAGGCCGGCACGGGTGCGGCGGATCGCCTGGGAAACAGCCTTGATCGCGTCCTGCTGGCCAATGACCCGCTTGTGCAGCTCGTCCTCCATGCGCAGGAGCTTGGCGGTCTCCTCCTCCGTCAACTTGTAGACAGGGATGCCGGTCCAGTTGGCGAGGACCTCGGCTATGACCTCCTCGTCGACGACGTCGAAGAGGTCTACGCCCTCGGCGCGCCACTCCTGTTCCTTGGCGACCTTGCGCTGGAGGAGGTCCTCCTCCTTCTCGCGGAATTTCTTGGCCTGATCGAAGTTTTGCTTCTCGATGGCCAGCTCTTTTTCCTTGCGGACCTTAACGATCTCGTCTTCGATCGCCTTGTAGTCCGCCGGCGTGGCCATGCGCCGGATGCGCAGGCGGCTGCCGGCCTCGTCGATGAGGTCGATCGCCTTGTCGGGCAGGTAACGGTCGGCGATATAGCGGTCCGCGAGGTTTGCCGCCGCTACGACGGCCTGGTCGGTGATCGTCACGCCGTGGTGCGACTCATAGCGGTCTCGAAGGCCTTTGAGGATCTCGATGGTGTGGCTGAGCGACGGCTCCTCGACCTTGATGGGTTGGAAGCGCCGCTCGAGGGCCGCGTCCTTCTCGAGGTGCTTGCGGTACTCGTCGAGCGTCGTCGCGCCGATCGTCTGAAGCTCGCCGCGGGCGAGCATCGGCTTGAGGATCGACGCGGCATCGATGGCGCCTTCCGCCGCGCCCGCACCGACGAGCGTGTGGAGCTCGTCGATGAACAGGATGATGTCCCCGCGGGTCCGGATCTCCTTCAGGACCTTCTTCAAGCGCTCTTCGAAGTCGCCCCGGTAGCGCGATCCTGCGACGAGGGCACCCAGGTCGAGGGTGTACAGCTGCTTGCCCTTGATGGTCTCGGGAACGTCGCCCGAGACGATCTTCTGCGAAAGCCCCTCGACGATCGCGGTCTTGCCGACGCCGGGCTCGCCGATGAGGACAGGATTGTTCTTCGTGCGGCGGGACAGAACCTGCATGACCCGCTCTATCTCGCGGTCGCGCCCGATGACCGGGTCGAGTTTGCGCTCGCGTGCGAGCTGGGTGAGGTTGCGGCCGAACTGGTCGAGGACCGGCGAGCCGCTCGGGGTCTCCTGCCCGGAGGGTCCGCCCGCGCCGGCGGGGGCGCCTTCCTTGCCGCCCGGCGACTGATAGCCGGAGAGCAGCTGGATGACCTGCTGGCGCACCCTGGAGAGGTCGGCGCCGAGACTGACGAGAACCTGCGCGGCGACACCCTCGCCCTCGCGGACAAGGCCGAGGAGCATGTGCTCGGTCCCGATGTAGTTGTGACCGAGCTGGAGCGCCTCGCGCAACGACAGCTCCAGGACCTTCTTGGCGCGCGGTGTGAACGGGGGGGATCCGGTGGTCGAAGACCCGGCCGGGCCTATCGTCTCCTCCACCTTCTCCCTGACCGCCTCGAGGCTGATCCCGAGCGACTCGAGAGCCTTGGCTGCGACCCCCTCGCCCTCGTGGATCAGTCCAAGCAGGATGTGCTCGGTGCCGATGAAGTTGTGGTTGAGGAGGCGTGCCTCCTCCTGGGCCAGTACAAGTACCCGTCGGGCTCGGTCAGTGAAGCGTTCGAACATGCTGGTCCTCCGTCCCGTCAGTGTACCCGGGAGCCCCCTTCAACGTTCGGCCCATCGGCGCGCCGTCCTTGAGGTAATTGCTCTACTCGCTGGCCACCAGCGGCTCTCAGGGCAGGTCGAGCTGGTCGAGCAGCCAGTGCCCGACCCCGCCCAGCATCCGGAGCCGCTCCAGCCGCCACTCCGCCGCGCCCGGCGAACCTCCCGCCGCTGCGCGAACCGGTTCCAGCGCGGCATCCGCCTTCGATGCCCAACGGCGGGCTTCAGCGACCGCCACTTCGATGGCACCGCTGGAGATCACCAGGTCACGGGCCTTTTCACGCGCCGGGGCGTCCAGAGGCGCTCCGAGAATCGACCGAAGGTCATCGCCGGCCCCGTTGACGCCGAGCGCCAGGATGACCGGCAGGGTGTAGGTCCCTTCGACCATGTCATGGCCCGCCGGTTTGCCGAGGGCCTCGTCGGAGCAGATGACGTCGCGCACGTCGTCCCAGATCTGGAATGCCATGCCGAGAGCTTCCCCATACGAGGTCAGGGCGTCGACCCAGGGGCGGGGCGCGCCTGCCACCAGCGCTCCGATCCGGGCCGAAGTGGACATCAGCGACGCGGTCTTCCCGGCAATCGAGGACCTGTACGCCTCGGCCGGGCGCCGGACGTCAAAGGCGTAGCGAAGCTGGCCGACCTCTCCTTCGCAGAGACGGCTGATCGTCCGGGCGAGAAGGGCGGCGACCTCGGTCCCGAGGGAGGCCGCTATCTCCGAGGCGCGCGCGAGGAGGAAATCGCCGGCGAGGATCGCGACGAGGTTGCCCCATTTCGCGTTGACGCTCGCGACTCCACGCCGGTTGGTCGCCTCGTCCATCACGTCGTCGTGGTAGAGCGAACCGAGGTGGACGAGCTCAACAGCGACTCCGCCGCGGACCGCTTCGTCGCTGACGGCGGCGCCGCGCCTGGCAACGTGACCGTCGGCTGCGTCGCGGGCCGCTGCCTGTGATGCGGCTATGAGAAGCGCCGGGCGGAGCCTCTTGCCACCCGCAGACGCGAGATGGGCGGCGACTTCGGAAAGGAACCGGTCTTCGGCCGCGGTGGCCTCGGCGAGAGCCAACTCGACCCGACCCAAGGCCTCCTCGAGGCCAGGGAGACGCAGCTCTTCCACGACGTTCACTCCGGGCGAGCGTAGGCGAGACCCGCGGGCTTCACGAACTGGCATGGTTGTCCGTCCATACCCGCAACGGGGCCCGCTGCCCTGGTCGCCGAGGGCTCAAAAGAGGTTCGCGCCAATAATTCTGCGAACCCCTCTAGGGCGGTGCTTCCGCTCCGGCCGTACCTTGGCCGTCAGTCGCGCTCCTGCTCTGGGCGCATGGTCGGGAAGGCGATCACGTCGCGGATGGCCTCGGCGCCCGAGAGCAACATGGCCAGCCGGTCGATCCCGATACCCAGCCCGCCGGTTGGCGGAAGGCCGTACTCGAGCGCACGCAGGTAGTCCTCGTCGACGACCATGGCCTCTTCGTCGCCGGCGGCCTTCTCCGCGGCCTGCGCTTCGAAGCGGGCGCGTTGCTCGTCGGGGTCGACCAGCTCGCTGAACGCGTTGCCCAGCTCCCGCCCGGCGACGATCGGTTCGAAACGCTCCACGTAGCCCGGCCGGCTGCGATGGTCACGCGACAGAGGTGAGACCTCCTTCGGGTAGTCGAGGACGAAGACCGGTCCCCACAGGGCATGCTCGGTGGTCTTCTCGTAGATCTCGAGGATCAGCTTGCCGGGTCCCCAACCGGGATGTGGCTCGACGCCGGCGGACTCGGCGACCTTGCGCAGCTCGTCGATCGGGGTGTCGAGATCGACCGTCACACCGGCGTGCTCTTCTATCAGCGATGTCATCGTGGCGCGCTTCCAGGGGACCGCCAGGTCAAGCGGCCTGCCTGCGTACGTCAGGGACGTGGTGCCCAGCAGGTGCTGCGCGGCGCCGGCGACGAGGTTCTCGGTGAGGGCCATCATGTCGGTGTAGTCCGCGTAGGCCTGGTACAGCTCGAGCATTGTGAACTCGGGGTTGTGGCGCGGGGAGATCCCCTCGTTGCGGAACACCCGGGCGATCTCGAAGACCCGCTCGAAGCCTCCGACGACGAGCCGTTTGAGGTAGAGCTCCGGCGCGACGCGCAGGTACAGGTCGAGGTCGAGCGCGTTGTGGTGGGTGACGAACGGCCTCGCTAGCGCGCCTCCGGGGATCGGATGGAAGACGGGGGTCTCGACTTCGAGGAAGCCGCGGTCCTCGAGCCAGGTGCGGATCCACGAGATGAGCTCGCTGCGCAGGGCGAGGGTCGCGCGCGACTCCTCGTTGGCCCACAGGTCGGCGTAGCGCTGCCTGTAGCGCATGTCGACGTCCGTTATCCCGCGCCACTTGTCGCCGAACCCGCGGCGCGCTTGCGCCAGCAGGGTCCACTCGGCCACCTTCACCGACAGCTCGCCGGTCTTGGTCCTCACGACCTCTCCCGTCGCTCCGATCCAGTCACCAAGCGAGAGGTGCACGAACCCTTCGAAGTCAGCGGTCCATTTCGCGCCGGCGAAGAGCTGGATCGACCCGGTCGGATCGCGCAGGGTCCCGAACGCCAGCTTTCCCATCTCGCGTCTCAGCATCAACCGGCCGGCGACGGTCACCATCGCACCGGTCTCCGCGCTGGCAGGCAGGTCCGCGTAGCACGTCGCGAGGTCGGCCGCCGTAGCGTCCGGGTCGAAGCGGTAGGGGATGCTCATTTCTGGTTACGGCCGAAAATGATGCGCAGGCCCTCCAATGTGAGCCACGGCTCGTGGTGCTCGATGGCGGCGGAGTACGGACCGATCAAGCCGGCGAGGCCACCGGTCGCGACCACCTGGCAAGGGCCGAGCTCGTCCTCGAGGCGCCGGCACAGGCCGTCGACCTGCGCGGCGAACCCGTAGATCACCCCGGACTGCACCGACTCGACCGTGTTCTTCGCGAGAACACTGCGCGGCTCGATCAGCTCGACGCGCGGGAGCAGCGCCGCGCGGGCGAACAGCGCCTCCAGCGATATCTCGATGCCGGGCAGGATCACGCCGCCGAGATACTCGCCGCGCTCCGACACCACCTCGAACGTCGTCGCCGTCCCGAAGTCGACGACGATCGTCGGCCCGCCGTAGCGCTCGTACGCGGCGACAGCGTCGGCGATACGGTCCGCTCCGACCTCCTTCGGGTTGTCGTAGTGGATCGGCATCCCGGTACGGACACCCGGCTCGACGATCACCGTGTCGACCTTGAACCAGCGATCGGCCATCTCCCGCAGCGCCGTCCTCTGCCGGGGCACGACCGACGCGACGGCAAGACCCGTGATCACATCCTCTGGATCGAGCCCCTGCAGCTGGAACAGCTGATCGATCAGCATCGCCAGCTCGTCCGCCGTGCGCGACGCTACGGTCGCGATCCGCCAGTGGTAGGCGAGCTCGGGGCCGCTGCCGGCGGGGCCGTCACCGGGACCGAACAGCCCGACGACCGTCTGGGTGTTACCGACGTCGATGGCGACCAGCACGGGTTGTCGGTCTCCTAGGCCTCGAGGTCCAGCCCGATGTCGAGCACCGGGGCGGAGTGGGTGATGGCACCGACCGCGATCATCGCGACGCCGGCGGAGGCGTAAGCCCCGACGTTCTCCAAGGTGACCCCGCCAGACACCTCGATCGGCGTGCGGCCACCGACCATCGCGACGGAGGCGGCGACCTCGGACGGGTCCATGTTGTCGACGAGGATCACGTCCGCGCCGGCGAGCAGAGCGGCTTTCACCTGGCCGAGATCGTCGCACTCGACCTCGCACGGGATTCCGGGCCAGCGCCGGCGCGCCTCCTTGACCGCCGCGTCGATGCTGAGGCCTGCAAGGTGGTTGTCCTTGACGAGGATGCCGTCGGAAAGGGAGGCCCTGTGGTTGACGCCGCCTCCTGCGCGAACGGCTGCCTTCTCGAGTGCCCGCAGCCCGGGTGTCGTCTTTCGGGTGTCCCGTATCCGGGCCGTGGGGCCGGCGGCCTCGACGAACCGGCGGGTCATGGTCGCCACGCCGGAGAGGTGACCGAGGAGGTTCAGGGCCGTCCGCTCCGCCGTCAACACGGAGGCCAACGGGCCGTTGACCGTCGCCATCACCCGGTTCATCGGCACCAGGTCGCCATCGGAGGAGCTCCAGGTGACCGCGATGGCCGGGTCCACGGTGGCGAAGACTTCTGTCGCTGCAAGGGTCCCGGCCAGCACGCCGGGCCTCCGGGCGACGAGCGTCCCGGAGGCGGTTGCACCCGGGTCGACCAGCCCGGCGGTCAGGTCGCCGAACACGCCGAGATCCTCGGCCAGCGCGCGTGCGACGACCTCTCGCACCGCCGTGAGCGGGGGGTCCAACCAGTTGGGAGTCACTGCACGAACCTATGTGAAAAGCCGGGGGACGTCTCCGGGTAATCCCGCCGGCGGTGCCCTCCCCTGGTCTCCCGGCGCGCTATCGCCGCGCGGACGAGCGCCCTGGCGGCTACCACCAGGTTCGCCGTGTCGGCGGATCCGACTCCCTCGGTCGCGACCGCTTCTATCTCGGCGGCGGTTGCCGCGAGGGATCCGGCGTCGCGCACGACACCAGCACCGGCGCTCATGGCGCGCTGGAGGCGTTCACGGGACTTGACGGTGTCGTTGGTGGGAATGCGCTCCGGCGTGGGCGTCTCGTCGACGAGCCACTCCGCCCCAACGACACCCTCGGTTGCGGCACCCCCGCCTATCAACGCGCGCAGCGCTCCTGTCGCGTCGGGTCCGTCTTTTCCCCTCAGTACTGCTTCGACCACGCGGGCACCGAACACCATCCCCTCCAGCAGAGAGTTCGATGCCAGCCGGTTGGCGCCGTGCACACCCGTGCAGGCGACCTCGCCGGCCGCCCACAAACCTGGCAGGGCGGTCGCTCCGTCGAGGTCCGTCAGGACGCCACCGCACATGTAGTGCGCCGCCGGCGCGACGGGCAGCCAGTCGCGGGTGGGATCAAGACCGGCGCCACGCGCCGACGCCGCGAGCGTCGGGAAGCGCGACTCGAAGCCCTCGATCGGTGTCACGTCGAGCCAGACGTAGTCCGCACCGGAGTCCGCCATCGCCGCCGCCACCGCCGCGGCCACGACGTCTCGCGGCAGCATCTCGTCGACGAAGCGCCGACCGGCGGGATCGCGCAGCACCGCTCCCTCGCCGCGCAAAGCCTCGCTCAGGAGCGGCCGGGGACCCTCGTAAGACCCGTAGAGGGCGGTCGGATGGAACTGTATGAACTCGACGTCCGCGACCGCTACGCCCGCTCGAAGCGCCATCGCCAGTCCGTCCCCCGTCGACTGCGACGGGTTTGTCGTCACAGCGAACAGCTGACCGGCACCTCCGGTCGCGAGGAGCGTGTGGGGTGCGCGCAGCCCTGTACCTGCCTCGAGGGTCACCCCCCGGCAACGACCGCCCTCCACGATGAGATCCTCCACCCACGTGTGCTCCCACACCCGCGAGGCCATACCCCCAGCGGCTTCCACCAGGGCGCGCTCCACCTCGGCGCCTGTCGCCGCGCCACCGGCGTGTACGACCCGCGGCGCCGAGTGGCCCCCTTCCCGGGAGAGCTTCCATACGCCGCGCTCGTCACGGTCGAACTGGGCTCCGAGCGCGGCCAGCTCGCGAACGCGCCCGGGGCCTTCGGATACGAGCGTCTGCACAGCGTCGCGGTCGCAGAGTCCGGCGCCGGCGCGCATGGTGTCGTCAGCGTGCAGGTGCAGCGAGTCGGGGTGCCGCACGTCCGCCTCGCTGTGGTGCAACACCGCGGCGACGCCGCCCTGGGCCCACTGCGTGGCCGAGTCGGCAAGGGCACCTTTGGACACCACCCCGACTCTGAGACCGGGCTCGGCGGCAGCAGCCCGGACGGCTGCCGACAGGCCCGCGACGCCGCTCCCGACGACGATGAGGTCGAGTTCTGCCCCCTGCGCGGTCAAGACGGGGTGCTTCGAAGCGCCACCCCGCTTGAAACGGCCTCCTCGTCGGGAATCGCGCGGTTCCACTGGTCCACGTGCACGACTGTAGGCGTGTGCCCCTCGAGCTCATCGCTCTCGTAGTCGGCGTAGGTGATGATGATCACTTTGTCCCCGACGTGCACGAGCCGGGCGGCTGCACCGTTCAGGCACACCTGACCCGGTTGTCCCGTGATGGCGTAGGTTTCGAAGCGGGCACCGTTGTCGATGTCGAGGACGGCCACCTGCTCGTGCTCGAGGATGTCGGCTGCAGCCATGAGCTCCGGGTCGAGGCTGATCGACCCTATGTAGTTGAGATCGGCCTCGGTCACGGTGGCCCGGTGGATCTTGGACTTGAGCATGCGGCGGCGCATACGGGGCGTCCTCCTGTGTCGGTAGTCAGTCGGGATTGGCCGGCGGTGGGGTCGCGGCGATGTTGTCGATCAGCCGCGCTCGGCCGATACGCGCAGCCATGAGAAGGCGGACCTCGCTGGTGACCCTGTCGGGAGTCCGCAAAGTGGCGGGCTCGGCAACGGCGGCGTAGTCGAGGGTAAAAGCGGGCTGGCCGGCGAGAGACTCGGCCATCGCTTTCTCGACAAGAGCAGGCTCGTCGATGCCTTCGTCCTCGACCGCGCGCTTGCCGGCGAGCAACGCGTAGAAGAGATGAGGAGCCGCCTCGCGCTCTGCCGCGGTGAGATATGCGTTGCGGCTCGACATCGCGAGGCCGTCGGTATCGCGCACGGTAGGGCAGACGACGATCTCGACCGGCATCGACAGGTCCTCGACCATGCGCCGGACCACGGCCAGCTGCTGGTAGTCCTTTTCCCCGAAGTACGCCACGCAAGGGCCCGCCAGCGAGAACAACTTCGCCACGATGGTCGTCACGCCCGCGAAATGACCCGGACGGGAAGAACCTTCGAGAACGTCAGTGAGCTCACCGGCAACCGAAACGGTTGTCGCCGGTGGCTGCGGCCACATCTCCTGCGGGGTGGGCGCGAAGACGATCGCGGCGCCCGCCTCGCCCGCCAGCCGGCAGTCCCGCTCGAGATCGCGCGGGTAGCCGGCGAGGTCCTCTCCGGCTCCGAACTGCAGCGGGTTGACGTAGTCGGTGAGCGTGACCACGTCGCATTCCGAGGCGGCCCTTCGGATGAGCGACATGTGGCCGCCGTGTAGGGCACCCATCGTCGGGACCAGCCCGACCTGCTGCCCTTTGGCGCGGCAGGACTCGAGCCGGCCTCGCCACGCGGCTGCCTGTTCGACGAGCTCGAGGTTCAAAGAGTTCCCTCACTGACGTTCCAGCCCCTCGACGAGGGTGCCGTTCGTGTGTGTGTCGGGAAATGCTAGCCGAGGGTGCTTCAGATCGTGCCAGCGGGCCGGATGCCCCGCGCAAGGTCGGAAGTCAGGTGCCCGATGACGAGCTCCGGAGCGAGGTCCCCCAGGGGCACGAGCACGAAGCCCCGGGTCCACATGCGGGGGTGCGGGACCACCAGGTCCGGGTCATTGACGCTTTCGTGGCCGACGAGGAGAACATCGACGTCGAGCGTTCGGGGCCCCCATCTCTCGAGCCGCTCGCGGTTGGCGGCCGCTTCGGCGGCTTGCGCCGCGGCGAGCAGCTCCCTCGGGGTGCGGTCGGTGAGCAGCTCGACGACGCAATTGAGGTAGGCCCCCTGTCCGGGGGGACCGCCCACCGGGTCGGTCTCGTAAACCGGCGAGACGGCCGACACGTCGGGCAGCCGGGCGATCGCGCCGGCCAGGAAGGCCCGCCGGTCACCGAGGTTGGACCCGAGGCCCAGGAACGCCCGCACCTTCGGCTTCGGCCCGCGGCGGGCCTGGATCGCGCTCTCGGCCGTGGGTGGCCCGGGGGCGTCGCCGGCCGGGGGGCGCGGCCGGGTCGGGGCGGGAGCCTGGCGCTGGGGACGTCGGGGGTCGGGCAACGGTGCGGGTGGGTGGGCCGGTAAGGGGGCGGGTCGGGCCGGTGGGCGGGTCGGCTCAGCCGGCCCGGGTTCGGCGGATGGTCACCCCGGCGGTGGCCAAAGATACCGGCACCGGGGGGCGCAGCTTGCGGAGGGTCACGGTGACGGCTTCGGCTCGGGGAGCGGCGGCGAGAGCTGCGGCCGCGATGCGCTCAGCCAGGTGCTCGAGGAGATCCGAGTGTTCCCCGGCTATCGCGCCGGCCACCGCCTGGGTGACCGCTCCGTAGTCGGCGGTGTCGTCGAGGTCGTCGGAGCGCCCCGGCGCGGTGAGATCCAGCTCCAGGTCGAGGTCCACCTCGAATGGCTGGGGCCGCTCGCGCTCCTCGGGCAGCACGCCGTGCGTGCCTACGGCGCGCAGGCCCCGCAGCTCTATTCGATCGGTCGCGGGTCGATCGGTCGCGGGCCGGTGGGTGGCGGGGCGGTCCACAGCTCAGCCCTCGTCTCAGCCCCCGAGCGCCTCGGTGGTGTGGCCCGCCACCTGAGGCACGAGGGCCACCAGCTCCCTGCCGGCTGGGCCCATCTGCCGGCCCAGGATCCTCTCGACGACGGCGATCGCCTGAGGCCCGCTCGGGACCATGCCTGACCAGCGGAGGTAGCCGGCGACGACCCCCATGAGCCTGTCCCCGAGCTCCTCTTGGTGGATGAGGACGCGCTCGCCGGCGGCGAGCCAGTCCTTGATCTGCGAGTAGAGCCCGGCGAGGACGATGCTGGCGTCGTCGTGCGGCGCGAACGGGACGTGCGACCAAGTGACCCCCATCTCGTCGTACGCATGGAGGTTGTGCGGGGAAGGCAGAAGCGAGACCACCCGCGTGAAACCCTCACCCCGAAGCCAGAGGATCTCCTCGTGACGGCGCACCTTCCTGTGGTTGCGTGCGTACCCGCCGGGACGTTCGCTGATGGCCAGCTTGCCTTTGATGATCCACGCGAAGAAGCGCGGCTGGATGCCCTTCGCCCACTTGCCCTTCATCGAGCCGGAACTCCGGCTACATCCGATTCGGGTCTTGGTCGCGCTTCGGCGAGGTGAATTGCCTGACTCACCGGACGCACGTCGTGCACGCGGACCACGTCCGCTCCCCTGGTCACTGCCCAGGTGGTGGTCGCGACCGTTCCTTCGAGCCGGTCTTCCGGCCCGGCGGACTCCCCCGTCTCGCCGGCGGCGAGGCGACCGAGAAACGACTTGCGGCTCGTGCCGACGAGCACAGGTATCCCGGTGTCTACCAGCTCGTCGAGGTGACGCAGCAGGCTCAGGTTGTGCGCCGGGGTCTTCCCGAAGCCGATACCGGGGTCGATCCAGAGATTCTCGACGCCGGCCCGGCGGGCTGTCTCGGCGCGCTCGACCAGATAGGACTTCACCTCGGCCACCACGTCCACGTACCGGGCGTGCTGCTGCATCACCTCGGGGTCGGCGGGCATGTGCATGGCGACCCACGCGGCGCCCGTCTCGGCGGCGACGGGCCAGAGGGAGGCGGAGACGTCGTTGATGATCGAGGCGCCGGCGGCGACGGCCGCGCGGGCCACGGCGGGCTTGCGGCTGTCGATGGACACCACGATGTTCTCTCGGGCGAGGGCTTCGACGACGGGCACGACCCGCCGGAGCTCCTCCTCCTCGGGCACCGGCCTCGCGCCCGGTCGGGTGGATTCCCCGCCGACGTCGACGATGTCGGCTCCTTCGGCTGCCATGGCCCGGCCGTGGGCAACGGCCGCTTCGGGATCCAGCCAGCGTCCCCCGTCTGAAAATGAATCCGGGGTGACGTTGAGCACGCCCATCACACGGGTCACGGAGTCACAGTACAGGGCGCCTCGGGACGGCAGGGAGGCCTCAGTAGCGCCGCGAGCCGTGTATGAAGCCCATCGCCTCGCTGCGAGCGGCGGCGCTGTCACGCATGAGCCCTCGCACGGCCGAGGTGACGGTCGTCGCACCAGGTTTGCGGACGCCGCGCATCGACATGCACAGATGCTCCGCCTCGACCACGACCAACACCCCACGCGGGCCCAGCACCGCTTCAAGGCAATCCGCGACCTGGGTCGTCAGCCGCTCCTGAACCTGAGGCCGGCGGGAGAACCCGTCGACGAGTCTCGCGAGCTTCGACAGGCCGGTGATTCGGCCGTCCTCGTTGGGGATGTAGGCAACGTGCGCCAAGCCGAACCAGGGGACGAGGTGATGCTCGCACACGCTGTAGACGGGGATCTCCTTGACCATGACCATCTCGTCATGGTCGGCCTCGAACATCACCGACAGGTGCTGCCCCGGATCCTCCCGTATCCCCGAGAAGATCTCCTCGTACATCCGGGCCACCCGGCGCGGCGTTTCGAGCAGACCGTCGCGGTCGGGGTCCTCGCCGATGGCGATGAGGATCTCGCGCACCGCCCGTTCGATGCGCGCGAGGTCCAGTGTCGGCCGCTCGTGACCTGGCCCTTCCTCGCTGCGGAACGGGTGGAGGCTCGTCACTGCTCGGATGGCTTGGGCGGCGCGGGGCGCGAGCGTGCCGTCCGCGAGATCGTCTGCTGGGCAGCGCGGCGCTTCGGCGCCGCCGGTGTGGCGCGCGCATCCCGCGGTGCCGGCGTGGTGGCGGCCCGGGCCTTGGGATTGGTGGGCGGCGGTGCTGCCTTGGGATTGGTGGGCGGCGGCGCTGCCGCGCGCTTCGTGGACGTCTTGACAGCGGCGGGCTTCGCGCCGGCCTGGGCATTGGGGGTCCGCTTCAGTGCCGTCGGCGGCGCGGCGGCGCGGGGCGTGGAGGTTCGCGTGGCGGCACCCACCGGGGCCGCGCGACCCGGGGCAGCGAGAGGCCGCCGGCGGCGACCCGGAGCCGCCACGGGCTCGGGCTTCACGGGTATCGCGATGCCACCGGCGTCACCGCGGTCCGGCCGGCGGCGAGCACCCGTCTTGCCGGCGCCGTTCGACGGCACCGCATCAGTGGGCCAAGGCGTGAGAGGACCGAGGATCTCCTCGAGGTCCATCGTGTCGAGCGTTTCCTTCTCGACCAACTCCTGCGCCATGCGGTCGAGCACATCCCTGTGGTGGACCAGCACCGCACGTGCCCGTGTGTGCGCCTCCTCGATCAGCGCGCCCACCTCGCGGTCGATGGCGGCGGCGACCTCTTCGGAGTAGTTGGGCTGGTGGCCGAATTCGCGGCCGAGGAAAACCTCCCCGTCGCGCTGGCCCAGCTGCTGCGGCCCGAGAGTGTCGCTCATGCCGTACTCGGTGACCATGGCGCGGGCGATGCGGGTGACCTTCTCGATGTCGTTTTCGGCGCCGGTGGTGGGTTCAGAGAAGACGATCTCCTCGGCTGTCCTCCCCCCCAGGGCCATCGCCATGGAGTCGCGCAGCTGGCTGCGCGAATGGTTGTAGCGATCCTCCGGCAGCGTGAACGTCAAGCCCAGGGACCGGCTGCGCGCGACGATCGATACCTTGTGAATCGGGTCGGCGTGGGTGAGCACGTGCCCGACGATCGCATGGCCGGCCTCGTGGTACGCCGTCACCAGCTTGTCGTGCTCGCTCATCACCAGCGTCTTACGCTCCGGCCCGGCTAGCACACGGTCGATCGCCTCCTCGCATTCGCGCATACCGATCTGGCGGAGGTTGCGGCGTGCGGCGAGGATGGCTGCTTCGTTGAGCAGGTTTGCCAGGTCGGCGCCTGTGAACCCCGGCGTTCGTTTGGCCAGCACGTCGAGGTCGGCGGACCCCGCCAGCGGCTTACCGCGCGCGTGCACCCCGAGTATCTGGCGGCGGCCGGCCAGGTCCGGCCGGTCGACGACGATCTGGCGGTCAAAACGACCGGGCCTCAACAGCGCGGGATCCAGAATGTCCGGCCGGTTCGTCGCGGCGATCAGGATCACACCGCCGCGCACGTCGAAGCCGTCCATCTCCACGAGAAGCTGGTTGAGCGTCTGCTCCCGCTCGTCGTGCCCGCCCCCGAGACCGGCGCCGCGATGGCGGCCGACCGCGTCGATCTCGTCCATGAACACGATCGCCGGGGCGTTGGTCTTCGCCTGCTCGAACAGGTCGCGCACTCGGCTCGCACCGACACCGACGAACATCTCGACGAAGTCCGAGCCGGAGATCGAGAAGAACGGAACACCAGCCTCTCCCGCAACGGCGCGCGCCAGGAGCGTCTTGCCCGTACCAGGCGGGCCGAAAAGCAGAACGCCCTTGGGGATCTTCGCTCCCAAGGCCTGAAATCGGCTTGGTGACTCGAGGAACTCCTTGATCTCCTGGAGCTCAGCCACCGCCTCCTCTGCGCCTGCGACGTCGGCGAATGTCACCTTCGGCTGGTCTTTTCCAGCGGTCTTCGCCCTCGACTTGCCGAATTGCATCACCCGCGAACCGCCGCCCTGCATCGAGTTGACGAACAGGAGGAACAACCCGACGATGAGCACGATCGGCAGGTAGCTCTCGAGGATCGAGACCCACGGGTTCGACTTGGTGTGCGAGACCTTGACCGTCGCACCCGACGCGATGATCTTGCTCGTCAACGACTCGGTCAGGCGGTCGGGATAGTCCACCACGTAGTCGGTGCCGTCGCGCAGCTTGCCGGTAACCGAGTCGGACCCGTCGTGGATGGTCGCGGTGGCGACCGCGCCCTTGGTGGCGAGGTCCTGCTCGTAGTCGCCCAGGGTGATGTTGGTACGGCTCGGCCCCGAGCGAAGCACGCTGAACAGAAGCAATCCGACGATCACCGCCACTAGGGCGTATGCGACCGGATTGCGCAGCAGCTTCTTCATCGGCGGCTACTCGAGGTCATGGATCAATAAGGGTAGCGGTCGGCCCGCTCCTTGGGAGATTCGCCGTCGCCCGCCGATTCACCCAGGTAGGTGGCGACAAAAGGAAGATTCCGGTACCTCTCTGCCACGTCGAGGCCGTAGCCGACCACGAAGTCCGGCGGGATACGGAAGCCCTCGTAGGCGAGGTGGAGATCAACCGACTGAAGCCCGGACTTCACGAGCAACGCCACCACCTCGAGCGAGGCGGGGTGGCGGGCGAGCAGGTTGCGCCGCAGGTAGGACAGGGTCAGGCCGGAATCGACGATGTCCTCCACGATGAGGACGTGGCGGCCGGTGAGGTCGATGTCGAGGTCCTTGACGATGCGCACCACGCCGCTGGTGTGGGTGGAGCTGCCGTACGACGAAACCGCCATGAAATCCAGTTCGACAGGCAGATGGATGCAGCGGGCGAGGTCGGACAGGAAGAAGCAGGCCCCCTTCAGGACGCCGACGAGCAGCGGCGGGCGGCGGGCATAGTCGGTGGTGATGGCCTCGCCCAGCTCGCTGATGCGCCGCTGGAGGTCGGCTTCGGGCACGACGACGGGGCCCAGCGCCGGGTCGGCGCCGAAACCCTTCGCGCAGCCCGACTGGCTCGTGCCGCTCATGACCCGCTGACCATACCGGGCCGCCTACCCGTCCTGGCCGCAATCCACCCGCATGCGCCCGGCGGTGCGCGCCACGCGGCGCCCGCCCGACAGCTCGCACGCACGCGCGACGCCCTCGGCGACAGCGAGCACGCGTGCGACCTCCGCGGCCGAGGGGGGGTGCAACTCGTCGTCGGCCGCTTGCTCGCCGGCGCGCAGCCACCGGCGGACGGCTCGCCGGGCCAGCGGGGCACGCGCCGCCTTGAGGGAGCGGGCGTCGGTGGGGTCCACGCCGGCGGCGAGCTCGTCGAGCAGGTCCGCCTCCTCGGCGAGCAGCTGTGACTGCCGGGCGAGGATCGGCACCACGTCCCGGCCGGCTACCTCGCACAGCAAAGGCAGAACGTCGGAGCGGAGGCGGTTACGGAGGAAGGAGGGGTCGTCGTTGGTCGGGTCGTGGAATGGGGTCAGGCCGACCGCTTCGCAGACGGCCGCTGTCTCGGCGCGGCGGAGGCGGAGGAGCGGGCGGTGGGGGCGGACGGCAGGGCCCCGCTTGTCGATGCCGTGCATCCCGGCGAGGCCGTCCAAGCCGGCGCCTCGCAGCAGGTTGATGAGAACCGTCTCCGCCTGGTCGTCCATGGTGTGGCCGGTCATGACCCCCGCGGGCAGCACGGCATAGCGCGCCCGGCGGGCGCGAGCTTCGAGATCGGGGCCCGGCGTCACCGTTACGGTGCGCGCTTCGAAGCGGGCCCCCAAGCGCGACGCGGCATCGTTCACGAGGTCCGCTTCGGCAGCCGACCCGTCCCGGATGCCGTGGTCTACATGCACGACCGTCGCGCGGAGGCCAGCGGCCGCGGCGAGCACCAGCAGGGCCAGCGAGTCCGGTCCACCCGACACCGCCAGATTCACGTCGGTGCCCGCCGGCGGGAAGTCGCAGCACGGCAGCAGCGCCGCGGCGAGGTCCACCTGTCAGCCGGCGGCGGCTGGCGCCGCGGTGGCCCGATGGATCCACGACTGCGGCGAGCGGATCTCGGGCCAGGTGGGCAGCCAGGCGGGAGCCTCCCACACCCGGGCGAGCAGACCGGGGCCGCCGGCGGCCTCCACGGCCTCGATGAAGCGTTCACCCTGCTCGTACTGGCGCAACTTGGCGTCCATACCGATCAGGACGCTGAGGAGCTTGGCGACACCCTTCTGCCGTCGGCGCTGTCGAAGCACGCTGCTGAACCGTGTAGCGCTGGGGATCCGGTCGGCGCCGGCGCGGTCCATGGTGATGTCCCCGTGACCCTCGAGCAGGCTCATCAGCCCGCCGATCTCCTGGATCGCCTCGTACTGCTCCGGCGACGCGATAAGGGTGACGATGCCGCCCTCGTCGAGGGGGTTGCGTCCGGCGCGGATCACTGCGGCTGTCCGCTTGAGCGCCTCGAGCAACGCCTTGGGGTCCGGGTCGATGCCGCCGAGGGTCCGTTCCACGAGGCCGAGGAAGTGGCCGCGCATCCACGGCACCCCCGTGAACTGCGCACGGTGGGTGACCTCGTGCAGGGCCAGCCAGAGCCGGAACTCCCGGGACGGGAAACCGTAGCGCCGCTCGAGCGACACGATGTTCGGCCCTACGTAGTAGACGATGTCCTGCTCCTCCGGGCGCTCCTCCTCGATGAGGAGCTGGTCGTACTGGCCGAGGACACGGGTGGACATCCACCCGAGGACCAGGCCGACTTCCGATCCCGTGAGCACCCGAGACACGTTCGCCGGCAGCGGGGTCCGCGACTTGGTCCGCTCGAGCCTCTCGCTGAGCTTGTCGGTGACCGGCCGGAGCAATCTCTGAAAAGACGCCACGTTCGCGGCCACCCACTCGCCGCGGTCGACCACACGTGCGCGAGCCGGGCCCGCCGTGGAGCGCAGCCCCGTCTCGGCGGCGACCAGCTCCTCGGCCTCCGCGGTGAGTTCCGCGAAGTCCGCCTCCAAAGCACGCCGCTCGTACGTCGCCAGAGGCGGCTGGCGGCTCGCGACCTTACGGGCGACCCGCTCTGCGGTGTCCCAGGAGATCAGGTCGGCCATGCGGCATGGTACCCCTCGATCGCCCGGCGACGGTTGGAGCCGGCCGGTTTGGCGGCCGTGTCTGCCTCAGGCCGGCAGGCCGTGTCTGCCTCAGGCCGGCAGGCCGGTCAGGCGATCTTTCGGCCACGCGTCCGGGGGACGCTCATCGGCTCGTGGAGGTAGCAGAACTTCCCGTTGTTGTACACCGAGAGGCGGGTGTTGCAGCCGGGCTCGCGACAGGTCCGGCCCTCGCCAAAAGACTTGGAGGGGCGCTCGCTCCCGCTCATTGTGTGCCCTGCAAGAGACCGCTCGCTCATCACTCTCCCCTAACAACGTCCGGCTCGCCCGGATTCCTCGCCCTCCTATACGTGATCTGATCGCGACTTGGATGCCTGCTCGATCACTTCCGCCACCCGCCGGCGCAACGCTGCAGGAACCTGGTCCCTGCAGCTGCGAGCGATCACCACTTTCAGTTCCGCCTCGAAATCGAAAGCGTGAAGGCAAGGGGCGCATTGGTTTAGGTGGCGCTGGATCGCGGTCCGCCGCTCGGGCGTGAGCTCGCCGTCGAGGTAGTGGTACAGGGTCTGCAGAGCGTCGTTGCAGTCCCCTGTGCCGGTCAGCTCGTCGATGCTGGGCTCTTCGTCCATCCTGGTCTCAGCTCGCCTGGTCTCGGCTTTCGGTCTCCACTCATCGGCCTCCACTCATCAGTGGGCCGGGGGGCTCGAGGCCAGCAGACCCCGTTCCCTACCGAAGTCATGCAACGTCTTCTGGAGCGCCTTTCTTCCACGATGGAGACGGCTCATCACGGTTCCTATGGGAACATCGAGAATCTCGGCGATCTCCTTGTAGGAAAAACCCTCTACGTCCGCCAGTAGGACCGCCATGCGGAACTGCTCCGGTAAGGCCTCGACTGCTTCCTTCACGTCTGCTTCGGTGAAGTGCTCGAGGACCTCCTCCTCGGCGCTGCGGCCTGCGCTCACCGCCTCCAGCCCGCCGAGCCGGCGGTACAGGTAAAGGTCCTCGACGTCGTCGAGCTCGGTCTGCTCCGGCCGGCGCCGGCGCGCCCTGTAGGAGTTGATGAACGTGTTGGTGAGGATGCGGTAAAGCCAGGCCTTGAGGTTAGTGCCCTCCTGAAACGACCCGAATGCCCGGTACGCCTTCAGGTAGGTCTCCTGCACCAGGTCCTCCGCGTCGGCGGGGTTGCGCGTCATGCGCAGGGCCGCGCTGTAGAGAGAACCCATGTACTCCATAGCCATATCGCTGAAGCGGGCCTGGTCGGCCATGCGGGAAACCCTACCCGGCGGGTGTGACAGTCCCCTGGTAGTTACCTGAAAATGAGCTAGGAGTCGCGACCCGGGTCTTCTTTTCCCATAGCTTCTGGCGGCATGAAGGTAACGGTGCTCGGCGCCGGCTCGTGGGGGACGACGGTCGCAAGCCTTTCCACGGCCCTCAACCCCACGCTTCTTTGGGCACGCAACCCTTCTGTCGCCGGCGAGATCAACGACAACCACACCAACTCCGCCTACCTTCCCGGTACCAGCCTCGCCCGGCGCTTGCGGGCGACCTCCGACCTCGAGGAGGCGGTACGCCACGGCGACGTGCTCGTCGTCGCCGTCCCCTCGAAGGGCTTCCGCGCAGCGCTCGAAGAGGCCCGCAAGTGGGTGCGGCCGTGGATACCCGTCGTCAGCCTGACGAAAGGGATCGAGGCCGGATCGCTGTTGCGGATGACGCAGATCATCGACGAACTGCTCCCGGGTCACCCCGCTGCTGCTCTGAGCGGCCCTAACCTCGCCAGGGAGATCATGGCCGGGCAGGCTGCGGCGAGCGTCGTTGCCACCGACGACATGGGCGTGGCAGCAGCGCTGCAGTCGGTCCTCGGTCACCGGCTTTTCCGGGTGTACCGCAACCACGACGTCATCGGCGCCGAGATCGGCGGCGCCCTGAAGAACGTGATCGCCATCGCGGCAGGGATCGGTGAGGGACTGGGTGTCGGAGACAACACCCGGGCCGCCGTCATGACCCGCGGTCTGGCCGAACTGATGCGCCTGGGAGTCGCGATGGGGGCAGAACCCCAGACCCTCGCGGGGCTCGCCGGCATGGGGGACTTGGTGGCGACGTGCATGAGCCCGTTTTCGCGGAACCGGACGGTGGGCGAGCAGTTGGGGCGCGGTCGTGGCTTGGACGAGATCCTCGCCGAGATGCACATGGTGGCCGAGGGGGTGAACACCGCGCAGACCGCGCTGGCTCTAGCGCAGCGCTACGGGGTGGAGCTCCCGATCTGCTACGAGATCAACCAGGTCGTGCTGGGCAAGCAGCGGCCGGTGGACGCGTACCGGGGTTTGCGGCCGGCCGGGCACGAGTCGGAGCCGGGGTAGGGCCGGCGGCTCCGGGCCGGGCGCCCCTCGGGCCCGGGGCGCCCGGAATCATGGGGCGAAGACCCGAGTGGGTAGCTTAAATATGCTGAGAGGATACTTAAGCTACCCAGAACACTCCAGCGGGGGTTCCGTTGGGCCGCCGGTCGGGGGCGTTCAGGTCGTCCGGGCGGCCTCCAGCCTGACCCGTAGCCCGGCTTTGAGCACGCCGGCCGCGAGCGCGGCGCCGGCGCCCTCGCCGGCCCGGAGCCGCAGGTCGAGCAACGGCTCCAGACCGAGCGCTCCCAACACGGCGGCGTGCGCCACCTCCCGGCTGCGCTGGCCCGCGACCAGGTGGGACGCCACGGCCGGCGTGGCGAGCACCGCCACCAGGGCTGCGACCGACGTGGCCAGGCCGTCCAGCACGATCACCCCGCCCGCCTCCGAGACGCCCTCGACGACTCCTGTCAGGTAGGCGATCTCCGGGCCGCCGACTCGCCGGAGCCACTCGTGCGGGTCGGCCGGTGGGGCGGCCGCTCCGGCCACCCTCGCCAGGGCGGCCGCCACAACCTCCCGCTTCTTGGCCAGGATCGCTGAATCGGAGCCCGCCCCCAGCCCGACCACGGCCTGCGGGTCCAAGCCGAGCAGCCCGGCGGCCAGGGCGGCCGCCACAGTCGTGTTGGCCACCCCGACCTCGCCGACGGCGACCAGGCCGCGGCCGCGTCCCGGGCCTGACGCCAGCCGGCGGCTGAGCGCGGCGCCGGCGTCCAACAGCGCTCTCACGTCCCGGACCGACATGGCGTCGCCGGCGACAAGGTCACCCCGCCCGTCGGAGGGACGACAGATGACGGCACCCTCGACCGGGTCTCCGTCTACCCCGGCGTCGACGACGACGACCGACATGCCGGCGGTGGCCGCCGCGACGGCGCCGACCGACTCGCCCGCCACCGAGGCTTCGGCTACCTCCCGGGTGACCTCGGTGCCGAAAGCGCTGACCCCGAGCCGGGCAACCGGGTGGTCGGCCGCGACGATCACGAGCGACCCCTCCTCAACGCAGCCCGCCCCGAGCCCGAGCGCGAGCACCTTGTCGACCGCTCGATCGAGGACACCGAGCGCTCCGGGCGAAGCGAGCAGCGCATCGGCCGTGTCACGAGCCGTGACCAACTCGGTCTGTGACGGCAGCCTGACGCGAGCGGCGCGGGACACGGGTGCGCCGACCCCACCCGATCCGGAAGCGCCCACCGGGCCCGGAGCGGGGTCGCCGCCAGAGGTAGCGGGCCAGCGCTCGCTCAGCACCACCGACTCCAGGGGCATCCGCTGCGACCAGCCGCGCCGCTCCAGACCTGGCGCCGGCGGTCGCTCGTCGGGCCACCCGATGCAGAGCCACCCGAGGGTCTCGACTCCCGCCGGGGCGCCGATCAACTCCCGCAGCTCGAGGGGCTCGAAGAGCGTGACCCAGCCGACACCGAGCCCGTAAACCCTTGCCGTCAGCCAGAGGTTCTGGATGGCGCAGGCGCAGGACCACGTGTCGGCGTCCTTGAACGTCGCCCTTCCCAGGATTCCCTCGGCGGGCGCGCGACGATCGCAGCAGACGACCACGCCCACCGGTGCCTCACGGATGCCTTCGAGGTCGAGATCCAGGAGATGCCGTCCCGACTCGGCGTCCATGAGTGCGGCCTGCGCCAGGCGCGCCCGGTCTGCCATGACAGCGGCCCGCGCTCGCGTGCCTGCGTCACGCACGACCACGAACCGCCATGGCTGCGAGTGCCCCACGGACGGGCCCGAGTGAGCAGCTCTGAGCAGTGCCGTCAGCACCTCGTCAGGAACCGAGTCGGGCCGGAAACGACGGATGTCGCGCCGCGCCCCTACGACCCTCGACAGCGCCTCGCGGTCGGTGACGGGTAACGCCCAGCCGGCGGGATCGCTCGCCCTCTCCGCCGCGCTCGTCCGATCGCCGATCGTGGGGACAGGACGAGGCCAGGTCGCTCGCACGACGCCGAGCGTAGGCTGCGCCCGAGTGAACCCGTCCCCAGCGATTCCTACGAACCCGGGCGTGCCGCGCTTCGCATTCCTCGACCACGACGCCCCGATTGCCTTCGCGCACCGCGGAGGAGCTCTCGAGAACCCGGAGAACACCTGGGCGTCCTTCCACCACGCCCACTCGCTGGGATACCGCTACATGGAGACCGATGTGCACGCGACACGCGACGGTGTCGCAGCGGTGATCCACGACCCCGACCTGCGCCGGGTCGCGGGCGTGGCGGCCGATGTCCGCGCCATGACCTGGAGCGAGCTGTCGAAGGTCGACCTGGAAGGCGACCAACGCGTCCCGCGCCTCGACGAGCTGCTCGAGGAGTGGCCCGAGACCCGATGGAACATCGACGCGAAGCACGACTCGGCGGTCGACACCCTGGTCGAGACCGTCAAGAGAACCAACACCACGGAGCGGGTCTGCATCACGTCCTTCTCCGGCCGCCGGCTCGGGACGGTCAAGCGCGCCCTCGGCCCGACGCTCTGCACGGCGATGGGCCCGGCAGCCATCACTGCCCTGCGGGTCGCCAGCCTCCCGCCGCGCCCTCCGGCGCGTTTACTACGGGCCGGCTTCCGGGGGTTCGGCGCCGCTCAGGTACCCACACGTCAGGGGGCGATCCCGATCGTCGACACGCGTTTCGTGGCGACCTCGCACACCGCGGCACTTCAGGTCCACGTCTGGACCATCGACGAGGAGGCCGAGATGGACCGCCTGCTCGACCTCGGCGTCGACGGGATCATGACCGACCGTCCGAGTCTCCTGAGAGAGGTGCTGCAGCGCCGCGGCGCCTGGGTGAGCGCCTGATCCTGAACCTCTTTAGGACCGAACGCGCGCGCCCGGCGCAAATGACACCGGCAGGTGCTTGATCCCGTTGATGAAGTTCGACTGCAGCCGCTCCGCGGGTCCGGCCGGAGCGAGGCCAGGCATGCGGTCCATCAGGTGCTGGAACATGACCTTGATCTCGAGACGGGCGAGGTTCGCCCCCAGGCAGAAGTGCGGGCCGCCGCCGCCGAACGCCATGTGGGGGTTGGGGTCGCGCCCGATATCGAAACGGTCGGGGTCCTCGAATACCGTCTCGTCACGGTTGGCCGCCGCGTGGAAGAACACCACCTTGTCACCGGCCTTGATCTGCTGGCCGCCGAGATCGAAGTCGGTCACCGCCTGCCGGCGGAAGTTCATCACGGGCGACACATACCTGAGCATCTCCTCGACGGCCGAGTCGAGAAGACGGCGATCATCCAGCAGCCGCTTCCATTGATCGGGGTTGTCGAAGAAGGCCTGCATGCCGCCGGCCATCAGGTTTCGCGTCGTTTCGTTGCCCGCGACCGCGAGCAGCAAGAAGAAGAGCTCGAGTTCCAGTTCGGACAGACGCTCGCCCTCGACCTCAACGTGCGTGAGAGCGCTCATGAGGTCCTCGTGAGGGTCGGCCCGCTTGCCGGCGAACAGCTCGGCCGCGTAGGCGTACAACTCCATCGCTGCCTGAGAGGCCTGGTCGGCGGTGATGCCGTATTCGGGGTCCTCGCTGCCGACCATGCGGTTGGACCAGTCGAAGACGCGGTGACGGTCCTCGCGCGGTACACCCATCAGTTCGGCGATGACGATCAGGGGGAGTTCGGCGACCAGATCGGTCACGAAGTCCGCCGTGCCCGACTCGATCACGCCGTCGATGATCTCGTCCGCGGTCTCGTGAATGCGCTGCTCGAGCTGGGACACCATGCGCGGGGTGAAGCCCTTGTTCACGAGCCGGCGGTACCGCGTGTGCAGCGGCGGGTCCATGTTGAGCATCATGAGCTGCTGCTGGGCCAGCTCCTCCTCCGGGAGGTCCCAGATGAAGACCGCCTTCAACGCTGAGGAGAAGCGCTCGTAGTCGCGGTTCACCGCGACGCAGTCGGCGTAACGGGAGACCGCCCAGAAGCCGGGCCCATTCGCCTCGTCCTGCCACACCACGCCGCGCCGGCGCAACGACGCCAGGTACTCGTAGGGAACCCCCGAAACGTACGCAGACGAGTCAGTGAGATCGACCAAGGAAGCCGTCATGGTGGCGACCGTATGCTTGCTTCACCAGGGGGTCAAACGCTGAGGCCCACCCTGCGGGACGTCAGGCCAGCTCGTCGCGCAACTGTGTTTTCAGGATCTTCCCGGCGGCGTTACGCGGCAGCTGGTAGTCGACGATCGCGATCCGGGTAGGCACCTTGAAAGGCGCTAGCCGCACGCCGAGGTGGTCTTTGAGCGACTGCTCCGTCAGCTCCTCACCTTCCTTGGCCACAACGACCGCTGCGACCTCCTCACCGAGGCGGGGGTGCGGGATCCCGAAGACCGCGGCCTCGTAAACGCCGGGGTGCTCGTATATGGCGGCCTCGACCTCGGCGCTGTAGACGTTCTCGCCGGCGCGGAGGATCATGTCCTTGAGACGGTCCTCGATATAGAGGAACCCGTCCTCGTCGAGGTGGCCGACGTCGCCGGTGCGCAGCCACCCGTCGACGAACGCTTCGGCGGTCGCCTCGGGCTTGCCCCAGTACCCGCGGATGAGCGTGGGACTCTTCAACCAGATCTCGCCTGACCGCCCGGCCGGTAGGACGGATCCGTCGGGGTCGTGGATCGTGATTTCGAGGATGGGCGTAGCCCGCCCGGTGCTCGTCGGGTGCTCGATGTAGTCGCGACCGGTGTTGCCCGGCCCGTACGCGTTCGTCTCGGTCATCCCGTAGCCGATGTTGGGACGGCCTTTGGAAAAAGACCTCGCGACGCGCTTGACCAGCGCCGGCGGGGCCGGTGCGCCCCCGCCGCCGACCGAGCGGAGGCTGGACGTGTCGAACTCGGAGAAGCGCGGGCACTCCAGCAGGTCCCAGCTCTGGGTCGGAACCCCGACGAAGGTGGTGACCCGTTCGCGCTCGATCAACTCGAGTGCGCGCTCGGGATCCCATCGGTGCATCATCACCAGCTTCATCCCGAACGCGAAGCAGCTGAGCATGACCGGGATGCATCCGGTCACGTGGAACAACGGCACGACCAAGATGAAGCTCTGCTCCGAGGCCTCGGCAAAATCAGTGGACGAACCGGCATCGGAGGGAGACGACTGCTCACGGGCACGTTCGACCAGCGCCCGGCACGCGAAGCCCATCAACGACTGCACAACCGCCCGGTTCGTCGACACCGCACCCTTGGGGCGTCCGGTGGTGCCGGACGTGTAGAGAATGGTGGCGTCGTCATCGCCGCTGACGGCGATATCGGGCAGCGGCGCGCCGAGATCGACGACATCAGCCCAAGCATCCACCCCTGACGCCGGTTCACACCGGACGCCGATGGTCCTCACACCGAGACGCTCGCACGCCTCCTTTGTGCGCTCTACGCGATCGCCGTCGGCGATCAGCACCTTGGCTCCGGAATCGGAGAGCGCGTAGTCGAGCTCGTCGTCGACCCACCATGCGTTGAGCGAGACCGAGATCGCGCCTACCGAGGTGATCGCAGCGAACGAGACGACCCACTCGGGGTAGTTCCTCATGCCGATCGCCACCCGGTCCCCGGGGCGCACCCCGTACCGCTCCACAAGGGCCGCTCCGAGGGCGTCCACGTGGTGCATCACCTCCGCGAAGGACCACCGCTCGTCCTCGTAGACGAGGAAAGTCTTGGCTCGGTGGCCGCGGGCGCCGGCGAAGACGTCTCTCAGGCTGGCAGGAGCGTGCTTGAACGCCTTGTACTCCACTCCACCGATGGCCAAGGGGGCCACCTCGAAGATCTGGCCGGGCGCGGTCACCTGCGCCCCGGCCTGCTCGTAGCTCAGCGCCATATGAACTGTCTATCTCACCCCGACGGGCGCTTCTGAGCCAACCGGCCAGCCCCGCAGGGCGAAAACTTTTCACGCGATTCGAGACAGACTCGGGCATATCTCTCGCCAGCGTCCGCGCGTGACGTTGATCACGCTCATAACCTGTAGTAAGCGTTACGCCGGTTCACCGATCAAACGGGGGTTCGTATGAGTGTGACCGCAGCGGAATCGTCCGAAGCAAGGCCACAGGGGATGTCCTGGCTGTGGAGACGGCAACTGGATTCCTATCCGGATACCGCCCAGCGCATGACGTACCTCGCGATCACGGTCCTCGCGACGATCATGCTCTACTACGAACTGTACGTCGGCGGATCCGTGTCGACGCTGTTCCTGGCGAAGTTCCACATGAGCTTCACCTTCCTCGTCTACACACTCGCCGTGGGGAACCTGATCGGTGCGTTCGGGTCGCTGTTCGCCGGCCTCACCGACCGGCTCGGCCGGACCAACCTGGTCGTGGCCGGCCTGATCATCACCGCCGTCTTCGTGGCCTTCATCATCCCGGCGGCGCCCAACAAGTGGGCGTTCACCATCGAGGGATGGATCGTGGCGGTGGTGGAAGGCATCTGCCTCGTGGCCACTCCAGCCCTCATACGGGACTTCTCGCCTCAGGTCGGCAGAGCCTCGGCGATGGGTTTCTGGACCAGCGGCCCTGTGCTCGGCAGCGTCGTGGTGTTCGTGGTCGCCAGCCACACGATCGGCGGCAACCCGAGCCCGGCCTTCTGGACGCACGAGTACCACATCTGCGGCATTGCCGGCCTGGTCGTCGCCGCCATCGCCCTCATCGGGTTGCGTGAGCTGTCGCCGGGTCTCAGGGACCAGTTGATGGTCACGATGCACGACAGAGCACTGATAGAGGCCAAGGCCAAGGGCATCGACATCGAAGCCTCCCTGCGCAACCCTTGGGGCCAGCTGCTCAAGGCCGACGTCCTTGTGTCGGCTCTAGGCATCTCGGTCTTCCTGCTGATCTACTACACGGCGGTCGGGTTCGGGCTGATCCTGTTCACCACCGTGTTCGGGTTCAGCGTGCACGACGGTGACGCCCTCGGCAACTGGAACTGGATCCCCAACGCCATCGCCGTCGTCACCATCGGTTTCGTCTCCGACCGCTTCCGGGTGCGCAAGCCGTTCATGATGATCGGCGGCATAGCAGCCGCGGTGATGATGGTCATCTACCTGGAGCAGATCGGAAACCATCCGAGCTACTACTCGCTGGCGATCATCCTCGCGGCCAGTTCGGTCACCCTCGGCATCGCCTACGTGCCGTGGATGGCCAGCTTCACCGAGACGGTCGAGGCCCGCAACCCGGCGCTCACCGCCACCGGCCTGGCGATCTGGGGCTGGACCATCCGCGTGATCGTCTTCGTCTCGTACATGATCCTTCCGTCGGTCATCAACACCGTCACCCCGCTCGTCCAGTACGGCGGCGAGGTTCAGGCATTGGTGACCAAGTACCCGGCGGCGACACTGCCCCCGTCATTGCTCGCTGGCCTCGCACAGAACCCGACCCCGGCACGACTCGCAGAGGCGCACCAGCTGCTGGGACCGAACTACCTGCAGGAGCTGATCGCCCTGAAGAACGCTCCGGCGTCCGATCTCGCCTACCTGCAGGCGCATGGGCCCAAGGTCGCCAGCGCCGCTGCGCACACCGGGGCGCAGTGGAAGAACTGGTTCTGGATCTGCTTCGGCTGCATGATCTTCTTCCTGCTCACCGTCCCGCTCATGCGGGGCAGATGGAGCCCGAAGCAGGCCAGAGCAGACGAAGAAGCCCACGAGGCGATGGTCCAGGCCGAGCTCGCCAAGCTGGGAACGACCGCAACGGCCTGAGGGGTCAGCGAACGGTAAGAGGGGCGGGGCCTGTCGGCCCCGCCCCTCTTACGCGTCTAGCGGACAGTCCGGAAGAAGGCGCGAACCTCGTCGACGAACAAGGCAGGCTGCTCGAAGGCCGCGAAGTGGCCGCCGCGCGGCGGTTCGTTCCAGTACCGGATGTCCTGGAACTGGCGCGCGGCCCAACGGCGCGAGCAGCGGAAGATCTCCTTCGGAAAGACCGATCCGCCCATCGGGACGGCGATGGGGTCGAGGATCGGGTCGTTGAAGGACTCCCAGTACATCCGTGCCGACGATGCACCGGTGGCCGGCAGCCAGTAGAGCATGACGTTGTCGAGGATCCTGTCGGCGCCCAGGGCACCGACAGGATCGCCCGCGGTGTCGCTCCACGACCAGAATTTCTCGAGGATCCACGCGCACTGGCCGGCCGGCGAGTCGACGAGCGCGTAACCGAGAGTCTGCGGCCGTGTCGACTGCTGCTTGGAGTAGCCGGAGTCGACCGCCATGTACGACTGCACACCGGCAAGCGCCGACTGCTCCATTTCCGTCGGCTCCCCATCGTCGGGGCCCGGGAAGCCGATGATCATGTTCAGATGGATGCCGGCGACATGGTCGGGATCCTGAAGCCCGATAGCCGTGGTCACCATCGCCCCCCAGTCGCCGCCCTGCGCCCCGTAGCGGTCGTAACCGAGCCGCGCCATGAGCGTGGCCCACGCCCGGGCCGTGCGCTTGACACTCCACCCCGTCGAAGCGGGCTTGCCGGAGAAGGCGTAGCCCGGGAGTGAAGGCACCACGACGTGGAACGCGTCCGACTCGTTCCCGCCGTGGGCGGTGGGATCGGCGAGCGGCCCGATCACCTCCAGGAACTCGACAAACGAACCCGGCCAGCCGTGAGTCAGCACCAGTGGTATCGCACCCTCGTGTGGTGAGCGGACGTGAACGAAGTGGATGTCCAGCCCGTCGATGCGCGTGAGGTAGTGGGGCAAGTCGTTGAGCCGGGCCTCACGGGCGGACCAGTCGTAGCCGTCCGACCAGTAGGCGCAGAGCGACCGCACGTATTCGAGAGGAGCTCCCTGTGACCAGTCGCCGACGGTCTCGGCCTCGGGCCAGCGGGTGTTGAGCAGCCTCGAGCGCAGATCGTCCAACGCATCCTGTGCAACGGAGATCTTGAACGGCGTGATGTCCTCGGCCAACGCGACTGCCTCCGTCTTTTTCCCGATGTTGGGCCGCTACCGTAGCCGTCGATGGATCAAGCCGAGCAGCCGACGGGACCACTCGCCGGCGTGCGTGTGCTCGACCTGACCTCGGTCGTCATGGGCCCGTACGCCACCCAACTGCTCGGAGATCTCGGCGCCGACGTGATCACGGTCGAGCCGGGCCGCGGTGAGACCAATCGTGCGATGGGCCCGGGCCCGTCACCCCAGTTCTCGGGCATCTCCCTCAACCTCCTGCGCAACAAGCGCAACATCGCCGTGAACATCAAGCACCCCGACGGCCGCGGCGTGATCCTCGACATCGCCGCGACGTGCGACGTCTTCATCACCAACCTCCGGCCCGGCGCACTCGCCCGTTCGGCGCTCACCTACGACGACGTGCGCTCCATGAGGCCAGACATCGTCTACTGCCATGCACACGGATACCCGACCGGGTCCGAGCGGCAGGACGATCCCGCCTACGACGACATCATCCAGGCGGAGACCGGCATCGCCGACGCGGCCGCGCGCGTCGGCGGCATCCCGCTGGTCGCTCCGACGATCATGGCCGACAAGGTGTGCGGCCTGACTATCGCCTACTCGGTCATCGCCGCCCTCTACCGGCGTGCACTGACCGGCGAGGGCGACCGCGTGGAGGTTCCGATGTTCGACACGGCGACGTCATTCATGCTCGTCGAGCACGGCTCGGCCGCGATCCCACGGCCTCCACTCGGCCACGCCGGCTACCCGAGAATCCTCACGCCCAACCGGAAGCCGTGGCCGACCAAAGACGGCTGGATCATGGTCCTGCCCTATACGCGTGATCACTACGACTCGATCTTCACCGCGACCGGACGCACCGACATGCTGGGTGACGAGCGTTACGCGACGGGCCGAAATCGCATCGCCAACTCGGGGTTCCTGTACGACCAGGTCGGGCAGATGCTCACCCGGCGGACGACGGACGAGTGGCTCGCCTTCTTCCGGGAGCACGACATCCCCGCCGGTGCCGTCGGTTCGCTGGACGATCTCGTGGAGCAGCTACCCGAGAGCGATCATCCGCATGTCGGCCGGTACAAGGTCATCCCCCCGCCAGTTCGTTTCGCCAGCGCGCCGCAGAACGTCCGCCGTCATGCGCCTCGTATCGGCGAGCACACCGAAGAGGTGTTGCTCGAGATCGGCTACGACCAGGCGGATGTCGCGGCACTGCGCGCGTCCGGTGCGCTCGCAAGCGCTGCAGCCGAGTTCTCCTGAACCGGCCGCGCGGTAGCGAGTGCCATCGTAAGAGTGAACAACGCGAACGCCAGGAGCACGTCGCCGAGGAACCACCCGGTCAGCTTCAACCCGATCGTCAAGCCGAGCTGATTTGCCTGTGCCGGGCTGATGCCCGCGATCGAGGGCGGGACGGCCTGGTCGACTTGCGCGACCGCTGCGACGAACTGCGCTGCGAGCATCCCGAGCACGCCGGCGGTTGCACCTGCGGACAGGTGCCGGTCGCGCCATATCCACAGCGCCGCGAGGATGGGCACCAAGGCTATGGCTACAGCGGACAGGACGTTGCCAGTGACCACCTGCCACGGCAGGGCGAACGCGTCGCCGAGGTTGAAGGAGAATCCCCGTCCCGTCACGGTGCTCGCGCCTTCGTAGTGGTCCCACGCGGGCAGGAACAGACCGGCCGTCGCGAGGCTGAGCACGGCGACGCCGACGACGGCAGCGGCTCTGGGCACCGGGGGGCGCTCGGCCGGGACGCCCGCTGGTGCATGTCCGGCGCGAGTCGATCTGCGCACCGCGATCGCCGCCACGATCGCTCCGGCCGCGCCTACGAACCACGCGGCAACCATGAGCCACATACCGGCGCCGGCTTGTGACGTGCCGTAACGGAAGACCTCACCGAGGTCAGAGAGCCTGAAACCGGCTTCTGCCGCGGCTGCGCCGATCGCGATGCCCGCGGCTGCCCTCACCCGCGCGGGGCTCGAGAGTCCGAACCCGAGGGCGAGGGCCCAAACACCGGCCACCACGCCGTACAGGGCGACCTGGTCGGCCTGCGAAGCGATCGACTGGGGGGAGTCGCCGGCGAAGTAATTCGGGAACATCGCTACGACGTGGAGCACGACCGTGGAGGCCAGGAGAGCTCCGGCCGCTAGCTCCAGGGCGGAGGGGTGGCGCCGGTGGTCCATGCCGGACATTGTTGCAGTGCAAGGTGAACAGAAGCTGAGCGCGGGCCCCTATGACGATGTCGCAGATATGCCCGTCGGTGCGCCGACCACCGGACCGGGACCGCTTGCGGGACCGAGCTGCGCGGCCGGCACGGCCACCGACGACCGCAGCGCCAAGTTGGCCAGGTCCGACGCGTCGCCCACGTACACCACGTAGCGGCCTGCCGCCACCGACCAGGACCCGATGGTCCCGGGCGCGCCGCTCCAGGTGGCCAGGTCGCCGGCGGAGACCGCGAACCGGACGGGCGTGCTCTTGCCGGGCAGGAGGTCCAACCTCGTGAAACCTCTCAACTGGCGCGGTGGCTCTCCGGTCGAGGATGGAAGCCCGATGTAGCACTGCGCGACGTCGCTGCCCTCACGCGTACCGACGTTGGCGACGCGCGCGGTCACGGTCAGGCCCGGTCCCTTCCCCACCTTCACCTGGAGGTTCGAAAAGCGGAACGTCGTATACGACAGTCCGTACCCGAAGGGAAACTGTGGTTGAGCGCCGGTGCTGTCGTACCAGCGGTAGCCGACGTCGATGCCGTCGTCGAAATACGTGGGTCCTTTGAGCGACGCGAACTCCCCCGCGGCAGCGTCGGGGCGGGGCCCGCCCGGAGCCGGCCAGGAGACCGGCAACTTGCCCCCCGGATCGACGGCACCGGTGAGCAGGTCCACCAGTGACTGCCCGGCCTGCTGCCCCGGGTACCAGGTCTCCAGGACCGCAGCGACAGACCCCAGCCACGGCATGTAGACCGGCGCTCCGGACTCGATCACCACGACGGTGCGCGGGTTGACCGCTGCAACGGCCGCGACCAACGCGTCCTGGTTGCCAGGCAACGAAAGAGTCGTGCGGTCATGGCCTTCGGACTCGACATCGTGGACCACGACGACGGCGACCCGGGCGGTGCGGGCCAGCCGTTGGGCGACCGCCAGGTTGGCGCCGTCGGTATACGACAGGCGTGACCCGATCGTGTCCTGGAGGGCGTCCAGCGCGGTGGTCACCTGCCGGGAGCGCACGTGCATGGCGCCGTGCCCGGCTGTCATTGGACTGCCGCCGTTGGGACCGATGAGAGCGACGGTCGCGGTGGGGTCGAGCGGTAGGACGCCGGCATTCTTGAGCAACACCGAACCCTCGTCGGCGGTCTGTAGAGCCACCGCTTGATCGGCCGCGGTCGACACCGCCGCGTTCGGTTGGAGCTGATGGGGCGAAGCGATCAGGTCGAACCTGAACAGCACCTCGAGCAAGGGTCGGACCAGCGAGTCGAGCTCGGCCTTGGGCATGGTGCCGGCCGAGACCGCCGCGGCAATCGCAGCCGGCTGGTAGAGCCGCGTGCACTTGACCTGCGATACGCCGGCGGCGAGCGAGGCAGGCTGGTCGAAGATCGAACCGCAGTCCGAGCGCACGAAACCGGCAAAACCCCAGGCGCCGCGAAGTTGGTCGACAAGCAGCGCCTGGCTCTGGCAGGAGGGCACGCCGTTGATGAGGTCGTACGCGCACATCACACCGCCCGGGTGCGCATGCTGGATCACGGTGGACCAGGCGGGAAGGTAGATCTCGTGGAGTGCACGGTCGGCGACGACGACGTCGTCGCGGAGGGTGCCCCTCCCGGTCTCCTGGTTGTATGCGGCGTAGTGCTTCACCACTGCGACGACGCGGTGGCTTTGAATACCGTCGACGAGTGGCACCGACAGCGACGCCGTGAGGTAGGGATCCTCCCCGAGCGACTCGTACGCCCGCCCCCACAAGGGATCCCTCTCGATGTTGATGGTCGGAGCGAGAGCCATGTCGACACCGACCGCCGCGTCCTCGGCCCCGATGACCTGCCCGTACGAGCGGGCCAGGCCGGGGTCGAACGCTGCCGCGTCGGCGATGGGCGCAGGGAGCTGCGTAACCCCGACGAACTGGCCGGCGGCAGTCCGCCACCCACTGCCGACGCCGGCGGCCCCGTCCTGCTCGGTGATCGCCGGAATGCAAAGCGAGGGGATCGCGGGGCTCAAACCCTCGAAGGGATTTGCCGAGCTGCCCCCCCAGTAGAGGTGCAGCATTTCCGCCTCCTGCAGAGGCGTCATCGCCGACAGCAGCATCTGTGCCCGCTGGCCAGACGGGAACGAGGAATCCATCCACGGGCACGCCGTCGAGAGCTTCGCCCCGCCGGCCGCGCCCGGCGCGGCCCGAGGGGCTCCGCCGTCGTCGCCCGACGCGGGCCCGACCGCGGCAAAGACGCCACCAACGAGGGCGGTCGCCGCCGCGGCGGCCGCCAGCGCCGGGCGCCACAACGGTGGCCGGTTCCGATCGCCGCTGAGGTTTTCCATGCTCCTTCGCGTGGAAGTGTGCCAAGAACGTGTCGGCTTGTCCGGTCGCGCCGTTCAGTAAGTTCTCAGCTACCCGCCGTGCGAAGGGCGTACGAATGCCGCCAGTCGGCGAGCAACGACCTGACCGCCGTCACCAGGGCGATCGGCTGGTCGAGCATCACGTGGTGGTAGGCGAGGGGGATCTCGATGACCGGCGCCGTGCGGCCGAGCAGCTCGTACATGTGGGCCCCGATGTCCGGGGTGACCAGGCCGAACTCGGCGCGCAGTATCGCCACCCGGCAGTTGACACCGCCCAGAACCCGCGGGTCGAACTCACCGAGGTTGTTGAAGAAGGTGGGGTCGAACTTCCAGCTCCAGCCGCCGGGTACCTGGTGCACCGAATGCTGCTTGACGTGCTCGACGACATACGGAAGCAGAAACGGTTGGTCGGGAACGGTGCGGAACCTCAGCAGGGCATCCTCGCGGGTGGGGTACAAGCGCAGTGGGCCGAATGCCTGGTGGTTCGTGTTCGCCTCCTGCTCGGGCGTCGGCTCGCGCACAGGCGAGTCGATGATGATGATCCCTTCGAGATCGTTCCCGTGGCGCGCCGCGGCGTGGAAGGTGACGAACCCGCCGAGGCTGTGGGCGAGGATGACAGGCGGTTGCGGTGACGCCGACGTTGCGAGAGCGGCGACTTCGGCCGCCCATTGGGGGAAGGTGTAGATCGGCCGGCGCCCGCTGTCGCCGTGCCCGGACATATCGATCGCTGTGACGCAGCATTCGTTGGAGAAAAACGGAGCTACGTGGTCCCACCATCTGCTGTGTGCTCCGCCCCCGTGGACCAGGAGCAGCCCGGGAAGAGCGGTGTCACCCCAGCGCCGGAAGGCGATCGGGCACCCGTCGACGAGTAGCTCGCCTGTCTCGACCGGTTGGTCCAGCGCCCACGTGAACCATTCGGGCACATCCGCGGCGGGGCCGGTCATCCAAAGCAAGGTAGTTGAGTGAACCTTTTGGGGGCGCCAGGGGTTGTATAGGTCGATGAGAGGTTTGGGGGGTTCTACAGGCCGCCACGAGGACAGCCTCGAGCAGTGGCTCGCCGACGGCTACGCGCCGGCGTACCGGACCGCATTCCTGATCCTGCGCAACCCCGCCGACGCTGAGGAGGCCGTGCAGGACGCATTCTTGAGGGCCTGGCGGTTCCGCGCCGCCATCCCGGCCGGCGAAGGTGTCCGCCCCTGGCTGTACCGGGTGGTCGTGAACTCCTGCCTGAGCAAGCTGCGCTCCGACCGGGGGCGCCGCGAGAACACGACCGGCTTCTCGGATCTGGCAGCCCTGTTGGCGGAGGACGGTCCCGGTCCAGAGATGTCCGCCCTGCAAGCAGATGTACACGGCGCGGTGCTCGACGCGCTGGGAAGGCTGCCGGAGCATCTGCGGGTGGTCGTTGTCCTCCGCTACTACGCGCAGCTGAGCGAGCGGGAGATCGCCGCGGTGATCCACCGGCGCCCGGGCACCGTCAAGAGCCGCCTGCACGACGCCAAGGCGATCCTGGGCTCTGACCCGGCGCTGGCAGCGTACGAGCCGGTCGGTGCCGGTGCCGTCCGCGCCGGCGACTCAGAAGGAGCAGCCGATGGTTGACGACCTAACGCTCGAGCGGCTGCTCGGCGACGCTGCCGATGCGATCACGGTTCCCCCGGACGGCCCCGAGCGGGTGCTCGCCGCCCGAGGTGCGACGGCTCCCGTCCGGCCGCACCTGTCCCGCCGGTGTCTGGAGTGGCTGCGCCGCCGGCCGCTTCGCACGGCGGCGGTCCTGGTCGCGTCGACCGTGGCCGTAGGTTTGGTTGCCGGCGTGGCCTCGAACAGCGGCGGCTCGGGCCCGAGCGGATCCGCTGCCCACACGGCGGGCATCGGCCAACGGTCACCGGCGACCCAGAACAGCCAACAGGGCACATCGAGCGCGGCGTCGGGGGCGGCCTTGCCGTCACCCGCTTTGCCGTCCGGCGCCGCTCAGCCCAGCACCCCGAATCTGGTGCCTTCATCGAGCCAGGCCAAGGTCGTCAAGACGGGATCCATGACATTGCAGGTCGCATCGGTGGAGCCCGCCATCGACCGGATGACGTTCCTCGCGGGGAGTGTCGGTGGTTACGTGGCGTCGTCGACGACGAACGTCCCCGGCGCGGGGCAACCCTCGAGCGGTGACATCACGTTGCGGGTTCCGGAGGCGTCGTTTGAGTCTTTTGTCACGCAAGTGCGGTTATTGGGCAAGCCTTCCCAGGTGACGGTCTCGGGCCGGGACGTGACTTCCCAGTACGCGGACCTCAAAGCGCGGCTGCAGGCGCTGCAGTCGACGATCAACCAGCTGCAGCTGATCGAGACGAAGGCCCAGACGATCGGGGACGTTCTCGCCGTCGAGCAGCAGATCAGCGCGGAACAGACCCAGGCCGACCAGATACAGGGGCAGATCAACGTGCTGGACGACCAGACGACCTACGCCTCCCTGTCGGTGCACGCAGTCGAGCAACAGAAGAAGTCGGCCGCAGCACCGCCACCCCCGAGCGGCATATCCAAGGCGTGGGACCACACCCGGCACAGCTTCGCCCATGGCGTCGAGAGTGTCATCGGGGCGCTCGGCGGCATCGCTGTGTTCCTCCTCTTCGCCGGTCTCTTGGTCGGCTTGGCCCGGATCGGATGGCTCGCGCTGCGCCGGCGTCTCGTGTAGGAGCAC
>Ga0307373_10001808_pt1 | contig 39628 bp, 32 predicted proteins | sample OX2MG_FD_202534 | JGI IMG/M metagenome (GOLD analysis project Ga0307373, IMG submission 202534) | Soil microbial communities from Risofladan, Vaasa, Finland - OX-2 | ecosystem: Environmental > Terrestrial > Soil > Coastal area > Acid sulfate soil | place: Finland: Risofladan, Vaasa | collected...
AGGCCGTACTGCCTGGCCTTGCCGGCCAGCTTCGGGTCGAGCGCCTCGGCGGCGACCAGATCGGCCTCGCCCGCGGCCTTCTGGCCATCCTCGAGCCTGGCGAGGCCGCGGCCGTAGAGCGACCAGGGGTTCTTGGGCTGGAGTCGCAGGGATCGGTCGTAATCGGCGATGGCGTCGTCGAAGCGCCTCAGCCGCAGATTCACCAGGCCGCGGCTGTCGAGGAAGCTGGAGACGTGCGGACCCAGCCGCAACGCCTCGTCGCAGTCGGCCAGCGCCGCGTTCAGGTCGTGGCCCCAGAGCGCCCGCGCCCAGCAACGTCCGTTGAACGCCGCCGGCGAGAGGGCGCCCTTGGGATTGGCGGCGATCCAGGCGTCGAACTCGACGATGGCGGGTTCGAAATCGCCCTGCGCCAGATAGGTCTCGGCCGCGCGCAGACGCAGCGTCGGATCGAGCCGCTCGGCGGCGTCGAAATCGGCGCGGGCGCCAGCGCCGTCGTGGGCCGCCAGCCGCAGGTCGGCGCGCGCCATCAGGGCGTCGGCGTAATGCGGCTTCAGCGTCAGCGCCGCGTCGAGATCGGACCGGGCGAGCGCCGGCTGATGCTCGGCGAACCGGGCAAGCGCCCGCTGGTAGAGGAACCGCGGATCCGCCGGCGCCATGGCCGCGGCGCGGGTGAAATCGGCGATGGCGTCGGCATAGTCGCGGCGCGCGGCGAAGGCCGCGCCGCGGCGGCCGAAGGCGCCCGCGGTCATGGGCGCGTCGTCCGGCGCGCCTGGAATGGGTGTCGCGGACGCCGCAGCCGGCGGCGGCGCGGGCATGGGCGCGGCGCCGGGAGCGGGCGACAACCTGAACACCGGCCCGCCGAGATAGGAGAAATACAGCCGATGCTGGCTGTTGGAGATGTAGACGCGGTGCGACAGGAAGAAGTCGGCGCCGATCAGCATGTCGGCGTCGGCGATGCTGGCGCCGCCGATGCGCAGTTCGGTATTCTCGACCTTCTCGTCGCCGATCCGGAAGCTGCGGAACGGCGCGATCCAGGTCTCGAACGGGCGCCGGCCGATGCCGCCGCCGACGCCGCCGGCGCGCACGCCCGGGCTCTGCGTCGTCACGCCGGCCTCGCGGGCGGCGCGGCGGGTGATGTACGAGCGGCCCGCGCCGGTGTCGAAGACCGCCCGCATGTCGTGGCCGTTGACCTGCACGTGGCCGACGATCTCGTACATCGGCGCCGTCGCCGGCTGGATGCGGATGCTCGAATAGCCGCCGGCGGGCGCCCAATAGGCGAGGTCCACGTCGTCGTTGCAGCCCTCCGGCTTGAAGAGGCGGATCACGCCGTTGGCGAGGTCGAGTTCGACGTCGGCGTAGCCCAGGATGTTCTCGCCCAGCAGTCCGTCGGTCCAGCCGCCGAGCTGAGGGGCGCCGACGGTGAAATCAGCATCGTGAAAGGAGTCGCCCATCAGGGTGAAGCTCTTGGCGGTGGCGACGCCGACGCGCTGGGGGCCGCCGAGGCCCTCGATGTAATCGCCCATGTCGGCGGGCGTCGGCACCACCTTCAGGCCGAGCCGGACGGCGGCCTGCGGCGTCAGCATGCTGAAGAAGGCGCCGGTGTCGACGACCATTTTCAACGGACGACCGTCGATCTTGGCCGAGATGGTGGGCGTGAGGCCGGCCATGGTCACCGCCAGCTCTCCGACCTTGCCAAGCACGCAGGCCGCAAAGGCCGGCCCGCCGGGGGCAGCCAATCCCGCGAGCACGAGTGAAAGGACGATCCATCTTCGCCACATGGCGAAAAGACTAGCTGTGCAATCACAATGAGAAAAGGCGCCTTCAATGGCGGCGACGTCTCGATCTGGACGATTCCGCGGCCGGCGTTCACCGCGCTAGCCCGGTCGGGCGCCGGAGCGCCTGCGGGACCTAACGCCAGTCCTGGAGACGGGGCGGGGGCATCGGCGGATGGCGACCGGGGATCACGGGCTCGTCGGGCCGGGTCCAGAAGAAGCCGCAATGGCTGTTGTCGATGCGACGGATACGAACCTTCGCGGGATCGAGCCCGGCCATCATTCGGCAGTTGAGAGCCACGATGACAGGCGGGTCTGCCTTCGCCGACTCGTAGTGGGTGATGCAGCCGCAGGTTCTGCACCGGCGGTAGGCGATGTCGCCGTCCTGCCACGCATAGGCCTCGGTCGCGGCCGGGTCTGGCGTCGCCAGCAGCTTCGCCTGCCCCTCAGGGCCGTGGAAATAGGTCCAGAGGCCGCCGTACTTGCGACAGAGCGTGCAGTTGCAGTCGAGCACCCATTCCGGGGGTTCGGCAACCTCGAAGCGGACGGCTCCGCAGTGGCAGGCGGCGCGGATCATTCGACGGGCCTTCGTCTCCCCAGCGGCGGGGAATGTCGAGCCGAGACACTACCGCCGCTCCGCCGCCTCACGCCACCGCCCGCTGCTGCAGGCCGATCAGCTCGGCGATGCCGGCCTGCGCCAGGCCGAAAAGCGCCTCGAACTCGGGCCGGGTGAAGCCGCGGCGCTCGCCGGTGGCCTGGATCTCGACGATGTCGCCGGCGCCGGTGAGGACGAAGTTGGCGTCGGCCTCGGCGGCGCTGTCCTCCTCGTAATCGAGATCGAGAACGGGCGCGTCGCGATGCACCCCGCAGGAGACGGCGGCGACGTGGTCGAGGATCGGGTCGGCGGCGATGACCCCTTCGTCCTTCAGCCAGCGGGTGGCGAGCCTGAGAGCCACCCAGGCCCCGGTGATCGCGGCGGTGCGCGTGCCGCCGTCGGCCTGGATGACGTCGCAGTCGAGGATGATCTGGCGCTCGCCCAGCGCCTTGAGGTTGGTCACCGCGCGCAAGGACCGGCCGATCAGGCGCTGGATCTCCTGGCTGCGCCCGGACTGGCGGCCCTCCGCGGCCTCGCGGCGACCGCGCGTATGGGTGGCCCGGGGAAGCATGCCGTACTCGGCGGTGACCCAGCCCTGGCCGCGCCCGCGCAGGAACGGCGGCACGCTCTCGCCGAGGCTGGCGGTGACGAGGACGCGCGTGTGGCCGAACGAGACCAGGCACGAGCCCTCGGCATAGCGGTTCACCGCCGTCTCCAGCGCCACGGCGCGCAGTTCGTCCGCCGCCCGTCCCGATGGTCTCGTCGCCATTGCCGACCTCGCCCCGCTTGCGCCCCACCGGCCGGCGCTTATCCTAAATCGGAACGGACGCGTCCATGACCAACCCGATCTTCGGCAGTTCCATCGCGAAGGGCGCCAGCCTGGCGGAGCTGGATTCGCGCGCCCGCGACATCTTCCGCCGCATCGTCGAGACCTACCTCGAGACCGGCGACCCGGTGGGCTCGCGCACCATTTCGCGCGCCGGGGTGGCGCTGTCGCCGGCGTCGATCCGCAACACCATGCAGGATCTCACCGAACTGGGGCTGCTGAACGCGCCCCACGTCAGCGCCGGACGCTTTCCGACGCATCTGGGCCTGCGCCTCTTCGTCGACGGACTGCTCGAGGTGGGCGATCTGGCCGAGGAGGAGCAGCGCAGCATCGAGGCCAGGCTCTCGGCGCACGGACGCTCCCTCGACGACGCGCTGAACGAGGCGGGCGCGATCCTTTCCGGCCTCGCCGGGGGCGCCGGCGTCGTGGTGGCGCCGTCGCGCGAGGCGGGGGTCAAGCACGTCGAGATCGTCGCCCTGAGCTCCGATCAGGCGCTGGTGATCATGGTCTTCGACGATGGCCAGGTAGAGAACCGGCTGATGCGCCGTCCGGCCGGGGTCACCCCCGCGGCCCTCCAGGAAGCCTCCAATTTCCTCAGCGCGCGCCTGCGAGGGCGCACCCTCGCCGAGGCCAGGGTGGAGGTCGGCCGCGACCTGGAGCGCGCGCGGCGCGAGCTCGACGTGGCGGGCGCCCGTCTGGTCGAGGACGGGCTGGCGGCCTGGGGCGGCGGCGAGGACGTGGGCCGGGCGCTCATCGTCCGCGGCCGGGCCAACCTGCTCGGCGATCCGGAGACCCTGGCCGATCTCGAGCGCGTGCGCATGCTGTTCGACGATCTCGAGCAGAAGGAGCAGCTGATCTCGCTGCTCGATCTGGTGCGCGACGCCGAAGGGGTGCGCATCTTCATCGGCTCGGAGACGCGGCTGTTCTCGCTTTCGGGTTCCGCCGTCATCGCCGCTCCCTATATGTCGGGTCGCCAGAAGGTGCTGGGCGCGATCGGGGTGATCGGCCCGGCCCGGCTGAACTACGCCCGGGTGATCCCGCTCGTCGACTACACGGCGCGGGCGCTGGGGCGGATCATGGACGGATGAATGCAAGCAGGACGCATGAGCGAAGAGACGCCGCTGGACGGCCAGGATGCAGAACCCGAAGCGACGCGGGCCGGCGTCGCCGCCGACGAGCTGGAGGCGTTGCGGGCCGAGAACGCCAAGCTGAAGGACCAGGTGCTGCGCGTCGCCGCCGACGCCGAGAACACCCGGCGCCGCACCGAGCGCGAGGCCAACGACGCGCGCGCCTACGCCATCCAGAAGTTCGCCCGCGACCTTCTGGGCGTGGCCGACAATCTGCAGCGCGCCATGCTGCACGCCCCCAAGGACGCCGGCGACCCCCTGGTCAAGAACCTCGCCGTCGGTCTCGAGATGACCGAGAAGGAGCTGATGGCCGCCTTCGAGCGCAATGGCCTGAAGCAGATCGACCCGCCCAGGGGCGCCAGGTTCGATCCGCATCAGCACCAGGCGATGCAGGAGCAGCCCGCCGAGGACGTCGGCGGCGGCGGCGTCGTTCAGGTGATCCAGCCTGGCTACGAGCTGTTCGGACGGCTGCTGCGTCCCGCGCTCGTGATCGTCGCCGCGCGCGGCGGGCCCGCCGCGCAGGCCGTCGAGCCGACCGCCCAGAACCCCTACGCCACGGCCGAGGACGCCGATCCGGGCGCGTCGGTGGACACCAAGGCCTGAATGAAGGACAGGCCCGAGCCTCGCTCTAGGCTCTTCCTCGCCGCGCGGTTTCCTCTAATCTCCGCCGTCCACATCGAGCGGCGGGGGGCGCGGGGCCGCGCCGCACTAGCGGGATTGGACCTGGATGAAGCTGACCATCGAGCGGGCGGCGCTGATGAAGGCGCTGGGGCACGTGCAGAGCGTGGTGGAGCGGCGCAACACCATCCCGATCCTCTCCAACGTGCTCGTCAGCGCCGGCCAGGGCGCGGTCGCGCTCTCGGCCACCGATCTCGACATGGAGATCACCGATGAGTGCCCGGCGCGCATCGAGAGCCCCGGCCAGATCACCGCGCCGGCCCACACCCTCTACGAGATCGTCCGCAAGCTCCCCGAGGGCGCCGATGTCTCGCTGAGCTATACGGGCGAGGATCCGCGCCTGCAGGTCCAGGCCGGCCGCTCGCGCTTCAACCTGCCGATCCTGCCCGCCGGCGACTTTCCGGTGATGTCGTCGGATGGCCTTTCGGCGCCGATCGGCCTCGACACCGGCGACCTCATCCGGCTGATCGACAAGACCCGATTCGCCATCTCCACCGAGGAGACCCGCTATTATCTGAACGGCCTCTATCTGCATCTGGTGGTCGAGGAGGGGGTGCAGAAGCTGCGGGCGGTGGCGACGGACAGCCATCGCATGGCGCTGGCCGAGATGCCGGCGCCGGAGGGCTATGCCGGCGCGCCCGGCGTCATCATCCCGCGCAAGACCATCGGCGAGGTGCGGCGCCTGCTCGACGACGCCGGCGAGAGCATCGTCATGGGCGTCAGCGCCCAGAAGGTCCGTTTCAACTTCGACCGCGCGGCGATGACCTCCAAGGTGATCGACGGCGCCTTCCCGCCTTACGACCGGGTGATCCCGCGCGAAAACAAGCGGGTGATGACGGTGGACAAGGCGCTCTTCGGCGCCGCCGTCGATCGCGTCGCCACCATCTCCACCGAACGCAGTCGCGGCGTGAGGCTTTCCGTCGAGACCGGCCGCATGACGCTCACCGTGCGCAACATGGACGCCGGCCAGGCGGTGGAGGAACTCGAGGTGGACTACGATGGCCGGCCCTTCGAGATCGGCTTCAACGCCCGCTTCCTCATCGACGTGACGGCGCAGATCGGCGGCGAGATCGTCGAGTTCCGCTTCTCCGATCACGACAGCGGCGTCACCGTGCTCGACCCCGCCCTGGTCCTCGACCCCACCGACGCCGGCGTGCAGTACGTGCTGATGCCGCAGCGGGCCTGAGCGTCGGGTGCTTCGCTCCCTGTTCAGCTGGGACGGGCGAGCCTCGTCTGAGGCATGCAGCGCACCCAGCTCGGCCGCACCGACCTCTCGGCTCGCGCTCGACGCCGGGCGGTGAGCATCGCCCCCTCTTCGTCTCCGGACTAGGACGTGCGCTCCGCCGTTCAGACGCTGACGCTCACCGACTTCCGCTCCTACCGGCGGGCCGAGCTGGCGCTCCTTGGCCGCAGCGCCTTTCTGTTCGGGCCGAACGGCGCCGGGAAGACCAATCTCCTGGAGGCGCTCAGCCTGCTCTCGCCCGGTCGCGGCATGCGCGGCGCGCCGCTCGCCGAACTCGGGCGGCGCCTGCCGGGCGAACCGGGGGGCCGGGCCTGGGCCGTGAGCGCCGAAGTCGAGACGGACGAGGCGACCCGGCGCATCGGCTCCGGCGTCGATATGGCCGGCGCGGCGCGGCGGACGGTGCGCATCGACGGCGAGGCCCTGCCGCCAGGCCGGCTGGCCGACCATGTCCGGCCGATCTGGTTGACGCCGGCGCAGGACCGGCTGTTCCTGGAAGGCGCGGCCGAGCGGCGGCGGTTCTTCGATCGGCTGGTGTTCGCCGCCGAGCCGATCCACGCCGTCCATGCCGCCGTCTACGAACGGGCCATGCGCGAGCGGTCGCGGCTGCTGGCCGAGCCCGGCGCCGATGCGGGGTGGCTCGCCGCGCTGGAGCAGCGTATGGCCGCGTCCGGCGCGCGCCTGGCCGAGGCGCGCGCCTTCGCTCTGGAGGCCCTGCAGGCCGAGATCGACTCAAGGGCCGACCGCCCGTTTCCCCAGGCTTCGCTCAGCCTCGCCGGCGAGATCGCCCAGATGGCGCGGCAGGGGCGCGATCTGGCCGAGCTGGAGGGCGCCCTCGCCGCCGCCCTGGCCGCCGGACGCGCCCGCGACGCCGCCGCCGGGCGTTCTCTCGCCGGGCCGCACCGCACCGATCTGGAGGTGATTCACCGGCCCCGCGACCGTCCGGCGGCGGAATGCTCCACGGGCGAACAGAAGGCCCTGATTCTCAACCTGGTTCTGGCCCAGGCGGCGCGGCTTTCGCGTGCAAAATCGCAACCGAATCCTATATTGTTGCTGGACGAGGTGGCCGCGCATCTGGACGGACTGCGGCGCGCCGCTCTCGCTGAAGAAATCGAGGCGCTCGGTCTGCAGGCCATCCTCACCGGCACGGACGAGACCCTCTTCGACCCTTTCAAGGGACGAGCCCTCGGCGTTCAGGTGGACGCCTCGCGCCTCGTCCCGCTGGACGCGTGAATGACCGACGAACAGAACGACGCCGCGGCGGCGGAATACGGCGCGGATTCCATCAAGGTCCTCAAGGGCCTCGACGCGGTGCGCAAGCGTCCTGGCATGTACATCGGCGACACCGACGACGGCTCGGGCCTGCACCACATGGTCTACGAGGTGCTGGACAACTCCATCGACGAGGCCCTGGGCGGCTGGGCGACGCGGGTCGAGGTGATCCTGAACGCCGACGGCTCGGCGACGGTCACCGACGACGGACGCGGCGTTCCCACCGACATCCACGAGGGCGAAGGCGTCTCGGCGGCCGAGGTCATCATGACCCAGCTGCACGCCGGCGGGAAGTTCGACCAGAATTCCTACAAGGTCTCGGGCGGCCTGCACGGTGTCGGAGTCTCGGTGGTGAACGCCCTGTCCGAATGGCTGGTCCTCACCGTCTACCGCGGCGGGCTCAAGCACCAGATGCGCTTCAGCCACGGCGACCCGGTCGCGCCGCTGGCGGTCACCGGAGCCGCGCCCAAGCGCGCCGATGGCGAGTTCCTCACCGGCACCGAGGTGAGCTTTCTGCCCTCGACCGAGACCTTCTCGGCGATCGAGTTCGACCGCAAGACGCTGGAGCACCGCCTGCGCGAGCTGGCGTTCCTGAACTCCGGCGTCTCCATCGTCTTCAGGGATCTGCGCGACACCGAGCCGTTCGAGGAGACCATGCGCTACGACGGCGGCGTCGAGGCCTTCGTGCGCCATCTCGACAAGGCCAAGACGCCTATTGTCAAGACGCCGATCGTGGTCCGCGGCCAGCGCGAGAAGGTCGACCTCGAACTCGCGCTCTGGTGGAACGACGGCTACCACGAGAACGTGCTGTGCTTCACCAACAACATTCCACAGCGCGACGGCGGCACGCACCTGGCGGCCTTCCGCAGCGCGCTCACCCGGGTGATCACCGGCTATTCGGAAAGCTCCGGCGTCACCAAGCGCGAGAAGGTGACGCTCTCGGGCGAGGACGCGCGCGAAGGGCTCACCTGCGTGCTCTCGGTCAAGGTTCCCGACCCGAAGTTCTCGTCGCAGACCAAGGACAAGCTGGTGTCCTCGGAGGTGCGGCCGGCGGTGGAGGGCCTGGTGGGCGATGGCCTGGCGAGCTGGTTCGAGGAGCATCCGGCCGAGGCGCGGGCGATCGTGCAGAAGATCGCCGAGGCCGCCGCGGCGCGCGAGGCGGCGCGCAAGGCGCGCGAACTCACCCGCCGCAAGAGCGCCCTCGACATCTCCTCGCTGCCCGGCAAGCTCGCCGACTGCCAGGAGCGCGACCCCGCCAAGTCGGAGATCTTCCTGGTCGAAGGCGACTCGGCCGGCGGATCGGCCAAGCAGGCGCGCAACCGCGAGAACCAGGCGGTGTTGCCGTTGCGCGGCAAGATTCTCAACGTCGAGCGCGCGCGCTTCGACAAGATGCTGGGAAGCGAGCAGATCGGGACCTTGATCACGGCGCTGGGCGCCGGCATCGGACGCGACGACTTCGACATCGCGAAGATCCGCTACCACCGCATCATCGTGATGACGGACGCCGACGTCGATGGCGCCCACATCCGCACCCTGCTGCTCACCTTCTTCTATCGGCAGATGCCGCAGGTGATCGAGCGCGGCTATCTCTATATCGCCCAGCCGCCGCTCTATAAGGCGACCAAGGGCCGCCAGTCGCGCTACCTGAAGGACGATCCCCAGTACGAGGCCTTCCTGATCGAGGAGGGGCTGGAGGGCGCCGAACTCGATCTGGCCGGGGGCGAGCGCATGACCGGGCGCGACCTGGAAGCGCTGGTGCAGACCTGCCGCGCCGCCAAGTCCGCCATCGAGCGGCTGGCGGCGCGCGCGCCGGGCTTCGCCGTCGAACAGGCCGCCCTGGCCGGGCTTCTCGGCGGTTCGGACGACATGGCCGAGGCGGCGCGCCGCCTCGACCTCTATGCGGAGGAGGGCGACGGGGCGTGGACGGGTGAGCGCGGCGAGAGCGGTTATCAGTTCTCGCGCGTCCGGCGCGGCGTCACCGAACGTATCGTGCTGGACGAACTGCTCACCCATTCGGCCGACGCACGGCGTCTGGCCGAGCGCGCCACCAAGCTCTCGGAGACCTTCGCCGGCGCGGCGACCTTCCGGCGGCGCGACCGGGCGCAGACGGTGCGCGGGCCGCTCGACCTGGTGGCGGCGGTGTTCGAGGCCGGCCGGCGCGGGCTCACCATCCAGCGCTACAAGGGCCTGGGCGAGATGAACCCCGAGCAGCTCTGGGAGACCACCCTCGATTCCACCGCCCGCACCCTGCTGCAGGTCAAGGTCGCCCACGCCGACGACGCCGACGACATGTTCACCCGCCTGATGGGCGACCTCGTCGAGCCGCGTCGCGAGTTCATCCAGGACAACGCCCTCGACGCCGAGGTGGACGTGTGAGCCGACGGCCGACACCCCGTTCGGCGCTGGCGCGGCGAGGGCTGGCGTGAGTCGTCAGGCCTTTCGGTATCGGTCCTCGCGGCGCGCCAGCTCGGCGCCGGCGTACGGGGCCAGCACCGCGATCACCGCCGCCCCGTAGCGTCCGAGCTTGACCTGACCGACGCCGCTGATGCGGGCCAGGGCTTCGGGCGTGGTCGGCCGCTCTCTGGAGAGCTCCGCCAGGGTGCGGTCGGAGAAGATCACGTAAGGCGGCACGGACTGGCGGCGCGCCTCGTCGCGGCGCCAGGCTCGCAGGGCCTCGAAGACGCTGGCGTCGTGCGGCGCCGCGGCGATGTCGGCGCGGGCGCGTCGCGCGTCGCGCGGCTCGTCAGCCCGGACCGGCGCGCGCGTGGTCACGCGCCGTTCGCCGCGATAGACCTTGCCCACCTCGGCGGCGTCGCCGAGGCCGATCAGCGGGCGGCCATCGTTGGGGTCCTCGGCCAGCAGGCCCTCGAACAGCAGCTGATCGATCAGCGCGCGCCACGCGGTCGCAGCGACATCGCGGCCGACGCCGAAGGTGGAGAGGGAGGTTTCGAACGCGCTCGCGTCCTTGGTCTTGCCGGTGAGGTGATCGACGATCCGCCCGCGGCCGAGGCGCCCCGCAAGCCGGTGCACCGCCGAGAGCGCCTTCTGCGCCGCCTCGGTGGAGTCGACGCCCCGCGGCGGCGCAAGGCAGAGGTCGCAGACGCCGCACGGCTTGGCCTCGGCTTCGCCGAAATAGCGCCTCACCGCGGCGGCCCGGCAGGCGAGGCCTTCGAGCATGGCGTAGAACTGGCGCAGCTTGCGGGTCTGCACCGCACGCACCTCGTCCGGCAGACCGCGCCCGGCGATCCGGCGCAGCGACCAGCTGAGGTCGGCGGCGCCGTAGAGGCAGATCCCCTCGGCCGGTCGCCCATCGCGACCGCCGCGTCCGACCTCCTGCCAATAGGCCTCGATGGAGTCCGGCGGGTCGGCGTGGATGACGAAGCGCACGTCGGGCTTGTCGATGCCCATGCCGAAGGCGATGGTCGCGACCATGACGGCGCCGTCCTCGGAGAGGAACCAGGCGAGCCGCTCGGCCCGGACCTGGCGATCCAGGCCCGCGTGATAGGCCTTGGCGGCCGCGCCCTCGGCCGCCAGCTCGACGGCCAGGCTCTCGGTCTCCTTGCGCGTGCCGACGTAGACGATGCCGGAGCGGCCGGCGCGCGCCTTGACCAGGGCGGCGACGCGTCCGGCGCGCCCCTTGCGCTCGGCGCTGAGCGCCAGCTCTGGCCTGGCGAAGCTGGCGACGAACTCGCGGGCGTCCGCCAATTTCAGCTGGGCGCGGATGTCGGCGCGGGTGCGCGCATCGGCGGTGGCGGTGAGGGCCAGGCGCGGCACGGCCGGAAACAGGTCCGCCAGGCGCCCCAGCGCCCGGTAGTCCGGCCTGAAGTCATGGCCCCACTGGCTGACGCAGTGCGCCTCGTCGATGGCGATCAGCGCCAGATCGCGGTCGCGCAGGCGCTCCAGCATCGATCCGCTCATCAGGCCTTCGGGGGCCACGTAGAGCAGGTCGAGGCCGCCCGCTTCGAGGCGGCGCCAGGTCGCCTCGCGCTCCCCGGGCGCGAGGTTGGAGTCCAGCCGCGCCGCGGCGACGCCGGCCTGCTTCAGCGCCTCCACCTGGTCGCTCATCAGCGCGATCAGCGGCGAGACTACGAGGCCGAGGCCCGGGCGCATCAGGGCGGGGATCTGGTAGCACAGGCTCTTGCCGCCGCCGGTAGGCAGCACCGCCAGCGCGCTGCGTCCCGCCAGCGCCTCGCCGATCACGCCTTGCTGCAGTCCGCGGAATTCGGCATGGCCGAAGACTCGGCGCAGCAGGTCGCGGGCCTGGTCCAGATCGGTCACGGCCGGTCTATGACAGAGGCCGGCCGCGCTCGACAATGCCGTCGAGATAGCTAACTTGCGGGGGTGCGTGCTGGTGACAGTTCACGAGAAAAAGCGCCGCGACATCCGGCGCCGGCTGGAGGGTTCGAGCGGTCCGAAAGAGCGGGGTAATCCCCGACACGCGTCCGCGAAACGAAATGAAATAACCGCCTCCGAACCTGGATCAATTTCATGAGCTCAACGTTGAGGCAGCGGTTCAAGAGGCAGGCCCCTGGTCTGTTCTCGTTTGCCGCAAGCTAAATCCTCCTTTGCCGTAAGCTAAATCCTCCATTATGGCGAAGTTAGAACGGCGTAGGAATAACTCCATGACCCTCCCCGAAAACCGGCACGCCCTGGACCTGTCACGCCGCAAACTTTTGCACGGTGCAGCCGTGGCCGCGGGCGGAGGCGCGTTCCTGGCGGCAGGGATGGCTGGCTCAACCGCTGCAGCCCAGTCCAAGGTTTCTCAGAAGCTCGCAAACTACCAGAACACTCCCCACGGGGACGATCGCTGCGACAATTGCACCCAATGGGACCCGCCATCCTCATGCAAACTCGTAGAGGGCGTCATCAGCCCGGCAGGCTGGTGCAGTCTCTACGCCCCCAAGCCCAAGTCGTAGGCCGATCCTATGGGGCGGGCGGATACGGTGATGACGTCAATGATCTGGCAGATCCTTGCGGGCTGCCTCTTGGCGCTGGTCATAACGGGATTCACGGCGAGCAGGGCCGCCGCCTTACCGGCGTTCGCCGTCCAAACTGGAGAACCGTGCCAAGGCTGCCACGTGGGGGGCTTCGGGCCGCAACTCACGCCCTTCGGACGTGAGTTCAAGCTCAAGGGCTACACTATTCGCACCAACGCCTTCAATTTGCCGTTGTCCGCCATGGCGGTAGCCTCCTACATTCGCTCTAGCAAGAGTTTGCCGCCACCGGTCGGGTTTTCGAGCAACGACAACTTCGCCCTCGATCAGGTCAGTCTTTTCTTCGCGGGCGGGTTTGGCCAGCATCTGGGGGCCTTCATCCAGACTACCTATGACGGCGTCGCCAACGCGTTCCATTGGGACAATCTAGACGTGCGTGCCGTCACGACCGTTCGCATCAGAGGCGCGGACGCGGTACTGGGGGCCAGCATCAACAATTCACCGACTGTCCAGGACGCTTGGAACACCCTTCCCGCATGGGGCTATCCTTACACGACCTCGGCTTTGGCGCCGTCGCCCTCGGCCTCGCCGCTGCTGAACGGCGCTTTGGCCCAGACCACACTGGGAGTCACCGGCTACGCCTGGATCAAATCAGAGGTCTATATCGAAGCCGGCGCCTATGGCTCGCCTGGACCGACGGCGCTCACGCGTTTAGGCGTCGATCCCCTGGACCCAGGCGACATAAACGGCCTCGCCCCTTATGGCCGCGTCGCGTTGCAAAAGTCCGTCGCCGCCGGCACGCTGGAGATCGGTGCGTTCGGCATGGAGACCAACATTTTTCCGGGTCTCGACCGTACGACGGGGTTCACCGATCATTACACTGACCTCGGGCTGGATGGCTCATACATAAGAACCTTCAAGAACGGCGACGTGCTGACTGCCAACGGGCGCATTCTGCACGAGCGACAGCGCTTGAGCGCGACCTGTGCCCTGGCGGGGCAAAACGTCGGGTGCGCCAGCAACTCTATCACCGATCTTCGCGCCGATGGGTCATATTACTGGCACAACGAGATCGGCGCTACGGTTGCGGTGTTCGATACCTTCGGCACGGGTAATTCCACCATCTATTCCGGCAACCGGACGTTCAAGCCGGATAGCTCCGGCGTGACCGTTCAGGTCGACGGCACGCCGTTCGGCGGCGCCGGGTCGCCGCTGGGGCCGCGGTTCAATATGCGCGTGGGCGTGCAGTACACGGCCTACGCGAAGTTCGACGGCGCCGGCCGCAACTATGATGGCCTTGGCCGCAATGCCGCCGACAACAACACCTTCAGGGTCTTCACTTGGTTGGCATATTAGCGTTCAGAGTAGGATGGATGTAGGTTGAACGGGGTCGCCTGGACGGGAGTCGCGCGGATCGACAATGGTCATACAAATGGCTATGTTGTCTTCATGCCCAGCTACTCCGTCGCCGGGGCCAGGAACCACCTGCCGAAGCTGCTCGACCGCGCCCTCGCGGCCGAGCAGATCGACCTCGCCGCTACCGATTTCGCCAGGGCGAGGCGACTGATGCGCATCGAGAACGGTTCCGTCAGGGTGGTAGACGCCGTGCACATCGCCGCTTCAAGGCGCATGGGGTGCCCCGTGCTCGCGACGCTCGACCGGCCGACGCTGCGCGCGGCCGAGAGGCTGGGCCAGGGCGCGGTCGATTTTGACGCCCTCGACCAACCCCGCATCCGCTAATCGCCTGGAGCCCCTGTCGCGGTTGGGCTAAGAGCAGCGTGGGGCAGGCGCACTCGGCGCCCAGGCGCAGCGGAACGACGGACCAAGATGGCGAGAAGCCCCGGCGCGCCCCGCGCCCGACGCACGCCGCTCCAGGCGCTCTTCTACTGGACCCTGGTCCTGGGGGTCTGGGGTGCGATCTTCATCGTCGCCTTCCTGGCGGTGTTCGCCACCGACCTGCCCGACACCTCCAAGCTCTATGCGGTCAAGCGCCAGCCCTCGATCTCCTATCTCGATCGCTCCGGCGCCCTGGTGGCGGTGCGCGGCAGCGAGGAATCGCCGCCGGTCGACATCGACCAGTTGCCGCCCTACGTGCCCGCCGCCTTCATCGCCATCGAGGATCGGCAATTCTACCATCATTTCGGCTTCAATCCCTGGGGCATGGCGCGGGCCGAGTTCCACAACCTCACCCACCCCGGCCAGCCGCTGCAGGGCGGCTCGACCATCACCCAGCAGCTCGCCCGCGATCTCTTCCTGACGCCGACCCAGAGCATCCGGCGCAAGGCCCAGGAGCTGATCCTGGCGGTGTGGCTGGAGACCAAGTTCACCAAGAAGCAGATCCTGGCGCTCTATCTCAACCGGGTGAACTTCGGCGGCGGCGCCTATGGGATCGAGGCGGCCGCCCAGCGCTATTTCGACAAGCCGGCCGCGCAGCTCACCCTGGGCGAGGCGGCGCTGCTCGCCGCCACCATGAAGGGGCCGTCCCGCTACAATCCGGCCGCCAACAGCCAGCGGGCCGCCAGGCGCGCCACCGAGGTGCTGAACGCCATGGTCGAGACCGGCGCGATCACCCCGGCCGAGCGCGCCGCGGCCTTCGCCCAGCCGGTGCATGTCTCGGCGACCCTGGCCAGCCAGCGCGCCCAGTACTTTACCGACTGGCTCGACGCCCAGGTGCGCACCTTGCTCGGGCACGAGCCCACCGAGGATCTGGTGGTGGAGACCACGCTCGACCTGCCGATCCAGGTCGCCGCCGAACAGGCGGTGCGGGAGGGCGTGGCCGCCCACGCCGGCCAGGGCGTCCAGCAGGCGGCGCTCGTCGCCCTCGACGGCGAAGGGCGCATCCGCGCCTATGTCGGCGGCGCCTCCTACGCCGACAGCCAGTTCGATCGCGCCAGCGAGGCGCAGCGTCAGGCCGGCTCGGCGTTCAAGCCGTTCGTCTATCTCACCGCCATGGAGGCGGGCCATACGCCGGGCGAGCCGGTGGTGGACGAGCCGATCACCATCGGCAATTGGCAGCCGCGCAACTACGACGGCAAGTACCTGGGGCCGATCACCCTGGAGACGGCGCTCGCCCAGTCCATCAACACCGTGGCGGCGCGCCTCGCCAACGAGGTCGGCACCGTCAATGTCGCGGCGACGGCGCATCGGCTCGGCATCACCTCGCCGATCCAGACCGATCCTTCGATGGCGCTCGGCGCCGTCGAGGTGACGCCGCTGGAGATGGCCCAGGCCTATGATCCCTTCGCCAACGGCGGCTACCGGGTGCACGCCTACGGCATCGAGCGGATCCGCACCGCCAGCGGCAAGGTGCTCTACGACCACAGTCTGGGCGCCCGCCCGCCGGTCCAGGTGATCGGGTCGCCGGCGCTGCCGGAGATGACGCAGATGCTGCGCCAGGTGGTGGCGTCGGGCACCGGCGGGCGGGCCAGGATCGGCGGCTACGACCTCGCCGGCAAGACCGGCACCACCAGCGACTACCGCGACGCCTGGTTCGTCGGCTTCACCGGCGGCTTCGTGGCCGCGGTCTGGGTAGGGCGCGACGACAACACCCCGATGCGGCGCGTCACCGGCGGCGCCGCGCCGGCGGAGATCTGGAGGAGCTTCATGACCGCCGCCCTGCCGAGGCTGCAGGTCCAGGCGATTCCCGGCGGCGTGCTGGCCCCGCCTTCCTCTGACGTGATCGGCAATCTGCTCGATGGCGGCAATTCGGCCGCGCCGGCGCCGCAGGCCCCCGCCCCGGACCAGGCGCCGCCCCAGGCGCTGCCGCCGCTCCGCGCCGATCCCGACCGCCCGCCGATCTGAGGCGCGGGGCCGCGCCCGGTCCGCCGCCTACCGGCCATAGCCGTGCAGCGCCTGGCCTTCGTGGCGCAGCCAGGCGCGGTGCGGGCGCTCGTCGCCGATCAGCCGCCGCACGTGGTCCCAGAAGCGCGGGCCGTGGTTGGCCTCGAGCAGATGGGCGCACTCGTGAGCGGCGACATAGTCGGCCACCTCCGGCGGGGCGAGCGCCAGGCGCCACGAGAACCGGATCGAGGCGGCGCGGCCGCGCTGGGCTGGCGTGCACGAGCCCCAGCGCGTTCGCGCGTCCATGATCGAGACCGGCGGCGTCGGCTGGCCGATGGCGCGGCAATAGGTCTCGCACCGGCCCTCGAACCAGGCGCGCGCCTCGCGTCGGACGAGCTGGACCACGGCGTGGGCGTAGAGCGTCTCGTCGGCGCGGTGGGGCAGGCGCAGGCCGCGTTCCCAGCCGCGGCCCTCCAGGCTGGCCCGACCCGGTGCGTGGCCCAGCCGGCAGGACTGGCCGAACAGCTCGATCTCGCCGCCCGGTGCGAAACGGCGCGTGGCGGGCGCGGCGGCCAGGCGCTCGGCGATCCAGTCCCGGCGTTCGTGGGCGAAGGCGGCGGCTTCGCCGAGGCGCCGCGCCGAGGGCGCGATCGCCAGCACTTCGCCGCTGGCCCGGTCCAGCCGCAGCGAGACGCGCCGCGCCCGCCGGCTCACCCGCAACCTGACCTGCGCCCCCCCCAGATGGACGAGGTCCCCGTCGGCATGCCGATTCGCGCGCTCAAGCATCGCCTCTGGCTAGCTGTCCCGCGCGCGGTCGTGAATTCACAAATGTCTCGGGTCGACGCGGCGCGCGCGATGGCCGAAAGAAGTCGCCGGACGGTTTGGAGCGATCCCGATGCAGGCCCTCGCGGAATCCCTGGTCGAGCGGCTGGGCCTCGGCGCCGGCGCGCGCGCGGTGATCGTCAACTGCGACGACATCGGCTCCAGCCACTCGGCCAACCTGGCCAGCCTCGAGGCCATGGAGAAGGGCCTGGCCAGCAGCGCGACGTTGATGGTCCCCTGCCCATGGGCGAGGGAGGCGATCGAACTCTTCGCCGGCCGCGACGTGGGCGTGCACCTGACGCTCACCGCCGAATACCCGACCTATCGCTGGCGCTCGCTCACCGGCGCGCCCTCGCTGCACGATGCCGAGGGTTTTCTGCCGCGCCAGGCGCAGGCGGTCTGGGAACGCGCCGACCTCGCCGACGTCGCCCGCGAATGCCGCGCCCAGATCGACCAGGCGCTCGACTGGGGCGTCGACGTCACCCACCTCGACGCGCACATGGGCACGATGCAGATCGACCCGCGCTATTACGAGATCTATCTGCAGCTCGGCGCGCAATACCGGCTGCCGCTGCGCATGGCCGGGGCGCGGGCGGAGGCCCAGCTCGGGTTTCCCATACGCGCCCCCGCCGCGCGTCTGGGCCTCGTCTTCCCCGACGACTTCGTGTTCCGCTGGGGCGATTCCACCGCCGAGCTGATGCGGCGGCGCCTACCGAACCTGGCCAGCGGCGTCACCGAGTTCATCGTCCATCCGGTGCTGGATGGGCCGGAACTGCGCGCCTACGACCTGACCGAAGCCCAGATCCGCATCGACGACCACGCCTGCGCGGTCAGCCCCGCGATCGCCGCGCTGATCGAGGCGCAGGGCATCCGCCGGATCAGCTACCGCCCGCTGCGCGAGCTGCAGCGGGCGAACGGGGCGTGACGCCTCGCCCATGGTCAACCGCTGCGGGCGCAGAGGTTCGGGGAGATATCGCGGCGGCTGACGCGTCAGTCAAAAGCGCGCCCCCGCCTTCGCCGCTTCGGCCGGATATCGCGGCGCAGCCGACATCTGGGCGTCTCTCGCCGCACTCTGCGGTTGATTTCTTCTGTCCGGCCGACTGACGCAGATACAACCCTAGGAGCCTATTGGAACGCGCTTCGCAGCTTGTCGAGGAAGGATCGCGAGCGCAGATGCTGGAGCACGGAGGTCCACTTGTCCTGGGCGCGACCTGTCCTCTTCAGGCGCGCCTCCTCCTTCCGCATGAAATCCAGCAGCTTCTTGTCTTCGTCGGCATCCAGCCAATAGCCATGACTATCTGGGCAGAACTCCAGGTCCAGGTCGTATAGGCGGTACTCGAACCGGCGCATCGGCGCCTCGCACTGCGGACACTTGCGCTCCGTGGGGGTGGAGCTGAAGACGAGCGTTCCCTTCTCCTGGTCGCCGAGGTCGAAGGCCTCGTCCTCCAGCTCTCCAAGCTCCTGGGCGCTCAGCCACGTTCCCTTGCAATTTGGGCAGCATTCGGCCTCGATGCCGTCGCGCTGGGCGGCGATCAGATCGATGTTGCAGACCGGGCATTTCATCGGCGGCACGCGATCGTTTCCATTTCAGCGAACGTCCGGCGGCGGTTTACCGAAACCGGGCCGGCCGGGCCACGCGAAACCGCTTGCGCTTCCGCGCGGGCGCCGCGCTAGGCTGCCGGCTCAACATGGGCGCGCGCCAACATCGGCGTGTGCAAGGGAGACCTTCGATGCCGGACCTGATCATTCGCGGCGGGACCATCGTCGACGGGTCGGGCGCCGCGCCCTTCGAGGGCGATCTGGTCATCGACGCCGGCCGCATCGTCGCGGTGGGCGAGGTCGGCGGCAGCGCGCGGCGCGAGATCGACGCCAGGGGGCTGCTGGTCACCCCCGGCTTCGTCGATATCCACACCCACTACGACGGCCAGGCGACCTGGGATCCGCTGCTCGCGCCCTCGAGCTGGCACGGCGTCACCACCGCGGTGATGGGCAACTGCGGCGTCGGCTTCGCCCCGGTGCGCCCCGACCAGCACCAGTTCCTCATCGAGCTGATGGAGGGGGTCGAGGACATCCCCGGCTCGGCCCTCGCGGAGGGAATCGATTGGAAATGGGAGCGGTTCCCGGAATATCTGGATGCGCTGGAGGCGATGTCGCGCGCCATCGACGTGGGCGCCCAGACGCCGCATGGCGCGGTGCGCGCCTATGTGCTGGGCGAGCGCTGCAACACCGATTACGTCCCCGACGAGGCCGAGATCGGCCAGATGGCCGCGCTGGTGCGCGAGGGCGTCGCTGCCGGCGCCCTGGGGTTCTCCACGTCGCGGACCTTGCTGCATCGCGACGTGCGCGGCGTCCACGTGCCCGGAACCTTCGCCGGCTCGGACGAGATGCTGGCGCTGGGTCTGGCCATGAAGGGGCTGTCGCACGGGGTCTATGAGCTGGTCTCCGACCACCTCGGCGACGAGGACGAATGGGCCTGGGTCAAGAGCTTCGCCCGGCAGACCGGACTGCCGGTGACCCTGGTCGCCACCTCCGCCGGCGCCTACGAAGGCGACAGGATGTACAACATCGCCGAAGAGGCGCGCCGCCAGGGCATGGAGATCCGTCCGCAGATCGCCGGACGCCCCACCGGCATCCTGCACGGCCTTACCTCCAGCTTCCACGTCTTCGCCGGCCACCCGACCTACAAGCGCGAGATCGCGCATCTGCCGCTGCCGGCAAAGCTGGCGGCGATGCGTTCGCCGCAGCTGCGCGCGGCGCTGCTCGCCGAGGAGACCACGTTCCGCAACGGCCCGATGGCCGCCGCGCCGGGCGAGTTCCTCTACCGCGTCTTCCCGCTGGGCGAGCGGCCGAACTACGAGCCGGACCGCGCCGGCAGCGTCGCCGGCCTGGCCGATGCGGCCGGCGTCGGCGCGCTGGAGATGATGTACGACCTCCTGCTGCGCGAGGACGGGCGCGAGCTCTTCTACCAGCCGCTCGGCGGCTACCTCGGCTACAACTTCGATTTCTTCCGCAAGAACATGCAGCACCCCAACGTGCTCTTCGGGCTCTCCGACGGCGGCGCCCATTGCGGCGTCATCGCCGACGCCGGCATGCCGACCTTCATCCTCACCCACTGGGCGCGCGACCGGGTGAAAGGCGAGCGCTTCGCGCTGGAGTTCCTGGTGCGCAAGCTCACCCGCGACACCGCCCTGGCCTACGGCATGGCCGATCGCGGCCTGTTGAAGCCGGGGCTGCTCGCCGACGTCAACGTCATCGATTTCGATCGGCTTCGCCTCTATCGGCCCGAGGCGGTCTACGACCTGCCGGCCGGGGGACGCCGGCTGGTGCAGCGCGCCGACGGCTATCGCTATACGGTGAAATCCGGCGCCGTGACCTTCGAGGACGGCGAGCACACCGGCGCGCTCCCCGGTTCGCTGGTGCGCGGCGGCCGCGAGGCGCGGATACTGCAGAGCTGACCGCGGTGGCGCTCGCGGGCGCGGCTCGCCCACGCCGGCGTCCTGGCGGCTGGTCGTCCGCTTCGCCCAGAGCGAAGGCGTACAAGCGCCTGCGTTCGATATGGCGCCCGGGAAGTGGCTGGCTAGCCTGTTCGCGCCCCTTCCACCCCCGCGCCTTGCGGCGCGGCGGTCCCCCTTTCCGCGTCGCGGGGAAGGATGAAGGGATTTCCTCCTCACCCGTGCAACGGGGGAGGTGGCGCTCGGCGCGGCAGCGCCGGGCGGCGGAGGGGGCTGCGGACGATGACTCTCGTGCGCGCCCCTTCCACGACGCGCCGGGGCGAAGCGCCATCGCTTCAGATTGGTTGAAGCTGCCCACTAGGCGGTCTGCCCCTCCCCGAGGGCCGGGAGAGCTTCGAGGTTGATCTCCTCCAGCGAGCGGCCGGTGGTCTCGGGCACGAGCAGCTGCGAGAATACGCCGCCCACCAGGGAGAGCCCGGCCAGGATCCACATCGAGCCGAGGAAGCCGACCCACCCCACCATCACCGGGAAGACGAAGCCGCTGATCGCCGCGCCGATGCGCCCGCCGACCACGGTAATCGACTGGGCGACGCTGCGGATGCGGGTGGGAGCGAGTTCGACGCCATAGACGCCGGCGCCGGAGACGAGGCCGGGGCCGGTCTGGGCGACGTTGAAAAGGCCATAGACGATGTAGGCCGCCAGGGCGAACTGCGCGGTCATCGAGCGCATCAGGGTGAAGAGCGCCAGCACCGCCGCTCCGACGAAGAAGCCCCAGACCTGGATCGGCTTTCGCCCGAGCCGGTCGATCAGGAACCACGACCCCAGGATCGAGGCCGGCAGCACGAAGATGAGCTCGGTCTCGATCTGGTAGATGGCGGGGGGGATGCCGAGATTCTGGGCGATCAGGTTGGGGCCGAAGAGGATCGCCGCATAGACCACCAGATCGTACATCATCCAGAGCAGCGCCGCGGCGAAGATGTGGCGGGCGTGGCGGCGGAACACCTCGCCGAACGAGCGCCGATCGGCTGCGGGCGCGGCGGCGAGGGGCGCGCCGGCGATCTCCTGCATCACCCGGTTGGCCTCGGTCTCGTCGGCGGCCACGCGCGCCAGATAGCGCGCCGTCTCGGGCATGGTGCGGCGGAAGTACATCACCCCCAGGGCCGGAAGCGCGCCGCCGGCCAGTACGATCTTCCAGACGAGGTCGGGGGGCACGTGGAACGAATCGAGCAGCAGCTTGACGATCGCCGCGGCCAGGGCGCCGATGGGCCACATGGTGCCAAAGCCGAGACCCAGCGCCTTGCCGCGGTCGGCCCGATTGGCGTGTTCGCCCATGATCACCGGCGAGAGCACGTAGTCGGCGCCGACGCCGATGCCGAGCACGAAACGGCAGGCGATCAGCGCGCCCAGAGTCGGCATGAAGGCCTGGGCCAGCGCCGCCAGGCCGAGGATCAGGGCGTCGATCCCGTAGAAGCGCTTGCGGCCCTTCTGGGCAAGCACGCCGAAAACGAGGGCGCCCAGCATCGAGCCCACCAGGGCCGAGGCGGTGAGCGCCCCGGCCTGGACGTTGGTCATCTTGTCGATGCCGTAGGAGGCGAGGGCGGGGCCGAGCACGAGGCTGATCGAAGAGATGTCGTAGCCGTCGCAGAAGACGCCAAGCCCGGTCGTCAGCATGGCGCGCCAGTGGAACGCCGTGAGGCGCTGCTCGTCGATCGCGGCGAACTGGTTGTCGGCCATGAGCCCCCCTTTGCCCGGCGTCGCGCCTTCGTGCGGGCGCCCCGCATGCCGCTACATCGGGCCGTTCTCGACGCGGCGCAACGGCGAGTGCGAGGCCGCCCTTGCAATCGAGAGCGTCTGGGCCCTCCATGCACCGATGGGATTTTACCGCAACCACATCCTGCCCAGGCTCTGCGACGGCGCGATGCGCAGCCAGATGCTGCGTCCCTATCGCGAGCGCGCCGCCGGCGCGGCCGAGGGGCGGGTGCTGGAGATCGGGGCGGGCTCGGGGCTCAACTTCCGCTACTATGGCGCGGGCTTGCGCGAACTGGTGGCGCTGGAGCCGGACCCGAAGCTCACCGCCCTGGCGCGCGAGCGTGCGCAGACGGCGGGCCGCACTGTGCGCTTCCTCGCCGCCGGCGCCGAGGCGATTCCGCTGGAGGACGCCAGCGTCGACACCGTGCTCAGCACCTGGACCCTCTGCAGCATCGCCCAGGCGCCCGCCGCCCTGTCCGAGATGCGCCGGGTGCTGAAGGCGTCGGGCAGGTTGCTCTTCGTCGAGCACGGCCGCGCCCCTGACCTGGGCGTCGCCAGATGGCAGGACCGGCTGACGCCGCTCTGGAAGCGCGTCGCCGGCGGCTGCCATCTCAACCGCGGCATCCCCGACCTGATCGAAGGCGCGGGCTTTCGCATCGAGCGGCTGCAATCGGCCTACGCCCCCGAAGGTCCGAAGATCATGACGTTCCTTTACGAAGGCGCGGCCACCCCTACGTAAGGCGGCTTCGTCCCGACCCGCTGTCCGAGGAGGGTTCGATGACCCACGACTGGCCGCAGATCGCCCTCGAGCTGGAGCGGCTGCTGAAGCTGCGCTCGATCGTGTTTGCGATGAAGCTCTTCGAGGATGCGGCCGAGATGGAGGCCATCCCGCGCATCCGCCGCCCCCAGCACGTGCACACCCTCGACCAGGTGGTGGGCCAGGCCTCGCGGCTCGGCTGGACCGTCGGGATCACCGCCGAGGATCTCGTGGGCGCGCAATGCCGGGCGGTGGTGGGGCTGGGCGCCGCCAAGACCGACGAGTGGTATTCCGGCAAGCATATGACCGGCGTTTGGTTCTCGTCCCTCGAGGACGCCGGCGCGCACCAGAGCGCCATGAATTGCGTCCCGGACGGACGCTACCAGGCGCTGGCGGTCGGGCCGCTCTCCGCCGGCAAGCTGAACGACCCCGACATCGCCCTCTTCTACGCGACGCCCGGGGCGATGATCTACTTCATCAACGGGCTGCAATGGTCGGGGTACAAGCGTTTCGACTGGTCGGTGGTGGGCGAGAGCGCCTGCGCCGACTCATGGGGCCGGGCGTTGACCAGGCGCGAGCCCAGCCTCTCGATTCCCTGCTTCGCCGAGCGCCGCTACGGCGGCGTGCTGGACGACGAGATGCTGATGGCGACCCCGCCCGAGCACCTGGTCAAGGCCATCGAGGGCATGGCGGCGCTTTCGAAGAACGGCTTCCGCTACCCCTTCCCGCAATATGGCGTCCAGCAGGACGTGCGCGCCGGCATGGCGGTGAGCTACCCGGAACGCAGATAGCCGTCCGGCTTCAGGGCGCCGGCGGATAGGGATGGCGGCGGCCCATCGGGTCTTCGGCCAGGGTGCGGCCGTCTTCGTCATGGCTGAGATAGACGGGCCCCACGGGGACCTTGCCGAAGCCGCCGGGAATGTCGAGCACATAGGTCGGCTGGGCCAGGCCCGACAGGCGTCCGCGCAGCCGCCGCATCAGCGCCTGGCCTTCGCCGAGGCCGGAGCGGAAGGCGCCGGCGCCCGGCGCAAGATCGGGATGGTGCAGGTAGTAGGGCTTGATGCGGGTCTCCACGAAGGCGCGCATCAGTGCGGCAAGGGTCTCTGGATCGTCGTTGACGCCGGCCAGCAGCACCGTCTGGCTCACCATGGGCAGGCCGGCGTCGATGATCCTGGCGCAGGCGGCGCGCGCGGCCGGCGTCAGTTCGCGCGGGTGATTGGCGTGCAGGGCGACCCAGACGGTCTGGGAGGAACTAGCCAGCGAGCGCACCAGTGCCGGCGTCACCGCCGCGGGATCGGCCACCGGCAGCCGGGTGTGGAAGCGCACCACCTTGACGTGCGCGATGGCGGCGAGGCGCCGTATCAGGGCCGCCAGGCGCCGGGCCGAGAGTACGAGCGGGTCGCCGCCGGTGACGATCACCTCCCAGATCTGCAGGCGGGCGGCGATGTAGGCGAGGGCGGCGTCGAGTTCATCGCCCGTCAGCGGTCCCTGCCGGCCGACGCGCTCGCGCCGGAAGCAGAAGCGGCAATATACGGCGCAGGTGTGGGTCGGCTTCAGCAGCACGCGGTCGGCGTAGCGATGCACGATCCCGGCGACCGGGCTGAAGGCGTCGTCGCCGATCGGATCGGCCATCTCGACAGGATCGGCCTCGAGTTCGGCCGGGTGGGGCGTGAATTGCCGCGCGATCGGATCGGCCGGATCGGTCGGATCGATCAGTTCGGCCACCGCCGGAGTGATGGCGATGGCGTAGCGGGCCGCGACGGCGGCCAGCGGCGCCAGGCGCTCGGGACCGATCAGTCCGGCCGCGGCGAGGGCGGCGGGCGTGCGCAAGGTCTTCATGGGTCACCCTATGGCGCGAGGGGCTCGGCAGGTCCAATCGGCCGTGCGCCGGAGCCGCTCACGTCACCGGCGTCCACAGCACGTCCTCGATGCGCGTCGCGCCGGCGGCGAGCATGACCAGGCGATCGAAGCCCAGGGCCGCGCCGCTGGCCGGCGGCATCTCGGCGAGGGCGGCGAGGAAGTCCTCGTCGATGGGGTGGCGCTCGCCATGGATGCGCTCCTTCTCGTCCATCTCGGCCACGAACCGGCGGCGCTGCTCGGCCGGATCGGTGAGTTCGCCGAAGGCGTTGGCGAGCTCGACGCCGCAGGCGTAGAGTTCGAAGCGCTCGGCCAGGCGCGCATCGCCGGGCGAGCGCCGGGCGAGGCCGGCCTGTGCCGCCGGGTAGTCGCAAAGAAGGGTCGGGCGTCCGAGGCCGAGGTTGGGCTCGATCTTCTCGGTGAGAACGCGGCTGAAGATGTCGGCCCAGACGTCGTCCTCGGCGACGCGCACGCCGGCGCGGCCCGCCGCCGCCGCCAGGACGCCGCGCTCGGTGCGGCCCTCGGAATCGATGCCCGCCATCAGGTCGACACCGGCGTAGCGGTCGAAGGCCTCGGCGACGCCGAGCCGCTCGGGCTCGGCGAACGGATCGGCGCTCCGGCCGCGCCAGACAAGCCTGCTGGTCTGCGCCGCCTCGGCCGCACGCGCCAGGATCGCCGCGCAGTCCGCCATCAAGGCTTCATAGGGCGCGCGGGCGCGGTACCATTCCAGCAGCGTGAACTCCGGATGGTGCAGCGGCCCGCGCTCGCGGTTGCGCCAGACCCGGGCGAAGGTGAATATCCGCGTCTCGCCGGCGGCCAGGAGCTTCTTGGCCGCGAACTCCGGCGAGGTATGCAGGAAGCGTCGGGACTGTTCTCCGGCGGGGTCGATCAGTTCGGTGGCGAAGGCGTGCAGGTGCGTCTCGTTTCCGGGCGAGATCTGCAGCGCCGCGGTCTCGACCTCGGTGAAGCCCTGGACCTCCAGGAAGCCGCCGATCGCGCGCCGGATTCGCCCGCGCGCCGCCAGGAACGGGCGCCGGTCGGCGTGCCGGTCGGCGCGCCACCAGGGCGAGGGCGCATCCGTGCCCGCTGGCGCTTTCATGACGCTTGCTCTAGATGCGCGCCACCGCCGGGCGGGCGCCGAGGCGTCCGGCCGGCCCCGGTTTCATGCCCTGCAAGGATCTCCATCGGTGAAAGTCGCCGCAAGCTCGCTCCGCAAAGGCTCCGTCGTCGACATCGACGCCAGGCTCTATGTCGTTCTCGCCGCCCAGAACATCCATCCCGGCAAGGGCACGCCGGTCACCCAGCTGGAGATGCGCCGCATCGTCGACGGGGTGAAGGTCTCCGAGCGCTACCGCACCACCGAGCAGGTGGAGCGCGCCTTCGTGGACCAGCGCGAATACACCTTCCTCTATCAGGATCGCGATGGCTTCCATTTCATGAATCCGCAGACCTACGAACAGGTGGCGGCGCCGCCTGAAGTGGTCGGCGAGGCCGCGCCCTATCTCACCGAAGGGGTCACCGTCACGCTCTCCACCCACGAGGGCGTGCCCCTGGCGCTGGAGCTGCCGCGGCTGGCCACCTTCGAAGTGGTGCAGACCGAGCCCTCGGTCAAAGGCCAGACGGCGTCGTCGTCATACAAGCCGGCGGTGCTCTCCAACGGCCTGCGCACCATGATCCCGCCCTACATCGCCCCCGGTACTCGCATCGTCGTGCTGACCGAGGACGGCTCCTACGTGGAGCGGGCGAAGGACTGAACCCGCCCGCTGCGTTCAAACCGGCCGGAAGCTGCCCACCAGGAGCTCGGCCCCGCCGCGGCGCAGCGAGAGGCTCCAGCGTTCGAAGACGAGATCGTAGCCCTCGGCGCGTGCGCCGGTGGCGAGCGAGACGATGACGGGCGCGCCGCCGCCCTGGCCGACGATGCCGACGCCGAGGTCGCCGTTCGCAAGCCGCAGCAGCGCGCCCGGGCGCAGGGCGCGGCGCATGGGCGCTGCCAGCTGCGGCGACTGGCCGGCGAGCCCCGGCCTGAACACCGCCTCGTGTTCCAGCGTCGCCAGCGGGCCGGTCAGGGCCGCGAGCGGCGCGGGCGCGAAGTCGAGAGCCTCGGGCCGGGTCGATCCGAAGGTGAGGACGAGCCGCTGCGCGCCCTCGCCGCCCTCTTCGGTGGCCAGGCAGATCAGCGGCCGGGCGCCCTCCGAGGCCACGAACCAGCGGCCCGGGCGCAGCGTCTCGCGCTCTACGATGCGGGGAAAGCCCTCGAAGAGGACGGCCATCGATATCCCATCGCCTCCGGCGCCCGCCCGCCAGCTTCAGAACATCGCCCGGCCGGCGAGGTAGAGGTCGAAGCGCTGCTCGTTGCTGCGGAAGTCCGCATCGCCCTCGATGGCGACGTAGGAGAGCGGCGTGCCGCCCTTGAGCGCGAAGCCGGCGGTGATCCAGCCGCCGCGGCTGTCGCCCGGCGCCAGGGTGAACGGCGAGCCGCCGTCGAAGGTGGCCACGGTATTGCCGATGCCGCCGCCGAAGACTTCCCGATAGCCGGCGAAGATCTCGGGCCGGAACCACACCTCATGGCCGAACTGGGCGCCGAAGTTGAGGATGCCGGAGCCGGTGGCGCGCGCCGAGGTGCGCTGGGCGATTGCGATGTTGAGGCCGGGCGCGGCGCCGGTGTCGCTGTGTGCGGCCTCGTCGAGGTAGAGGTAGTCGGCGTCGAGTTCCGGGCGCAGATAGAAGCGGCCGAAATGGGCCTGCCAGGCCGCGCCCGCGTGGCCGTCGGCGAAGACGCCGTTCCAGGCGCCGTAGCTGATCTCGTTGACGTCGGTGGCGACGAAGAGCCGCTTCTGATTGAACCAGGCGTAGCCGCCCGCGCCGCGCAGCGACAGCCGCAGCCCGCCCCAGGCGCGCCGGTAATAGGCCCCCGCCTCGACGAGGTTGGTCACCACGTGCGAGCCGATGGCCGCCGCGGCGCCGTTGTCCTCGATGTTCAGGTAGGAAAGGGTGAGGCCCACCGCCCCGCCGCCCAGACCCATCTTCTCGTAGCCGCCGACGAGCCCAAGCGCACGGTCGTTCTCGCCCAAGGTGGCCGCGGTGGTGCGTGCGACCCGCTCGTTGACCTCCTGCAGCCACAGGCTGGTCCCGCCGATCCGGGCGCCGCCGTCCGGGGTCTGGGCGGTAAGATCGGAGATCTTCTCGGTGACGCCCTCGAGCGTGTCGAAGATGCCGATGCCCTGGTCCGGCAGCAGCTGGTCGTAGAGGTTGAAGAGGCCGGCCCGCGTCGTCTGGGCGACCAGCGCACCGGCGATGGCCTGGGAGCCTGGACGCTGCAGGTCGGCGAAGATGGCGTTGAGCGCCGCGGATTCGCTGGCGTTGAAGCCGAGCTGGGCAGCGGTCTTGCGGGTGACGGTCACGTCCAGATCCGCGCCGCTCGCCGAGACCTGGGCGGTGGCGTCGTAGAGGAAGGGCGCGTTCGCCAACAGGGTCTGGCCGAGGCTGCCCACCGAAAGCTGGCCGGGACCGCTGGTGTGGACGAAGACGTAGGTCGCGATGGGGTTGGCCTGCAGCGTGTCCAGCGAGATGCCGACCTGGGCGCCGTTGGCGAACGTCGCCGTTCCGTCGGGGCCGGACTGGCCGGCGTGCACCGTCGCGTCGAAGATCGGCGTCGGGTTGCTCGCGCCCAGCGCGAAGGTCGGATCGACCGCGGCGGTCAGGACGCCGCCGGCGCCCACGGCGAGCGAGGTGACCTGATGCGTCTCGGCCCGGGTGATGTCGACGCTGGCGCTGGCGCCGGGCGTCGCGGCGACGTCGAGCCTGAAGTCGCGCTGGCCGCCGAGTTCCGTCACCGCGCCGAGGGTCGAGCCGGCCTCGATGTCCATGGAGTTCGCGCCTGCGCCCAGGAGTATGTCGCCGCTGATGACCGGCGCCGGGCCGGCCGCGCTGACCGCTTCGCTCTTCACCGTCTGCGAGGTGCTGACGGTGTAGGTCCCCACGCCGCCGGTTCCGGTGACCTCGGCGAGGATGGTGGTGCCGGCGGCGACGCCCGGCCCGTACAGCGTCTGGCCGACCGCGATCGCCGCCTGGCCCTTGCCGGGGGCGGCCGTCACGCTGAGGGTCGTGCCGGCGATCGCGCCGGTGAACTGCGGCGCGGGCAGACCGCGCCAGGTGACCGACGGGGTCTGGGTGAGGGCGAGGCCGGCCGTGCCGGCCGACTCGTCGATGGCGATCGTCGGCCCGCCGGCTGCGAAGGTGTTGGCGCTGGGCGTGATCGAAGCGGCGATCTGGCCGGTGTTGCTGATCGACGTCACCATGCCGGATTGATCGATGATCGCACCGTTGAAGCCGTCGAAGGCGGCGTTGGCGGTGGTGGCGGCGCTGATCAGGCCGGTGTTGGCGATGCTGGCGATGTCGGCGCCCTTGTCGATGAGGATGCCGAACACCGGCTGCGCCTCCGATGCCGTCACCCCGGCGGCGATCTCGCCGTCGTTGACGATCGCGGTCCCGGTGACGCCGCGGCCGATCTCCATGGCGGTCGCCTGGGCGTCGAGGGCGGTGGCCGTCACCGTTCCGACGACGTGGACGCCGCCGGTCAGGGCGACGCCGGGTCCGCCGGCGCCCAGCTCCTCATAGGCGACGCCGTCGCTGGTCTTTGCGGCGGCGGCCGGCCCTGCGCCGATCAGGACGGCCGTGGCGGGCGCCGGCGCGGCGAGATTCGGCGAGGTCTTCTGGGAATAGACGCCTGAAGCGGTGACCGTGCCGCCGACGACGAGGCCGAAAGGATCGGAGGCATTGTCGCCGATGGTGATGGCGCCGGCCTCGGTCCCGATCTGCAGGGCCGGCGCGCTCCCGAACACGGCCAGGGTTCCCGCCGCGGAGGTGACTGCGCCCGTACCCGAGCCGGTGGTGACGGCGGGGGCCACGTCGATGCCGCCGCCGACATTGCCGCCGACCACCACGGCCGAGCCGCCCTGCTCGAGCTGGGTCTTGGTGAGATCGGCCAGGATCACCGGCGTGGTCGGGGCCACGGTGGAGCGATAGCCGGAGACGGTGATCGAGTTGCCGATGGCGAGCTGGCCGGTGATCGGGGCGCTGGTGATCAGCCCCTGGGCGCCTACCCCGGTCGCCGAGATGGCGCCCGCGATGGTCACCGAGCCGCCCACCGGCGCAGCGATGCGGATGCCGGCGGACCCGTCGCCGAGCATGCTGATCGCCCCGTCGCTGACCAGATTGCCGGTGATGCCCGAATCGGCGGCGGCGCTGCCGGCGGGCGCGGCGTCGATCGAAATGGCGTAGGACTGGTTGCCCTGGATGGTCAGCGCCGAGCTGACCGCCGTGGTGACGGCGCCGTTCAGCGCCCCGTTCACCAGGCCGCCGTCGGCGCCGTCGCCGGTGACGACCTCGATGCCGATGCGCCCGGTGCCGGTGGCGAAGGCGCCGTCGGCGATGCCGGTCTGGGCGTTGGTGACCGGCTTGTAGGACATGGTGAGCGAGATCGCTCCCGACTGGGTGACCGAGCCGGTGTTGCCTCCGAGCGCCTGGATGCCGACGGCGCCGCTCACGTCGACCGCCGAGATGGTGGCGCCGGAATCGACGACGATGTTGTTGCTGGAATTGAGGATCAGCCCGGGCTTGGTCGCCGTCGGCGTGACGGTGCAGCCCGAGGCGACCTCGAGATTGGCGCCATTGGTCGCCGTCCCCGCGGCCGGGCAGGCGCCATAGGCCGCACCCGCAAGGGCAGCCATGAGCGGGGCGACGGCGACCGCCGTCACGAGGGCTCTCTTCATGTACGAAACTCTCTGACAGCCGCCGGAACGTCGCCGCAACTCTTCGCCGTCTATTACGACTGCATTGCGGCGTCGTTCAAGCCAGAGCTGGTCTGCCGGCGTCGCTGTCGCGCCGGCGCCACGGAAGGCCGGCCGCACCGCCGCCGAGGCGCAGCCCCGGCCGCCCTTGACCGGCGGGGGCGAGCGGGCGAAGCCGCGCCATGAACATCCTCGTCGTGGGATCGGGCGGGCGCGAGCATGCCCTGGTCTGGAAGATTGCCGCGTCGCCGCTGACGCGCCGTCTCGTCTGCGCGCCGGGCAACCCGGGTATGGAGCGGCTCGCCGAGCGCCGCGCCGTCGGTGCGACCGACGTGCCCGGCCAGGTGGCGCTCGCCCGCGAGATCGGCGCCGATCTGGTGGTGATCGGGCCGGACGCCGCGGTGGCGGCGGGCCTCGCCGATGCGCTGGAGCACATCGGCGTTCCCTGTTTCGGGCCGACGGCGGCGGCGGGCCGGCTGGAGTCTTCCAAGGCCTTCGCCAAGGCCTTTGCCGATCGCCACGGCCTGCCCACCGCGCGCTACGGCGTCTTCGAGGCGGCGGCGCCGGCCAAGGCGTTCCTCGAGCGCCTCGCCGCGCCTTACGTGATCAAGGCCGACGGCCTCGCCGCCGGCAAGGGCGTGGTGGTCGCCGAGACCCGCGGCGCGGCCGAGGCGGCGATCGAGGCGGCGCTCGGCGGACGCTTCGGCGCGGCCGGAGCGCGGCTGGTGATCGAGGAGTTCCTGGATGGCGAGATCGGCTCGGTGTTTGCGCTGTGCGACGGCCGCGCCAGCCTGATGTTCGGCGCGGCCCAGGACGCCAAGCGCGCCTTCGACGGCGACCGGGGCCCCAACACCGGCGGCATGGGCGCCTATGCGCCGGCGCCGGCGCTCCCGGCCTCCACCGTCGAGGCGGTGCGCCGGGGCCTGATCGAGCCCGCCTTCGCCGGCATAGCCGCCGAGGGCGCGCCTTACCGCGGCGTGATCTTCTGCGAGACCATGGTGACCCGCGATGGCCCCAAGCTCATCGAGTTCAACGCCCGCTTCGGCGATCCGGAGTGCCAGGTGCTGATGCTGCGGCTGGAGAGCGACGTCGTTCCCTATCTCGCGGCCGCCGCGACGGGGCGCCTGGCCGAGCTGCCGGCGCCGCGATGGCGCGCCGCCGCGGCGGTCTGCGTGGTGCTGGCGGCCGACGGCTATCCGGACGCCCCCCGGACCGGCTCGCTCATCCACGGCGCCGAGGCGGACTTCGGAGCGGACGTCCGCATCTTCCACGCCGGGACGCAGCGGGCCCGCGACGGCGCCTTGCTGGCCGCAGGCGGTCGGGTGCTCAATGTCTGCGCCCTGGGGCGCACCGTGGGGGAGGCGCGCGGGCGCGCCTATGGCGCCATCGCCGCGATCGACTGGCCGCAGGGGTTCCACCGCACCGACATCGGCGCCCGCGCCATCTCCTGAGCGCTTTGCAACACGGTCCGGCGCCCCTAAAGAGTCGCCTCAAAACGAACGCCACGAACCGGAGGAACGCCGATGGCCGAGGCCCAAGCCGCCGCGAACGCCGAAGAGCAGGCGCGCGAAGAGTCCAACACCGGCACCAAGCCAGTCGCCGAGACCCATCGCTTCGACGAGGCGGCGCTGGACCGCTGGATGCGGGCCAACGTCGAGGATTACGCAGGGCCGCTGACGGTGCGCCAGTTCAAGGGCGGCCAGTCCAATCCCACCTATCAGCTGATCACGCCGACACGGAAATACGTGATGCGGCGCAAGCCGCCCGGCAAGCTGCTGCCGTCCGCCCATGCGGTGGATCGCGAGTACCGGGTGATCACCGCCCTCTATCCCACCGGCTTCCCCGTGGCGCGCAGCTACGGGCTGTGCACGGACGACTCCGTCATCGGCACCTGGTTCTACGTGATGGACATGGTCGAAGGGCGGATCCTCTGGGACCAGTCGCTGCCCCAGTATGCGCCCGAGCAGCGCCGGCCGATCTACATGGCCGAGGTCAAGACCCTCGCCGATCTTCACAACACCGACTACCGAGCCATCGGCCTCGAGGATTACGGCCGCGCCGGCAACTACATGGCGCGCCAGATCGACCGCTGGACCAAGCAGTACAAGGCCTCCGAAACCCAGCACATCGACACTGTCGAGCGGCTGATCGCCTGGCTGCCCGCGACCTGCCCCGAGGACGACCAGACCTCCATCGTCCATGGCGACTACCGGCTCGACAACATGGTGATGCACGCGCACGAACCGCGCGTCGTCGCCGTGCTCGACTGGGAGCTGGGCACGATCGGCAATCCCCTGGCCGACTTCACCTATTTCCTGATGAGCTGGGTCAACGGCGGCATGTCGGGGATCGCCGACCTGGCCGCCCATGGCGCGCCGACGATCGACGAGGTCGTCGAGGATTATTGCGCCCGCACCGGACGGTCGGGCCTGCCCGACCTCAACTGGTACTTCGCCTACAACATCTTCCGGCTGGCCGGGATCGTACAGGGCATCGTCGGCCGCGCCCGCGACGGCACGGCGAACTCGCCGCAGGCCGCCGCCATGGCCGCCCGCGTGCCGGCGCTCGGCGCCGCCGCCTGGAAGTTCGCCGAACGGGCGGGGGCCTGAGGGCCGCTCCGCCTCGCCGATGCTGACGCAGGGCCGCGTGGACGTCGAGGCTCTGGTCGCGCGCATCCGGGCCGAGTTCCCCGATCTCGACTTTGCCGAAGCGACCTTGAACGACCTCGGCGAAGATCACGCGGTGGTCATGCTCGACGACGCCTGGGTGTTCCGCTTCCCCCGCAGCGCCAGGGCCGCATCCTATGCGGCGGGCGAGCGGCGGCTGCTCCATCGGCTGAACCAGGTGTCCTCGCTGGCGGCGCCGAGATACGAACGGGTGTCGGTAGCGGGCGACTTCGCCGGCTACCGGATGATCCAGGGCTGCGAACTCAGCGAAGCAGTGTTCGCGGCGCTGCCCCGCCAGGTCCAGGAGCGCGTCCTGGACGAACTCGGCGGCTTCCTGGCGCGCTTGCACCGACTTTCGCCTTCGCTGGTCGCTTCGCCCGACGGCGCGGCGGCGCCGAAACACGGCGGGAGGGAGTTCGCGCGAGCCAATCGGCGGCGGCGGGCGCGAATCGCGTCGGCGCTGGCGCTCGACCTGATCGCGCGCATCGACCGCTTCTTCGAGCTCTTGGCTGCGGTGGTGGATCGAGCCCCGAAGGTGCTGATTCATGGGGACCTCAGCGAGGATCACATCCTGCTGGAGCCGAACGGCCAGCGACTCGCCGGCGTCATCGACTTCACCGACGCCGGACCGGGCGACCCCGCGTTCGATTTCACCTTCCTCTGGGCGTACGGCGACTGGGCGCCGGCGCGCGCGGCGGCTTGCTATGGCGACGCCGCCGCAGAGGTGCTGGCGCGGTCGCGCTGGTGGTTCACGCGCTACAGCATCGACCGCCTCTGGTGGGATCTCACCGGCGCCCGCGCCTGCGACGCGGTCAAGGTCGAAGGCGATATTCGGGCCGGCCTCGACGCGCTCGGGCTGTGACTCCGAAGCCAGGCAGTCAGGGCGTCATCTGGCCGCGATGGCGTTCTCCACCGGCCGAAGCAGGCGTTCCAGGGCGGCCTCGTCGTCGAAGCGGGCCTCGACCGGCCACGCGGCGACGCGGCTGCGCCAGGCGGGCGGCAGACGGATCCAGTCCTTCTCGGTGGTGAGGAGGCCCGCACCCAGCAGGCTGGCGCGACGGGCGAGCAGCCTCAGCAGCGGCTCGCCCAGGCGGGCGTGGTCGGCGAGGGGGGCGAAGTCGACGAGGTCGCAGCCGGCGGCCTGGAGGGCGCGCTCCATCTTCCAGGGCTTGCCGATGCCGGCGAAGGCGAGTTGCGGGCCGGCCGGAGGCGGCCTCGTCGGCACGAGGTGGGCGACCAGCACCGGCGTTGCGCCGAACACCGTCGTCAGGGCCGGATCGGGCGCGGCGAGGTCGCCGGGCAGCAGGACGATCACCGCGTCGGCGCGCGCCAGGCCGGCCGCCAGCGGCTCGCGCATCGGGCCGGCGGGAAAGACCGCGCCGTCGCCGAACGGCCATTCGCCGCCGCGCGTCTCGCCGTCGACCACGACGATCGAGACCGCCTTCCTCGGCTGCGGGTTCTGGTGGCCATCGTCCATGACCACGACCGCGGCGCCGGCGGCGACCGCGGCCAGGGCGCCCGCGGCCCGGTCGCGCGCCACCCAGACGGGCGCCTCGGCGGCCAGCATCAGCGCCTCGTCGCCGACGTCCGCCGCCGCATGCCGCGCCGGGTCGACCTGCACCGGCCCCTTCAGCCGCCCGCCGTGCCCACGCGTGAGGATGTGCACCGCGCGCCCGCCCGAGGCGAAGCGGCGCGCCAGGGCGCGCACCACCGGGGTCTTGCCGGAGCCGCCGAGGGTGAGATTGCCGACGCAGATCACCGCGACGCCCGGATCGAGCGGCGCAGCGCGTGCGAGCCGCCCGGCGGTGGCGCCGGCCCAGATCCAGGCGGCGGGCCGCAACACGGCGCGCGTCACCGCCATCGGCGCGCCGGAGCGGACATACCACCAGCGCGGCGTCGCCAGCTTCATCTAGGGCAGCAGCGGGCGGATGGCGGCCAGCGCCACGTCGAGTTCGCCGGCCTGGCGCTCGGCGAAGGCGAGGGCGGCCGCGCCGATCCGCCTTCGGCGCGGCTCGTCCTCGAGAAGCGCCGCCAGCACGGCGGTGAGGCCGGCCTCGTCATGGGCGATCACGGCGGCGCCGGCGTCCAGCATCTCGGCGTAGGTCTCGGCGTGATTGGCGATGTCGGGACCGGCCACGACAGGGACGCCCAGGCGCGCCGGCTCCAGCGGATTGTGGCCGCCGACGCCGCGTCCGAAGCCGCCGCCCACCACCGCGACGTCGGCGAGGCGCAGAAACAGCCCGACCTCGCCCAGGGTGTCGGCGAGATAGACTTCCGTGGCCGCGGCGAGCGCGTCGCCCTGGGTCCGCCGGGCGAGGCGCCGGCCGGCGAGCGCGCCGGCGATCTCCCCGGCGCGCGCCGGATGGCGCGGCGCGATCACCAGCAGGGGCTGCGGCGTCAATGGCCGGACGGCCGCGGCGACGAGGGCTTCTTCCGGCGCGTGGGTGCTGAGCGCCAGCACGACGGCGCGCCCCCCGGCCGCGGCTCGCAGCCGCGCGAGTTCGACCGCGTCGGCGCCGAGCGGCGCGCCCAGCCGCTTCAGGTTGAGCCGGCCGGCGACCTCGGCCCCGAGGCCGGCGAGGCGCGCCTGGGCGGCGCCGTCCTGGGCAAGGATGAGGTCGAAGGCGCGAAGCACGGCGCGCGCCGCCGCGGGGCGCCGCCGCCAGGCGCGCGCGCTCCTCTCGGTGATCCGCGCCGAGATCAGCGCCAGCCGGGTTCCGCCTCGCCGCGACGCCAGGATGAGGTTTGGCCAAAGCTCGCTCTCGACGAAGATCCCGAGCTCGGGGCGCCAGTGGGCGAGGAAGCGCGCCACGGCGCGCGGCGTGTCGATGGGCGCGTACTGGTGGATGGCCCCGGGGGGAAGGCGGCGGGCGAGCAGTTCTGCCGAGGCGCGCGTGCCGCTGGTCACCAGCAGGCCCAGATCCGGCCGCTCGGCGCGCAGCCGCTCCACCAGGGGCAGCAGCGAGACGCTTTCGCCGACGCTGACGGCGTGCAGCCAGACCAGCGCGCCGGCGGGGCGTTCAGCCGAGCCGTTGCCGAGGCGCTCGGCGAGGCGCAGCGGGTCTTCCTTGCCGCGGCGGGCGCGCCCGGCCAGGAAGCGCGGTGCGAGCGGCTCGACCAGGGCGGCGGCGAGCGCGTAGAGCCGAAGCGAGGCGGGCAGGCGGGTCCGGCTCATGCGGGCGCCCGCGCTGGCGCCGCCGAACGGCGCCCACCTTGCACCAGAGCTTCGGCGCGGCGGGTCGTCGCCGAGAGGCGGGCGGACCAGTCGGCGATCAGGGCGCTGATTTCCGAGTCGGCCGCCGTGGCGGGGACGAAGAGCGGCCCCTCCCAGACGAGGGCGCCGCGGCCGAACGGCGCGGCGATGGTCAGCTTGTCCCAGGATTTCAGCTGCAGCGCCGGCGCCGCCGCGAGACCCATCAGGAACACCGGCGCGCCAGATCGCCGCGCGATCTGCAAGGCGCCGGGTGCGATGACTTCGCCAGGCCCGCGCGGTCCGTCGGGGGTGACCACGAGCACCCCGCCGCGCCCCACCCACGCCACCGCCTCCCGGAACGCCGCCACCGCCGCGCGCGCCTTGGCCGTGTCCTTGCGCTTGGCGGTGGACATGCGGATGGCCGGAAAGCCGGCGCGCGCCAGCGCCAGAGCGAGGAACTCGCCGTCCGAGGATGGCGAGATCAGCGCCCGCCGCGGCTTGCGCCACCAGGCTGGGGCGATGGCGAGGCACATCGGGATGCGGCCGTGCCAGAACAGCGCCACCGCCCCGCTGTCGCCGGCGAGCACCGGCTCGACGCAGGCCGCGTTCTCCTGGCGCCAGCGCACGGTGCGCAGGATCAGCTTCAGATAGGCCGCCAGCACCCAGCCGAGGACACGCTGAACGCCGGCATGGCTCAGCAGGCGCTTCGTCTTCAAGCCGCGCTCTCCGCCTCCAGGTTCTGGGTCCCGGCCAGCCTGGCGTAGAGGCCGCCGGCCCCGATGAGTTCGGCGTGGGCGCCGATCTCCACCACCTGGCCGGCGTCGACGACGTAGATGCGATCGGCGCCGCGCACCGTGGAAAGCCGATGCGCGATGAGGATGGTGGTGCGCCCGGCGATCAGCCGTTCCAGCGCCGCCTGCACCTGGGCCTCGCTTTCGGTGTCGAGCGCGCTGGTGGCCTCGTCGAGCAGCAGGATCGGCGCATCCTTCAGGAAGGCGCGGGCGATGGCGATCCGCTGGCGCTGACCGCCCGAGAGCCGGGCGCCCGCCTCGCCGACCTGGGTGTCGTAGCCCCTGGGAAGGGCGCGGATGAAATCGTGCGCCGCCGCCGCCCGGGCCGCGGCCTCGATCTCGGCCCGGCTCGCCCCGGCTCGGCCATAGGCGATGTTGGCCGCGATGCTGTCGTCGAACAGGAACGGCTCCTGCGTCACCAGGGCGATCTGGGCGCGCAGCGAGGCGAGGGTGACGCCGCGCACGTCCTGGCCATCGATGCTCACGGTTCCTCCGCTCACGTCGTAGAAGCGCGCGATGAGATTGAGCACGGTGGTCTTGCCGGCGCCGGAGGGACCCACCAGGGCGACGATTTCGCCGCGGCGCGCTTCCAGGGTGAGGGCGCCCAGCACCGGCGCCTCCCCATCGTAGGAAAAGCTGACGTCGTCGAGCCGCACCGTCCCCGCGCCGGGCGCCAGGATGGCGGCGCCCGGCGCATCCGCGATCGTCGGCGCGACGTCCAGGGTTGAAAAGACCCGCCGCGCCGCCTCCAGGCCCTCGGCCATGGTGGTCTGCGAACTGGCGAACTGGCGCAGGTACTGGCCCGCGGCCATCAGGGCGACGATGAAGGCGGCGAGCCCGCCCGCCGTCAGGGGCTCGACGGCGAGGGGGCCCAGGTGCGTCGGCGCCATGTGGACGCGCCAGTCGGCGTAGGCGAAGACGCCCGCCACCATCAGCATGCTGAGGATCTCGGAAACCGGCGCCGCGGTCGCCTTGGCGTCGCCGCCGGCGATGACGTGGCGCTGGCGCAAGGCGATGGCGGCGGCGGCCCGATCGCGCTCGAAGTCTTCGCGGCCCTCCATCTTCACCACCCGCACGCCGTCGAGGCTTTCCAGGATGGTGGTCATCAGCGAGGCGTTGCCGTCCATGACGCCGCGCGCCGCCCGCGTGGTGCGTCTCGAATAGTCGCGCAGCACCCAGCCGACGATCGGCCCAACCAGGAGCACGAGCCCGGTGAGCACCCAGTCCATGCTCAGCATCACCGCCAGCATGGCGGCGATGGTCAGGGACTGCTGCACGTAGTTGAGGATGCCGGCGGCGGCGGCGTCGCGGATCATGCCGGCGTCGTTGAGAACCTGGGAGATGAAGCCGCCGGTGTGGGTGGCGCGCAGCCGCGCCAGATCGGCGCGCATCAGCTTGCCCACCAGCTCGGTCTGGACGTCGCTCACCACCCCCTGGCCGATCCGGTTGGCGAGCATGGACTGGGCGATCTGCGCCACGCCCCTCGCCACCGCCAGCACCGCCAGGATCGCCGGCAGCGTCTCCAGCGCGGCGGTGTCGGCGTGGCCCTTCAGCAACTGGTCGATGGCCGGCTGGATCAGCTTGGCGAGCAGCCCGGTGAACGCCGCGGCCAGCACCGCGCAGGCGACGCCCGCCGCCACCGCGCCCCACCGCCGCGCCAGATAGGTGCGCGCCACCCGCCACGCGAGCGCCGGGGCGGAAGGGAATGCATCGGCCTGGCCCATGCGCGCGAGGGGTCGGACGGCTGGCCCCGAGTGTCAAGCCGCCGCGTCGGCGGTCAGTTGTCCTTGTACGGCTCGCATCCGTGCGCTACCTGTCGTGTGAATTCTGGAGGACCATCATGCCCCGCCCCGCCCTGAGTCGCGACGACCGACTTGAGCTGCGCGCTACCAAAGAGGAGAAGCGGCTGCTCGTCGCGGCTGCGCTTTACGAGCGGCTCGACCTGACCGGCTTCGTCCTGCGCGCGGCCCTGCCGGCAGCACGCGACGTGGTCGCGCGCAACGAACGCATCGTGCTTTCCGAGCGCGACACGATGCGGGTGCTGGAGCTGCTGGAGCAGCCGCCCGCGCCGACGGACGCCCTGCGCGCCGCCGCGCGCAGTTACGTAGAGCAGACCGGCGGTTGAGCGCTCCCCGCTGGCGCGAGGAGCCGATCGGCCGCCACCACGACCGCGTCGGCTTCGGTTGCGGCTCGGCGGATCTCAATACCTATCTGCAACGCTACGCACGACAGAATCACGGCGGCGGCGGCGCCAAGACCTTCGTCGCCGTGCCGCCGGACGAACCGGCGCGCGTGCTGGGATATTATGCGATCAGCCCTGGCGCCGTC
>Ga0307373_10001809_pt1 | contig 39613 bp, 35 predicted proteins | sample OX2MG_FD_202534 | JGI IMG/M metagenome (GOLD analysis project Ga0307373, IMG submission 202534) | Soil microbial communities from Risofladan, Vaasa, Finland - OX-2 | ecosystem: Environmental > Terrestrial > Soil > Coastal area > Acid sulfate soil | place: Finland: Risofladan, Vaasa | collected...
CTCTTGCGACCATACTTCGCAAAACTGGACTGCGATGCAAACGTCTGCTGAAAACGCGCCATTCGCTTCATGCTTATAGTCTATTCAAATATCACGCGGGTTGCTGACCTGTGCAGAGGTTCCTTAAGGCGCGCCGCGCTGAGCGCAGAGCCCGCGGTTCGACAACGAATCAAGACGGCCGTGTCGTTCATAATGACCTCACATTTATGCAAGAGATATGCTACGAAATGTAATGCAGCCAACAGCCTGCCCATCGACAAATAGGCGGCCTCGCCAAGCTTTCGCGGTTGCCCCGTGCATGACAAGGTCGGCTTGAGTTCGGATTCGTTGAAGGTTATGGTGGCGCGGGCTCCGGTTTCGGCGCAGGCTTCTCCGCCGTCGCCAACAGAGTCTGGAATTGTGTCCCGTCCGGGGCTTTGTCCACAACGCGGACCTCCGCATCGACGAATCGCGAGGTGGCGAGCATCGTTTCGATCTCGGTTTCCGCAAATCCGAGCCACTCATCGGCATAGAGCTCGCGGGCTTCCTCAAAGCGGTGTTTGGCCAGGTCCAGAATCAGGATGCGTCCGCCCGGCCGAAGAATGCGAGAGGCCTCGCGGACGGCCCGCGGCGGATGCGCGGCATGGTGCAGCGACTGCGAGAAGCAGGCCAGATCCACCGAGTCACTGTCGATGGGTAGTTCTTCCATATCGCCGAGACGGAAATCAATGTTGGCGATGCCGAATGCGCGGGCCTGCGCGCGGCCGACCTCGAGCATTTTTTCAGAAGAGTCGACTGCAAGGACTTGCGTGGCCCTTTGGGAAAGTAAGAGAGCGAAGCTCCCGTTGCCGGCTCCGAGATCGGCGATCGTCATGGGAGGCAGCAGCAGGAGAAGGGCCTCCGCGAGGCTCTTCCAGGATTTGCCGGGGACGTAATCAGGACCAAGGCGGCCGGCCACGCTGTCAAAGAAAGCGCGCATCTTGTCCTGGCGCTTCTTCACCACGCGGCGCATGCCGGCCTGGTCAGAAGCAGCCTCACCGATTTCGGATTCAGCCTGGGCAAGGAGAGCGGAGAAGGCCCCTTGGCCGGTTTCGGCGGTCAGGCGATAAAGGCTGCCTTTGCCGGCGCGGCGGTCCTCCACCAGGCCGGCCTGGCGGAGCTGCGAAAGGTGCGTGGAGATGGTGCTTTGGCCCATGATGAGGATCTCCTGCAACTCGGCGACCGAGAGTTCCTCAGCGCGAAGAAGCAGAAGAATGCGAAGCCGGGAGGGGTCGGCGGCGGCGCGAAGGATTTTTACAATTGACGGCATAAGTTGATTCTGATAGATATCAACATATCACGATAACTCGATTTGAGGAGCGACAAGATGGCAGCAACGACCGTGGATGTGGCGCAGGCCGAGTACAAAGTGGCGGATTTATCGCTGGCGGAGTGGGGCCGCAAGGAGATTGGGATTGCCGAGCACGAGATGCCGGGGCTGATGGCGATCCGGAACAAATATGCGGCAGAGAAGCCGCTGGCCGGCGTGCGCGTGACCGGTTCGCTGCATATGACCATCCAGACAGCGGTGCTGATTGAGACGCTGGTGAGCCTGGGCGCGGAAGTGCGCTGGGCAAGCTGCAACATCTTCTCCACGCAGGACCACGCGGCGGCGGCAATTGCATTGAGCGGAGTCCCTGTATTTGCGTGGAAAGGGGAGACACTGGAGGAGTACTGGGACTGCACCTACAAGGCACTGAGCCACAAGGGCGGCAACGGGCCGGAGTTGGTGGTGGATGACGGCGGAGACGTGACGCTGCTGATTCACAAAGGCTATGAGATGGAAAAAGGCGACGACTGGGTGAACACGCCCAGCGGCAACCACGAGGAGCAGGTAATCAAGGACTTGCTGAAGCGCGTGCATGCCGAGGACCCGCAGCACTGGCACAAGGTGGTGAAGGATTGGCGCGGGGTGAGCGAGGAGACCACGACGGGCGTGCACCGGCTCTACAAGATGAAGGAGCAGGGCAAGCTGCTGGTTCCGGCCATCAACGTGAACGATTCGGTGACCAAGTCGAAGTTCGACAACCTCTACGGCTGCCGGGAGTCGCTGGCCGACGGCATCAAGCGCGCGACGGACGTGATGGTGGCGGGCAAAGTGGCGGTGGTGTGCGGCTACGGCGACGTTGGCAAGGGCTGCGCGCACTCGCTGCGCGGCATGGGCGCGCGGGTGATTGTGACCGAAATTGACCCGATCAACGCGCTTCAGGCGGCGATGGAGGGTTTTGAGGTGACGACCCTGGAAGACACGCTGGGCCGCGGCGACATTTACGTGACCTGCACGGGCAACACCGACATCATCACGCTGGAGCACATGCAGGGGATGAAGGACCAGGCCATCGTCTGCAACATCGGACACTTCGACAACGAGATCCAGATGGACCGGCTGAATGGCGCCAAGGGCGTGACGAAGATGAACATTAAGCCGCAGGTGGACAACTACAAGTTTCCCGACGGGCACAGCATCTTCCTGCTTGCTGAGGGGCGGCTGGTGAACCTAGGCTGCGCCACGGGTCACCCGAGCTTCGTGATGAGCAACAGCTTTGCCAACCAGACGCTGGCGCAGCTGGACCTGTGGCGGAACAAGGACTCCTACGCGGTGGATGTGTACACGCTGCCGAAGCAACTGGACGAGGAAGTGGCGCGGCTGCACCTGGAAAAGATTGGGGTGAAGTTGACGAAGCTGTCGGAGAAGCAGGCGGAGTACATTGGCGTGCCGGTGGAAGGGCCTTACAAGCCGGAGTTCTACCGGTATTGATTTGAGAGATGGAACGACGCGGGGCCGCCGAGGCGGCCTCGCTTTTTTGGGTTGGACGAGGAGAAGAAATGGCGCTGGGCCCGAAATTTTCGTTTGAGCTGTTTCCGCCGCGCACGCCGGAAGCGCTGGAGAGGCTGCCGAGCGTGGTCGACAGGCTGGCGACGGTGAGGCCGGATTTCTTCTCGGTCACGCAGGGCGCGGGCGGTTCAGACAAGAATGGGACCTACGATACGCTGCTTACGGTGGTGAAACAAACCGGCGTGGAGACGGCCCCGCACCTCACCTGTGTGGGGTCCACACGCGCGCGCATTGCCGAGCAACTGGAACAGTATCGCGATGCCGGCGTAAAGCGCATCGTTGCTCTGCGCGGGGACCTTCCGGCAACGGCGATGAGCGCCGCGGCGCCGGGAGAGTTCCAGTATGCCAATGAGTTAGTCAGCTTCATCCGCGAGAGGCACGGAGCGGCATTCAAGATCGAAGTGGCAGCGTATCCGGAGATGCATCCGCAGGCGTCGAGCTCGACAGCGGACTTTGAGAACTTCCGGCGCAAGGTGGAGGCCGGTGCGGACGGTGCGCTGACGCAGCTCTTCTACAACGCGGATGCGTATTTCCACTTTGTCGAACGATGCGCGAAGGCGAGGATCGCGGTTCCCGTGGTTCCGGGGATCATGCCGATTACTGGATTCGCGAATACGATGCGGTTCTGCACGGGTTGCGGCGCAGATTTGCCGCGGTGGGTGCGGCTTCGGCTGGAGGAACTGCAGGAAGACAAGGCGGCAGTGCTGGAGTTCGGGCTGGAAGTGGTGACGCGGCTCGGTGAGACATTGCTGCGACACGGGGTTCCCGGCCTGCATTTTTACACGATCAATCAGGCCGAGCCGACTCTGAGACTCTGGGGAAATCTGGGGCTCAGGGGGGCCTGAGCGGCTCGGAATTGGACACAGTAGCCTCGGCCACGGCCGGGGCTTTCTTTTGGCAATCTCCTTATGCCAAATCCATGCGGGTTTGTCTAGCATCCTGCTATTCCACTGGGCTTCTGTTCCACGAAAAAACTGAGATGCTCCGGGGCGTTCCCAGATATGGAACGCCAGTGAGAGGGGAGTGTCCCCAGGAATAAGCAAGTGGTGCGACGGAGAAGAACTGGATGACGCTGCAGTGGCTGGATGACTTTGGCTAGTGTGCGAGCATTCTTGGGTTGCTGATTGGACTGCCGACGGCGATCGCCATCTATTACCAAGCGCTGAAGACCCGGCTGAAGGCACGGCAGGAACGCGAAGGGACGCTGCACAGCAGGGATTGCCCGGAGTTTGTGGCGGGCGACGGAACGTGCATCAATGTGATTCCGCTGGAAACGCTGCACTCGCTGCCGAAGCCGGGAGACGTGATCTTTCTGCCCGGACACGGGGTTGGGAAATCCGGGGAGTTCCTCCCTGGTGCTTACCTGGTGGAAGCGGTGGAGCACTTCTACACGTGCGTCGAGCGCAGGGGGCAGACCCCAGGAGGCGCGGCTGACGAAGGCCGTGGCCCAGGTGACAACGCTGAGCCCGGTGATGCCGGTCTACGAGGAAGTGCGGGGAGCCGAGCTTTGACGACTACTTGTGCCGGCGTATGGGAACGAGGTGTGCGTGGCCGGGGACAACCTGAATCTCAAAGAGCTTGGGCCACAGCTTGCCGGTGACGAAGAGCCGGTTCTTCGCGGCGTCATACGCGATTCCATTCAGGACGGCCTCCGGGCCGGAGAGCTGCGAGGCCGGCAACAGACCAGTGAGATCGATCCAGCCGAGGACCTTGCCGTTGACCGGCGAGATGCGCGCAATGCGGTTGGAGTGCCAGACGTTTGCGTAGATTTCGCCATGCACCCACTCAAGCTCATTGAGTTGCGTCACAGGCTTCCCGTGGTCGGTGACGGTGATGCGGCGCACTTCGTGGAAAGTGGCAGGGTAAAGAAAGCGCAGAGTGGCTGTGCCGTCGCTGAGGATCAGTTCCTTTCCGTTCTGGGTGAGGCCCCAGCCCTCGCCGGAATAGTGCATGCTGCGCAGGAAGCGAAAAGTCGAGCGGTCATAGACAAGCGCGGTGTGGGCCTTCCAGGTGAGCTGAATGAGGGTGTTGTCCCAGTTGGTCAAGCCCTCGCCGAATTCGTTGTTAGGGACGGGCCGGAATTTGAGGATACGCCCTGTCGTGACGTCTTCCATGCGCAGCGAAGAGCGGCCATAAAGGCCCGTACTCTCGTAAAGGTGGCCTTCGACGTAAACGAGCCCCTGCGTGAATGCCTGCTGGTCGTGGGGATAGGCGTGGATGATGCGGTAGGAGTCCGCGGCGAAGGCCTGGGCTGCGGCGGCGAGGGATAAGGCGAAAACAAGAAGCGTGCGCCGGAAAAGAAAGAATCGCATCTGGTGCGATTCTAGTGTGGCAAGGGGCAAGTGACCAAGCAGCGGTGGAAAGAACTGATGCGCATTATGCCGAGCGCGAATTGTTGCGCAGACCCCAGGCGCAGATGGCGGCTGAGACGACGAGCGCGGCGGCCAGCACGCCGGCCCATTTGAGATTCATCGGGAGCGAAGGGATGCGGGCGTCGACAGCGAGCCATACAAAGATGCCGAATGCCACGAAGAGGATCAGGTAATCCCACCAGGCGTGGCGTGAACTGCCGGAATAATGGGAGGATCCTGTATAGGCTTGCAGGACCCGGGTGTAATCCAGGCGGTAGCGGTCGCACTCGCGCAGCAGAGCCTGGTTCGTCGAGGCATGTTCGCGCTCAGTGGCCACGGCCGTACTGACGGCGAGCGCACCCAGGATCATGACGAGTGAGCCCGAGACGACGAGAAGACGGTGGGAGGGGTCGGCACTGGCGAGCTCACCGAAGACCAGTGCGCCCCAGGCGAGGCCCCAGAGCTGGTTGGTGTTGGCCAGCGGAATGCCACGGCCGATGCCGATGAACTTGGTGGCGTACTGCTGAAAGATGTCGCCGATCACCCAGACAAAGCCGCCGAGAAAGAGCCAAAAGAGCATGTGGTGAATCTGCGATGAATGGAAAACGGCAGCGTGTGTTCCTCCGTCAAGAGCAAGCACCAGGGCGAAGACGGTGCCGAGTTCGCCCACGGTGAAGACGGTGACGAAGGAGAGCGGGTTCATGCCGCTGATGTATGCCTTGCGATAGGGAACATACATGGTGCCCCACAACAGGCTTGCCCCGGCGGCCGCCAGAATGCCGGCGACTGCCCGTCCAGAGTGCGCTCCGCCGCCGTGGATAATGCTGAAGCCCAGCATAACGGCGGCGGCAACAATGGCAAGCGCGCCGAGCACCACTTTGGCAATGTTGCCGGGGCTCGCGCCTTTAAGCTCGCCGAAGAGAACGCGGCCCCAGAGGATGCCCACGAGCGAATTGGTATTCCAGAGAGGAAAAGCGATGGCAAGGCCAACGTCGCGAATGGCAAAGACGGTCAGCGTGTTGGCCACAGCCCACAGCATGCCGGCAAGCACGGCAATGGGAATAAGGTGTCTGTTCTCGGCGAGGTCGGCAAAGATTTGTCGGGTGCCCTGAAAGAGCGTGGGGACGGTCCAGCGGGCGGTAAAGACGCCGGCCACCATGCAGAGCGAGATGGCGAAGGGCGAGAGCCCGGTGGTGACCAGCTTGGTGGGCGCCTCCGCCGCGCCCAGCCACACGCCCGCGCTGAGCCCGCAAAGAACGCCGATGCCGTGCGTGGTGCTGAAGGCGGCGTGAGAGTCGAGTTTGCGCGATGCGGTCATGCGTGCACCCGGTTTCCTTGTGGTTTACAGGGAGGTAGCGCGGGCGCGTCCGAGCCGGTGCCAGTTCGAGATGCCATCAATGCAGGTACACGAGTAATGCGAGACCGACGCAAAAGACGAGGAGTGGTATGAGGAAGTGGCTGTCGCCGAGGACAGCCCCGGTTTGTTCGAGACGCTTCATCGGTTTGGCGCGGCGATGGGCTGCCGGTAGGCGCAACCATAAAGACGGAGCGGGACGGGTGTCAACCTGCAACTCTGGCGAGCGGGCAAGAGCCCGCGCAGCCGGCACGGGGATGAGAACAGAGGCATAGTGCGGCTATTGAAGCGAGCTCATATCGATGACGAAGCGGTATTTCACATCCTGCCGGAGAAGGCGCTCAAAGGCCTCGTTGACCTTCTGGATGGGTATGACTTCGACGTCGGCGGTGATGTCCTTCTGGCCGCAGTAGTCGAGCATCTCCTGGGTTTCCGGCATGCCGCCGATCATGGATCCGGCGACGGATGCGCGGCGGGAGATAAGCGAGAAAACGCTGACGGCGGCGGGCTTGTCTGGCAAACCGACGAGAGTGAGCGTGCCGTCCTGCTTGAGCAGGCTGACGTAAAGCTCAAGTGCATGGGGTGCAGAGGCTGTGTCGAGGATGAAGTCGAAACTCTTGGTGTGCGCGGCCATGGCGCTTGCGTCCGTGGAGAGCACGACCTCGTCGGCGCCCAGGCGCAGAGCGTCTTCCTTTTTCCTGAGCGACGTGGTGAGTTGGACGACGTGCGCGCCGAAGGAGTGCGCGAATTTGAGTCCCATGTGGCCCAGGCCGCCGAGACCGACGATGCCGACCTTCTTGCCGGGGCCGACCTGCCAGTGCCGCAGCGGAGAATAAGTGGTGATTCCGGCGCAGAGGAGCGGACCAACGGCAGCCAGGTCGAGGTTGGCGGGAACGGTGTGGGCAAAGCGCTCGTCGACGACGTAATTCGAAGAGTAACCTCCCATGGTGGTGGAGCCGTCGACGCGGTCCTTGGCGCCGTAAGTGAGTGTGGCGCCCTCGTCGCAGAAGTGTTCTTCGCCGCGATTGCACGGCGCGCAATGGCGGCAGGAGTCAATGATGACGCCAACGGCAGCGATGTCCCCGGCCTTGAATTTGGTGACGGAAGCGCCTGCCGCGGTGACGCGGCCGACAATCTCATGGCCGGGGACCATGGGATAGGTGGACTGGCCCCACTCATTGCGGGCCATGTGGAGATCCGAGTGGCACACGCCGCAGTAGAGGATGTCGATCAGGATTTCCGTCGTGCCGGGCTCGCGGCGGGAGAAGGCATGAGGTCTAAGCGGCGATTGTACATTGAGGGCGGCGAAACCGTGGGATGCGGGCATCGAAGATCGTCCTTTCGGAATGCAGTCTATACCAACGAGCATGGGGATGAGCGGCATGAAGCGCGCTCGAATTGGCGCAATTCTGTGAAATATCTTTGGCAACCTCAGGACGCGGTCAACTGCGCTGCGCGCAAACAACGCGCGGAATGCCTTGCAGGTCTGGTGTAAAGGCGATTGACGAAAAGCCGGCGGATTCGAGCAGAGCTGCGATGGCCGCAGACTGGCCGTGTCCAATTTCAAGCAGGAGAAACCCACCGGGCGCCAGCGCCGCGAATGCCGCAGGGATGAGGCGGCGATAGACATCGAGGCCGTCGGGGCCTGCAAAGAGCGCCTGCGCGGGCTCGAAGTCGCGGACCTCGACGGCGAGGGTGTCGCGATCAGATTCCGGAACATACGGCGGATTGGAGACGATTAGGTCAAAGGTCTCGCCTGAGACAGGAGCAAGCAGATCGCCCTGAAGAAGACGGATTTGATCCTCAAATCCCAGGCTTTCAGCATTTATACGGGCTATATCGAGTGCGGACGAAGAAATGTCGGTAGCTGTGATCGCTGCCTCAGACCAGTGGTGCGCGAGGCTAAGGGCGATGGCTCCCGTGCCTGTGCCGACGTCGAGGATGCGAGGGGGCCATGTTGTTGATCGAGAGTTCCTGTCTTGCTGTATCTTCTCCAGACGATGGTCTGATGGGCGTACTGCACGAAACTCAATGAATCTCTTTGGTCGGCGGTCGAAGACTGGAACCAATTGAACCGCTTGCTCCACCAGAAGTTCGGTCTCGGGCCGCGGAATGAGCACGGCAGGAGTGACGCGGAACGGCAGGCCGTAGAACTCACACTCGCCAAGGATGTACTGGATGGGCTCGCCGGTGACGCGGCGCTTAAGCAGGGCCGCGTAGCTGATGGAGCCACAGCCGCCGAAATCATCGTCCAGGTGCGTCAGCAGCCACGCGCGGGCTTTTCCGATGCGGTGAAGCAGCAGCAACTCGGCGTCGCGGCGGGCGCGGTCCGGATGCGGTCCGGCGCTCAGATCGGCTTCGCCCTTGCGGAGCCACTCGCGGAAGGTCATCAGGCGGCCTGGCCGTCAGACTTGAGCTGCTCGGCCTGGTAGTGCGCGATCAGCGCATCGACGACGGCTTGAAGTTTGCCCTCCATAATCAGATCGAGCTGGTGGAGCGTGAGGCCGATGCGGTGGTCGGTCAGGCGGTTCTGCGGGAAGTTGTAGGTGCGGATCTTCTCGCTTCGGTCGCCGGTGCCCACCATGGATTTGCGCTCCTTGGCCAGCTCGGATTGCTGGCGCTCCATCTCCATTTCGTAAAGACGCGAGCGAAGAACGCGCATAGCTTTTTCGCGATTCTTGATCTGGGATTTCTCGTCCTGGCAGCTGACAACCGTGTTACTCGGCAGGTGAGTGATGCGTACGGCGGAGTAAGTTGTGTTCACAGACTGGCCGCCGGGGCCGGAGGAGCAGAAGGTATCGACGCGGATATCCTTTGCCTCGATTTTGATGTCGACCTCCTCGGCCTCCGGCAGGACGGCGACTGTGACCGCGGAGGTGTGGACGCGGCCCTGCGTCTCCGTGGCCGGTACGCGTTGCACGCGATGGACGCCGCTCTCCCACTTGAGCTGCGAGAAGACACGGTTGCCCTCGATGATGACGATCACCTCCTTGTAGCCTCCGACACCGGACTCGGAGAGTGAGAGAACTTCTACCTTCCAGCGGTGCTGCTCGGCAAAGCGCGTATACATGCGAAAGATCTCGGCTGCGAAGAGCGAAGCCTCATCGCCGCCGGTGCCGGCGCGGATTTCCAGGATAACGTTCTTCTCGTCGTTGGGATCTTTTGGTAGAAGGAGGATCTTCAATTCTTCTTCGAGTGCTGCAATACGCGGCTCGAGTGCGGCAATCTCTTCCTGGGCCATGGCGCGCAGATCGGGATCGGATTCGGCGAGCATGGCGCGCGCGTCGTCGAACCCCTGGCGCACCTGCTTCAACTCGCGGTATCTATCGACTGGTGCTTCGATTTCGCGCAGAGCCTTGGCGATCTTGTGTGAGCGCTCGTGGTCGTTGAGGACCTCAGGCTCGGCAAACTGCGCCTGCAGCTCGTTGTAACGAATTTCCATCTGTTCCAAACGATCAATCATGGTCCCCCCTCTGGCCGCTCCGCGGTTTCAGGTCTTGGAATAGTGATTAGGGAAAGGCGCAGAACGACATTGGCGGCGGGAGCCGCTAGAGGAGGGCCGAGATAGGTGCGCGGAGGACCATGCCAGGTTCCATTTTAGCGCGAAACTTGGTGCGCGAGAAGAATCCGATTGACAGGTGAAGAAATTGCTGTAGACTTTTAATAGTTTCCTAGGAAACTATATCAAAGAAGGGCAATGGAAAATGGACAAAACCGTACCGGCGAGCCCGCTGGCAGCGCATCTTGGGTACTGGATGCGGTTTGTCTCGAACCATGTGTCGCACGCCTTCCGCCTGAAGGTGGAAGCCTACGGGGTGACGGTTGCCGAATGGGTAGTGCTCCGCCAACTGCTGGATGAAAGCCCGACCCGGCCCAGCCTGCTGGCGGAGCGGTTGGAGATGACGCGGGGTGCCATCTCCAAGCTGTTGGAGCGCCTGGAAGCGAAGAGATGCGTGGTTCGCAGTTCGGCGGAGGGCGACAGGAGGTACCAGTCTGTGCGGCTGACGCCGGTCGGACGGCGGCTGATTCCGGCCCTGGCGGCGCTGGCTGATGCAAACGATGCAGAGTTCTTTGGCCACTTGAGTTCGGACGAGCGGCAAGCGCTTATGCGAACGCTCCAGGAAATTGTGAGCCACAGTGCTTTGCAAGGCGTGCCGGTGGATTGAGAGACCGGGGCGAATTTGAAACGAGACAGCAACCAGAACTTAACCGGAGGATGAGAAGTCAATGCACCAAGAAGCGGTTACGACAATGCATGAATGCGCGAGACTTTCCGACCAGGGCAAAATCTCGTTTCCCGAGGTCGTGCGACGGCTTTCCGCCGCAGGGGTGGAGCGCTATCACACGGATCTGTGCTGCGAGGAACACGTTTACTATATGCCGAACGGCGAAGTGCACGTAGAGCAGATGGCCATGCTGCCCGAGCCGATCGCCATTGATTTTTCAGACGCGGGAGTGGACGCGGCCGTGAGAGCGATTCAGCGCGGCGAGATACAATACATGGACTTCCTGCGCCGCATTATGGCAGCGGGCTGCGTAGGCTACTTTGTGCTCCTCGCGGGCCGTCAGGCGCAGTATTTCGGGCGCAAGGGCGAAATGCACGTGGAGAAGTTTCCCGCCCCGGCGAACCACCAGCCTTAGAAGCAGGCAATGTGGTCGCAGGGATTCATCAGCGGCAAAAGAACGTTCGACTGGTGGTCGGGGTCAGAGTAGATGGTGATGGTGGCCGGTTCAAAGTCGCTGGGTTTGGCGGTCATGATATTTGGCACGAAGGTTTGAGGGCTTCGGTCGTAGAGCGGGAACCAGGTGCTTTGAATCTCGACCAAAACGGTGTGCCCAGCCTTGAAGACGTGGTCGATGTCATGGAGGCTGAAGCGGTACTCGTGGACGGAGTTGGCGCGCAGCGGCTCGGGGTGGTCAAAGCCGCTGAGGTAGCGGCCGCGAAATATTTCGGCGTTGGTCATCAGCTGGTAGGCGCGCATCTTGGGGTCCGGGTCATTGTCAGGGTACTGGTCAATGAGCTTGACGACCATGTCATTGTCGGTGCCGGTGGTGGCGGCGTAGATGTCGGCGACGACTTCGCCTGTGACGACCAGGTCCTTCTTGAGCACGGGGAGCTTGAAGACCGCGACGTCTTTGCGGCCGGTGACGAAGCGTTGATCTTCAGTGAGCCAGTCGTACCACTGCGAACCGGGTCCGTAAGTGGGCTGAATGGGGCGGTGGCGATAGGGCACGGGATTCGACGGGTCGCTGACGTAGGAGGTTTTCGCGTCCTTGGTGGAGCTGTTCCACCCGAGCAAGCCGTCGCCAAGCAGATAGAGACTGGTGGGCTGCGAGTCGATGGGCGGAAAATGCTTGTAGTACTTCCAGGTGTTGGAGCCGGTCTGGAAGCTGGCCGTGTCCACGAGGTCGAAGCCGGGTTCGTCCTTGAGATAGTGACCGAAGAATTTGGCTTCGATGCGTGAGCGGAACTCCTTGCCGATGGGCTCGCCGTAATTTAGGTTGCCGAGGTGGCGCGAGTTGGAAACCCAATAGCCGTGACGCCAGGGGCCGAGGACAAGGAAGTTGTCATGGTCAACGTCATGGGGCTCCAGCTTGTCGTACTCCTCCTGCGGCCCGTACATGTCTTCCTGGTCGTAGTAGCCACCGACAGTGAGGGTCGGCACTGCGACCTTGTTCAGGTGATCCTCGACGGCGCGCGAACTCCAGACGGAATCATAGGCGGGATGCTCGAGGAAGAGCTTCCAGGTGGGAAGGTCTTTCGAGCCGGATTTCTTCACGTCTTCCTGAAACGAGCCGCGTTTCAGAAAGAAGTCGTAGCCATCTTCATCCTTGCCGTAGGTGACCTTGCTGTTCTCCTTGCTGGACTCCATCATCTTCACGTAGTCATAGCCGTAGCTTTGGCGGAAGGCTCCATTGTGGAAGAAGTCGTCGCCCTTCCAGACGTCAATCATGGGCGCCTGGGGCGAGATGGCTTTGACTGCGGGGTTCGGATCGATGCCGGCCATCATGGCGAGGAAGCCGGGATAGCTGGTGCCGACGACGCCCACGCGGCCATTGTTGCTTGGGACATTCTTCAGCAGCCAGTTGACCGTGTCATAGGTATCGGTGCTTTCGTCAATGACCTTGGGGTCGCCGTGGTCGGCGAGCGGACGCATCATGATGAACTGGCCTTCGCTCTTGAAGCGGCCGCGAATGTCTTCGCAAACGTAAATATAGCCGTCGCGGGCAAGCTGCGGCCGGGAGGCAGAGAAGGTGGCACGGGTGGTGTCGTCACAGCCGTACGGCGTGCGCTGCATAAGAAAGGGCAAAGGAGTCGCGATGTCGGCGGGTTTGAGGATGACGGCATGGAGCTTGACGCCGTCGCGCATGGCGATCATCGCCTCGGAGCGCTGGTAGTCATGGAAGATGTGGTGGACGGGATCTCCGATGCGCTGGTAGACCTCGCCGGACAGATAGGAAACCGCAACCGCGGAGGCTCGTCCGGATGCGTCGATTGTGAAACGGTAGGTTGTCTTCGAGTCTGGATCTTCAAATTCGGTGGCGGAGACGGCGTTGAGCGAGGTGGGAACCATGCGGCTAGACTCGACGACGAGTTTGCCGTCCTGGGGATAGAAGCTGAAAGGCGTATCGGGATTTTCGGGATTGGTGAACTCTCCAGCAAGCGCCTGAAGGGGGAGAACCGAGACCTGCGGAGCCGTCTGCGCAGAGGTCTGCGAGGCGGGGAGAGAGAAAGCGGTTGCCGGGAACGACAGGACCAGGCAGAGAGAGGCAAGCACGAAGTGAGGGCGGATCAAAGGAAAGGCCTCCTGAGGAAACTAATGCACGTGGCCCGAATGGCCTGAGCCTGCGCCGCTGGAGAGCTCTTCCATGGGGACGACGCAGCCCTCCAGCTCTCCGCAGCCAATGTGCTCGAACTGGATGGTGGTGTGGCTAATGAAGAAGTGGTCGCGAAGCAGGTGGTTGAGCTTGACGAGGATGCACGCGCTCTCTGAAGGCGGAATGTCCGCGATGGTGACGTGGCAGGCCAGCGCGCGTGAGTGCGAGCCGAGGCTCCAGACATGGAGATCATGCACATTCACGACGCCCTCGATGGCTTCCATACCGGAGCGAATCTGGGCGAGCGAGACGCCGTGGGGCGCACCCTCGAGCAGGATGTTGAAGGTTTCGCGCACGATGCCGATGCTAGACCAGAGAATGAGCCCGGCAATTATCAGCGAGAGTACAGGATCGATCCATTCCTGACCCGTGAATAGGATGCCCGCGCCGCCCGCGATCACCGCGGCAGTGGAGAGGGTGTCCCCAGCCATGTGTAGGAAGGCGCTGCGAAGATTCACGTCCTGGGCGACGCCCCACAGAAGCGTGGCGATGACGCCGTTCATCACGACGCCGCCGGCGGCCACGACCATCATGATGCGGGGCTGGACGGTGACCGGAACACTGAGGCGGTGAATGGCTTCGAAGGCGATCCAGGCGGAGATCACGATGAGCGTGATGGCGTTGACGAAGGCGGCCAGCACGCCCGCGCGCTGATAGCCGAAGGTGCGCGCGTTGTCCGCGTGCCGGGACTGGAAGTAAACGGCGACGAAGCTGAGTAGGAGGGCGAGGAAGTCCGAAATGTTGTGGCCGGATTCGGAGAGCAGGGCCAGCGAGTGAGCGCGCAGGCCGGCTACAAAGGTGACCACGACGTAAGCCAGCGTGACCACGAGGGAGATGCGAAGAACGGTCTGAGTCCTTCTTGCACCCGGGCCGGCCGGGGCGGCATGGACGTGCATAGGAGAAGTGTAAACGGGTGCGGGGCGAAGATGCCAACCGCGGCCGGCACACAGACTGAGGCCTAATCTGGGCTGGATGGACGCGCGCCCGAGGAGGCGGAATCGCCGGATGAGGATTGGAATGAGAGGCCCGCCCGGAGACCGGTCCAGTCCTCCGCCACGACGATGCTGTTGTGGGGATTACCGGGCTGGTACCGCACAGAGCACGGGAAACCGGCGCGGACTTCGGAGGGGCGAATCACGTCGCGCAGAGCGGTGATCTCCTGTGAACACTCGTAGTCGACGCCGCCGATGCGGTAACTGAAGACCAGCATGGAGAGCGTGCGCCCATCCAAAGCGTCCAACTCGTAGAGGTCCAAAAGCATGCCGTCCACCAGCCGACCGGCATGAGCCAACTGCGTGCGCCGGATGCGTTCCAGTTCTTCGGGCGCAGGGCGCTTGCGTAGCACGAGCCAGACGGCTGCTGCAGCCGCGCCAGCCAACACCGAAATGCCGAGTGCAGCCCGCCACACGGTTGGAGAAACGAGGGTCATGGAAGGAGAGGATTCACCCCTGAGGTTCAAGATTCAGCATAGCGCAACTTTGCGGCACGGGCATTTGACCCGGCAAAGCAGGCTTCCGTATGCTCGGGAGCGAATTTGTCAGACGGATGCGGACGAAAATTCGGCCGGAAGGAGCGCATGCGCATGCAGGAAACAGTGAACAACACAGGCTCTGGAACTGCCTGCGAACCACTGCTGGTGCGGCGCGCGGCGGTGCTGGGCGCTGGCACGATGGGCTCGCGGATTGCCGCGCACCTGGCCAACGCGGGGATCCCGGTTCTGCTGCTCGACCTTGCGGCAACAGAGGCAGCGAGCGTTCCCCCGGCACACCAGGCGAAGATGGCGCTGGCCAGGACGAAACCGGCCGCGCTCTTCGAGCCGTCGCTTGGGAAGCTGATTACGCCGGGTACCTTCGACGAGGATTTGCCGAAGCTATCCAACTGCGATTGGGTGGTGGAGGCGGTGGCGGAGGATCTCGAGATCAAGACCGCGCTCCTTGCCCGTGTGGGGCCCCATCTGGCGGCGCATGCGGTCGTCACGACCAACACTTCGGGGTTGTCTGTTGGCCGCATTGCGGCCGGGCTCAACACGCACCGGGAACGGTTTTTCGGAACTCACTTTTTTAATCCGCCGCGCTACATGCGCTTGCTGGAAGTAATTCCGACGGCCGAGAGCGACGCGGGACTGGTGCGGGCCTTTGCCGCATTTGCCGACCGCATGCTCGGCAAACAGGTGGTTTTCGCAAAGGATACGCCGAACTTCATCGCGAATACAGTTGGGGTCGCGGTGCTGTTTACCGCCGCGTCACTGATGGTGGAACAGGGTCTGACCATCGAGGAAGTGGATGCCCTGACGGGGCAGGCGATTGGCTGGCCGCGCACGGGAACCTTTCGCCTTGCGGATATGGTGGGCATCGACGTATTGGCCCATGTGGCGGAGAATTTTCCGCAAGGCGTAACTCCGGGAGGATTCTCCGGGTTGCTGGCGGAGATGGTGCGGCGCGGCTGGCTCGGCGATAAAGCCGGCCAGGGCTTCTACAAGAAGGCCCGCGGCGCGGATGGAGCGGAACAACGCCTGGCGTTGGATGTGGCGACGATGGAGTACCGTCCGGCAGTGAAGGTGTCTCTACCCGCCGTGGAGATGGCGAGGAACGCCGCAACAGTTGAAGAGCGCCTGCGCCTGCTGCTGGCGAACGATCCGGCGAAGGACAAGGCGGCACGCTTTGTGTGGCCGTTTCTCGGATTCCTATGGAATTTTGCCGTTAAGCGGATTGGCGAAGCGGCCGACGATGCGCCATCCATTGACGAGGCGATGCGGGCCGGATTCAATTGGGAACTTGGGCCGTTCCAGATGTGGGATGCGGCCGGTCTGCGGCCCAGCGTGGCGCGCATGCGGGCGATGGGAATGCCTGTATCCGGCGTGGTGGAGATGATGCTGGAAGCTGAGCCGGAACCAGCTGAGGTTGCGTGGTACTCGAAGGACGGCCCGCAGTGCTACAACCCGCTGACACGGGCGTGGGAGGCGGTGTGGAGGCACGCTGGCCACGCATGTGTGGCGGATTTCCGGCGGGCGCGCGGGGTGGTGCGAAGCAATGCGGGCGCGTCGCTGGTGGATCTGGGGGATGGAATCGCGTGCATCGAACTGCACTCGGCGAAGAACGCGATCGGTGAAGATGTCGTGAGGCTGGCATCGTCGGTCCTCGAACCGTCGTCGGATGCGGCACGGGATTTTGCGGGGTTTGTGCTGAGCGGCGATAGGGAGCACTTCAGCGTGGGCGCCAACCTGCTGCAGTTGCTGCTGGCGGCCCAGGAGGGCGAGTGGGAGGAGCTGGACTCCGCGATTCGTGGATTCCAGCAGATGACCTCGGCCATCAAGTTCTGCCCGCGGCCTGTGGTAGTTGCGCCCTTCGGCAGGACGCTGGGCGGCGGCGCGGAGATGTGCCTGCATGCGGCGCGACGTCAGGCGCACGCAGAGACCTACATCGGTCTGGTGGAGGCTGCTGTCGGCTTGATTCCTGGCGGTGGAGGTACGAAGGAGATGCTGCTGAGGGCCGTGGGAACGGCTGCGGCGCTGGCCCCACCCGATCCGCGCGACCCGCCGTCGAGGTTCGCACAGTCGGCCGAGACGATGACGGCGCTGAAGCGGGCGCTGGAGACGATTGCGATGGCCAAAGTGTCGACCTCCGCCGTGGAAGCGCGCACACTGGGTTTGTTTTCCGCGCAGGATGGCCTGACGATGCATCGGGAACGGCTGCTTGGCGACGCAAAGGCGCTTGCGGCGGAAATGGCGCAGGCGGGATACTCGGCACCTGTGCCCGAAACGCGCATTCCTGCACCGGGAACCGCTACGTTGGCGATGCTGGAGACGGGCATTTTTCTGATGGGAGAAGCGGGCTTTGTCTCCCAGCACGACCAGAAAGTAGCGCGATGGGCAGCTTATGTGTTGTGCGGAGGGCGCGTGACGCCGGGAGCCGCGATCAGCGAAGCGCAAGTGCTGGATTTGGAGCGCGAAGCGTTTCTTTCGCTCTGCGGCGAGCGAAAGACACAAGAGCGGATCGCGTTTACACTCAAGTATGGCAAACCCCTGCGCAACTGACGGGTTGCGATGGACGGGCGATGAGGTTCCTGAATTACATTTTGCCTACCTTAACACTGCTGGCGTTCAAGAGCGCGCCGGCACGGGCCCAGACCGTCCGGCAGGCAAAAGATCCAGCGGTGCAGTATAACGAGTCAGGACGTGTGTCGGCAGATGGCCGTTCGGTTCCGTTTCTGATTCGTCACTTGCCGGTAAGCGCATTTCCGCAACTGCCGGCAGAGATTGCCGCAGAACTGAGCGCGCGTGGCTGTCTGATCCCGCAGACCTATGAGGCGCACCGGCCGGAGAACGTGATTCATGCGAGCCTGGAGCGGGCGGGCAGCTCGGACTGGGCGGTGCTCTGCGCGTCGCATGGCGACGTAAAACTACTTGTGTTCCTCGGCAGCGATCCGGCAAAGGCCATAGAGATTGCTTCCGCGATCGAGGTAACGCGCCTGCAGGCGCACGGCGGAAGCGATGTGCTCGGATTCAACTGGGGAATCGATCCGGCGACACCGGAGCAGGTGCAAGAGGCAGAGTCCGGTTCAAGTTTTGGGCCGGCAACGATGGATCACGATGCCGTTTCCGATTCAGCGATTGAACACCGGACCGTGTATCACTACTTTGCCAAGGGCAAGTGGACATTGCTTAAGGCGGCCGACGAGCAACAGTAAGCTTGAGAAGTCTCTCCGTCTTATGGTTGTTCGTGGCGCGGCGTTTTGTGTGGGTATTTTGGGCCTGAGGAGGTCTTTATGCCGGAAGCTGTACTGGTGAGCGCGGCGCGCACGCCAGTGGGCCGGGCACCCAAAGGAGCGCTTTGCACCACGCGACCCGACGACCTTGCCGCACTGACCATTTCGGCCGCGCTGGAGCGGGTTCCAGGGCTGACGAAGAACGAAATCGACGACGTGATTCTGGGCTGTGCGCAGCCGGAGGGTGAGCAGGGCTGGAATCTTGCGCGCTACGCGATTCTGCGCGCGGGGTTGCCAGTGGAGATTCCTGGTGTGACGGTAAATCGACTGTGCGCGTCGGGGCTGGAGGCGATTGCGCAGGCCGATTTGCGGATTCGCTCCGGTGGTTGCCGCGTGGTGGTGGCGGGCGGCGCGGAATCGATGAGCATGATCCCGATGGGGGGATTGAAGCCAAGTCCAAACCCGTGGCTGGCTGAACATTATCCGGCTTCGCTTCTGACGATGGGGCTGACGGCCGAACGCGTGGCGCGGCACTATGGAATTGCGCGCGAGGACCAGGATGCGTTTGCGCTAGCCAGCCACCAGAAGGCGCTTGCCGCGCAGGCCGCGGGTCGGTTTAACGAGGAGTTGGTTCCAGTGAAGGTGATCACCGCGGTGCCGGGCACGAAAGCAGGCAAACCGGTCTTGCAAGTGGCGCTGTTTGCCGCCGATGAAGGACCGCGGGCCGACACATCGGAAGTCGCGTTGGCGGCGCTCAAGCCCGCATTTCACGCGCAGGGATCGGTCACCGCGGGCAATTCCTCGCAGATGTCGGATGGGGCAGCGGCGATGATATTAATGCAGGCCGAGCGAGCGCGCGAGCTGGGGATTCAGCCCCTGGCGCGTCTTGTGGCCTACGCGGCCGTGGGGTGCCTACCGGAGGAAATGGGAGTGGGCCCGATTTATGCCGTGCCCAAGGCGCTGCAGTTAGCCGGAATGAAGCTGGAAGAGATCGAGTTGATTGAATTGAACGAGGCGTTCGCCGCACAGTCTCTGGCGGTGATCCGCGAGCTGGGGTTGGACCCCCAGAAGGTGAATGTGAACGGCGGCGCGATTGCCCTGGGCCATCCGCTGGGCTGCACCGGAGCCAAGCTGACAGCGACACTGCTGAGCGAGATGCGGAGACGCGGCCTGCGCTACGGCATGGTGACGATGTGTGTGGGCGGCGGCATGGGTGCGGCGGGAATCTTCGAACGGCTGGACTGAGCGCGGCCGAAATCAGGGGTCTGAGCGTGCCGAGACTAGGGGGCCAAATTCTGAGCAAGAGACACGAACGGCCAGGATTGCCCCGGCCGAATCTTTGCTGTGCGCGCAGTCTATGCCTTGGCAGTAGCCAGAGCCTTGACGCGAGCGTTGAGGCGGCTCTTGTAGCGGGAGGCGGTGTTGCCGTGCAGCACGCCCTTCTGCACGCTCTTGTCGAGCAGCGAGGCGGTCTCGCGGTACTGCACCTGGGCCGACTTGAGGTCTCCCTTGGCGATGGCCTCGCGGAGTGCGCGGAGGCTGGAACGCACACGGGTACGGTTGGCGCGGTTCACTGCGGTGCGGGTCTCTGTCTGGCGGGCGCGCTTGAGCGCGGAAACATGGTTTGCCATTCGTTTTCCTTCACTGAAAGCCCTGATTGTCAGGGGGATGTGATGCGGGGTTGAATGCAACCAGAGCCGCATCCCACGCAATTACCTAGTTTACGGGAAAGCGGCCCGCGGGTCAATGCGACGACGGGTCAACTGCTGGCTCTGCAAATGCGCCCGCAAGGTATGGCCTGGCCCTCCGCTCGCCGCGAGCGCGAGGTCCCGGAGGGCTGGCTCGCAGCAGGACGAACCCGGAAAGTGAACAATTGCACGAAAGTTTACGGGAGCGGGATTGACGGCAGGCGCAGTGGGCGCTACTCTCTCCCCAGATACAGGACTTGGTCGCTTACGCCAATCCGACCCCGCAGCAAATTCTGTACGGCTGTGTGTGTTCCTGTGAGCCTTGTGTTTTCCACAACCGCGAAGGCGAGCCTACCTTAACACTTGAATCGCGCAGCATTGAACCGCCGTCTGCCCGCAAGGCAGTCCTGGAGGCACTCTGAACGCTTCTCTCGAGATCACGCCCAATCTTGAGCCCCTGTTTGGGACCCGCGATGAAAACCTGAGACTGATGGAAGACTCGCTGGGTGTCCGCATCGACCTGCGATCGGATGCCGTGCATGTAGCGGGACCGGAAGAGGCGATTGCCCGGGTGCAGCGCATCTTCCAGGACTTTGAGGCCCTTCGACGCCAGGGAATCCATCCGCACAACGGTGAGTTGAATGCGATGCTGCGCCTGGTGGTGGCCGACCCGGCGACGACGCTCCGCTCGCTGGCCGACGCCGGCAAGCAGCGCTCGGCCGGCGTAAAGAGGACGGTCCAGCCGCGATCGGTGAATCAGCGTCGCTACGTGGAGGCGATTGAACAGAACGATATGGTGTTCGGCGTGGGACCGGCGGGCACGGGAAAGACGTATCTTGCCGTTGCCATGGCGGTGGCCGCAATGAATGCCAAGAAGGTGAGCCGTATTGTCCTGGTGCGGCCGGCGGTGGAGGCCGGCGAGCGGCTGGGCTTTTTGCCCGGCAGCCTGCAGGAAAAGGTGGACCCTTATCTGCGCCCGCTTTACGACGCGCTCTATGACCTGATGGAGCCGGAAAAGATCGACAAGATGCTGGAGAGGAACATCATCGAAGTGGCTCCGCTTGCCTTCATGCGCGGGCGCACGCTCAATGACGCCTTCATCATCATGGACGAGGCGCAGAACACAACCATCGAACAGATGAAGATGTTCCTGACGCGCATGGGGTACAACTCGAAGGTGGTAGTCACGGGCGACATCACGCAGATCGATTTGCCGAATCCGCGCAAATCGGGGCTGGTGGATGCGATCAATGTGCTGGACGGCGTGGAGGGCGTCCACTTTTGCCACTTCGAGGAATGCGACGTGGTTCGGCACGCGCTGGTGCAGCGCATCGTGCGTGCGTATGAGTCGGCCAAGCCGCAACAGCAGGAGCTGCCGCTGGAGATGGGAAGCAGGATCGAGATAGAGGCGCAGGGGCGCGACAATCCGACGGGCTCCCAGGGGCAGCACCCAGGCAAGCCGCAGTAAGGCGAAGCACGCCGAACGTCCGGAAACGGCTGACCTCCAGCTACCTTTCGCGTATCATCAGGACAGACCCGGGGGTTGGGGTGCATCGCGTCCCTGCGCATGATGATCCTTTTCGACCCACAACTGGAATCGACCCCAGTGCCGAGCCCGTCTCCGGCGCGGCGATTGAACCGATCCGCGACCAGCCGGAGTTTTCGCATGGAGCATTTGCCGTCCGCGCGGACCCTCGCCGCCTTTTTGCGCATGGCGCAGCAGGCAGTGCGGCTGCGCGGAGATGTGACGGTTCTGCTCACGACAGACAAAGCGATCCGGCGACTGAATCGCCGGTTTCGGGGGCTCGACAAAGCCACGGACGTTCTCTCGTTTCTGGCGGACGGCCCCGCGGCGGGCGGCATGGCGGGGGACCTGGCGATCAGCGTGCAGACTGCACGGCGACAGGCGGACAAGCAGGGGCATGCACTCAGTGCCGAGATGAAGGTGCTTATCCTGCATGGGCTGCTGCACCTGGCTGGATACGATCACGAGACAGATGATGGAAGGATGGCGAGGCGTGAGCGAGTTCTGCGCGCGCGGTTGGGCCTGCCTCACGGATTGATCGAGCGGGAGCAGGAAGGTCGGGCCGCGGGCCGGCCTGCGATGCGGAGCGCGCTGGCATGACGCTCCTTTCCATTCTGGCGGTTTCGGTGCTTGCGCTGGTGGAGACGCTCGCCTCCTACATCAGCCGGATCTATTCGGAGTTCGGAAGAATTCTGTCGCGGGAAGGGCAGGAGACTCTGGAGATTTGGGAAAGCCGCGTAGAGCCGCAGCTCGGGCTAAGCCGGGAACACGCGACCATCTGCGCGGAAGTGCTGCAGCAACTGGCGCTGGGATTGATCGCGCTCGAGTTCGGCGCCGTTCTGTTCAACCGCGCGCCGGGGCTGGGTCGACCTACCGCGATCGAAATTGCGCAGGCGCTGTTGGGCGTTGGTTTGGTCGTCGTGTTCTGCGGGCAAATCGTGCCGTCGATTCTTTTTGAGCACACACGGGGGCGCTGGGCGGCACGTTTGCTGTGGCCGATCCGGCTGCTGCTTTGGCTCGTGGCGCCGATTACGGTGTTTGTCCGCTTCTTCTATTCGGTGGCGGCTCTGGCGGACGAGCCTGCAAGTCCCGAGGAGGAAGCGGCGGGCAACGTGGAGGCCCTGCTGGAAGCCGGCGAGGAAGAGGGCATCCTGGAGGAAAATGATCGCGACCTGGTTCGATCCGCCGTGGAGTTTGGAGACAAGCTGGTGCGGGAGGTGATGACGCCGCGGCCGCAGGTCTTCGCCGTGATGGGGTCAACCACGCTGGAGCAGTTCCTTGAAGAGCTTCGCGAGCACAACTTTTCGCGCGTGCCCGTTTACTCCAACTCTCTGGACAACATCACAGGCATTGCATTTGCGCACGATCTGCTGCAGATCCCGGATGAGGAAGCGCGGACTCGAACCGTGGCGAGCATGCAGCGGCCCGCGGCCCTGGTTCCGGAGACGAAGCGCGGCTATGAGTTGCTGCGCGAGATGCAGCGCGAGAAGCAGCATATGCGCATCGTGATCGACGAGTACGGCGGAGTGGCCGGTGTGGTGACGATTGAGGACCTTTTGGAAGAGATCGTGGGCGACATTCGCGACGAGCACGAGGAGGACACGGCAAAAGAAGAGCCGCAGCGGGAAGCCGGAGGCACGTGGGTGGTTCCGGGCGGTTATCCCGTAGATCAGCTTGTAGAGCTCTTTGGAGAATCAGTGGAACTGGGCGACGACTACGAGGCCACCACGCTGGGCGGGCTGGTGTGTGAAACCGAGGGAAGAATTCCACTGCCGGGCGAGGTGGTTCTGCTGGAGCATTCCGGACTCAGACTGGAAGTGGTGGCTTCCACCGACCGGTGCGTGGAGCGGCTGCGCGTTTTTCCGCCTTCGAGAGAAGAATCCGCCGCGAAGTGAGTCAGAAAGATAGTGAATCGGCGTGGTTCTGCTTCCATATGCGCCACTCATCCGCGGTAATCTCCCACAGGTCCGAGGGGAGACGGCCGGAGACGTAATCGCGCATTCCGGTTCCGACCAGGCGCATGCCCTGCTTCTGAGAAATGCGGCGCGAGGCCGCGTTGCCGGCGGCTTTAGCGACGCGTAGCACGGGGAATTGCAGCACGCCGAACCAGAAATCGTTGGTCCACTCACAGGCCTCGCTCATGTAGCCGTTGCCTTGCCAGGGCAGTGCCATCCAAAAGCCGCGGTTATCTGCCTCGCCACGGACTAGGCCGATGAAGCCGATCATCCGATCAGGATCGGTGAGTGTCCGGATGGTCCAGTGCCAGGCCTCACCGCGCTCCATTTCCGGCAGTGCGATGTCGCGGCAGTAGGTGAGCGCGCCGTAAGCCGGGTAGGGCCAGGGCACACGGTTAAGCAGAAAGCGGACGATCTGCCAATGAGGGAACAGCTGCTGAATCTGGTCGGCGTCGGCCAGTTCCAGCGGCCGCAGAAGCAGGCGCCTCGTTCGGCCTTCACGAATCATGGGCCATGATACCAACCGTTCCACGGAAATCCGCGATAATACGAGTCAGGAGGGAGCGATCCCGTTGAAATCTGGTTTTGTTGCCATTTTGGGCCGGCCCAATGCCGGCAAGAGCACGTTGCTCAACGCGCTGACCGGCGAAAAGGTGGCGATTGTCACCCCCAAGCCGCAGACCACGCGCAATCGCATTGCGGGGGTGCTGGAAGTGCCGGCGCGCAAGGGCGCGCATCCGGCGGCGCAAATTGTGTTTGTGGACACTCCGGGGGTGCACAAGCCTGCATCGCAACTGGACAGGCGCATGCTGCAGGAGGTGCAGCAAGCACTGGAGACGCGCGACGTGGTGCTGGTGCTGATGGACGCGAGCCGCCGCGTGAAGCTGGAGAGCCAGGAACGAGCCGGCGCGCGGAGAAGTGCGAACTGGGCCAGTGAAGACGAGTTCCTGTTCGGCCTGATCCGCGGATTGGACTGCCCGGTATTCCTGGTGCTGACGAAGATCGACCTGGTGAACAAGAACGACCTCTTGCCGCTGATGGAGCAGCTTGCGGGGCGGTACGCCTTTGCGGAAGTGATTCCGATCAGTGCGCGCAGGAAGGACGGGCTGGACGTGCTCATGCGGCGCATCGTGGACGCGCTGCCGAAGGGTGAACGCTACTATCCGAAGGATCAATATACCGATCAGCCCATGCGATTCATGGTAGCCGAACTGATTCGGGAGCGGATTCTGGTGGAGACCGGCGAAGAGGTTCCATACGCAGCGGCAGTGGTGATCGAACGGTTTGAGGAGCCGGAGGCGCCGCGCGGGAAGGCAAACGCAGCGAAGCTGCCGCTCACGCGCATTGCCGCGGCGATCTACTGCGAGCGCGCGGGCCAGAAGGCGATCCTGATAGGCAAAGGCGGAGCCAAGTTGAAGGAAATTGGAACTGGCGCGCGCAAGCAGATCGAATCTCTGCTGGGCACGCGCGTCTTCCTGGAGCTTCATGTGATCGTAGAATCTGGATGGCGCGATTCCCGCAGCTTCGTGGACTCACTGGACTGGCGCAATCAACTGGAAGAGCTGGCCAAGCGGCAGGCGGACGGGAAAATTTCGTCGGAGGATGCGCCGGAGGAGTGAGCGGAGTCGATCAGGGGCCCTGCACCTTCCCGCGTCCGTGAGTCTTGACGGAATACATCCGATCATCTGCGACGCCGATCACCGCGTGGATTGCGCCGCCGTCATTGGGCGCGCTGGCCAGACCCACGCTGGCGCTTACCGTGAGCTCGAGGCCATTCTGCATTTTGAACCGTGTCGCCATAAGCTCGCGGTGAAGGCGAATGGCCTGATCCAGCCCTACTTCCGGGCTGGTTCGAGGCATCAGGATGACGAACTCGTCGCCGCCATAGCGGAAGCAAAGGTCCTGCTCGCGGCTGAGCTCGCGCAGCCTCCGGCCGGTGTGCGCCAGCAACTCGCTGCCCACAAGATGGCCGTTCCTGTCGTTCACCTGCTTAAAGCGGTCAAGATCGAGGAAAGCCAAACTCACCGGGGTCCGCTCGCGCGCGCAGCGGTCGAGTTCCTGTTTGAGAACATCGTAAAGGTGGCGCACGTTGTAAAGTCCGGTCGTATCGTCGGTGATCGTGAGCTGCTGGATGCGCGCCACGTCTCGGGCGTTCTCGATGGCGATAGCCGCGTGGTCGGCCAGGATGTGAAGGAACGCGATGGTGTAATCGGTTAGCTGATCCGCGCGCGGATTCAGAATTTCAATAACCCCCTGCGTGCCTTTGCGCCCGCGCAGGGGAAGAGCGATGACTGAGCGAACCCGCGGGGTCTTCTGCGAGCCTGCCTCCAGCACGCGCGGATCATTCTGACCTTCGGGCACGATGAGGGTCTCGCCGTGCTCCACGACCCACCCGGCCACGCCTTCGCCCACCTTCACCCGCAGATCGCGTAGGGCGGCCTCTTCCCCGCCGGCAGCGATTGCGTAATAAAGCTCCTGGCGGTCGTCATCGAGCATCAGGAGGGTCCAGAGATCGGCCTCGATGAAGCGCTCCATGTGCACGAGGATGGTGCGGAGAATCGCGTCGAGATCGAAGCTCAGCGTCAGCGATCGGGCGAGCCGATGGAATACGAGGAGGTCGTCAATGGGGATTCGATTTTCAGGCGCAGTCGGCATGGGGGTTGCTTGGCGGAGTGCCTTGAAGGGAATTGTGTCATACCGGAGCCAGAGGATAGCGAGGAAACGCGAGGGGAATGACAGCAATTGCGGGCAGGCAGCGAGGGTAGGCAGCGTCAGCCGCCGATATGAACCATCGACCGGGAGGGCTTGAGGAATCCGGGTTCGCCGATGTGATGACGCGCCTCCTTGCCCTGTACGATGAGTGCCACGTAGGCGGAAAGCTCCGCGTCGCTTGCGCCGGCGCGCATTCGGCCGTAAAGGTCGTGCTCCACCTGCGAGAACAGACAGGTGCGAATCTTGCCGTCTGAGGTGAGGCGCACGCGGCTGCAGGCCCCGCAGAATGCCTGGGTGACCGAAGCGATGATGCCGATCTCGCCCGCTCCATCGGCGAAGGTATAGCGCCGGGCGGTTTCGCTGGGTTCGCGAGGCGGCAAGGGGACCAGAGGCATGAACCGAGTGATGCGCTCCACGATCTCCGCAAGGGGGACGACGATCTGCGGCGACCAGAGTCGATCCTCTTCTAGGGGCATAAATTCGATAAAGCGGACGACTACATCTTCCTCGCGCGCAAAGCGCGCAAAGCCTTCGATCTCCCCGTCATTGAAGCCGCGGAGCAGGACGCAATTCACTTTGAGCGGAGTAAGGCCGGCGCCGCGAGCCGCGCGAATGCCGCGCAGCACGTGCTCAAAACTGCCGGGAACCCTGGTGATGCGCTCGAAGATGGAGGCATCCACGGCGTCCATGCTGACGGTGACGCGGCGAAGGCCGGCGTCTTTGAGCGGCGCGGCCAACTCCTCGAGCAGATGGCCGTTGGTGGTGAGGGCCAGGTCAAGCGGCTCGTCTGCAAGCGTACGCATCTGGGCCAGCTCGCGTAGAAGATCGATGAGGCCGCGGCGGAGCAGCGGTTCGCCTCCGGTAAGCCGGACCTTTTCAATGCCGAGGCCGACAAAGATCCGGATGAGGCGCAGATACTCGTCGATGCCCAACTCCGGATACTGCGCCCCGAACTCACCGGTGCGGCAGTAGATGCACTTGTAATTGCAGCGGTCGGTGATGGAGACACGCAGATCGTGGATGATGCGGCTGTAGCTATCAGTCAGCCGCGCGGCAGACTTGGCCACACTGGACGGAGATGGGGGAGTGGCGGTCATCGGCACCTTCAAGGCTATACCGTTTTGCCGAGGCGCGCATGCAGGAATGGCGCAGCGGGCCGAACGGCTCAAAACGCCGGCTGGGCGGGGTCCAGCTCAGTCGAGGCGCGGCGTGCCCTGGCGAAGAATGATCCCCGAGATGCCGAAAACGAGGATGATGGCGATGGAGAGGAAGAAGTAATAGGCCATAGGATGAGCCCATCCGGGGGAATATTGCAGATCCTGGCCGACCCAGAGCAGGAGCACTGTGGCAATCACCGAGAATTGGCCTGCAATCACCAGGAAAAGGTGTCCCAGGTCGCGGCGCTTGTCGAGCGCCTCCACCTGGTCGGGGGTCAGGCTGCGTTCTTCCGGGGGAAGAAGGAAATTTGCCATCGCGAATGCTCTCCTCAAAGTGGGCCCGGTGATTCGATCCAAAGGCCGCGACGTTTCGACACCATGATTGAATCATATGGCGCGCGCGCCGCGCCAGAGCCAAGCGGCCCGGCGGTGGATTTTTTTCTGCGAGCGCCCAGTGTCTGCGGTGGAGAGCCCCGGCTGCGCCGGGCTCAATCGGCGAGAAACGCCAGCGACTGCAGAGAGGTGATCTCAAACGGCTTGCGGCAACGGAGGTTGGCGCAGGCCAGCTTGTCGTCGCGGCGAACCATGTAAGACTGGGCCTTTGCGAAACGCGCTCGGTCGCGTTCGTCGGCATGGCGCGGCAGCTGGCTGCGCTTGCGGCGGACGATCCAGTTGACCTTGTATTCGGCGGCCTGGCCGCATTTGGGGCAGGTAAGGGTATGGGTCCGGGTCTCCGTCGTCTCGGTGAAAAACTCCCGCTCTTCCATGGTCTCCAACCCCCCGCCCCGTCCGCCGGTGAACGTTCAGCATCGGGTGGGCCTTTCTCTCGGTTAAGAACTATTCCATACTCATCCTTGACATGACGAAACGCAAGCCAACCCAGTTTTCTGCGGTCAAAGCGGTGAAGGCCAACGCGCGGGAGCGTGTGGGTCAACCCAAGCCCTCGCGCGTGGTGAACGACGAGCCGCGCAAAGGGCGGCAAGCCAAGCACAAGCCGAAGCTGGAGGATCTTATCCGGCGGGGGGAGTAGTAGGAAGCCCTTCAAGCTGCAGCCGCTCATCGCCAAAGCACGAGCAGGCTGGCGGCAAGCGCGAGCGGCATGGCCACCACGCCTACGCGGAAGAACTGGCCTGCGGAGATCTCCACGCCCTCTCGGCGGAGCGCGATGAGCCAGAGGATGGTGGCGAGCGAGCCGGTTACGGAGAGGTTGGGGCCAAGATCCACGCCGATGAGCATGGCGTGAGCGATGAGTCCGGATGCGCCTGTATGGCGCAGTGCCGAGCCGCACATGAGCCCCACGGGCAGATTGTTCATGCAGTTGGAAAGCAGCGCGACAGCGAAGGCAGCGACCTGTTTGGAGGCCCATGCGGGTGATCCGGCCAGCCTGTTGAGCCCCGCGACTCCGATCTGCGCCAAGCCGGCCGATCGCATCGCCTCGACGATGACAAAAAGACCCGCAACGAGCGGAATCACCGACCAGGTGACCGAGCGAAGCACTCGCATAACAAGGCCCGTATTGCGCCGCGCCACAATCACCAGGGCCACGCATGCCGCGCCGAATGTCGGCGCGCCGAGAGGAATGCCCCAGGTGGAGCAGGCGATAAGCAGGATCGCGGCAGCCAGAAGGCTTAGGAAGGCCAGCCGGCCTTCCGGCGTGAGCGGCGAGGTTGTGAGTGTGCCTTCAATGCGGCCGCGAAGCGATTTCCGAGAGCACCAGGCAAGCGATGCGAGCGTGACAAGCACCGCCGCAAGCGAGGGGAGAAAGAAGATATCGAGCCAGCTGGCCAAAGGCGGAAGGTGGCTGCCGAAGACGATCAGATTTGCCGGATTCGAGATCGGCAAGACAAAGCTGGCTGCGTTTGCAACGAGGGCGCACGCCAGCAGGTAGGGCGCGGGCCGCACGCGGGCGCGCCGCACCACTGCGAGCACGGCCGGGGTGAGTACGACCGCCGTCGCGTCGTTCGATAAAACTGCAGTGACCACAAAGCCGACGCAGTAGACAAGCAGAAACAGCCGCCGGGGCGAGCCTTTGGCGTGCGCCGCGGCCAGGCCCGCGGCCCAGTCGAAGACGTGTGCCAGGCGTGCAAGCTCGGACAGCACCATCATTCCCGCGAGGAAGAGATAGACGTCCCAGCCCTTCAGCGCAGCATCGGCCGCGGCTTTGAGCGGCACGAGCCCGGCAAGCATGAGAGCAAGAGCGCCGCCGCATACCCAGTAAGCTTCTTCCACGCGGCGTGGCCGGAGCAGCATGCAAAGAATGCATGCGAGCGAGAGAATCCAGACACAAAGCGGCGCGAGGTTGGGTGGAATCAAAAGGTAGTTGACCTCTGCGAATAGCCTACCGGAGCGGATGATTCGCATGGGCTGGCGTGCGGGCATTGGCTGGCAGTGAGTCAAGCCAATTCGCCACTTCGATGTGACCACGCTCGCGTGCGTATTCGGCTGGCGTCTTGCCTGAATCGTTCACCGGATGCGGGTCCGCGCCGTGGGCAATCAGCAATTCAGCAAGGTCCTTGCGGTTGGCGGCCGCCGCAGAAAAGAGCGGCGTATAGCCGCCGACCTGCACGGCATTGGGGTCGGCTCGGTACTGCAGGAGGATTTCCGCCATCTTCGCGCCGCCCCCCAGCGCGAGCGCGGCGTGCAGTGGCTGGTTGCGTTGAGGATTCTGGGAAATGGCGTCAACACGCGCACCGTTCCTCAGCAATACGGCCGCGGCCTCCGGTGTGCCGAAGGCCGCCGCCAGGTGCAGGGCGGTCCATCCGTCCGGCGAAAATCGGTGCACGGCTTGCGCGTCGGAGCCGAGGGTCTCCTCGAGGCGCGTCGTGTTGCCGGCCGCCGCGGCCTCAAAGATGTCCAGCGCGACGCCGCGTGCGGCCAGACGCGCGAGAAGAAAATCGCGCACTGCGGTCTGGCCGTAGTAGACCGACCACATCAGCGCGGAGATGCCTTGCGCGTCGCGCCACTCGCAGAGCGAGGGATTTGCCTCAACGGCTTCGGCCAGCTCGGCGGTGGTCCCGCTCTGAATCCACTTGAGGAACGGAAGAAGCATAGGTCTTTGGCACCCCAGCCTGCGATTGCTGCGCCCCTGCAGACTTCAATTCCTCGTCGGGCGGCGCCTGACTGGAGTAGACGGGAAACCACATCGCGCGGTCAAGAGAGCGGGTCAGCGAGCGGAGGAAGCGTCGCCGCGCGTGAGCCGCCAGTGAATCCGGCGGAATAGCCCAAAGAGGCGTCGCGTGTCGGCGGGGTTCAGGTTCAGCCGGCGCAGCGTCAGGCGCAGGTCGTGGCGATTGGCGGCCTGCATGGTGCGGGGTGAGTAGCCGGCCGCACGCATCGTCTCTTCGATCAGGATGCCGAGCCTGTCCAGGTTGCCGCTGGTGGTCGACGGTCCTGCGGCGGTGTTGTTCGCCCGAGTGGGCTTTGCGGGTTCCGAGGCCGGAAGAATCGCGGCCGTCGCCAATACATACAGGCAGACGGCAACGGCTTGGCCCAGATTCATCGAGGGCTGTTCAGCATGGGTGGGAATCTCGACGAGCAAACGGCAATGGGCAAGATCGTCGCGCGTGAGGCCATGTTTTTCCGAGCCGAAGACGAGGGCCACCCGGCCGTCATGCGCGAGTTCCTGCAATACCCTTGGAGCAAGCTCGGGGAGTGGTACGACGGGTTGCTTTGGTCGGCGCGATTGGAGGGTTCCCGTGCCGATTACGAGTGTGGTGTCGGCAATGGCCTCGGCCAGCGTGTTGCATTCGCGGGCCTCCTCGAGAAGTTGCGGCGCGCCAACCGCGGACCGGGCCTCGCGCCAGTGCGGGCCGTAGGGCGCCACGACGGTGAGCCGCGTGAAGCCGAAGTTGGCCATTGCGCGGGCCGCCGCGCCCGTGTTCAGTGGATTGCGCGGCGAAACCAGCACCACATCGACGCGGTCGGATTGTCCGGCGGGCAGCAAGCCAACATTGTAGTGTGAGCCGGGGCCATCCCGTCGTTGATACACTGCTTCTACCGACGATGTCCGAAAGAGACACAGCGCAATCGGAGAAGGAAGCCCTGTGTGCCACGGCCAGGTGGTGCTATGCGCAAGGCTGGGTGCCGGCAACGAGTGGCAACTTCAGCGTGCGCGCGGGGGAACGCATTTGGATCACGCCCAGCGGCATTGACAAGGGTGCGCTGATTCCGGAAGACCTGATCGAGGTGGATCTCGAGGGCCATGGGCCCGCCCACGGGCCAAGGCCTTCCGCAGAAACCGTGTTGCACGTGGTGCTCTTTCGCGAACGCAAGGAAGCGGCGGCAGTTCTGCATGTTCACAGCATCTGGAACACGCTTCTCTCCGAGCGGTTTGCGGCCATCGGCTACCTGCCGCTGGAAGGGTACGAGTTGCTGAAGGCGCTTTCCGGTGTCGCCACGCACATTCACCTGGAACGCGTCCCGGTGATCGAAAACTCGCAGGATTACGGTGCCCTTGCGCAAGCGCTGGGCGAATCGCTGGCCTCTCATCCGGCTTCGCACGGGGTTTTGCTCGATCGGCATGGGCTATATACTTGGGGGCAATCGGTGGCCGACGCCCGCCGTCATCTGGAGGCCCTCGAATTTCTCTTCGAGGTTGAGGGACGGCGGTTGCTGGCCCGGCAACCATAACCGCAATGCGCCTGAGTGTCCGCGGACGGTGAGGTCTGAAGATGGCTGTGCTTCGTGTCCTGCCTGAGAATCGACTGGTGGAAAGCGAGCCGGAGGTGCGCGCCGAACTTGCGGCGCTCGGCATCGATTACGAGCGCTGGAGCTTGGACCGTATGCCGCCGGAGTCGACGGCCGATGCAGTGCTTGCGGCCTACGCCGAGGAGATCGACGAGATGATGCGCCGCGGCGGCTATGTGACCGCCGACGTAATCGACGTGAACCCCGAGACGCCGAATCTGGATGCGATGCTCGCGAAGTTTGACAAAGAGCACACGCACTCCGAGGACGAGGTCCGTTTCATCCTTGCTGGACGCGGCATCTTCTTTTTGCATGTAGGCGGCAACGTTGTCTCTGTGGAAGTGGGTCCGGGGGATATGCTGCGTGTGCCACGCGGCACAACCCATTGGTTCACGCTCTGCGAGGATCGCCACATTCGCGCCATTCGCTGGTTTCAGGACAGCGCCGGCTGGACGCCCCATTACACGGCCTCCGGCGTCGACCGGAGCTTCCAGCCGCTTTGCTTCGGACCTGCCTATCTGGGGCCCCGCGTGCCCACATCGCTCGGAGTATGACCGGGCCAGTCATAAAGCTGTACCTGCTGGACATCGAGGGGACCGCCGCTCCTCTGTCACTGGTCACGGAGCAGCTGTTTCCCTATGCCCGCGCGCACTTTTCCCGGTTCCTTAGTGAATACGCGCACGAGGATCCGGTGCGCACCGACCTGATGCTGCTTGGCGAGGAGAATCGCGCGGACACCGACGCCACTAGGCCTGCGTATTTGTCTGGCGATCCGCTCAACGCTGCTCTCGCCTATCTGCTTTGGCTCATGGACCGAGATCGGAAATCAACCGCGCTCAAGAGCCTGCAGGGCAAGGTCTGGAAGATGGGCTTCGAGTCCGGCGCCTTGCGGGGAGAGCTCTTTCCCGACGTACCCCGGGCGCTTGCTCATTGGTCGAAGCAGGCGCGGGTCGCGGTTTACTCATCGGGCTCCGTGGATGCGCAGCGGCTACTATTTCGCTACTCAAGCTTCGGCGATCTTACGCCCGGTATCTCGAGTTACTTTGATACTCGAACCGGGCCCAAGACAGTGAGCTCGAGTTACATGACAATCGCAAAAGCAATGCAACTGCAGTCGGTCGATCTTCTGTTTTTCTCTGATGCGGTGCCGGAGCTGGACGCGGCGCGTACGGCGGGCTGCGGCACCAGGCTCGTCGTTCGACCCGGCAACCCGTCCATTGGCGAAGATCATGGGCACACGCGCATCGAGTCTTTCAAGTGACTCGCAGCATCTAAATTTGAGGACTACCGTACGGACACGGCTTAAACTTTGAAGATGGACGACGCCTCATCAGCGGAATGGCAATGATTGACTGGACCAACCCCGCCGCAACGGCCTTTCACGTGATTCGCACCGCGCCCCTCGTGCGATTTTCGGTGCTGGCTCTCAGTTCCATCTTTTTTCTGGTGGACCCCTTCGCCGCGATTCCTTCGTTTCTGGCAATTACGGATGGCGTGGACCCGGCGCGGCGCAAGCGTATGGCGCGCAAGGCCACGCTCACGTGTTTCATCGTGCTCACCAGCTTTGCCCTTGCCGGCCAGCTCATCTTTCGCATGTTCGGCATCACGCTGCCTGCGTTTGAGATCGCAGGAGGTCTGATTCTGCTGCTCATTGGGCTGGACATGCTGGAAGCACGCCGCTCGCCCACCCAGGAAACCTCTGGCGATACGGAAGAGGCTGCAACCAAAGAAGATGCGGGCATTGTGCCGCTAGGCATTCCCATGCTCGCGGGCCCTGGGGCCATCTCCTCGGTGATGGTGCTGGTTGGCACGGTCCCGGGCCTGCTCCACTGGCAAATGGGGGCCATCCTGGGCGCCATTACGCTCACCTGTCTGGTCAGTTACTGGGTTCTTGCCGGCGCGGGCCGGGTCCGCAAGGTGCTGGGGGAGACAGGGATCCGGATTCTGGTTCGCATCATGGGCCTGATGCTGGTCGCGCTGGCCATGCAGTTCTTCGTGAATGGGATGACGGATCTGGGCATCATCAGCCGTGGGTGACGTGTCGTTTCCCACAGAAAAGCCAAGGTTTCCACAGGATGAACGCTTGCGTCCGGACATCCGGATTGCTATTCTCGTCCAGTTGCGTGTCGGCACTTGGAGAGGGTTCCCGTGTCGCTTGCACGCGGGGGTAGCGTGTGCTACTCTTGAAAAGTTGCAGAAGAGCAGTGGAGCTTCCAAGGGTGCTTTGTAGGTGCCCTGTGCATGGATTGGGAAGCTGGTTCGCTGGGTCAGGTGAGGCAATTGCCCCTGAGCCCCCTGTAGGGAATCCCACAGAGAACAAGCCATTGCATTACTGGGGAGTCCATCTCCCGAGAGCCCTAGGGGCTCCAGCGAATTTTGCTGGTTGATCATTGAGAATTTGCGCGCGCGAAGCATCGGAAGAGAGCATTTCCGGCATAAAGTCAGGAGGTGCGTATAGGGCCTGCCCGCCATCTAAAATCTGGACGAAATTATTGGCGATTATGAAAGTGAAATTATCTGATTTCGCTTGACCGAAGGTCGGAAGTTCGATACCCTTAAAAGGTTCGCGCAAAATCACTGAAAGCTGCTATGTAAGTGCAGTTTTCGGCGAGCGCATCAAGTTCGAGGACACCCGACGAAAAGGTCGGGCACTCGATCCAGGGAGTACCGCTCAGGCGGAAGACTCTTAAGGATCTTTGACAATAAGGTTGAACATGCCAGTCGTGAGAATCGATCAGGTTTGACTTGATCTTCTCACAAGGTAAGATGTCTGTCGCTTTCGAGCGGCAGACACGGTCGAACCTGTCCTGACCTCCGTCAGGCTGGAACGACAGCAGGTTTCAAACGAGAGTTTGATCCTGGCTCAGAATCAACGCTGGCGGCGTGCCTAACACATGCAAGTCGAACGAGAAAGTGGAGCAATCCACGAGTAAAGTGGCGCACGGGTGAGTAACACGTGACTAACCTACCCTTGAGTGGGGAATAACTGAGGGAAACCTTAGCTAATACCGCATAACACCTACGGGTCAAAGGAGCAATTCGCTCGAGGAGGGGGTCGCGGCCGATTAGTTAGTTGGCGGGGTAATGGCCCACCAAGACGGTGATCGGTATCCGGCCTGAGAGGGCGCACGGACACACTGGAACTGAAACACGGTCCAGACTCCTACGGGAGGCAGCAGTGGGGAATTTTGCGCAATGGGGGAAACCCTGACGCAGCAACGCCGCGTGGAGGATGAAGTCCCTTGGGACGTAAACTCCTTTCGATCGGGACGATAATGACGGTACCGGAAGAAGAAGCCCCGGCTAACTTCGTGCCAGCAGCCGCGGTAATACGAGGGGGGCAAGCGTTGTTCGGAATTATTGGGCGTAAAGGGTGCGTAGGCGGTTTGGTAAGTCTTGTGTGAAATCTCTGGGCTCAACTCAGAGACTGCACGAGAAACTGCCGGGCTTGAGTGTGGGAGAGGTGAGTGGAATTCCTGGTGTAGCGGTGAAATGCGTAGATATCAGGAGGAACACCTGTGGCGAAAGCGGCTCACTGGACCATAACTGACGCTGATGCACGAAAGCTAGGGGAGCAAACAGGATTAGATACCCTGGTAGTCCTAGCCCTAAACGATGACTGCTTGGTGTGACGGGTACCCAATCCCGCCGTGCCGTAGCTAACGCGTTAAGCAGTCCGCCTGGGGAGTACGGTCGCAAGGCTGAAACTCAAAGGAATTGACGGGGGCCCGCACAAGCGGTGGAGCATGTGGTTTAATTCGACGCAACGCGAAGAACCTTACCTGGGCTCGAAATGTTGTGGATCGGGGTAGAAATATCCCTTCCCCGCAAGGGGCCGCAATATAGGTGCTGCATGGCTGTCGTCAGCTCGTGTCGTGAGATGTTGGGTTAAGTCCCGCAACGAGCGCAACCCTTATCCCCAGTTGCCATCATTCAGTTGGGCACTCTGGTGAAACCGCCTCGGATAACGGGGAGGAAGGTGGGGATGACGTCAAGTCCTCATGGCCTTTATGTCCAGGGCTACACACGTGCTACAATGGCCGGTACAAACCGTTGCAAACCCGCGAGGGGGAGCTAATCGGAAAAAGCCGGCCTCAGTTCGGATTGCAGTCTGCAACTCGACTGCATGAAGCTGGAATCGCTAGTAATCGCGGATCAGAATGCCGCGGTGAATACGTTCCCGGGCCTTGTACACACCGCCCGTCACATCACGAAAGTGGGTTGTACTAGAAGCCGGTGAGCCAACCGTAAGGAGGCAGCCGTCCAAGGTGTAATTCATGATTGGGGTGAAGTCGTAACAAGGTAGCCGTAGGAGAACCTGCGGCTGGATCACCTCCTTTCTAAAAGAGAAGCGCATGGCACTCGCATTCCTTCCGCGATTGCGGACTGCCGCCTGATGGCAATCAGGTGAACAGCGAATGCCGAAATGTCATGTACCCCGGCCTGCCGTGACCTTACGGTGGCTGGGAGTTCGGTCAAGTCTTCTTTTCCTTTTCGACCTCGCACGATGGTCATGGGTGGCGTAGCTGCCCAGCATGTTCAACCTTGTCCTCGAAACCCTTTCGCACGGAATGAGATTTGAAAAGAGCCACCGGGCTCCTGGCTGTAAGGTTCTAGGCCGGCGGGGGAGCGGCTAACCCGGGCCTGTAGCTCAGTTGGTTAGAGCGCACCCCTGATAAGGGTGAGGTCGGTAGTTCGAATCTACCCAGGCCCACCATCTTGGCGCACGCACCCTTTGAGGGGCTGTAGCTCAGCTGGGAGAGCACCTGCTTTGCAAGCAGGGGGTCACCGGTTCGATCCCGGTCAGCTCCACCAAACTCATCCGCTGCTTCCAGGTTGTTGCCGCTTCGGCGACGCCAACCTGGAAGCAGGCAGACGCGCAGCAAATGAGCGCGAATGACAGGTTTCTACCGCCCGAGGGCGGGCCTCTCCGCAAGATTGAGAGGTTGGGATGTTTGACAACGAAATAGATTGGGTAACGGGTTTGGAATGCTATTCGATCCGCCGCGAGGCGCGTCGGCAGCGAACGGTTCCAGACACGTTTACATACAAGGCCGAGCACAAGCCGAAGCTGCAGCAAGACCGCAGGCAAGGCGAGTGTTCAGTAAGAAGAGTGTCTTTAGGAGATGCAGCCGCGAGGCTGCTCTCAAGAGGCGGAGAATAGGTTAGCTCTCAACAGGACCGAAGCGATTCGGCTCCCTGCGCTGGAGTTAATTCTATGGTCAAGCTACTAAGGGCGCACGGTGGATGCCTTGGCAGAAACAGGCGATGAAGGACGTGGCAAGCTGCGATAAGCTTCGGTAAGCCGCACACAGGCGTTATAACCGGAGATCTCCGAATGGGGAAACCCTCCCGAGCAAACCTCGGGAACTACCCACTGAATACATAGGTGGGTTAGAGCGAACTCAGGGAAGTGAACCATCTCAGTACCTGAAGGAAAAGAAAGAAACCTCGATTCCGATAGTAGTGGCGAGCGAACTCGGAATAGCCCAAACCCGTAGCATTTCGGTGCTTCGGGGGTTGTAGGGTCCGCAACAGTAGAGTTACCAATCTGGCTGCTAGCTGAATCCTCTGGAAAGTGGATCCATAGAGCGTGACAGTCGCGTAGGCGAAAGTGGTCCAGACTCGAAGCGGATACCTGAGTAAGGCGGGGCACGTGAAACCCTGCTTGAATCCACGGGGACCATCCCGTAAGGCTAAATACTCGTTTCTGACCGATAGTGAACCAGTACCGTGAGGGAAAGGCGAAAAGAACCCCGTCGAGGGGAGTGCAAAGTACCTGAAACCGTGTGCCTACAAGCAGTGGGAGGGCTATGCCCGCAAGGGAATGCCTGACCGCGTGCCTATTGCATAATGAGCCGGCTAGTTATTCTTGTCAGCAAGGTTAAGCGTAAGCGAGCCGAAGCGAAAGCGAGTCTGAACAGGGCGTTCAGTTGGCAGGAATAGACGCGAAGCGGGATGATCTACCCATGGCCAGGTTGAAGGTGGGGTAACACCCACTGGAGGACCGAACCGGTGTTTGTTGAAAAAAGCTCGGATGAGCTGTGGGTAGGGGTGAAAGGCTAATCAAATTCCGTGATAGCTCGTTCTCTCCGAAATAGCTTTAGGGCTAGCCTCGGACGAATTGCACTGGTGGTAGAGAGATGGATGGACTAGGGGGCTTTCCGGCTTACTGAATCCAACCAAACTGCGAATGCCAGTGACAACCTATCCGGGAGTCAGACGGTGGGGGCTAAGCCTCATCGTCGAGAGGGAAACAGCCCAGACCGCCTGCTAAGGTCCCCAAGTTACGGTTAAGTGGGAAAGGAAGTCGGAACGCTCAGACAGCCAGGAGGTTGGCTTAGAAGCAGCCATCCTTTAAAGAAAGCGTAATAGCTCACTGGTCAAGCGGTCCGGTGCCGACAATACAACGGGGCTCAAACCGTACACCGAAGCAGCGGATGCACGCCAAAAGCGTGCGTGGTAGGAGAGCATTCTCAACAGCAGTGAAGCCAGACTGAGAAGACTGGTGGAGCGTTGCGAAGAGACCCTGCCGGCATAAGTAGCGATAACGGAGGTGAGAACCCTCCGCGCCGAAAGTCTAAGGTTTCCTGAGGAAGGTTAATCCGCTCAGGGTTAGGCGGTCCCTAAGGCGAGGCCGAAAGGCGTAGTCGATGGACAGACGGTTAATATTCCGTTCCTCCCAATGTTCGTTTGACGATGGGGTGACGCAGAAGGATAAGCATGCCGCACTATGGCTATTGCGGTTGCTGTGCGTAAGCTGGATTCGACAGGCAAATCCGTCGGGTCTTAACAGTGAGGCACAACACAGTCCCGTATGGGGCTTACGATGCTGATTTCACGCTGCCGAGAAAAACCTCTAAGGAGAACAAAGGGAACCGTACCCCAAACCGACACAGGTAGACGAGGAGAATATCCAAAGGCGCTCGAGTGAAAGCTTGTTAAGGAACTCGGCAAATTGGCTCCGTAACTTCGGGAGAAGGAGCGCCCACGCAAGTGGGCCGCAGTGAAGCGCGTACGGCGACTGTTTAACAAAAACACAGGTCTCTGCTAAGTCGAAAACGACGTATAGGGGCTGACGCCTGCCCGGTGCCGGAAGGTTAAAAGGAGAGGTTAGCGCAAGCGAAGCTTTGAATTGAAGCCCCGGTGAACGGCGGCCGTAACTATAACGGTCCTAAGGTAGCGAAATTCCTTGTCGGGTAAGTTCCGACCTGCACGAATGGCGTAACGATCGTACGACTGTCTTAACGAGTTGCTCGGCGAACTTGTAGTACCGGTGAAGATGCCGGTTACCCGCAGCTAGACGGAAAGACCCCGTGCACCTTTACTACACCTTAACTATGGGTTATGGTTCTTGCTGCGCAGGATAGGTGGGAGGCTTTGAAGCCAGGTTCTCGGACTTGGCGGAGCCAATGGTGAGATACCACCCTGCGAGTGCTGTGATCCTAACCTCCTCCCGTGATCCGGGAGAGGGACATAGTTAGGCGGGTAGTTTGACTGGGGCGGTCGCCTCCTAAAATGTAACGGAGGCGCGCGAAGCTACTCTCAGGCTGTTTGGAAATCAGCCGTCGAGTGCAAAGGCATAAGAGTGGTTAACTGTGAGACCAACAAGTCGAGCAGGTGCGAAAGCAGGCCTTAGTGATCCGGTGGTTCTGTATGGAAGGGCCATCGCTCAACGGATAAAAGGTACGCCGGGGATAACAGGCTGATCATTGCCAAGAGTTCATATCGACGCAATGGTTTGGCAC
>Ga0307373_10001810_pt1 | contig 39610 bp, 45 predicted proteins | sample OX2MG_FD_202534 | JGI IMG/M metagenome (GOLD analysis project Ga0307373, IMG submission 202534) | Soil microbial communities from Risofladan, Vaasa, Finland - OX-2 | ecosystem: Environmental > Terrestrial > Soil > Coastal area > Acid sulfate soil | place: Finland: Risofladan, Vaasa | collected...
GCCGCGGGCACCGGCGTCCCGCACCGGCACGCGATGCCGCTGGCGTTCGGCCTGCAGGTCGCCATCTCGGCCGGTGACGGCCTGGCCATGGTCGCCCTGGCCAGCCGCGTCTACCTCGGCTCACACGCCTCCTGGGCGGTGGCGGCGGTGTTCCTGGCGATCACCATCCCGATCACGGCGCTCGCCCCTGTCGCCGGCCTGCTGCTGGACCGGTTCCGGCCCAAGCCGGTGCTGGTCGCGGCGGCCGCCGGGCAGGCCCTGGTGGCACTGGCGATCACTCAGGTCGGCGGCATCAGGCCGGTGCTCGCCCTGGCCACCGGGTTCGGCCTCTGCGCGGCCGTGCTCCAGCCGGGGCTCGGCGCCATCGTGCCGCGGCTGGCCGGACCGATGGGGGTGACCCGGGCGAACGGCTACCTGCAGGCAGCCACCTGGGGCGGCTTCACCGCCGGCCCGCTGCTGGCGGGCGTCCTGACCGCGGTCGGCGGGACCGGGCTGGCGCTGGCCGGGGTCGCCGCCGTCTACCTGCTCGGCGCGGTGGGCCTGGTGGCACTCCCGCTGGCACCGGCGCCGGCCACGGGCGGCCCGCCCGGCGGCGAGCAGGGCGGGTTCGCCGCGCAGCTGAGCGCCGGGATCCGGTTCCTGCGCGCGGACACCGAGGCCGGGCTGCTCGTCGGCGTGGTCGCGGTGATGGTGGCGTGCACCAACATGGCGATCGTCGCCGAGGTCGCTTTCGCCGAGAGCGTGCTGCGGGCCGGCGTCACCGGTTACGCCGTGCTGGTCGCGGGCTGGACCGCGGGGATGCTGGCCGGGACCCTGGCCGGCGGCCGCATCCCCGCGCGCAGGCTGGCGTTCACCACCCTGGCCGGGACGCTCGCCACCGGCGTGGGCGTGGCGCTGGCCGGGACGGCGGCGGTGCTGTGGCAGGCGGTGGCCGCCTACGCCCTGGGCGGGCTGGCCAACGGCATGGAGGTGGTGGCCACCCGCAGCTTCCTCAACCTCCGGGCACCCGCCCATATCGCCGGGCGGGTCTTCGCGGTCTACTCCGGCGTCCTGTTCGGCGCGGCGTCCATCGGCATGGCCGCCGCCGGCGGCCTGCTGTCCTCGATGAACCCCCGGCTGGTGCTGTTCCTGGCCGGCGGGGGCGGCCTGGTGGCCGGCGCCGTGGGCTGGCTCGTCTACGCGCGCCGCCACCGCCGCACCGCCGCGGCTCCGCCGGGCTGACCCAGGTCCTGCCCGGCTAGCCGCCGGCCTGGCGGATCTTCACCGCCGTGCCGTACGCGCAGATCTCCTGGCCGGCCTGGAACTCGCTGGCGTCGAAGCGCATCGCGAGGACCGCGTCCGCGCCTTTGGCCTGGGCCGCCTCGGTCAGCCGCTCCTGCGCATGGATCCGGCTCTCGGCCAGCATCTTGGTCATCCCGCGGAGCTCGCCGCCGACCATCGACTTGAAGCCCGCCCCGATCTGCGAGCCGACGTTGCGGGACCGCACGGTGACACCGAACACCTCCCCCAGCACCTCGGTGATCTCATAGCCCGGCAGGTCGTTCATGGTGCTGAGAATCATGACCTCATCCTTTCACCCGGGCCTCCGCCCCGGCCGCGCCGCCATCTCCCCACGGGCCGGGACGTACCCTAGAGCCGTGGTACTCGCACCTGAGGGTCGCAGGATGCTGCGCATCGAAGCACGCAACAGCCAGACGCCCATCGAGCGCAAACCGCCGTGGATCAAGACCCGGCTGCGGACCGGCCCCGCCTACACCGAGCTGAAAGGCCTGGTCCGGGACCAGGGCCTGCACACCGTGTGCCAGGAGGCCGGCTGCCCCAACATCTTCGAATGCTGGGAGGACCGGGAGGCGACGTTCCTGATCGGCGGCGACGCCTGCACCCGGCGGTGCGACTTCTGCCAGATCGCCACCGGCAAGCCCGAGCCGCTCGACACCGGCGAGCCGGCCCGGGTCGCCGCGTCGGTGGCGGCGATGGGCCTGCGCTACGCGACGGTTACCGGCGTGGCGCGCGATGACCTGCCCGACGGCGGTGCCTGGCTGTACGCGCAGACCTGCGCCGAGATCCACGCGGCCGTCCCCGGCTGCGGGGTGGAGCTGCTCATACCTGACTTCAACGCCGACCCGGCACGGCTGGCTGAGGTGTTCGCCGCCCGCCCGGAGGTGCTGGCGCACAACATCGAGACGGTGCCCCGCATCTTCCGCTCGATCCGGCCGGGCTTCCGGTACGAGCGCTCGCTGGACGTGCTGCGGATGGCCCGCGACGCCGGGCTCGTCACCAAGTCCAACCTCATCCTCGGCCTCGGCGAGGACCCGGCCGAAATCAGCCAGGCCATGGCCGGCCTGCGGGCAGCCGGCTGCGAGCTGCTCACCATCACCCAGTACCTGCGGCCCTCGGCGCTGCACCACCCGGTCGCCCGGTGGGTGGAGCCGGCCGAGTTCGAGCGGCTCCGGGAGGAGGCGCTCGGTCTCGGCTTCGCCGGCGTGATGTCGGGCCCGCTGGTCCGCTCCTCCTACCGGGCAGGCCGGCTGCACGCGGAGGCGATGGCCCGGCGCGCTTCGCCGGGCGCCGCCTGACGGCACCGGACCGGGGTCTGCCAGCCACCGCCACGGCCCGCGGTTTCCCTCCGGTGCCCGCCTGCTCGTATCCTGCCCTCCATGGCGAACAAGCCCGCAAGCGCGGCGAACCCGAAGGGCGGCGCGGATCCGGCCACTGCTGGCCGTATCAAGCAGATCCGCATGGTGGCCGGGATCATCCGCAAGTCCAATCCCCGCGCCCTGCCGCTGATAGCCCTGGCCGGGCTCGGCGTGCTCGCCGCCTTCGTGGTGGCCGGGCTGCTCACCGGCCTGCTGGCGCTGCTGATCCCGCTCGGCGTGCTCACCGGCCTGATGGCGGCGATGATCCTGTTCGGCCGGTACGCGCAGTCAGCCCAGTACGCGGCGGTGGAGGGCCAGCCGGGAGCGGCGGCCGCCATCCTGCAGACCATGCGGGGCGGCTGGACGGTCACCCCGGCCGTGTCGGCCAACCGCAGCATGGACGTGGTGCACCGGGCGGTCGGCAAGCCGGGTGTGGTGCTGGTCGGTGAGGGCGCCCCCAGCCGGCTGCCGAGCCTGCTCGCGGCGGAGAAGAAGCGCATCTCCCGGGTCGCCTTCGACGTGCCCATCTACGACCTGCAGGTGGGCAACGAGGAAGGGCAGATCCCGATCCGCAAGCTGCAGCGCAAGCTCACGCGGCTGCCCCGCAACCTCAAGGGCCCGGCGGTCGCGGACCTGAACTACCGGCTGAAGGCGCTGCCCCAGTCGCTGCAGGCGCCCAAGGGACCGGTGCCCAGGACCGGCCGGATGCCCAAGCCTCCGCGTCCCCGGTTCCGCTAGCCACCCAGCCCACGGGCCCGGCGGGGGCCGCCCTGGCGCCCGCTCACCCGTCCCGGTAGGCCGCCCGGATGCGGTCGGCGTAGGTCGGCAGGTCCAGCCCGAGCAGCCTGAACCTGCCGAGCTGGTGCAGCAGGAAGTGGTTGGCGCCGAGCTTGGACAGCCGGCCCACGTCCCCGGCCAGCAGCGCCTGCAGCTCCTCCTCCGACAGCGGCGGGGTCGCCGCCCGCAGCGCCTGCTCCGGCATCTCCGCCAGGGCCTGGCGCAGCTCCGGCTCGCGCACTGCCGATCCAGACCTGGCAGAGCGGTCTGGACATGTGGGGTTAATAAGCCGGTAACGAAGTACCCGCCATAAACCGGCGGGACCCCCTGCTATGGCTGCGACGTGCGAAGACGTATAATGGTTATTAGCATGGTAAGCACTCAGCCCATTCTCCAGAATTCACGCCTGTCCCGGGCAGAGGCTGTCGCGCGGGAGATCGAAGCCGCGCGCTTCCGGACCGAAGCCGACATCCGGGCGCTGCGGTCGACCCTGGCCACCATGGCGGCACATCTGGACCAGCCGCGTGCCTACACCCGCTACAACACGGCGTTCCACCGCCGGGTCGCCAAGCTGAGCCCCAACGCGCCGCTGCGCAGCATGTACGTCACCCTGCTCGACTTCTTCGAGAACGACCTGGCGATCGAGAACCTGCCAGCCGCCGTGCACCCCGAGAACGTCGATGTGCACCGCCAGCTCGTGGACGCCATCGAGAAGGGCGAGGCGCCCGAGCTGGAGTGGGCCATCCGCCGGCACGACGGCCACCGGCTCAACCCCGGCATGTTCGAGCCGGGCGCCGAGGCCGACGCCGCCGCCTCGCAGGGCTAGCGCTGGCGGGCCGCAGCCCCGCGCCGGGCGGGCGCCACGACCCGCCCACGCGTGAGGCCGCCAGTATTCGGTTGCTTCATACGTATATAGTGACTAAATGTCCTTGCGGCACGCGCTGATGGCATTGCTTGACGCCACCCCGATGACCGGTTACACGCTCGCGAAGCATTTCGATCAGTCCGCCGCCTTCGTCTGGCACGCGCCGCATTCACAGATCTATCCCGAGCTGCGCCGGATGGAGGCCGACGGCCTGATTTCCGGGCGCGACGAGCTGCGCGGCGCGCGGGGCACCAAGCGGACCTACGCCCTGACCGAGGCCGGCCGGACCGAGCTGCGCCGGTGGGTCGAGGAAGCAACTCCCGCGCCGCCTGGCCGGGACGGCGCCTACCTCAAGGCCACGTACTACGAGTTCGGCAGCTTCGCCAACGCCAGGCGGCAGTTCCAGGCGCACCTCACCTACCACCAGCAGCAGCAGCACCGGTGGGAAGCACACGTCAAGGAGCTCCAGAACCGCGACACCGAGCTGATGCGGCTGCGCCTGGCAGGCTGGCCGGAGAGCGCCCACGAGGCGATCGTCGCCTACAAGGCGCATGTCTACCGCGGCATGGCCGCGCGCGCCCGGACCGAGGTCGAGTGGGCCAAGTCCGGGCTGGCGCTGGTGGACCGGCTGGAGGCCGCCGCCGGGGAGGACACCTGATGCCACCCACCAGCGATGTCCGGGTGCTGGGCTACGAGCCGCTGCTGGCGCCCGAGGCCCTGCTGGCCGAGCTGCCGCTGGGTAGCCGCGAGGCGGATCTGGTCGAGCTGTCGCGCGCCGAGGTGCGGGCGGTGCTGGACGGGGCCGACGACCGGCTGCTGGTGGTGGCCGGCCCGTGCTCGGTGCACGACCCGGCGGCGGCGCTCGACTACGCGCGGCGGCTGGCCGCGCTGGCCGGCTCGCTGGCCGGCGAGCTGCTGATCGTGATGCGGGTGTACTTCGAGAAACCGCGCACGGTGACCGGCTGGAAGGGGCTCATCAACGACCCGGGCCTGGACGGCAGCCACGACGTGCCGCAGGGCCTGCGGGTGGCGCGGCGGCTGCTGCTGGACATCGTGGCGCTGGGCCTGGCGGTGGGCTGCGAGTGGCTCGACCCGATCACCCCGCAGTACATCGCCGACGCCGTCGCCTGGGGCGCGATCGGCGCCCGCACCACCGAGAGCCAGGTGCACCGCCAGCTCGCGTCCGGGCTGTCGATGCCGGTCGGCTTCAAGAACGGTACCGACGGGGACGTGCAGGTCGCGGTGGACGCCTGCCGTGCCGCCGCGGCCGGCCACACCTTCTTCGGCATCACCCCGGCCGGCGAGGCGGCGGTGGTGACCACGGCCGGCAATCCCGACTGCCATGTCATCCTGCGGGGCGGCCGGACGGGCCCGAACTACCAGCCCGGCCCGGTGGCAGGTGCGCTGGCGGCGATCACGGGTGCCGGGCTGCCGCGGCGGGTGATGGTGGACGCCAGCCACGGCAACAGCGGCAAGGACCACCGCCGCCAGCCCGCGGTGGGTGCCTCGCTGGCCGGGCAGGTGGCCGAAGGCGAGCAGGGCATCGTCGGGGTGATGCTGGAGAGCTTCCTGCGCGAAGGCAGGCAGGAGCCGGGCAAGCTGGCCGGGCTGGTCTACGGCCAGAGCGTGACCGACGCCTGCATGGACATCGCCACCACGGAGGCCGTGCTCGCCGAGCTCGCGGGCGCGGTCAGCGCCCGCCGGGGCGTGGCCGGCCGGAGCCACCAGCGCGCGCGGCGCCGGTGACCATTGCGGGTGCCGCACAGTGCCTGGCCAGCGCCCGCATATAGGTCTATATTTACCTATACGGAGACATTTCGCTTTCCCCAGCTCCCCCACGAAGGTGCCCTGCCATGACCGTCCCCCCGCCGCTGCCGCCGATCCTGGACCGCGAATGGCTGCTGGTCATCGGCGGGCGGCGGGCGCCCGCCCAGTCCGGGCGGGTCTTCGCCGATGAGAGCCCGGTGACCGAGGAGGTCATCGCGACAGTCCCAGACGGCGGCGAGGCCGACGTCGAGGCCGCGGTGGCGGCCGCCCGGCCGGCCGCGGCCGCCTGGCGCAACGTTCCCGCCCGCGAGCGCGGCGCCCTGGTGGCCGCCCTGGCTGACGTGCTGGAGCAGCACGCGGACGAGCTGACCCTGCTGGACGCCATCGACGGCGGGCACCCGGTGACCGCGATGCATACCGACGTGGCCATCGCGGCGAGCACGCTGCGCCTGTTCGGCGGCCTGGCCATCGAGCTCAAGGGCTCGACCATCCCGGCGACCGCCGAGCACCTGCACCTGACCGTCCGCGAGCCGTTCGGGGTGGTCGGGCGGATCATCCCGTTCAACCACCCGCTCATGTTCGCGGCCGGGAAGGTCGCCGCCCCGCTGGTGGCGGGCAACGCGGTGATACTCAAGCCGCCGGAGTCGGCGCCGCTGTCGGCGCTGCGGATCGGGGAGCTGTTCGCCGAGGCGCTGCCGCCCGGCCTGCTGTCGGTCGTGGTCGGCGACGGCCCCGCCGCTGGCCGGGCCGTCGCCCGCCATCCGGCCATCCGCCGGATCGGTTTCATCGGCAGCGACGCCACCGGGCGGTCCATCCAGCGCGACGCAGCCGAGACCGGGGTCAAGGACATCACCCTGGAACTGGGCGGCAAGAACGCCCTCATCGCCTTCCCGGACGCCGACCCTGACCAGGTGGCCGCCGGCACGGTGGCGGGCATGAACTTCGCCCGCTCCTCGGGCCAGTCCTGCGGCTCGACCTCCCGGCTGCTGCTGCACGAGTCGATCCGCAATGACGTGGTCGCGCGCGTGGTGGCGCGGATGGCGGCCATCCGGATCGGCTCCCCGCTGGACCCGGCGACCGAGATGGGCACGATGGCCACCCGCGCACAGCTCGACAAGGCGCTGCGCTACATCGGCATTGCCCGCGGCGAGGGCGCACAGGTCATCGCCGGCGGCGGGCGCCCGGCCGGGCTGGCCGATGAGCGCGGCCTGTTCCTCTCCCCCACCCTGATCGGCGGCGTCCGGCCGGACATGCGGATCGCCCGGGAGGAGGTGTTCGGCCCGGTGCTGTCGGTGATGACGTGGAAGACCGAACAGGAGGCGATCGAGATCGCCAACAGCGTCGACTACGCGCTCACCGGCAGTGTCTGGACCAGCGACATCCGCCGGGCACACCGGGTCGCCGCCGCGCTAGACGCCGGCTACCTGTGGATCAACGGGTCGTCCACGCACTTCCCCGGGGTTCCGTTCGGCGGGATGAAGCTGTCCGGCGTCGGGCGCGAGGAGAGCCTGGACGAGCTGCTCAGCTACACGCAGCTGAAGACGCTCAACATCATGCTCACATGAGCTGGCGCGGGCGTGGGCGACGGGCGGGCGCGGGCATGAGCGGGCGGCGGGACCGGGTGTGAACGGCGCCGAGATCGCGGTCGAGGCGCTGCGGCGGGAGGGCGTCCGGCACATCGTTCGGGCTGCCCGGCACGACGATCATGCACCTGATCGACGCGGCCGGCCGCGAACGATTCCCCGCAGTTCTGCGGCTGCCTCGGCTACGGCGCCTTGGGGGTGACTGAAGACCTGGTCCGCGAGGCGGATGTGGTCCTCGCGGTCGGCTGCCGGTTCTCCGAGTTCACCACCGGCCGGTGGACCCTGCTCTCCCCCGGCTGCGATCTCATCCAGGTGGACATCGACCCGGACAGCCTGGGCCGCACCTACGTGCCCGCCATCGGCATCTGCGCGGACGCGGCGCAGGCCACCAGCGCGCTGGCCGACGCCGCGGACGCGATGGTGCCGGCGCCGGACCCGGCCCGGGCGGCCTGGCTGGCGTCGGTCCGGGCGGAGTATCAGCGGCAGGCTCAGCTGCCCGCCCGCTGCCCGGCGCCGGGCAGCGGCAAGGTCTCGTCGGCGGCACTGGTGAGCGCCCTGCGCACCGTCCTGGGCAGGACCCGGGCCACCGTGGTGCAGGACGCGCCGAGCCTGGGCGTGTGGATACAGCGCTACCTCGGCTTTTGCACTCCCGGCAGCTATTACGCCGCCGGCGGCGGCAGCATGGGCTGGGGGTTCCCGGCCGCCATGGGCATGCAGCTGGCCCGGCCGGACGAGCGGTTCATCACGGTGAGCGGGGACGGCAGCTTCTGGATGGTCGCGCAGGATCTGGAGACGGCGGTGCGGGAGAACCTGCCGGTGATCACCGTGATCAACAACAACTTCGCCTTCGGCAACACCAGGGACCGCCAGCGCGCCGCGCACGGCGGCCGCTACCTGGGTGTCTTCTACACCAACCCGGACTTCGCCGCCTTCGCCCGCCTGCTCGGTGCGCACGGCGAGCGGGTCGAGCAGGACGCTGACCTGGTTCCCGCGCTGGAACGCGCCCTGGCCAGCGGCCTCCCGGCCGTCATCGACGTGATCCAGGACCAGCACGAGGGCCTGCCCCCGGGCCTGCTCCCCCCCGCCGCCCGCCAGCCCCGTTTTCCATGATCACGGACACCCACCTGCGTGGGCCACCAGGTGCGGGCGGGCTTTCTGCGCTATCTGGTGGGTGATCTGCCAGCAGGTGGCGCATAGCGGGTAGGAACGCCCCCAGCACTCGGGCCAGAACGCGTCACGTGGGGTGCCGGGGAGTCACATCCGCCCGCCGGGGACACGTGCCACCCCGGCGTACAGGTCCACCGGGGTGGGCGGTGCGCCAACCACGATCCGCCCAGATATGGGTGATCCGCGTCCACCGTCACGGTTGCCGGCACCTGGTGGTGGCGATGACATTGGGCCGGTCGTCTTAATCGCGGCGCGCTTGCTGGCACAGCCGTGTTCGGGACGTTGGCCTCTGGCACCGATGCAGCCGCAGGCGCAAGGATTGACGCGGAGGCCCATGACGAGACCCTGGGGGCGGTCATGAACATTGCTTATTACCACGCTTCGAAATTCGGCAACGGTGCCATGGTCGCGCAGGAGTTCAAGAAGATCATGGCGGCCAGGGGGATAACGGTCAGCGTCCAGCACGTCCGGGATGCCAGCCCGAAGGACCTGCCCAAGGCAGACCTGTACGTTTTCAGCTCGCCAGGCCGCCTCGGAAAGCCGAAGGGGAACGCCCGCAGGTTCCTGCGCAAGGTCAGCCTGGACCCAGGGACGAGGTACGCGATCCTGACCACCCAGGGCGCCCCGAAGCCAGACCCCAAGACCGGCAAGATGCCGGCCCAGGAGGAGCTGGACCGGTGGGAGCGGGTCATCCCGGTCATGAATGAGCTGCTGAAAGCCAAAGGACTGAACAAGGCCGCCGAAGGAGCCGTCCTGGTGACCGGCATCAAGGGGCCACTGGAGGAAGGCTGGCAGAAGAAGGTCGCGGCCTTCGCCGACCAGATCATGTCCTCACCGCACATCCAGACCGGCTGACTGGGACACCGGGGCCAGGCGCCCAGCAGCTGGAGAGGCACACAGCCGCCGTTCGGCGCGGGTCAGGTGCTTGATGCCGACCCTCCAGCGGCCGTCCAGAACAGGGCGCTCGGCTCGCCTGCAGGAGCAGAGCCGCTAGCCGCAGGCGGCTCAGTTGTGCTGCAAATTTCTGTACAGATTGATAATAGTCAGAGTGTACGATAGGCGTATGGATGTAGCCGTCACTGAATTGCGGGCGCACCTGAGCGAGTGGCTCGAACGAGCACGCGGAGGTGACGAGGTGGTTATCACCGACCGCGGGGTCCCCGTCGCCAGATTGCTCGGCCTGACGACCACGGCCACACTCGAGCGGCTGGCAGCCGACGGGGTGATCGGGCGGCCCGCCGCGGCCCAGCGTCCCCGTGCATCCGGGCGTGCCCGGCCGCGCCCGCGCCGGCCGCTGGCCGACATCGTCAGCGAGCAGCGGCGCTGAGGGATGTCGCTCGTCTACTTCGACTCCAGCGCCTTTGTGAAGCTGCTGGCCGAGGAGGCAGGCAGCGGCTTGGCGGCGGAGCTGTGGGATGCCTGTGATGCCGCGGTCGCGAGCCGTCTGGCCTATCCCGAGGTGTGTGCCGCGCTCGCCGCGGCTGCTCGCAACCACGACCTCGGCGAGCACGATCTCGACGCGGCCGAGCACGCCTGGGCCAGCTACTGGGCTGCCACCCGTCCCGTCGAGCTCACCCCGGCTGTGGAGCAGCACGCCGGTCAGCTGGCCCGGCTGCACGCACTCAGAGGCGCGGACGCCGTCCACCTGGCCAGCGCACTGGCCATCGGCGATCCCGGCCTTGTGGTCGCAGTCTGGGACCGGCGTCTGCATACCGGAGCACAACAAGCCGGCCTCCGTGTTGCCCCAGCACAACTCGACGGGTAAGGCAGCTTCGCCGTCACCGGTCGTGTGGCCGATGCGGGTTCCGCTAAAGAACCCGATCCGCCGTTCGGCGCGGCCTTGGCTGTAAGGCGCCTCGGCCGTACAGCGGTTCAGATCGACCGTTACGGCGTTTCAAAGTGAGATCGCGAAGGCGGGCTTGCGGGGCCTGCACGGCCGATGTGGTCCATGTGACAGCGTTTCAGCCAGCGGCGGCTTTGATCTGGGAGGCTTTGATCTGAGCCTGGGCCAGCGGCTTGCCGCCCGCCGTGAGCTCGCCGGCCAGCCCGGCAGCCAGGGCCTGGCGGATGAGGTCTGCGCCGCCCATCACATGCACCTGCTTGCCGCCGGCTGCAGCCTTGGCCTGATCGATCGCCTCCACGAGGCTCCCGGTGAAGACGAAGCCGTCGCCCGGCGGCTGCTCTGCGGGGCGGTGGGTGACCACGAAGAACGGGCTGCCCCAGGGGTTCTTGCCGCCCCAGTGCCCGGCAGCCTCACCTGGCATTCCAGCATCGCATCGCCGTGACGAGGACGTGGCGAACCTGGGTGATCCACCCTGGCGCAGACGAACTTCCGGGTGGCGTGCTGGGAGTGGGATGACCTGGTCCCATTCCCGCCAGACAACGCCGGGGAGCAGCCGGATAGTTGCGGTCATGGAAACCGCACAGCCGGCCGTCAGCCCGGCAGCACCGGCTGGCAGCAGCTCGCTCGGGGTTACCGCCGCACCGTTCATCCGCTCGGGAACCGCCGCCGTCATCGACCTGGCCAGGCGTGCCGATCGGCTCGGGTACGGCTCGTTGTGGGTCGCTGAGGTGACCGGCATGGAAGCGTTCTGCGTGCTCGGCGCGGTGTGCCAGACCGCGCCCGGTGTGGGGCTGGGCACTGGTGTGGTTCCCATGCAGGTCCGTACGCCGCCGTTGCTGGCCATGGCGGCGGCCTCGTTGCAGGCGCTGGCTCCCGGCAGGGAAGTCCTGCTCGGCGTCGGAGTCTCCTCGCCGGTGGTCGCCACCCACTGGCACGGCGCCGGCTACCCAGCCAAGCCGCTGGCCTGCATGCGCGAGTTCATCGCTCTGCTCCGCGAGTGCCTGTCCGGCAACACGGTCACTTTCGCTGGCGACTACTACCAGGTGCGCAAGTTCCGCCTCGGCGTCGAGCCCGGCGATCGCAAGCCCAAGATTGTCCTCGGCGCCCTCGGTGAAGGAATGCTCCGCCTCGCGGGCGCCGAGGCCGACGGGGTGCTGCTCAACTACCTCCCGGCCAGCCACGTGCCCTGGTGCGTAGAGCAGGTCCGGTGCGGCGGGAACGCGAGGACCTGCGCCAGCATCCACGTCGGCGTCGGCGACCGGGCTGCCGCCGCACCCCAGGCCCGCTACGACCTGTTCTCCTACGCCGTCGTCGATGCCTGCGCGCGCAGCTTCACCAGGGCCGGCTTCGGCGACGCCGTGCAGGCCATCCGGGCCGCTCACCTGGCCGGCGACCGGGCCGGCGCCCTTGCTGCCGTGCCTGACGAGATGGCCGGCGCCATCAACGTGGCCGGCGACCAGGCACTTGTCCGCGACACGATCAGCGCATACCGGCGCGCCGGCGTTGACGTCCCCATAGTCTTCCCCCTCACCTGGGGATCTGCGAGCCAGGACGCGCTGGAATCGACGCTTCGGGCCGCGATAGCGCCGCCGGCACCCGCAGCGAATGAGGCCTAACCTGGACCGGCCGCCCAGCCCGCCACGCAGCCCCGCCGCAGACGCCGTTGATGAAGCTAACCCCTGGCCTGCTTCGCTGATGCTGCCCTGCCCCAGTCAGGCCCGGGCAAGGGACGGCGCTCCGGTGCGCGGCCTTCCGCTCCGCCCCGTGACCGGCTCCGAGATCCCAGCCGCTCGCGAGCCGGCGATACGTGCGGCCTGGTCCGGCCAGTTGCTGGCCGCGCGACCACGCAGATAAGGGTGATCCGTGCGGCTTACCGCCCGAGTTGCCCGGCGCTTGTCCATGGCCGTGAGCAACTTGGCGGTTGACACGGGCTGTGTCCTGGCTGCTGCTCGCGAGGCGCTTCCTGTTGGTCTTCAGGGGCAGGAAGCGCCTTACTGGCTTACGGTCTGGGCGGTCCCGGTCACCACGGCTGGGATGCACTGCGCGGTTGCTGCCACTGCCGGGCTACATCTCGGGCAAAGCTCGTGCTTATGCTTGGCGCGTTCCCTGGCCGAGGTGGAGGTTCCTGTGCCGGCGCAGCAAGAACCCGACACGGCACGCTCACCGGGTGCACTGCCTGGCGGTCCGGCGGGTGAACCGGGGCGTCAGTCTGCCAGGCGGCGGTGGCCTTGGGTCGTGCTTGCGGCCGGCCTGGCTTGCGCCGCCGGGGTGATAGTCGCGGTCGTGGCGAGCCGCTACCGGCCGGTCGGGTACGGCAGCCTCAGTTCCGGCAGTGAAGCGTTCCCCGGGCTGCCCGCAGGCAGGGGGATCCACCCGGTCAACAACCTCGGCGGTTTCCACGAGGACATCTACATCCCGCCGCAGCGTGGCACGTTCTCGCTGTTCGCCGATATCGCGAACACCGGGACCCACCCGGTGACGATCGTCTCCGCATCACTGGGCCAGATCTCGCCGTTCTTCTTGTCCGCCCTGGTCCGCTACTCCATGGCCGGGATGGGCGGCTCGGACCAGATCCCGCCGCCGGTGTCACGGGTGCTGCACGACGTGGTCCTGCGGCCAGGCCAGCAGATGTTCCTCGGCTTTCCCGTGCACATGTGGCCGTGCACAACCAGCCAGGGCTGGGAGGGCATCTCCAGCTTCTACGTGAGGGTCAGGTACCTGGTCTTCACCCACACTGTGGCCGTGCCCTGGGGAATGCGTGGCGACAGCCTGCTCGTGCGTTCGCCTGGTGGGCGGCCCGGCCAGAAGGGGGTGGTCTGCGCCCCCGGGACCACGCGGGCGAACCTGCCGAAGGTGCCGGCGGAAAACCCCGGACCGCAACCCGTCGCGGGCACCATCATCCGCATCTACAAAGGCCACGACGTGGGCGAGCTACGCCTGATGCAGATGACCGGGCCAGACGCCGCCACGAACCTCGGCAACTCGCTGCCGGCATGCTTTCTGCAGTATCCGCCCGGCCTGGCACGCCCGCCGGCCGACCGGGTGGTCAACTTCGATCTGAACTGGGCGGATACCAACCTCGGCCAGCGCGGCACGGCTCCCGCCATCCGGGTCACGATCACCGGGCCGGACGGCGAGCCCATGGTCGCCGCGGTGCCGCAAGCGACGGCCGGCAACGGCATCGCCTGCAGGACGGTCCGGTCATTCCCCCTCGGGCAGCAGACCACCGGATGGCAGCTCGTCTACGGGCTGACGCTCCGCGTGCCACAACTCGCCGCCCTGAACCACCTGCTCGTCACCGCCGACGGCCACACCATCACAGTGCCGCTGACTCCCGCCTGCGGCACCCCTCCACCAGCGCGGAGTGCTTCCCAGGCGACGAACTCGGCGGCCCCTGGACCGCCGGAACCCCGTACTCCGTCAACCTGAGGATCTGACAAGCGCCCGGGACCGCGGCGGCCGGCCCGATGTGGGCGGCGGCCTGTCCGGCGTCACGAGCCGGCAGCAGGAGCCCAACGGTCAATATGCGCACACCAGAAGGCGCGCCGCACTCGTCACCATCCCGCTCGCACCCCGCACAGCCCGGGCCATCGACCGGCGTGCGAGCATCGGCCCGAGCAGGATGCTGCAGTCACCGCCAAGCACGATGGGAACCGGCCGCCGTCGAGCGCGGCACTCACGGAGGCGGCAAGGTCCAGGGCGACCGTCACGATCCCTTGCGGACTCAGGAGCCCTGTCGCCGGATCGCGGACATCACAGTAGGGCGGCACCTCACTCGACCAGTTCCGCTGGATGGGGCACCGGCGAAGGGGGCCATCTGCCTGGTTGCCTCCCGCACCTCAGCACCGAGGTCGAGGGGAGAGTGGCGGTTGTGCAACGGCCCGGTGCCGTCACTTAGGAGCACGCTGGCCATCGCGGCACCGCGGGCGGTGATCGGGAGCACATCCGTGAGGACGGTGAGCATCTCCCGCACGTCGCGTTCGGCGGCGGCGATGCGATCACGGCACAGCGGGGCGCGGGGCGTGCGCGGTACTGATGCCCGGCGGCCCTGATCCAGGACGTGGTCCCAGCACTGGGCCAGTTCTCGCCGTCCTGCTGGCGAGGCGAGCTCCTGGGCGCGGATGGCCAGGATCCGGCTGGTTCCTGCCGGGCGTCCCGCCGCGAGCTGGCAGTCCAGGGACGGTGCCTGCACGCGGGCCAGCAAGCGATGCCATCGCCGGTTGTCATGAAAGTCGGATCGAAGCAGCTGATCTGTGGTCATGTCCCCATCCTGTGCCTCGACACGTGCTGGTATAAGTGGCAGGATCGACAACATGCGCAACTATCCAGACAGGCTGGGCGGTGCCCGGCGGAACGCTGGAAGCGCACCAGGCCAGGCCATGGGGCCGGAGCGTGACGCTCATGCCGTCGCCATCGTTGTCTGCGACGGGGTCACTGTGTTCGAGCTCGGGGTCGCCTGCGACATCTTCGGTGGCGAGTGGGCGGCGATGTTCGGCGTTCCCTGGTACCGCTCCTTCGTGTGCGGCATCACCCCCGGGCCGGTGACAACTGACAGCGGATTCCAGATTCTGCCCGCTCACGGACTCGAGCGAATCCGCAGTGCGGGCACGGTGATCGTGCTGCCGACCGTCTCCTTCACGCAGGTCCCGGCGGAAATGCTCGACGCCCTGCGGCAGGCTCACGACCGGGGGAGCCGCATCGTCTCCCTGTGCACCGGCGCCTTCGCCCTGGCAGGCGCAGGGCTGCTTGACGGCCGCTGTGCCACCACGCACTGGACAGAATGCGGCGAGCTCGCACGCCGGCATCCGGAGGTGACGGTCGACCCCGGGGTCCTGTTCGTCGATGAGGGCGACATCCTGACCTCAGCCGGGAGCGCCGCCAGCATCGATCTGTGCCTGCACGTGGTCCGCCAGGACCATGGCACCGAGATCGCCACCCAGCTCGCCCGCCAGCTCGTGGTCCCGCCCCAGCGCGACGGAGGCCAGGCCCAGTACATCGACGCGCCGATGCCCGAGCTCGACAGCTCCAGCCTGTTCGCCGACACCGCCTGCTGGCTCCAGGAGCATCTGGACGAACCGATGACAGTCGAAGACCTGGCCGCTCGCTCCGCCATGAGCCCCCGGACGTTCGCCCGCCGGTTCCTGGCCAGCACCGGCACGACCCCCTACCAGTGGCTGGTACGCCAGCGCATCCAGCTCGCCCAGCGACTCCTCGAGACAAGCGACCTGCCGATAGATTCAGTCGCGGAGAAAAGCGGCTTCTCCACGGCAGCCAACCTGCGCAAGCACTTCAGCCGGGCCGTGCACACCAGCCCCCACGCCTACCGGCGCACCTTCCAGGCCCGGCGCGCCAGCTGAGAGCAGAAGGCGCAGGCCACCGGCCACGGATCACAACCTAGGCGGGATGGCACCTGCGAACTCTGGTTCATACGGCTCCCTGGCCATCCCTCCCTCGGGCGCTTCGCCATGTTTCCAGAACCGGACGATCTGCACGCCGCCGCGCAGGCAACGCCCGGCCACGAACCGCATACGTATTCGGCAGGGAGCCAGTTCACGGCGCAGTGATCGGCAGGTGCCCGGCGAGCTGCAGGTACTCCGAGAAGAAGGTGGCGGCGGACTGGGGGTCCATCACCGAGACCAGCGCGTCCGGCTTGGCTGCGATGATCTTGGCGATCTCGGTCCGGTAGGACCTCTGGCCCGGCGCCAGGATCACGTCAGCGACGAGCTTGTGCTGGAGCGCGGCCATCTTGGTGCGCAGCGGGGGCACCGACGTCTGCGCGCCGAGGTCGCTGGTGAACACCGCGGCCGGGCGCTGGAAATGCGTCGCGGCCCACTAGGATGAGCCACTTAAATCCGTCAAGGGCTCCCCGTCTGCTCAGGTGAGGGTGTGCCGGGCAGCGGTCAGCGCAGCAGGTACTGGCGGGATGGACCGGGGATCGCTACAGCGCGTCCGGCCGCAGCAGGGCATCGGACCCGCCATCGGCGAACAGCACCGATCCGTGGATGTACCCGGCGGCCGGCCCGAGCAGGAAGCCGACCACGCCGGCGATCTCGCCGGGCGTGGCCCGGCGGCGCAGCGGCACGGGCAGCGCCTCGGTGAGCGGGCCGAGCACGGGGTCGTCCAGCGACCCCCGCAGCAAGGCAGTCTCGACCGGGCCTGGCGCGACGGCATTCAGGCGCACCCCCCGCTCGCCCCATGATCCCGCCCGGCGCCGCACGGCACGGATCAGCGCCAGCTTGCCCGTCGCGTAGGCCGTCGCCCCGTCGAGCCCGGCGGCGGCCTGGGCAGCGGCGTCCGCGGCACCGGCCAGCAGCGCATCGACAAGCCGCAGGTCCGGCGGGACGAACCCGGCCGAGTTCGAGGCGATGACCACCGCGCTGGGACGTGCGCCCGCCGCCAGGGCAGGCAGCATCGCGTCAAGCAGTTCCACGGCGCCGAAGTAGTTCACCGCCACGACGAGCTCCGCCGGGCGGACGTGCGGCCCGACTCCCGCGCAGCACACCAGGCCGTCGAGGTGGCCGCCGCAGGCGCTCGCCAGGCGGGCGGCGGCCGCGGCACGGCCCGCTGCCGCCGACAGATCGGCGACCACCTCGGCGGCGCGCAGGTCGACACCGATCACCCGGCACCCGGCCGCCTCAAGCTGGCGGCGCACGGCCGCGCCGATCCCCGACGCCGAGCCCGTGACCGCCACCACACGCGCCGTGGCCGGCGCCGCCGCGCTCAGCTGGCACCCCCCGGCTGCCCTGCCCGCCACCGTGGCCCGGTCATCCAGTCCTGCTCGGGGACGAACACACAGCGGGTGCCGCGGACCTCCATCTCGGTGACGCATGTGTTGCAGTGGTCGCAGGCCGACCCGCTGGCCTGCCCCTGCCTCATCCTGCTGATGAGATCGGGTTCCCGCAGCAGCGCCCTGGCCATCGCGACGAACTCGAAGCCCTCCGCCATGGCCTGCTCCATGGTGTCCAGCCGGGTGATCCCGCCGAGCAGGATCAGCGGCAGCGACACCGCGGCCCGGACCTGGCGGGCGTGCGGCAGGAAGAACGCCTCCTCGAACGGGTAGGCACGCATGAACTGCCGTCCCGCCACCCGCAGCCCCAGGCGGCGGATGGCGCTGCGCTCATGGGCGATCATCTCGGCCAGGGGCACCCCTCCCCGCATGAGGTACATGGGCGTCTTGGAGGTGAACCCGCCGGTCAGCTCGAGTGCGTCCACGGTGCCGTCCGCCTCGAGCATGCGGGCCACCTCGACGCCGTCGCCGGGTGACAGCCCGCCAGCAAACCCATCGTCCATGTTCAGCTTCGCGTACACGGCGACCCGGTCGCCGCCGCTGGCGGCGCTGACCGCGGCGCGGACCGCGCGCAGGACGCGGCGCGGGAAGGCGGCACGGGAGCGGATGTCGCCGCCGTAGCCGTCGCGACGGCGGTTGGTGAACGGGCTGAGGAACTGGCTGAGCAGGTAACCGTGGCCAAGGTGGATCTCGAGCGCGTCGAAGCCGGCGCTCACCGCGAGCGTGCCAGCCCGCGCGAAGTCCCCGGCGATCCGGTCCAGGTCCGCCTCCCCCGCCGCCCGCGAGAAGGCCAGCCCAGCCGGGTTGAACACCCGCGAGGGGCCGACCGGCGTGGTGCCGATCGCGGCCTTGCCGGCGAAGTAGCCGGCGTGGCCGAGCTGGACAGCCGCCAGCGCACCCTCGGCGTGGACCGCGTCGGTGAGCGCGCGCATGCGCGGAAGCGCTTCCTCGCGCATCCACAGCTGATGGCGGTACGTCCGGCCATCGGATGAGACCGACACATAGGCCAGCGTGGTCATCCCCACGCCACCAGCGGCCATCCGCCGGTGGAACTCGATCAGCGCATCGGACACCGCACCGCCGCGGGTCATGCCCTCGAAGGTCGCCGACTTGATGACGTGGTTGCGCAGCGTGAGCGGGCCGAGCTGGCCCGGTGTGAAGACCGCGCGGGTCGCGGAACTAGAACGTGTTCCAGTCACGGCTCAGTTGTAGCGCACGATCCCCCTGCCGCCCAGGGCCGGGGCCGCCTGCCATGCGCGGGTCAGGCCCGGATGACGATGGTGTTGGCGGCCCGGTCGTGCCAGCCGCGCAGATCGCGGTCGGTGATGAGCGCCGGCAGCACCGCGAGCAGCAGCAGGGTGCGCACCAGCGCCCACAGGAACCCGACCGGCCTGCCGTCCAGCCGCGCCACCCGCATGCCCAGCAGCCGCTTGCCGAGCGTGAAGCCCGTGAGTGCGGTCAGCAGGTAGGTTTCGGCCGCGAAGATTGGCAGCGTCCAGAACTGGGTGCGGAACGCAGCCAGGGCGATCACCATGCACACCAGCCAGTCGATGAGCAGGGCCAGCAGCCGCCTGCCCATGGTGGCGACCGAGTGGGCCCCATGCTCCGGCAGCCCGAACCGCTCACCAGGGAAGGCGTCCGCCCCGTCGGGTGCCTGCGGCCCGTTCAGCCAGGATCCTGCCCACCGCCGTTCTGCCACGCCCTTACGGTATCCCCCATCCCCACCTGACCTGTGCCCGGTAGGCGGCCTGTCCCAGGCGTAACACGCGTGAAACACTTGGGACACGGGTCGGAAACCGCGGCCGCCTAACGTCCGAGGCGGTCCTGCGGCAGGCACACCCCCGTGCGGACAGGGACAGGGCCGTACCGCCCAGGGAGGGTTGATGTTCACGAACGCCGACGAGGTACTGCAGTTCATCGGCGATAACAAGGTTGAGTTCGTCGATGTCAGGTTCTGCGACCTCCCGGGCACGGTCCAGCACTTCACCGTGCCGGTGGAGAACTTCGGTGCAGGCGTCTTCGAGGACGGGCTGATGTTCGACGGCTCCTCCATCCGGGGGTTCCAGCAGATCCACGAGTCGGACATGCTGCTGATGCCGGACCCGACCACGGCCATGCTCGACCCGTTCCGCCAGCACGTGACGCTCAACCTCACCTTCTTCGTCCACGACCCGCTGACCGGCGAGCCCTACACCCGCGACCCGCGCAACATCGCCCGCAAGGCCCAGGAGTTCCTGAAGGGCACGGGCATCGCGGACACGGTGTTCTTCGGCCCGGAGGCCGAGTTCTACATCTTCGACTCGGCGCGGTTCCAGACCGGCTCCAACGAGGGCTACTACTACCTCGACTCGATCGAGGGCGCCTGGAACACCGGCCGTGACGAAGTGGGCGGCAACCTCGGCTACAAGCCCCGCTACAAGGGCGGCTACTTCCCCGTCCCGCCGATGGACCACTACACCGACCTGCGCTCGGAGATGGTCAAGATGCTCATCAAGTGCGGCATCCCGGTGGAGATGCAGCACCACGAGGTGGGCACCGCCGGCCAGGCGGAGATCGACATCAGGTTCTCGCCGCTGCTGCACATGGCCGACAACCTGATGAACTACAAGTACATCGTCAAGAGCGTGGCCCGGGCGGCCGGCAAGACCGTGACCTTCATGCCCAAGCCGCTGTTCGGTGACAACGGCTCCGGCATGCACTGCCACCAGAGCCTGTGGAAGGACGGCGCGCCGCTGTTCTACGACGAGGTCGGCTACGCCGGCCTGTCCGACATCGGCCGCTACTACGTCGGCGGGCTGCTCAAGCACGCGCCGTCGCTGCTGGCCTTCACCAACCCGACGGTGAACAGCTACCACCGGCTGGTGCCCGGCTTCGAGGCGCCGGTCAACCTGGTGTACTCGCAGCGCAACCGCTCGGCTTGCGTCCGGATCCCGATCACCGGCTCCAACCCCAAGGCCAAGCGGCTGGAGTTCCGGGTGCCCGACCCGTCCTGCAACCCGTACCTGGCCTTCGCGGCCATGATGATGGCCGGCGTCGACGGCATCCGGAACAAGATCGAGCCGCCGGAGCCGGTGGACAAGGACCTGTACGAGCTGCCGCCGGACGAGGCCCTGTCCATCCCGCAGGTGCCCGGCTCGCTGGACAAGGTGCTGGACACGCTGGAAGCCGACCACGACTACCTGCTCGACGGCGGGGTGTTCACCCCGGACCTGATCGAGACCTGGATCGACTACAAGCGGAGCAACGAACTGGACCCGATCCGGCTCCGCCCGCACCCGCACGAGTTCGAGCTGTACTACGACATCTGAGCAGGCTGCCTGAGCCGCGTCCCGGTCACGCCCTGGCGTGACCGGGACGCGGCGTGCGGGGGGAAACGTGGAAGGCCGCGCTGGCAACAACGACGCTCCGGACCTGGTACTGGCCAGCCTGAACCTGCACGGGGGCCGGGGCCAGGACGGAACGCCGTTCGACGTCGGGGCCGCCTGCCACCAGCTTGCGGCCGACCTGGTGGTGCTCCAGGAGGCATGGCAGCCCGCCGGGCAGCCCGACCCGGTCGCGCAGGCGGCCTCCGCGCTCGGGGCCCGGCTCATCCGCGCCGACCTGCTGGCCGACACCAGCCTGCTCTCCCTGAACATCGCGCCCGACGGCGCCCGCGGGCGGTGGGGCCTCGCGGTGCTCTCCACGCTCCCGGTGACCAGCTACGAGCTGGTGGACCTGGGCCGTTCCGGGGGCGACCCGATCAGCCGCGCGGCGCAGCTGGTCACGGTCACCACCCCGGCCGGGGCGGCGCTGCGGGTCGCCAACGCTCACCTCACCCACCGGTACTTCAGCCCGGTGCAGCTGGTCCGGCTGCTGCGCCGGCTGGCCGCCGACCCCGTCCCGACCGTGATCGTCGGCGACCTCAACATGCCGGCCCCGGTCACCGGCCTCGCCGTGGGCTACTCCCCCGCCGTGCGCGGCCGGACCTTCCCCGCCGGGCGGCCTGTCGTGCAGCTCGATCACATCCTGGCCGGCCGGGGGACGTGTGCCAGGGACGGGCAGGTCATGCCCGCGGCTGGTTCGGACCATCTGCCGATCCGGGCCCGGGTCCGGGTCCGGTCACCTCACTGACCGGCCGTCCGCGGGCCGCCGCCCTGTGCCCGCTCACCTGGCCCGGTGTTAGCATGCGCCCGTGGCGCCCGGTCGAGCCGACGAACCGCCTGCCGCCCGCGCCGGGACCCCAGCGGACCGGGGCGGGGCGGAAGACCGGGCGATGGCCGACGACTGGGCGCAGGCTGTCGGGGACTGGCTGGCCGACCAGCTGACGGCCGCGGGCGGGCCGGTGTGGCTGCGGCTCGCGGCGGGGCTGCGCCAGCTCGGCGCCCTGGACCGCGCCGTCTACGAGGCGGTCGCATCGGTGCAGACACCCGCTCTCGACGTGCCGGTGCGCCGTCTGTCCCGGGCCGCGAACTACTCCCGGCTCTGGCTGGCCATCGCGGCCGGGCTCGCCATCACCGGCGGCCCCCGGGGCCGGCGCGCGGCCGCCCGCGGGCTGGCCGCCATCGGCGTCAGCTCGGCCGTGGTCAACCTGGGCCTCAAGTCGGTCTACGTGCGGCGGCGCCCGGACCGGGCCAGCGCCGGGGTGCCAGGGGCACGGCAGGTGTCGATGCCGTCGTCGGCGTCGTTCCCGTCCGGGCACTCGGCGTCGGCGTTCGCGTTCGCCGCCGCGGCCGGCCGTGAGCTGCCCTGGCTGGCGCTGGGCCTGTACTTCCTGGCGGCCGGGGTCGCCTACTCGCGGGTGCACACCGGTGTCCACTACCCCGGCGACACCGTGGTCGGCGCGCTCATCGGCGCGGGCACCGGCCAGACGGTGGCCGGCATCTGGGACCGTCACGCCCGGTAGCCGGGCCGGGCCCTCGGTGGCCGGCGGGGCCGGGGCGCAGGACCATAATGGTGCAGACGGTATACGCGAGCGGGCGGCCAGGGGTGACGCAATGACTGCGGTGCCAGGCGGGACCGGAACTGAGAGCGAGCCGGGTACTCACCCAGAAGATGGCAGCCCGTTCGCGGTCCACGTGCGCGGGCTGGTCAAGAGCTACGGCGGGCAGCCCGCCGTGAACGGCATCGACCTGGACATCCGCCGCGGGGAGATCTTCGCCCTGCTGGGGCCGAACGGGGCCGGGAAGACCACCACGGTGGAGATCCTGGAGGGCTACCGGTCGCGGGACAGCGGCGAGGTGACCGTGCTGGGTTTCGACCCCGGCCACCAGCGCGCCAAGCTGAAGAGCCAGATCGGCATCGTGCTCCAGTCGACCGGGGTGGAGCGCTACCTGACGGTCACCGAGACGATCCAGATGTACGCCGGCTTCTACCCCGATCCCCGCCCGGTGGACGAGGTGATCGACCTGGTCGGGCTCGGCGAGAAGCGCCGGTCACGGGTCAACAAGCTGTCCGGCGGCCAGCAGCGGCGGCTGGACGTGGCGATCGCCCTGGCCGGCAACCCGGAACTGCTCTTCCTCGACGAGCCGACCACCGGGTTCGACCCGTCCGCCCGGCGCGAGTCCTGGGAAGTGATCAAGAATCTGGCCACGCTCGGCAAGACGGTGCTGCTCACCACCCACTACATGGATGAGGCGCAGTACCTGGCGGACCGGGTGGCCGTGATCTCGGCCGGGCAGATCGTCGCCGAGGGCGACCCGGCCACGCTCGGCGACCGGGAAGTGGCCCGCGCCCGGGTCCGCTACCGGCTGCCGGACGGCCCCGCCCCGCCAGCCGGGCTGGCCGGGCCGACCGGGGCCGACGGCTTCACCGAGTTCGCACCCGGGGACGTCACCGCGGCGCTGCACCGGCTCACCGGCTGGGCGCTGGACCACAAGGTCAGCCTGGACGGCCTGGAAGTGACCAGGCCGTCGCTGGAGGACGTCTACCTGTCGCTCACCGACGGTGCCGCCAGTGACGGCGGCGGCGCGGGGAAGCCGGCCAAGCGGGGCAGGGGGGGCAGGGCATGAATGCGATGGCGCTGACCGCGTCCCAGGTTCGTTATGTCAACAAATCGTTCTGGCGGAACCCGGCGTCAGCCTTTTTCACTTTCGCGTTCCCGCTGATGTTCCTGGTGATCTTCACCTCCCTGCTGGGGCACTACACCGTCCACATCGGCGCCCGGTCGGTGAACTCGGCCACCTACTACGTGGCGTCGATGGCGTCCTTCGCGGTGATCACCGCCAGCTTCAACAACATCGCGATCCAGATCAGCTTCCAGCGGGACGCCGGCGTGCTCAAGCGGACCAACGGGACGCCGCTGCCGAGCGGGTCGTTCCTCGGCGCACGCGTCGTCCACGCCCTGTTCATCGCGGTCATCCTGGTGGTGATCACGGCCGCGTTCGGCAAGGCGTTCTACAGCGCGGACATCCCGACCGGGGCCACCCTGGTCCGGTTCCTGGTCATGCTGGTGGTCGGGTCGGCCTCGTTCTGCGCGCTGGGGCTCGCGATCACGGCGGTGATCCCCAACGCGGACGCCTCGGCGGCGATCGTCAACGCGACGATCCTGCCGCTGCTGTTCCTGTCCGGCATCTTCATCCCGTTCGGGAACAACACCCCGTCCTGGATCCTGTGGATCGCCCGCGTGTTCCCGGTCAAGCATTTCGCCGACGGCATGCAGGCCGGGTTCATCGGCACCGCTTTCCACTGGACAGACGTGCTGGTGGTCGCCGCCTGGGGGCTGGCTGGCCTGCTGCTGGCCATGCGCTTCTTCAGCTGGGAACCGAGCACCGGGTGACGGCGGGTGGTCCGGACCGCCGGCCGGCGGCGTAACCGGGACAGGGCACCGTCAGCAGCACCCGCCCGGGGACTGCACACTGGCATTGGCGGCTCCCACGGGAGCTGGCGGCGAAGACGGCGCCTGCGGCGAGGAGTGCGAACGCGATGATCACGCGAATACGGCTGGACCATGTGCACTGGTCGCGTTCGGCCGACCCGGGCCCGCCCAAGGAGCCGAAACCACCCACGCCCCCGCCACCGCCCGCCTGGCGGCGCTGGCTGCTGCCGATCGGGATGCTCATCCTGCTGGGCCTGCTGTTCTGGCCGAACCTGCTGCACACCACCAGCGCGACCCAGCTCAACTTCACCCAGTTCCAGAACAAGGTGACCAGCGGCCAGGTCAAATCGGTCACGATCGACCAGAACGGCGCGGTCACCGGCATCCTGGCCGGCAACAAGAACTTCAAGAGCCAGATCCCGATGGCGCTGGACAAGACGGTGATCACCAACGAGCTCACCGCCCATCACGTCACGACCACCGGGACCACATCCGGGGGCTCGTGGCTGGTGACGCTGCTGCCCAGCCTGATCTGGCTGGTCCTCATCATCGGCCTGTTCGTGTGGACCGGCCGGGCGGCGCAGCGGTCGCTGGCCGGCGGCCTCGGCGGGTTCGGCCGCTCCCGGGCCAAGATCATCGAGGCCGAGCGCCCGGTGACCCGGTTCACCGACGTGGCCGGCTACGACGGGGTCAAGCAGGAGGTCAGCGAGGTCGTGGACTTCCTGCGCGATCCCATGCGGTACGCGGCGGCGGGCGCGCAGGGGCCGCGTGGGGTGATCATGGTGGGCCCGCCGGGCACCGGCAAGACCCTGATCGCGCGGGCGGTCGCCGGGGAGGCGCGGGTGCCGTTCCTGTCGGTGACAGGTTCGGCGTTCGTGGAGATGTTCGTCGGCGTCGGCGCGTCCCGGGTGCGGGACCTGTTCGCCGACGCGCGGCGGCGGGCCCCGTCGATCATCTTCATCGACGAGATCGACGCCATCGGCGGCCGCCGCGGCGGGGCCGCCATCGGCGGCAACGACGAGCGGGAACAGACGCTCAACCAGCTGCTGTCGGAGATGGACGGCTTCGACCAGACCACCGGGCTGGTCGTCCTCGCCGCCACCAACCGGCCCGAGTCGCTGGACCCGGCGCTGCTGCGGCCGGGGCGTTTCGACCGGCAGGTGATCGTGCCGCTGCCCAACCAGGCCGAGCGCGCCGCGATCCTGGCCGTGCACGCCCGCGGCAAGAAGCTGGAGCCGGACGCTGACCTGTCCATCACCTCCCGCGGCACCCCCGGGTTCTCCGGCGCGGACCTGGCCAACCTGGTGAACGAGGCCGCGATCAACGCGGTCCGGGACGGCCGGACCTCTCTCACCGCCCGTGACCTCGACGCGGCCAGGGACCGGGTGCTGCTCGGCCGGCGCGAGTCCTCGAACGTGCTGCTGCCCGAGGAGAAGCAGTCGGTGGCCGTGCACGAGTCCGGGCACGCGCTGGTCGCGGCGCTGTGCGAGCACGCTGACCCGGTGGCGAAGGTGACCATCCTGCCCGCTGGCATGGCGCTCGGTGCCACCCACCAGCTGCCTGAGGCTGAACGGCACCTGTACAGCGAGGCGTTCCTGACCGACCTGCTGGCTGTCCGGCTCGGCGGGCGCGCAGCCGAGCTGGTCGTGTTCGGCCACGGCTCCACCGGCGCGGCCAACGACCTGTCCGAGGCCACCCAGCTGGCGATCCGGATGGTGCGCGAGTTCGGCCTCTCCCCCGCGCTCGGCCCGATCGGTTACGCCAGCGAGACACCGCAGTATCTCGGCGGGCCGGTCCAGGACGTGGTGCGGCGGCCCTACTCCGAGCAGACCCAGCGGGTCGTGGACGAGGAGGTCAGCCGCCTGCTGCGGGAGGCGGAGCAGCGGTCGGTGGCCATGCTGACCGAGCACCGGGAAGCGCTGGACTGGCTGGCGGCCCGGCTGGTCGAGCAGGAGACCGTGGACGGCAGCGTGGTGCTCGATGTGCTCAAGGACCAGCACCAGCTCGTGCCCCGGGCCGGCCGGACCAGCACCACCTGAGGAGCCCCGGGCAACGGGGAGCGCGGGCCGGCCCCTGCGGCCCGGAGCCGCCGCCGGTCAGGTGGCGTAGCGCTGCTCGGCGGCGCGCACGTCGGGCAGGCCGATGAAGTCCACGAACTCGCCGAACGTGGGCATGCCCGCCATGGCCGCCGCCGGGGTGCCGGCCTGGGCGATCTCGCGCAGGACCGCCCGCATCGCGCCGGTCGCCGCGAGCAGGGTGCTGATCGGGAAGATGACGATCCGGTAGCCCAGCTCGGTCAGCCGGGCGAGGCTGACCGGCGGGGTCTTGCCCCCCTCCGCCCAGTTGAACAGCAGCGGCACGCCAGGGAAGGCGCGGGCGGCCGCCTCCACCTCGGCCTCGCTCACGAGCGCCTCGATGAACAGCACGTCAGCCCCGGCCTCGCGGTACAGCCGGGCCCGGTCCAGGGCGGCGTCCAGTCCTTCCACGGCCCGCGCGTCGGTCCGGGCGATGATCACGAACTCGGGCTGGGCGCGGGCCTCGGCCGCGGCCCGGACCTTCGCCGCCATCTCGGCGGCCGGGATGACCAGCTTGCCCTCCATGTGACCGCACTTCTTGGGGGCCACCTGGTCCTCGATGTGGATCCCGGCGACCCCGGCGGCCTCGTAGGCGCCGACGGTGCGGATCACGTTCAGCGGGTTGCCGTAGCCGGTGTCGGCGTCGGCGATCACCGGGATGTCGACACAGTCGGCGATCCGCCCGGCGCTGGCGGCCATCTCGGTCATGGTCAGCAGCCCCACGTCCGGCCGGCCGATCAGCGCCGCCGAGGTCCCGAACCCGGTCATGTACACGGCCGGGAACCCGGCCTCCTCCACCAGCCGGGCGGCCAGCGGATCGAACGCGCCGGGCGCCACGATGGTCTGCCCGGAGTCCAGCAGTGCCCGCAGCCGGGCCGCCCCGCCGGGCCGCCTGGTCAGCCGCCCCGTCACCGCGTCTCCTCTCCGCCGCCCTTGACCCTAGCCCACGGCGTTGTATCTTAACGATTATCAGAATCTGATTGTCTATCAGATCTGCGTCTCCTCACGTGGCTGAAGGAGGGCTCATGTCCCTGCGCCGCTGGACGTCCGCCGATGTGCCCGGCCAGTCCGGGCGGACCGCTGTCGTGACCGGTGCCAGCTCCGGTCTCGGCCTGGAAACCGCCCTGGTGCTGGCGCAGCGCGGCGCGGCGGTCGTCCTGGCCTGCCGCGACGTGGCGAAGGCCGAGCGGGCGGCCGGGCACATCCGGTCGTCGGCCGGGCAGGCAGCCGTGCGGGTCGTCCACCTCGACCTCGCATCGCTGGCCTCGGTCCGCGAGGCCGCCGAACAGATCCGGCTCACCTGCCCCCGCCTGGACCTGCTGATCAACAACGCCGGGGTGATGGCGGTGCCCTGCCAGCGCACTCAGGACGGCTTCGAGCTGACCTTCGCCACCAACCATCTCGGCCACTTCGCCCTGACCGGGCTGCTGCTGGACCGGCTGCTCGCCGTCCCCGGCTCGCGGATCGTGACGGTCAGCAGCAACGCTCACCAGCGAGGTGTCATGCACTTCGACGATCTCCAGCTCCGCGACGCCTACAAGCCGTGGCGCGCCTACGAGCAGTCGAAACTGGCGAACCTGCTGTTCACCTACGAACTGGATGCCCGCCTGCGGGCGGCCGGTGCCAGCACCGCCGCGCTGGCCGCTCATCCCGGCAACTCCCGCACGCAGCTGTGGCGGTGGACCCCGCGCCTCACCCAGGCGCTGTATAAACCCCGGCTGCGCATGCTGACGTTCTGGTTTGCGCAGAGCGCGCAGATGGGAGCCTTGCCGACGCTGCGTGCCGCGGCCGACCCGGCCGCCCGCGGCGGCGACTACTACGGCCCCCCGGGCAGGCTGCAATCCACCGGCTACCCGGTCCGGGTGGAGTCCAGCGCGCGCTCGCATGACAAGGCGGCCCAGCGCAGGCTCTGGGAGGTGTCGCAGGAGCTGACCGGCGTGTCCTACCGCATCCCCGTGTCATCCGGCTAGCGGGCCGCAGGAGCCTAACCTAGGAGCATGCCAGTACCGGGCAAGGGCGGCCGCTACCACCACGGTGATCTCAGGACGGCGCTGATCGGCACCGCCATCGAGCTCATCGCGGAGCGGGGCGTGCGCGGCTTCTCCCTGGCCGAGGCGAGCCGGCGCCTCGGCGTCGCGGCCAGTGCTCCCTATGCTCATTTCGCCGACCGGGACGAGCTGCTGGCCGCGGTCGCGGTCCATGCCTGCGAGCTGTTCGCTACGCAGTTCCTGCCGGAGATGAACCAGTTCCAGGCGCCCGCCGCGCGCCTGGCCGCTCTGGCCCGCTCCTATGTGCGGTTCGCTGGCACCAACCGGCCGCTGTTCGAGGTGCTCTTCGGGACTGCGCTCGACAAGAGGCGTCATCCCGAGGTCAAGGCCGCCGAGAAGCCCCTCACGGACGCCGTCACGCAGTGTGTCGGTGCCCTGTCCACCGACGGCGAGACCCCGCCCGAGGACCTGGAGACGGCAGTCGAAGCGACGGCTCACGGGCACGCCATGCTGCTGCTCGACGGTGACTTCGGCGAAGGCAGTGACGCCGTGGAGTTCGCCGCCGAGCGCGCCGCCCGGGCCACCCTCGCCCTGGTCGCGAGCCGCCACCTGCTTCACCGGCCCGCCGGCGGGCGCGGGATCCAGCGCGGGACCGTCCGCGCGTATCCCTCGTAGGCGCTGCCGAAGCGGCGGCGCAGCGTCCGCTCTTCATACCCGATCACGAACAGGTGGCAGCAGACCGCCATCGCGCCTGCGTACAGCAGCAGCGCCGGCGACAGGAACAGCCACGCCTCACCCAGCACCACCAGGAGCGCGGCAATGTAGATGGGGTTGCGCACCCACCGGTACGGGCCGGCGGCGACGACGCTGCGCGGCGCGTCCCACGGGCCCGGGGTGCCGCGCCCCACGGCCGCGAACAGCCAGACGCACCATAGGTACAAGGCGGCTCCGGCCGCGATGACGGCGACCGCCACCCATGCGACCGGGGTGGCCGAATGCCCGTCACGGGTCAGGATCCACCAGGGCGCCCAGACGGCTCCCGCTCCCGGCACCACAACTGTGAACACCAGGTTCCGGACAGCAAGACCCATGCCGCGTGTCACCCTCCCACCGCCTCAGGCAGCCCCGGCATCTCGCCATCGTCCAGCAGCTTCAGCGCCATGTCCTGGGACAGCGACATCTGGTTCACTACCTGGTCGGTAAATGCCTTGATCAGCACAACCTTGAAGTTGTCAGCGGTGTTGACCGCAGCCGCCTGCTGGATGTCGGGCTGGCTGGCCAGTTTCTCGGCCACCACGTCATAGAACACCCGGTCCTGCTGCGTCCAGGAGGTGCCGAACCGGCTGTTGAGCATGGAGATGATCTTCGAGAGGGGTTCCTCGTCCGACTGGTGCTGTGGCCCAGCCCCCGAGAAGACGGTGCTCACCTCGCCGTGGGTAGCAGGGTCGAGGGCGCTCCCGGCCCGGTCACACCCGGCAATTGCCTACAGATCCTGCCAGCCTCGATCGTATGCCGTAGCCGGCTGCTCTCCAGGCATGGTTGGTGACGCTCCGAGTCCCAGAGTGCCCAGGAGGGCGTTCGAATCGGGTGAGGAAGTGGATGAGTTCCTCGCGCATGTTCACGCTGCCCGCCAGGCGGATCTGGCCTAGCGCTTCGCCTCCCGGCAAGTCAGTCCAGGTCGAACTCGCCGTCCTGGACGCCGAGGGTGAACGCCTCCCACTCGGCCGGGGTGAAGACCAGCACCGGGCCGTCCGGGGACTTGCTGTCACGCATGGCGATGACCTGGTCGCTGCCTTCCTTCGAGCCGGCGACGAACGCGATCTCCACACAGGTACCGCCGTTGCCACTGCTGAAGGAGGACTTGCGCCAGGTGGCGCCGGTCAGGTCCATCTCTCGATCGCCTTCCTTGCCAGATCGACGGAGGCACGTGGGGCCAGCGCCTCCGCCTTCAGTATGTCGTACAGCAAGACGATCCGAGCCACGTCGGCGGCCCGCTCTACTACTTGCCCTGCCAGCGCGTTGTCGAGGTAGGCGACGTCGGGCCTCCCATCGAAGCCAGCAATGACGAAGTGCCCCGCCAGGCCCGGGTGGGCGCCTGCGTCCGATGGCACCACTAGGAATACGACCCTGGGCTGGCTGGCGGCCACGATCAGCCGATCGATCTGCGGCTCAAACCAGCGGAGGGAGGTCGCCTCGCGCTCGATCTCCACCCAGTCGCGGAACCAGGCCGGGTACGCCTCCCCCCGCACCAGCGGCTGAAGCCGACTGAGCAGGCCCCCCAGTATCCAGCACCTCGTCCACCCGGCCGGCGAAGTCCAGGCTCGGCGCCCGGGCGCCGGTCTCCACCTGCGCGACCGCCCTGCCCGGGAACGGGCCTGCTTACGCGGGGAGTGCTGATGTGCTTCCAGAGCGTATTCCCTCTCAGCCCGAGAGCATCTCACCTGTCAAGACCGACTACCGCCAGCAGGCGGCGGGCCAACTCCTCAAAGTGGCCATACGCTTCCCGCACTGCTTGCTGATGTGCTCCGATCGCTCCGTCCGCCGAACGCAGCAGAAACACCGGCTTCCGTGCTTCCTGCCCAAGCGGGGCCAGGGAGTAGTAGTGCTTGATCAGCCCGAGGCAATGCTCGTCTTCCGCTGCTACCGGCGCCTGACCATAGGGCTCGTTCAGGACGGAGCGGCGATACTCGGCCGGGACTCGTCGCAGCCAGCGGTCGTACGCACCAACAACGCGGTCCACCCGCGTGCCGTGCTGGAGCACCACATAACCTTGGGGGCACATCCGGCCACTCGGCAGGCTCAGGTCAGGCCGTGATACGCCCTGCATGATGTTCGACCACCCGTCACGCCACCTGTCCAGCGTTGGGCCAAGGTTGCGGAGTCCCTGAAGCGAATACAGGTCGGGCCTGATCGGGACCACCACATGATCGGATGCGACCATGGCGGCCCGGTTGATCGCCCCGAGATTAGGCCCAACATCGATAAGCACGATCTCCGCGTACGACTGTTCCGCCGCACGCTGGGCGACCGTGGCGAAAGCGGAGGTCACCCGCAAGGCCCGCACTTGCTGCTCCATGCTGCCCGGCCAGGCCAGGCTCAGTTCCTGCTCAGTGCCGGACAGCAGCAGGTCGCCGGGCACCAGCCCCAGGTTGGGTGCGATCTCCTGCACATAGGGGTCACCGATGCCGCCCTCGCCCTCGAACAGCGGCGCGAGCGCGCCGTAGATCGACTTGCGGGCTGGGCCGGCCCACAGTTCCTCGACCCGGTCGTCGTCGAGGAACGACGCAGTGAGGTTGGCCTGGGGGTCCAGATCCAAAATGACGACTGTCTTGCCAAGCTCGTTCAGCATCCAGGCAACGTGGTAGGCGAGCATCGTCTTGCCAACGCCGCCCTTGTTGTTGAAGAAGGTCAGAACCGGGCGCGTCATGTCTTCAGCCTCACGATGGCGGCCACGGCAGCGACCGATGCCTGGTACTCCAGCCCTGGGTTACCGTTCCGGGCAAGGCGGTCGCGGGCGATCTGAATGCCCACACCGAACCGCTGGACGAATCCGAGTTGGTTGAGCGCGGCGGCGAGGGTCGGGTTGCGGTAGTCAGTAAGCCCGGGTTGACCGATGGTCTCGACCGTTACCTGCCCATACGGTCCACCTGGCGAGTGGATCTCCACACGATCGTCGAACCAGTTCACACGGACCGGGGCATTGCTGGATTCATAATTCCGGTGCAGGGCAGCGTTCCTGAACAGCTGCTGGAGTGCCTCGAACGGAACCGACGGTGTCCGCTCCTCGGTGGGCAGCCCCTCAAACCTGACGATCGTCTCGATATGGGAGCGCAGAATCTCTTCAACTTCCAGGACGACGTCCGGGATCGTGCCGGACGCCCGGTGCTGGCTGAGCACCGGATCGCTGAGCCCGACACCATCGAAACGAACGAACTGAACGTAGGCTCCAGGAAGATGCTGCTCTGGTTCCCGCCCGATCACGAGAATCCCTGTTGGCGTCGGGTGGAAGTCAGGCGGGGCTGTGAAACGCAGTGATGCCAACTGCTGCTCCACCGGACGGCCATTCTCCCTCAGCACGTCATCCGCCACGAGCTGAGGCAACATGGACTCTGCGAAGCCTGCGAGATCGAGATCCTCCGCTGTTGCTGACATCAGCGGACGTGCATCGAAGGGCAAGTTGGCGGCGCGCCGCCGCTCAGTCAGCGCGCTTTCTTCTTCCGCGGTGGCGGGCCGTGTGCTCGGGCCAACACGAATCCAAGTGCGGCCATTGAACCTGACGGGTGGTGCAGACGATGGCTCCACCACCACCGCAACAATCAGGACGCCTTCGAGCTCCAGGCTCCTGACGCTGATCTGCGGGAACGGCAAGATGCCGCCGTTTGTGCGCAGGTCCGCCAGTTCCAGCAGGAGTTCGTCGGTCACCGGCAACCTGGCAGGTGTTCCGTCATCCGACTGGCCGATGACGACAACGCCAGGCTGCCCTGTGCGCGGAAAGTCATTGGCGAACGCGCAGATGGCCTGGCAGACCTGATCCTTCTTCCCCTTCAGCCGATCCTTGCGCTCGACTCGCTCGCTCTCCGCACCACGCACGAGCGCGAGCAGGCTCTCATCGTCCACGCGGTCAGCCTCCCACGTCTGCCTCAGCGCCTGCCCGCCCAGACGCGACGTCCAGCTCCCCCGTCACCGCCGCCGTCACCAACGCCTGCCGGTGCTCGGCAAGGTAGTCGAGCTGCCTCCTGATGAGCCCTCGAAGCGCCGATGTCCTGCCCAACTGTGCCACATACTCCGGTGAGGCCAGTCGCGCGGTCGGATCGGCCTCGAAGGCGACCTGGCCGACGGGCAGCGGCACGTTCTCGTAGTCGCGCAACTCAAGATCGGGCTCGATGTTGCCTTTTGTGTCGGTCACCGGATCGGCGTCAGCACCCAGAAGTAGGTGGCGATGCCGGTGTTGTAGAACAGTTGGTCCGGGAGCGCGACCACGGCCTCCAGCCAGTCGTTCTCGATGATCCAGCGGCGGATCTCCGACTCGCCGGACCCGGCTCCCCCGGTGAACAGCGGCGAGCCGTTGAAGACGATCGCCAGCCGGGAACCTCCTTCGGCGGGCCGCCGGATCAGCTCCTCGTAGATGGCGCCCATCTCCACGTTGGACACCGCGCCCGGTGCAGGTCAAGCTCACAGATCTTCGCCAGGACCAGGTAGAGCAGGTTCGACTGGTGCTTCGAGGTGTTGTAGAAGTCCACCCCGGCCGCCGAGCGCAGCAGCGTGTCGCGGTCGCCGTACTGCTCGCGAACAGCCAGGACCTTGTTCTTGGTCGGCTCCAGCACGCAGTCCAGCCGACGGATCACAGTCATCGGCAAGATCACCCGGCCGTACTCCGAACGCCGGTAGTCCCCGCGAAGCAGGTCAGCCACCGACCAGATGAATGCTGCATAGTTCTTGATCGTCGGTTCGCCGTCAGCCACGGCTGCCCCTCCCAGAAGCCTTCACCCGATGCCAGCCATCATCCCCGCACCGCCGCTGGCCGACCCCAGCAAGAACTATGGCCATCATCCGAGCGCGAGGCTCTCGTCCTCGAACTCGGCGACCAGGCGCAGGCGGCCGCCCAAGGCCGTGACATAAGCCGCCAACGTCGTGCGGGTGGCTTGTTCTTCGCCGTGCTCGATCGCGGACACCCGGCGCTGGCTCACTCCCATCTGGCGTGCCACCTGCCGCCGGCTACCCGGATCAGTGCCCTCAGGCGGCGTCTGCTGGCACGGTGGCCTCGGTGTTGGCCTGGCTTGCGGAGATAGCGTTGGCGGTGCCATGAGGGTCGTTCCCGGGGAGATGGTCCGGCTGGCGGCGGTAGCGGGTGAAGGCGGGCAGGGCCAGGCCGATCACGATGGCGCCCGCGATGGTGACCAGCCCGCCGGCCAGGGCACTGATCACCGGCGACGTCAGCGATCCCAGCGCGCCGGCCTCCAGGTTGCCGAGCTGGCCGCCGCCCGCGCCGACGACGTAGTCGGCCGCCATGACCCGGCCGCGAAGCTCATCGGGGGTGACCGCCGCGACGATGGCACCCCGGAACACCACCGTGAAGGTGTCCGCCGCCCCGGCGACCCCCAGCAGGGTGAGCGTCAGCCACAGGCCGGGAGCGACCGCGAACCCGGCGAAGGCCGCGCCCCACACGGCCACCGCTACGAGCATGGCCCGGCCCTGGCGCCAGACATGCCCGACCGGTCCCGAGAACGCCGCACTGACCAGGCCGCCCACCCCGATGGCCGCGGTGAGCAGGCCGAGCGTGCGGGGATCGCCACCGAACCGCTCGGCGTTGACCGCCGGGAACAGGGCCACGGGCAGGCCGAAGACGGTGGCGTTCAGATCGGCGAGAAACGCACCGGCGAGCACCTTGCTGCGGCGGATGAAGCCGACACCCTCGGCGACCGCCCGCGGGCTGGGCCGGCCCGCGCCGGCCCGCGGGCGCATCGGGGGCAGCCTGGCCAGCCCGTACAGGGCGGCCGTGAAGCTGACGGCGTCGATGAGATAGCAGGCCCGCAGGCCCAGGTGCGGCGCGGCCGTGATGAGGCCGGCCAGTGCCGGGCCGGCGGTCAGGACGATCTGGAAGCTGAGCCGGTTCAGCGCCAGCCCGGCGGCCAGCTGGCTGGCCGGCAGCAGGTTCGGGACGAACGTGCTGCGGGCCGGGCGGTCCACCGCGCTGAGCGCGGACTGCACGGCGACGAGGGCGTACAGGGGCCAGACCAGGCGCAGCCCGGCGAACGCCTGGGCGGCGAAAGCCGCCGACACCGCGGCCAGGCAGCTGCTGGTGACCAGCACCAGTGTGCGCCGGTCCATCGCGTCGATGACCGGGCCGCCGAGCAGCCCCACCACCAGGGTCGGCACCGCCTGCGCCACGCCGACCGCGCCGACCGCGAACGGCGACCGCGTCAGCTCGTAGACCTGGAGGATGACGGCGAAGCTGGTCAGGGCACCGCCCACCGAGGACACGGTGGTCCCGGCCCACAGCCGCCGGAACGCGGCGGACTCACGCAGCGGTGTGAGGTCGGCCAGCAGCCGGCGCCGGTCAGGCACGCTCCCGCTCTCCTTTCCCTGTCCCGCATAGGCCCGGAGACGATTGTAACAGGACTTATATAAGTACTGTTACAATCGGGGCATGACCAGCTCTGAGGCCCCGGATCCGACCGAGCAGAGCCGCTGGCGGCCGCTGCGGCTGCTGCAGGCGGCCATGGACGCGGACATCGCCCGCCTCTACGCCGAGGCGCGGATCGACGGGCTGAAACCGAGCTTCGTCATGGAACTGCTCCGGCTCCACGCCCGCGGCCCGATGACGATCACCGAACTGGCCCGGTCGGTGCAGCTCACCCACTCGGCCGTCAGCCAGAAGGTGGCCGCGCTGCGCGCCGCCGGCTGGGTGCGGACGGCGGCTGGCACCGACGCCCGCAGCAAGAAGGTGACCCTCACGGCCAAGGCCGAGCGTGCAGCCGGGCGGCTGGCTGCCGAGTGGCGGGCCACCGAAGCCGCCATCGCCGACCTCGAAGCGGAGATCCCTTATCCGCTCAGCCGGGTCGTCACCGACATCGAAGAGGCACTGCGGCGCCGGAGCTTCCACGACCGCATCGCCGACAAGCTGACCACCGACCCCGCCTGGCGCTGAGAATCCCGGTCCAGGCGGCGCTTGCCGCCTGGACCGGGACCCTGGCACGCGAACCCGCTGGCAGTCGCGAGACAGTCTCACGCAGGTGTCGTCGCTGGCAGCGGCACGGGTGCCCCGGCCCGGCCGCTGGACAAACAGCTTGAAAACAGGACTCGATTCGGGGGCGCGCAAACCTCAATGCCGAAGTATGATCCGGGTGAAAAATGCGGCCGGGGCCAGAGCGGGGTCGCACGACGGGGATGAAGGAGCGATCCGATGGGGATTCTCAACGAGGCCCGCCGCGAGTTCATCGCAGCGCCTGACACTTCCAAGGGCCAGATCGTATACAAGTGGCCTGACCAGAACATCCGCAAGTTCGCCCGGGCGATCGTGGAACCCGACGCGGTGGCGGTCTTCATGAACCAGGGCCGGGTGGCGGGCGTGCTTCCGCCGGGCCAGCACACGCTGGACGCCTCCGAGCTGCCGTTCCTGGGCATGTTCGTGGACTGGGGCAGCAACAGCAACGCCTTCAAGGCCGAGATCTACTTCGTCGGCGCGCGTGAGTTCCCCAACTGCCGCTTCGGCGGCCGGCTGGACGAGGTGCAGGACCCGGTGTCAGGCCTGATCGTCACCCTGCGGGCGTTCGGCGAGTACGCCCTGAAGGTGGTCGATCCCACCAGGCTGATCCTCAACCTGGTGGGCACGGTGGACGTCACCAACAACGAGGCCATCACCGGCTGGGTCGCGCAGCAGCTGCTGAAGTGCACCCGTACCAGCATCACCACCCAGCTCATGTCGGGGGCGTGGCCGATCCTCGGCCTGTCCATGCACAGCCCCGACATCGAGGCGGCGACCAGGCCGACCACCAACGAGCAGCTTGCCGACTACGGGCTCGAGATCAGCCGGTTCGGCAACCTCGACGTCAACCTCGACGACGACGACAACGCCCGGCTGAAGAAGCTGGCCGGTGACACCGCCTACAGCCGGCTCGCCGGCGGTTTCCTCCAGGCGGCCCAGGCCGAGGCGCTCCAGGGCGCCGGCCAGGGCATGGCCCAGGGCGGCGGCGCCGTCACCCCGATGTTCCTCGGCGCCGGGCTCGGCATGGCGAACCAGATGATGCAGCCGATGCAGGGCGCTGCCCCGCCACCGCCCGGGGCCTTCGCGGGCGGTGGCCAGCCGGGCTACGCGCAGGCCGCGCCCGCGGCACCGGCCCCGGCGGCACCTGCGGCCGAAGCGGCACCAGCCGCCCCGGCCGCGACGGTGGAGTGCGGCAACTGCCACAACCAGGTCCGGGCGGGAGCCAAGTTCTGCGACTCGTGCGGCGCGGCGATGTCGAAGCACTGCACCAACTGCAACGCTGATCTGAGCGGCGCCGCGAAGTTCTGCGCCGAGTGCGGGACGCCGGTCACCCCGCCGTCGGCCTAGCCGGAGCAGCCGGACCGGGTTAACCCCCCACAGGCCCCGCCAGGGAGGCCGCGTCCCCGGTCCCGGTTTGCCCGCATCACCTCATCACGGTCGCCGCGGTGGCGGCGTACGGGGTTCAACACGAAAGGGTTGTCCGAATGGACCGGATCGAATGCCAGTGGTGCAAGGCACAGAACGAGGAAGGCCGCACCAACTGCACCACGTGCGGCGCGCCGCTCGACAGGAAGGACCTCGTCACCGACTCCGGCTGGGCTGAGGCACCCCGGCTGCGGGACATGACGGAGTTCCGTTTCTCCAGCTCCGTCTGCCAGATCGAGGGCGAGATCGTGCCCGTCGCCGAGATCGCGCTCGCGCAGGGCGACTCGGTGTTCTTCGAGCACCACGTGATGCTCTGGAAGGAACCCCAGGTGCCGATGTCGGCGCTCAACACCGGGGGCGGCATGAAGCGCATGATCGGCGGCATGCCGCACATCCTGAGCATCGCCCACGGGCCTGGCCGGGTCGCCTTCTCCCGCGACGCCACCGGCGAGGTCGTCGTGCTGCCGCTGCACCCGTCGATGGAGCTCGACGTCCGCGAGCACGCGTTCCTGGCCGGGACGCACTCGCTGACCTACTCGTTCGTGCGGATCAAGGGCCTGGCGAACATCCTGCACGGCGGCGGCGGCATGTACATGGACCGCTTCGTCACCCAGCGCGAGTCCGGGCTGCTGCTCCTGCACGGCTACGGCAACGTGTTCCAGAAGACACTGCAGCCGGGCGAGAAGATCCTGGTCGAGCCGGGCGGCTTCCTCTACAAGGACTCGACGGTGGCCATGAACGCGGTCCAGCAGAACGTCAAGACCGGGCTCATGAGCCGCGGCATGTACCTGGCCGAAATGACCGGCCCGGGCCGGGTCGGCATCCAGTCCATGTACGTCCACCACGGCTCTGAGTAGGGGACCGACATGTCGATGCCACCTGCCCAAGGTGCCTACAACTGCCCCTACTGCCGGATGCCGAGCGAGGGCGGGGGTGTCTCCTGCCCGCACTGCGGTGCGCCGGTCGACGTCCGGCTCCGCGTCTCCGACTCCGGCTGGGTCGAGCAGCCACCGATCCGCGACATGGCCCGGATCCGCTTCAGCCGCTCCACCTGCCAGATCAGCGGCTCCTATGTGCCCGTGGCGGAAATGGGGCTGCACGACGACGACTGGGTCTACTTCTCCCACCACGTGCTCCTGCACACCGACCCCCAGGTCCGCCTCGACAACCTGCCCATGAAGGGCGGCTGGAAGCGGATGCGGGCCGGCATGCCGCTCATCATGATGCGGGCGCAGGGCCCGGGCCACATCGCGATCAGCGCCGACGAGCCCGGGGAGACCCTCGCCATCCCGCTGCGCGCGGGTCAGGCCGTCGACGTGGTCGAGCACCGCTTCCTGGTCGCGACCGGGAACGTCGGCTACGACTGGGGCAACGCCAACGTGTGGTTCACCACCTCGGACGGCGACGACACCGAGTGGCACTACCCGGTCGGCCAGACGATGGACCGCTTCACCGCCGTGGGCGGCAACGGCCTGCTGATGCTGCACGGCCCCGGCAACACCTTCGTCCGCGACCTGGCACCCGGCCAGCGGATCCTGGTGCAGCCGGGCGGGCTGATCTGGAAAGACCCCACCGTCGCGATGTTCCTGCACTTCGAGTACCCGCGGGGCGCCTACTGGTTCAGCTCGGCGCGCTGGCAGGCCAAGTCGATCTGGCTGACCCTGCAGGGGCCCGGCCGGATCGCCGTGCAGTCGGTGTTCGAGCGCCCCGAGATGGTCGGGGCAGTGCAGAACAGCTCCGGGGCGACGACGCAGTACTGGTAGACACACGCGGTACTGGTTCAGCACAGGGCGGTGGCCGGCGGTGCGCGGAGCGCGCCGCCGGCCACGTGCCGTCTGGCCTCAGGCGTCGGCGGGTGCCATCGCCGGCTCGGCCACGACCGCACCCGCCCGCTGCGGTGCCGCCGTGGCGGGCTGGTGCTGCTCCCCCGCTGGCCCCTCGCCAGCAGGAACAGTGCGTAGCCACCGACAGCCGCCCCGGCCGCGGTCAGCGCGCCCGCCAGGCCGAACGCGCTGGCCAGCAGCCGCCGCTACACCGCCTGGCGCACCCCCGCCCGTGCCTGCGCCTTCGCCGGCATCCGCGCCCGCACCTACGCCCGCGCCCGTACCCGCGCCGTCCAGGCTGAGCCGGGCCCGGCGGGCCAGGGCCGCCGGGCCCGGCAGCGACCGGTTCCGCCCCGATCCGCGCCGCGGCCGCATG
>Ga0307373_10001811_pt1 | contig 39589 bp, 42 predicted proteins | sample OX2MG_FD_202534 | JGI IMG/M metagenome (GOLD analysis project Ga0307373, IMG submission 202534) | Soil microbial communities from Risofladan, Vaasa, Finland - OX-2 | ecosystem: Environmental > Terrestrial > Soil > Coastal area > Acid sulfate soil | place: Finland: Risofladan, Vaasa | collected...
CCATGAAGGAGAAGAACTCCGCGGCCTCGTCGGGGCAGGCCGCCACCCAGAGCGCCTCCATGGTCAAGCTCGCATCGCGCACCCAGGTGTAGCGGTAGTCCCAGTTCCGCTCACCTCCGGGTGATTCAGGAAGCGAGGTGGTGGCGGCCGCCACGATCGCGCCGGTGGGCTGAAAGGTGAGCCCCTGCAGCACCCGCCCGCTCTCGTGCACGAGGTCACGCCAGGGTCCCCGGTAGTCCTGATGGAGCTCGGACCAGGACCGCCAGGCCGCCTCCGTTGCCGCCAGCTGCGCAGCGATCTCCTCCTGCGACCAGACCCTGGGGAGATCGTCCCAGCTGGCGCGGTAGTGCAAGGCGAATCCCATCGCCTCCCCAGCGCGCAGCCGGAACTGCGCTGTCACCGTGGTGCCGTCGATCGCGACCTCGACGGGCGTCGAGAGGCGGAGCCGGGCCGAGCCCCCCTGACCGGCGACGCCGCCATCGATGCGAAAGAGGATGGGAAAGATGAGCCCATACTCGGGACGCGGACTGTACTCCATCTCCACCTCGACCTCTCCCTGCACGGCAACGGCGCGTCGCAGCAGCAGGTGAGGCGCTCCGCGACCCAGGGCGTGCCCGCGATTGTCGGGACCAACCGCGAGCGCGTCGACGAGTTGCATGGTGCCCGCTGCGGTGTGGAACGTCGTCTCCAGCACCATGGTGCGATCCAGATACCGTCGCGAAACGCTGGTCACGCCGCGCGGGCGAATCGACCATGATCCAGCTCGGTCATCGAGCAGCCGGGCGAACACCGACGGACTGTCGAACCGGGGAAAGCACAGCCAGTCGATGGAGCCAGCGCGGTCGACGAGTGCCGCCGTATGGCAGTCGGAGAGCATCGCGTACTCAGCGATGGGCTGACTACTCATCGTCCGCAGTCCGCCGGGACAGAGGGATGACGCTCTGGGCGGTGAACAGTTGCGGAACGTCGATGCCGATCCGCTGATAGGCGCGCCGCGGAATCGAGATGTCGGCGAGCCACAGCTCCCCGACCGCCGCCGACGACGTCAGCAGCAGACCGCGCTTGGGCAGCGCCAGGGTGAGCGTTACTGTCGCGGCAATGCAGGGGTCGAGGGCTTCGCCGGACGTGACGTCGAGCCCACTCGGCGTGTCCAGGGAAAGGACTGGGGAGCGCTGCCGATTCGCCCAGCGGATCAGCTCCGCCGTCCGGCCACGCGGCTTGCCGTCGAGGCTATAGCCGATCAGCGCGTCGATGACCAGACCTGTCGACGATGGTGAGTCGTCGACCGCGACATCCATCCTCTGCAGGATGTCGAGCTGGTGGGCCGCTGCCGGCGTGAGCGTCTCCGGTTCTGAGGCGAGCACCACCCGCGCATCGACGCCACGGTTGACCAGGTGGCGCGCCGCCACCAACCCGCCGCCGCCGTTGCCCCCTTTGCCGGCGAGGACGGTGCAGTGCGTGGGCTGGAAACGCTGGATGGCGAGCTGAGCCAGACTCTGCCCGGCGTTCTCCATCATCTGGATCAGCTCGACGTGGAAGTCAGCGATCGTGACGCGATCGATCTCGCGCATCTGCTCGGCGGTGAGGCTGGGTATCGCAGGGTTCATGGGTGGGGTGGTCACCGTCGGCGGCGTGTCGCGGCGAGCAGGCCGTAGTTGGAGACCAGGAATGGAACGACGTAAGTCAGCAGGGCCTTGAACAGCAACCCGAGCCCGATCTGTCCTTTGAGCACGGTGTCGAGCTGATTGATGACCAGCAGCAGCGTGCCGACGATCGCGGCGGCAGCCAGGGTGGCGCGCAGGTGATATGGAGCGAGGACAACACCGAGTGCCTCCCGCCAGGTGGTCCACGCATCTCGTGGTGTTGTGTCTGGCGGCGGCCCGGCGGCGCTCGGTGGCAACTCGCTCAGCAGTCCCACGCACGCTGTCACGCCGCGTCGGCGCGCAGCGGATCGATACGGGCGTGATGATGGAGTCTGAGGAGGTCTCGCTGGTTCAGATCCGGCTGTGGGGACGCCAGCCATCGTGTCGTTGCAACCCGCGCTCGCTCGATGAGCTCGGCGCTGTGGCGGAAATCGGCGGGTGCCACTGCAAGCGGACACACCGGGGGGACCACGCGCAGCTCGACGACGTCCTCGTAGCGCGCGACCTCGTGGAGGAGCTGGTGCTCGACCAGCAGGGTTAGCGCCTGCAGGACCATGCCCAGAGCGCTGCGTGGGGTCTTCGAGATCGCACACGGATAGCCGGCGGGCAGAACATACACCCGGGTGGCGCCGCGCTCGACGGCGTGGGCGATGGGCGTGTTGCTGACGACCCCGCCGTCCATGAGCTCGAGCGCGCCCACGCGAACCGGAGGGAACACCCCCGGGATGGCGGCGCTGGCGAGGATGGCCGGGAGCGCCTGCCCCTTGGAGATCAGCACCTCACGTCCGGTGGTCACCTCGGTGGCGACGATGTGCAGAGGGATGCGGGCGTCCTCGATGCGCTCGTAGGGAAGATGGTGCCGGATGAGGCGCGAGAGCCCGTCGGCGGCGACCAGGTGGTTGCGCCGTCCCAGGAAGCCGAGCAAGCCGCCCAGCGGGTGAAGCGGAAAGATGTCGCCGCGTCCGAGAGAGATCCAGATGTCAGCCAGTTGATCGACGCACGCTGGCTCAGGGCAGCCCGCGAACCACGCCCCATTGATGGCGCCGACCGAGCTGCCGACGATGAGGTCGGGAACGACACCCTTCTTGGCAAGCGCTCCCAGCATGCCCACCTGCACCGCACCGAGGCTGCCGCCTCCGGAGAGAACGAACGCAGTTGTCATCTACGCGGCCCGCTGTGACGGTGTGCCGGAACTATCGCGCCGGAGGTCAGTGAGGTGCTGGATCGCATACTCGAGCCGGAGACGAGCGTCCGCCTCGCGAGCCGCCCGTTCGACCAGCCGGGCCAACCATTCGTAACGACGACAGCGACCGATATTCTCGTTCTCTTGCAGGCTTGCCCACCTCATCTCCCGCTCCTCGCTGGGGAAGCGGATCCGCTTTCTGTGTGACTGGTCTGAGCGTGCCACCACTATTTCCTCCAGGACCGGGCGACCCGGTCCCGTACGTTGACCTCCTGATGCTGAAATTGCGTCGGGAGGGTCCGCTATGACCGTGGTCACAAAACTGTGACGTGGATCACGCTGTGGAAGGCGCGACTTGGGCTTGGCGACTCCCTTGAGACCTGCCCCGGTAGCGGTCAGTGCGGAGCTCGCTCGACCGCAGCGGCGGGCCGCGAGGTGGCTCACGCAGACGGGCCGCGCAAATCAGGCGGCGGACCGGGTACCTGTCCCGGATTTCGTCGTTGACACGGGAAGACGGCACGCATCGCCGGCGCCGCGGAGGCCGGTGACCAGACTGACGGTGAGGAGGAACACGGCGGCGAGAAAGAGAGGCAGCCGCCAGGAGTGAAGGCGAACCGTGGTCGCGAGGATGGAGGTCCCGGACACGCCGACAAGGCTGAGCAGCCCGGGGATGAGCAGCGGCGCGCAGCAGGAGAGGGAGCCGATGCTGAGCAGCGCGGCGAGGCCGCCCAGTCCACGGGAGCGGGCCGAACCGACGGAGCGGCGCCACGCGTACCAGTGCAGCGGGAGCGACGCCCCCAGGAGCAGCGAGGTGATGACGATCGTGGCGAGGGTCAACAGGTCCGCGTCGATGAAGATTCCACCGGTCGGGAAGATGGTGACGATCGCGGAGCTCCACACCAAAAGTGCGCCGGCGCCGAGTGCAATCAACACAGCGGCCATGCGATACGCACCCCGCCCGTAGACGGTGCGAACCGTCGACGACATGGCCGCCGTGATGCCACTCATGAGGGGATCGCAGTCACCAGCCGCTGCACCTGCGACGTGCTGCATGCGGTTGCGGGCTGCATGCTGTCGCTGGAGCAGATGAGTGCCGTGATCACATCGGCCTCCTGGTCGATGGCCTGGCCCAGCGGGTCAGGGTTGGCGCCGTCGATGTCGTCGCGGATCTGCTCGAAGGTCCGCCCCTCGAGCAGGCTCGGTGAGTACGGCAGCTGAGCAGCATAGCGGCCGGCGACGAAGATGAAAGGGATACCGCCGCTTGGATCGAACTGATTGATCAGGGATGCTTGGGTCGCGTCCGGCTGCTGCAGCGGGTTGCCGTCGGCATCCGCCGTCTCGACAGCTTGGAACGCGACGTATTGGCTGCGATACGTCGCGCGGTTGAAGTCGTAGGTGGCCAGGGAAGGGAACCCGTCGACACCCGCTGTACTCTGCCGCTGGCCCAGACCGGAGAACGTGCCGAAACGGGAGAGTGCCTTCACCAGCGGCCAGCGCATCGAGGCGCAGAAGGGACAGTAGTCAGCGCCGACGTACAGGGTGAGCGGCAGGTTTCCGCTGAGCTGCGCGCTCTGCAAAACCTTCGTCACGCTCTGCATGCCTCCGGCACCTGCGACGGCAGCGGGGGGAGCGCTCGCCGGCACGGACGCTCCTCCTGGGTTGGCAGCGCCGCCGCCGTCACAGGCGACCAGGAGGACAGCGCTGGCCAGCGCGAGCGTGAACGGGCGAATGGTGCGCATGACGATGCCTGGATGCCGGCGCATGCGTCGGGTCACCTCGTGTTGAGGCCGGGCGTGACGAGAGGGCGCCCGGTCGGCGTCTGACTTGGGCGTCCGATGATCCGATCTCGCCCCGTTCGACGCTGTGACCCCAATCACACATCTGAACGCGCCCGATGCGGGCTCAAGCGCGTACCTGCCCCTCAAGTCACGCTGCGCATGCATGCGCTGACCTGGCGGCGTTTCTCCTCATCCCCTCGGCGGTCAGGCTGCGCAGCAGCTCAGCTTGCTGACATCACGAGTGAAGGTCTGCGCTGCGAGCTTGAAGCCCTCGGCAAAGGTGAGATAGGGCGCCCATGTGCTGGCGACCTGCTCGGTCGTCAACCCGAACTGGATTGCATACACCGCCGCTTGAATGACATCGCCAGCGCCGTCGGCCACCGCGCTGGCCCCGACGATGCGGCCGCTCGTCGCATCCGCAACGATCTTGACGAAACCCCGAGTGTCGCGGTTGACCAGGGCACGCGGCACAGCGCTCATCGGCAGCACCCGGCACTGACAGTCAATCCCCTGTGCGTTTGCCTGCTCGTCGGTGAGGCCGGCTGCGGCAAACGTCGGCGAGGTGAAGATCACCCGCGGCAGCGAGTGAAAGTCGACTGTTTCGGAGTGGCCCATGATCGCGTTTCGGGCGGCCATCGATCCTTCGTAGGCGGCCACGTACACGAATTGCGGATGTCCGGTCACGTCGCCGGCGGCGAACACCCGCGGATTCGTGGTCCGCAAGCCGCCATCGACTTGCACGGCGCCGCGCTCGGACAGGTGCACGCCAGCGCGTTCCAGGCCCAGATCGCCGGTGTTGGGGCGCCGGCCGGTGGCGACAAGGATGTCATCGGCGGCGCTGTGTTCGATCCCGTTCGTTCGGAAGGTCGCCGTGCGTCGGCCTGCACTCCGCGCGACGTTTGTGATCGTCGCACCGGTGTGGAAGACGGCACCCGCCTGCTCCAGCACGCCTTGCAGCGCCTGTGATGTCTCCGGCTCCTCAGTCGGGGTGATGCGCGGAGCCACCTCGATGAATGTGACCCGGCTGCCCAGATGCAGGAAGAGCTGACCCATTTCCAGGCCAATGGCGTTGGCGCCGATGATGATCAGATCGCTGGGGAGCTTCTCGAGCTCCAGTGCCGTAGTGCTGGTTAGGTAACCGACGTCGCGAAGCCCATCGATTGGGGGTACCGACGGCGACGCACCCGTGGCGACGATGTACGTCCTCGCGCGAACCCGCTCGCCCGCGCACTCGATAGTGTCATCATTGACGAATTCAGCGCGCCCGTGGCAAATGGTGAAGCCATATGTCTCAGCCAGGTCGAGATACTTCTCCTTGCGTAGCTGCGCGACCAAATCCGTCTTGGCGCGAATCAATGCGGGGAGATCCGCCGCGGTCGCGGCTGTCGTGATACCCGTGAACGGGTGGTGCCCCGCGCGGAAGAAGAGATCGGCAGGGGCGAGCATCGCCTTGGAGGGCACGCAGCCCACGTTGACGCAGGTGCCTCCGACGACGTTCGCCTCCATCAGTGCGACCCGCGCGCCGGACTCAGTCGCCGTGATGGCCGCAGCAAATGCAGCCGAGCCCGAGCCCAAGACGACGAGGTCGTAGTCGTGACGCTTGTCGCCGACCAAGGGTTGAAAGCTGAACTCGCCCGCCTCTGGTGCAGGTCCAAGCTCACTGACGCGGTAGCCGGCCTGATCTACGACAGTCTTCAGCTGGTCACTCGGAATCCCTGCCCCATCGAATGCAGCAGTGCCGGCACGCCAGTGCACGACCACGCGCCGCGCACCAGCGGCCGTCAGAGCCTCGGCGACCGTTTTCTCGCAGTGCGCACACGTCATCCCGTCGATTCGCATCAGCATGTCTTGATCCATGGTCAGCTCCGATTGGTCATCGTCTGTTGCATCCGAGTCGGTTTCTTGGCTCACGCTCGGCGTGTACTCCACCAGCGCACCCCGAGTGCGGCGGCAGCCACGATCGCGATTCCAGTTCCGAGCCAGACACCGTGGGCTGCAAACCAGCCGCCCGCCAGTCCGGCCACCGCAATCAGCGTCGGCAGCCCGCAGCAGAGCACCGCAAAGATGAGTATCGCCGCGGTTGCAAGCGGCGATCCGCTGCGCGGCTCACGCAAAGGGCGGCCTCCAGTGCCGCCCTCCGGAGCGGTGCAGTCCGGCGGCCAGGGGAATTGACTTGGCAGAGCAGACAACGTTGATGAGGTCGCGCCACGCGAGGGCAGGCAGTGTTGGCCTCATGTCATACCCAATCCGGACCGATGCGACTGCAGGACGCGAGCCGTTCCGCCTGCGGAGCCGAGGCATTCGTAGCTGCATTGAGGAGCGAGGCCACCCCGGGCAGGGCGATGCGATAGAAGATCTCGCGACCACGACGATCGGTCTCGACGAAGCCGCAGTGGCGCAGACACGCGAGGTGGGCGCTGATCCGCGGCTGATGGCCCCCGACCGCGGCGACGAGCTCACCGGCTGTCCGCTCCCCGTCTTCGAGCAGGGCGAGGATGCGCAGACGCGTCGGGTCTCCGAGCACTCGAAAGAACCGGGCGAGAACCGCGACGTCGAGCGCCGCCTGCACGCTGGGCATTGGTCTGCGACACCTCCGTGGGCCTTGTGAGACCCAGCTAGTATATCCGGTAAACCGGATGGATGCTGTGGCGCTGGCCCAAGATCGGCCTGGGCCCATTCACCGTCGGAACGGGCGCCCGCAGAGTTCCTCAGCCTCGCGGGAATACGGCGGCTCCTCCGGTGTCTTTATGTGTTGAGGCACCCCACGTCCACCACAGGAGGAATTGAGATGGCGGCCAGGGTTCACATGGGGGAACGTACGCTCGCACTCGGCGCCGTCGCGGGTCTCGTCGCCGGCATCCCGTTTGCGCTCTGGATGATGGTCTACTCAGCCGCGACCGCGAATGGGTTCGCCACGCCCTTCAACGTCTGCTGGGCGTTCTTCGTGTATCGCTCCGACGCTCAAAGGATGCTGACCGACGCGATGATGCACCCGGGCATGATGATGGACGCGCCGGTCCAGACAAGCCATGTGCTCGTCGGTGGGCTGCTCCACTTCGGCTTCTCAGCAGTCACTGGCGCCGCCTTCGCCGCGGTGCTCCTGTTCGCCATTCGCACCTTGCGGCTCCCTGCCTTGCGGACCTGGCTCGGATTCACGGCGGCATCGCTGATCGGGGGCATCCTCCTGTACCTGCTGATGGTCTACGCCATCCTTCCGTGGGCGAACCCGTTCATCGTGGACATGACTCCACGAGGTACATTCTTCACCGCCCACGTCATCTATGGCCTCGTCTTTGGCGTGACCGCATTCGCCCTCATCCGGCCAGACCGGCTGGCGGTGGCGGCCGCACCGACGCCCCGCCCCGCGTGAGGCCCGTTCTCCTGACCGAACTTGGCTGTGAGCACCATGCGCGTTTCCGCCGCGCTGGCTAACGTCATCTGCATGAGCCAGGACCGGAACGACGCCGAGGAACTGGCGGAGCAGATTGCGGCGCTGCGTCCCAGCCTCCAGCGGTACGCGCGCTCGCTCACCGGGGATGAAGAGGAGGCGGCGGACCTGACTCAGGCTGCGCTCGCCGCGGCCCTCCTCTCGGCCTCGAGCGTCCGCAGCCGGACCAACCTGAGGGCGTGGACCTTCCGCATCCTGCACAACCTGCATCTCAATCGCCGCAGATCGGCGGCGAGAGCCAGCCGATGGCTCGAGGCGGGTGGGCTGGACGATGACATCGTCGCCGCCAATGCCGATCCATGTCCGGTCGAGCACGAGGTGCTCAACCGGCTCGAGGTCAACAGTGTGCTCGCCGCGTTTCGCGAGCTCCCGCGGGGGTATGCCATCCCGCTGTACCTGAGCGCAGTCGAAGAGTTGAGCTATGCACAGGTGGCAAAGCTGCTCGAAGTTCCCGTCGGCACCGTGATGTCGCGCATCTATCGGGGCCGCCGCTTGCTACTTGCGCGACTATCGGGGGAAGAACGGTGAACGGCTGCGACATTCACCGGGAATACCTCGGCGCACTCGCCGACGGCGAACTGTCACTCGTGCCGGCGGCGACCGTCGAGCACGTGAGGGGATGCGCCGCATGCGGGCGCGAAGTCGAGACGCATGAGCGGCTCTCTGCCGTGCTTCGAAGCGCGCTCGCGTCCCACCGGCCGGTGCTCACCGCGACCCCCCACGTTCGCCGGCCGCGACCCACGCTGGTTGCCGGCATCGGCCTCGTCGCGGTCGCCGCCGCGGGAATCGCCGTGGCGGTGGCTCGACTCGCGGGCGGCACCGCTCCCGACCCGGTCGCGCTCGCCCTGGCGAGCTCGCAGCGGCCCGCGCAATTCCAATCCGCCAGCGCTGCCGACGTGTCCGCGTGGTGTGCCCGCGCAGCCGGGCGGCCGATGCCGGTGATCGCGCTCGACCCACTGACCGTGGTGGGTGCGAGAAGCGATCGAGTCGGCAGCCTCGAAGTCATCACCGTCGACTACCGCACCGCCGCTGGCAAACTGGTCACGGTCGGTTGGATGGAGGGCGCCACCAGTCCGACCGCCATCAGCATCCAACAGACGTCGATGACCGGCCCGGAGGGCCTGGTCGTCTCGATGCCCGCTGACGAGGCGGTCGTCTCGGGCAACGCACCGATGCCAGCGCTCTGGCAGGCGGCCGCGCTGCTACAAGCAGCCGGCTGAAGCCCGCTCGGCCTCTGAGCGCACATGTTGAATCGATATCGGATCGTGCTGCTGGTCGTCGCGGCGATGGTCGCCGCCGCGATCGCCGTCGCCGTGCTTCGACCGCAAGCTCCGCCGACGCTCGCGGGAACGGGTTCGAACGCGCGGCTCCTGCCCGTGGGGCAACGTTCGCCCGCCCCGGAGTTCACGGGAATCGACGCTTGGATCAACAGCCCGCCGCTCAGCGTTTCGGGATTGCGCGGGCGGGTTGCGCTCATCGATTTCTGGACGTTCTCGTGCGTGAACTGTGTGCGCACGATTCCGCACTTGCAGGCGCTCTACAGCGCCTACCGCAGCCGCGGGTTCGTGATCATCGGCGTGCATTCGCCGGAGTTCGACTTCGAAAAGATGTATGCGAACGTCGTCGCGGCCGTGGGTCGCCGGGGTGTGACCTGGCCGGTCGCAGTCGACTCCGAGATGGCGACCTGGAACGCGTACGGCAATCAGGTGTGGCCGGCGGAGTACCTCCTCGACCAGCGGGGACGCGTCACCTACGTGAACCTCGGCGAAGGCAACTATGTGCAGACGGACTCGGCGGTGGCCAGCCTCCTCGGTGCCTCGGTCCGGCCAATGCCATCATCCACGTCGGCGTCGAACCAGCTCACACCGGAGCTGTACGTCGGAAGCGCTCGTGGCCAGCTGGGAGACGGAGAGGCATACGGTCCGATGGGCCAACCAACCGAGTACGTCGACCCGGGTCCGCCGCAGGCTCACGACCAGGTGCAGATCACGGGAACCTGGAGCGATCACGGACAGTACCTCGAGTCGGACACTCCGGGGCACGTGCGCCTGCTGTTTCGCGCCACTGACGTGTTTGTGGTGATGGGTTCGTCGGGTGGGCAGCCACTGAATGTGAGCGTGACTCTTGACGTTGCCGCCGTGCCCACAGCTCTGAGCGGAGCGGCAGTGCCTGCATCGGAGGTTTCGGTGAGCCGCCAGGATCTCTATGCGTTGCTCCGCGGCATTACGCCGGGATACCACCTCATCGACCTGACCGTCCCCGCAGGGCTGCAGCTCTACACCTTCACCTTCGGCTGATGCTCTCGATCGCAACCCTCATCGCCACCTTTATCGCTGGCGCCGCCTCGTTCCTGGCGCCGTGCACGGTGCCGTTGCTGCCCGCCTACCTCGCCTGTGTCAGCGGTGCCGGCGCCGCCGACCTCGCCGATGCGCAGCGGAGGCGGAGCTTCCGGGGCCGGCTCCTCGCCGGCTCGCTGCTCTATGTGGCCGGCTTCACCAGTGTCTTTGTGATCCTTGGACTGAGCGCTGGGAGCCTGTCGCGTTTTACCAAGGGCTCCGGCTCCGGCCGGATCGTGGAGGTCGTCGGCGGCGTGCTGGTGATCGTCTTCGGCCTCCTCATCCTGGGTGCGGTGCGCCTGACATGGTTTGAGCGCGTCCGCACTCTGCAACTTCCCGATCGGCTGCGGCGCAGGGGCGTGGCCGGCTCCTTTGTGGTGGGCGTGGTCTTCGGCCTGGGCTGGACTCCATGTGTCGGACCCTATCTGGCGGCCGCCCTCACCTTCGCCGCCATCAGCTCGCACGCAGTTAGCGGTGCGCTGCTCTTGATCGCATACTCGCTGGGGCTCGGGCTGCCGTTCATTGCTGTCGCTCTGCTTTGGGCTTCGCTGCCCCAGCTCCCGCGCCGCCTCACCCGCCTGGCACGACCGATGACGCTCGCCGGCGGAGCGGTGACCGTGATCCTCGGGGTGCTCGTCGCGACCGGGGCCTACACACATGTGACCTCGTATCTCGCGCAGCTTTCGACGCCGCACTGAGATAGGTCGTCGAGGGCTCGTACACCGCCGCTGTTCCGATCGAGCGGTGGCGCGCGCCGCCCGTTCGTCCGTTGCCGGGATCAGTGCACCACAATGGCTCCGGTCATTCCGGGATGGATGGTGCAGACATACGGGTGCATGCGCGACGCGAACTTGATCTCCCAGGTGACACCAGGCGGAAGCAGAGGGTCGCTCAGCCCCGGGAAGTCCGCGAAGGTGACGGCATCCGCAACCGTTCCCACATTGGTCAACTCGACTGTGCTATCTGGATGCATGGTCAAATTCGTCGGCGAGAATCTCAGCTGATTAATGGCGGAGACACTGTCACCAGTCGGGACGCCGAGATCCGGCGCGGCGGTAATTATCCAGGGCATCAGACAAGGGAGCTCCATGTCTCCACCGTTCCGAGGAACGTAAATACCGCCGCGATCGCAAGCCCACTGACCGACAACACCGCGCTGGGACGACTAGCTTCCGTGAATCGCCTGAGGTGGATGGAAGAGTCTGCAAGAGCTCTGGTGAGCCTCGTGGACTGACGTCTGGCTGGCGGCCGCCCTGCTGCAAGCAACTGGCTGAAGCCAACGGGCCTCTGGTGCACTGGCTGAATCGATATCGGATCGTGCCGTTGATCGTCGCCGCGGTGGTCGCCGCCGCGATCACCGTCGCTGTGCTTCGACCGCAAGCGCCGGCCGCGCGGCAAACGCAAATCGAGATGACCCGGATGTAGCGACGACTCCCGTGACGCTGCGAGCTCGCCAAGGATCTTGTCGACGAGCTCCCGTCTGCAATCAGATGGAGCTATTGGAGGCAGGCAGCTCCCCAGGACCGACGGATTGCGGCCCGTCTTTGCACCCAGCTCGAACGCCGGATCGCTGCCCAGCCGCTGGCGGAACAGGTCGCTCCGGCGCTACGCGAGTTGTTTGACGACATCGACGAGCGTCTCGCCACGCACTGAGGGCCTGTCGAATACCGCCGGGAAATGACCCTCGAGCCGGCTGCACCATCCAGTCTGCAGTCCGGCTGTGGCAGCTCCATGGATATCCCAGGCGTGAACGGCAACCAGGGCGGCGCGCACGGGTGCGACTCCGGCTGCACGACACGCCGCGAGATAAGGTTCGGGGCGCGGTTTCCATGCTTTGGTCTGCTCCACCGTCAGGGTGGCCTCGACAAGCGTCCGTAGGCCGGCCCGCTCCAGCAGTCCTTGCGTGGCCGCCGCAGCGCCGTTGGTCAGCGTCATGGCCCTCACGCCGCGATCGAAGAGGTATTCCAACGCGGGGCGCGCGTCCGGATACGGCTCGAGCTCCGACAGCGCTTCGAGGATGTGCGCTACCAGGCGCTCATTCGGCTCGATGCCGCTCGCACGTAACACACTCGTCAGGCTGCTCACCGCCACTTCGGGGAAGGGTTTGTACGTGCCGCTGGCGGCAAGGGCGAACCCGTCGCGAAGAAAACGAGTGAACCAGAGTTCGAGCGCACGATCGCCGGCGCCGGCGGCGGTGAGCCGCGCACCGACGGCCTCAAGGGAGAAGAGGGTTTCAACGACGTCGAACATCACGACCTCGACGCGAAACTCTGCCGACGTACTCATCGTGCATGCAGTCCTGAGATCCCGCGATGCGCCGGTCTCACGTGCGCTCCTCCGGCCGCCGTGCCGGTCGCGCGCGACGGCCATCGATCGCAAAGAAGAGCTGGGCGGCGGTTTTCTGCAGTGCCCACGACCAGGTGGGATACGCATGCACGCTCTGGGCCAGACGTCCCGCGAACATGCGCGTGCGCATCGCCAGGGCGACCTCGTCGATGAGCTCGCCACCCCGCCCAGCGACCACGGTCGCTCCGAGGATGCGGCCACCGCCGACATTGCCGAGACCGAACCGCGGACCAGCAATGAGCTTGACGAATCCTTGCGTCCTAGCTTCGGCGACCGCTCGATCCATCTCCGCCATCGGCAGGAATGCGATACGTCCGCGTGCGCCGGCTGCCTCCTCCTCGGTCATGCCGACGCGGCCAACCTCTGGCTCCGTGAACGTGACCCAGGGGATCGCCGAGGCGTCGAACCGTGACGAACGCACCCGGCGCAGCGCATTGCCGGCCGCGAGACGGCCCATGTAGTCGGCGGCGTGTGTCAGCAACATCCGCCCGGTGACGTCACCAACTGCGTAGATGCCGTCGACGCTGGTCTTCAACGTGTTGTCCGTCCGGATGAAACCACGCTCATCGATCGCCACGCCGATCCGGTCCAAGCCCAGGTCCTCGGTCACCGGTGCGCGGCCGACCGCGACCAGCACCCGGGCGGCCTCCACGGCTTCGCCGCGGTCGAGCTGGAGACGAGCCTCACCGCCATGACCGCTGGGCTCGACGCGCTTCACCTTGACGCCGAGCCGCACATCGATGCCCTCACCGACGAAGACCTCACGAATCAGCTCTGACGCCTCAGGCTCCTCTCGTGAAAGCAGACGGTCGAGCGTTTCCACGACCGTGACGCGCGCTCCCAGCCGGCGAAAGGCCTGAGCCATCTCACACCCGATCGCTCCTCCACCAACGACTGCTAGCGACCCGGGTAGCTCGCTCAGTTGGAAGATCGTCTCATTGGTGAGCGGGGCGAGCTCGCGCAGCCCCGGAATCGGCGGGACCATCGGCCGTGTACCGGTGGCAATGACGACGCGCGCCGCCCGCACCTGCCGGCCCTCCACCTCCAGCTCATGGCGTGATCGAAACGCGGCACGGCCATGCATGACGTCGATTCCCTCGCCTCGGAACGCGTCGTCATCCTCGCTGGCCGCCACGGTTTGCACGGCGCCGCGCACCGTAGCCATCGCATCGGCGAAGGAATCGCGACGCGCCGCAGCTGCAATCAGCGCTTTCGATGGCACGCACCCACTGAAAGTGCAGTCGCCGCCGATCGGGCCATCCTGAACGAGCAGCACCTTGGCTCCGCGTCGGCGCGCTGCGCGGGCGGCGCCCATCCCACCGGCTCCACCGCCGACCACGATGAGGTCCCAGGCCTCAGCGCCGGGCATCTGTAGGCGTCCGCATTGCGGCCCGATCGCGCCGTCGCTGTCGTATGTCGTGCGCGACCTCGCGAAACCCGTTGACGACGAATAGGAAGCGTCGGAGTGGGCTGGACCCGCACGTCGGAATGTCGTCGAGGCCCTGCGCCGGGGGTGCCGCCTCGGCGCGCTGACGACTCTTGTCCTCGGGAGCGCTCATGGCAGGGCACGATAGGCAGCGGCCGTGGCGGTGCCGTAGATGAGATGGCCACCAAGATCGATGCCGAGGGTTCGCGCATCGTACTCCCAGATCGGCTTGTAATAGCCCCCGAGGGGGAGGACGGCGTAGCCGAAGAGCCACACCGCCGGACCGAGCGCCAGCCCGTACGCGACGCGCCGCTGTGGCACCGACCCGGCGACGATCCCGTACGCGACTCCCCAGCCGACACCATAGCCCCAGTGCATGACATTGTTGGTCAGCACCGCCCAGCGCTCCGACAGTGATCGCTGGGTGAAGCCCTCGAAGAGCCTTTTCCCGACCTTCGCCGGCGCCGACACCTTCTCCCAGTCCGGCTCGCCGCCGAATTCCCATTGGAGCGGGCCACTGGTTCCGCCGCTCGCCCGGTAGCGGAAGTACCAGTACAGGTCCATCGCAGCGGTCCCCACCGCTGCAGCGACCAGGCCGCGCACGACGGCGCTGACAGGGGTGGGACGCCTGCTGATGGACATGTCGTTGGGCCTCCGAGTCGGGCAATGGAGCGGAGAGTTTGGTCCTATGGTGCGATCCACGTCCAGCCGCCCGCCGTGACCGAGATCACAGTCGGTGCCGTGCGAGCGTCATTGCTTGGGGCGCCCTCCGAACGGCCGGCGATCGCTGGAGCCCTACGATGTCGTGGAGGTGCAAAGGGAACTCGATCGGGTGCGCGACGCGTACCGAAGGCTCGCCCCGTCATACGACCGCAGCGCCAGACGCTGGGACCACCTGCTCGACCTGGACGGTGGACGGTGCTGGGTCTGCCGTCGCGCCCGCGGAGACGTCCTGGAGGTGGGCATCGGCACCGGCCTCAGCCTTCCGCACTATGGAGAACAGATTCGGCTGGTCGGCGTGGATGCAACCCCGGACATGCTCGCGATTGCCGCAGTTCGCGCCGCAGAACTGGCGCGAGACGTGGAACTCCGCATCGGCGACGCCCAGTCCTTGGAGTTCGCTGACGGGTCGTTCGACACCGTGGTCTTCACCCACTCCCTGTGCACGATTCCCGATCCGCGGAGGGCTCTGTGAGAGTCTCACCGGATCCTGCGCCTGGGCGGTACGCTGCTGCTCACCGAGCACGTGCGCAGCCCCAACCTCGTCGTTCGTGGCGGGCAGCGACTGCTTGATCCGCTGTTCCGCTGGCTTGAAGCCGATCATCTGCTCCGCGAGCCACTGTGGACCGTGCAAGACATGGGCTTCAGGATCGATGAGCAGGAGCGGTCCGCGCTTGGCGTCATGGAACGAGTTCGTGCGACGAAGGTGCAATCCGGTCAGGCATCGCGGTGACTACTTCGCTCTGCTTTTGCATTCTCACGTCATTGACACGGAATCGCTGACAGCACAACCCGATGTAGACCAATATGCATCAGTACCGCCAAGCACTCGCGGTGCGTGGGTACCGTCGCATGTGGGCGGCTGCGTTGGTGAGCCGGGCAGGCGACGCCATCAACTTCGTGGCCCTTCCCCTGTACGTCTTCGGTGTCACCGGTTCAGCGGTTGCGGTCAGTGCTCTGGTACTCGCCGAAGGCGTGGGGCTCATCGTCGGCGGGGTAGCGGCTCAGCTGGTGGTCGACCGCGTGCCGCCCCGCCGCCTGCTCATCGCTGCCGATGTGGCGCGGGCCGTAGTCGCGATCCTTCTTGCACTCGACGCTTCGTTTCCCCTGGCAGTTGCCGTCTCGTTTCTGCTGGCCGCAGGCACTGCAGTGTTCAACCCGGTGTCCAGTGCTCTGGTCCCTCGCCTGGTGCGTGATGACACTCTGCCGGCGGCCAACACCTTGACGTGGACGGCTGGTGTGGTGCCCCAGCTGGTCGCCGCGCCTCTGGGCGGCTTGCTGGTCGCAGCGGCCTCGGCGCGTGCTGCCTTCGCGGTGAACGCTGTGAGCTTTGCCGGCTCAGCCCTGATCCTCGCCGCAATTCCGCGGATGGCTCCGGCGAGCACGAGCGCGACCCCATGGCGTCAGCTTCCCGAGATCGGCCGCGCCGTGCGCGAGGTTCCCGTCCTGCGCCCGTTATTGACGGTGCAAGCACTCGCCGCCCTCTCCGCCGGCGCAACATCTGCGCTCCTCGTTGTCCTGGCCCGGACAGCCTACGGCCTGGGCCCGACTGGATACGGTCTTTGGCTGGCGGTCATCGGCAGCGGGGCTGTGGTTGGACCGCTTGTCGTCGCCCGGTTGCTTCGACCCGCTCCGTGGAAAACGGTGAGCGGCGCCTACATGATCCGCGGTGCTGGTGACATCGGCCTTGGCTTGCTGAGTCAGAGTGTCGCCGGCGGGGGACTCTTGGCCATCTACGCCGTGAACACATCGACTGGGATGATTGCTTACCAGACGCTGGTGCAGAGGTCCGTTCCGCTCCGCGTACGTGGGCGCAGTTTCGCCCTCCTCGACATGGTCTGGCAGGTCGGACGATTGGTGTCCGTCGCCATTGGCGGCGTGATCGCTGCTGCGGCGGGCATCCGCGTTGTCTATGTAATCGGGGGCGTCCTACTCATCGCCGCGGGCGCCCTTGGCACGGCTACGTTGCGCCATGTCGCCGACAATGGAGGGCCGCGTTCGGAGAAACCAAGCACTCACGGTCAGAGCATGTAGCTCATGTCTGATGCACTCGTTGGGTAGGCATAAACCGTTTCCTTGAGGTCGTTCGCGCGCAGCCCTGTGCGGATCGCAAGGGCAAAGAGGTTGATCACCTCCTCAGCATGCAGACCCAACAGGTGTGCGCCCAAGATGCGCCCGGTCCCTTCCTCGACGAGCGTCTTGAAACCGGTATGTGGCAATGCCACCCGACGCGACGAATACCAGCCTGACGTGTCCTCGTGGTGCGTCACGAAGCGAAGGCCCTGTGCGCGAGCCGCCTCCTCGGAGAGACCGACCCGTGCCAGCGGTGGAGTGGTGAACACCACGCTCGGGATCCCCGCGTAATTCGGTGTGGCGTGGTTGCCCTCGAGGAGGTTGGTGGCCACGATGCCTCCCTGCATCCCGGCCACAGGTGTCAGGGGAAACCCGCCGCTGGCAACCGAGTCACCCGCCGCATAGACCGCCGGGTTGCTCACACTTTGCAGGAAGTCGTTGACGGTCACGCCGTCGTCGCTGCGTGCCACCCCGGCTGCCTCCAGGTCGAGGTCAGCGATCTCCGGCACTCTCCCCGCCGCATGCACAGCGAGGTCTGCTTCAAACGTCTGCTCCAGCCCTTCTGCAGACGCATGGACCACGAGGCGACCAGCCTGACGCTCGACGGCGGTGACTTGAGTCTGCAGACGAACCTCGACACCGAGTTCTTGGGTCGCCCGCATCAGGGTGGCGACGAGATCGGGGTCGAAGTGCTTGAGCGGTCGGTTGCCGCGGTGGAGCATCCGGACTTGTGCGCCCGCGCGTGCTGCGATGTGCGCGAACTCGAAGGCGATGTAGCCACCGCCAACCAAGGTGATGCGGCGCGGAAGCTGGTCCAGCTCGAGAAATTGCGTGCTGGTGGTGAGGTGCTCATCGCCGGGGATGCCCAAGGTGGCGTGGCGGGCGCCCGTCGCAATGACCACGTGGCGACCGATGAAGATGTCGTCATCCACCTGGACGCTCGTGCGATCCACGAAGTGGGCGCGGCCGTGCCGCGCGATGATGCCTGCTTGCTCGAAGCTCTGCTCGTTTTGCTCGGGCACCGGGTCGGTGAAGGTGCGCTTGAACCGAATGAGATCCGGCCAGTCGATGGAGCCCGTAGGTGCGGAGATGCCCTTGCCCTGCATGCGATGGCTCCAATCCACCAGTTCGGAAGCGCCAACCAGCACCTTCTTGGGATCACAGCCGCGCAGCTGGCACGTCCCCCCGAAGGGACGGGAATCGATGACCGCCACACTCCAACCCGCCTCACGGCAGCCGTACGCGACGTTCTGTGCACCTGAGCCCGATCCCAGCACAACGACATCAACGGTTGTGGTCACACCCTGTCCTCCTGCCTAGCGCCGGGTTGAAGGGAGCATCTGATTCCGGCCGTACTCGAAGGCTGCGCCAGATACAGAGTGCGGCGCTGTAACGCTGATCACATCAGCCTATGGTCGCAGTCAGCGGACGGGCACGTCGTGAGCGACTCCGCCCGCCGCGCCGGGTGCTGCGGCGTTTCCGATCAGCTGCGCGCGTGTACGTGCGTCGCGGCCGGCTTCTGCTCCATCATGCGCAGCATCTCGATGCCGCCGGTGCGCAGGAAGCGAATCGCCAAGAGCGCGATGAGAACCAGGAATCCGATATCGAGGAACGTGTCGGAGTTCCACGAGATGGTGGTCTGAAAGACGCTAATCGCGCGGTTCGTCGGGGTCAGGTGGAGGATGGTGAACAGCTCGCCGATGGCCAGCCCAGCGAGCACCATCGTCGCGTAGGAAACCGCGAAGAGGTACGCGCTGACACGGCCGGTGTAGTACTTTCGATAGATATTGAGGATAGGGATGATGATCAGGTCGGCGAAGATGAAGGCGATCACACCTGAAAAGCTAATCCCCCCGCGGAAGAGCACGGCGGCGAGGGGCACATTGCCCACCGAGCAGACGAAGCTCATCATTGCCACGAGCGGACCGATGAATGCTCCCCACACTTCAGTCCCGGCTCCGTGACCGGTGAGGAACAGGGCTGACCACCAGGAATCGGGGACCCAGGTACCGAGTGCCCCGGCTATGAGAAAGCCCAGCACCAGATCCGTCCAGAGACTGTAGATGTTCATGAAGAAGAGGTGCGCAATGGAGGTGATGGCACGCGGCGATACCAGGCGCTGGAGCAGCGGACCCTCGGTGACCGACATGTCCATCGCGGCGTGTCCTTCCATGCGTCCGTACAGACCTCGCTCCGCCTGATCACGGGCGGCATCGACCAGCTTTCGCGTCAGCGTGGCACGGAGGATCAGCGCGAGGAGCACCACCATCAGGACGCCGCCGGCCAGCTCGCCCGCAAGAAACTGCCAGCCGAGGAGGATGAGCAGCACGAGCCCGAGCTCGATCACCAGATTCGTCGAGGCGAACTCGAAGATGATCGAATTGGCGAAGGACGCGCCCTTGCGAAACAGCGTGCGGGCAAGCGCCACTGCTGCGTACGAGCACGATGACGACGCGGTGCCAAGTGCTGCAGCGGTCGCAACGCCCCGCGGGGAGTCCCTGCCGAGAAGCCGAGCGACCGTCTGCTTGGGCACGACCGCCTCGATGATGGCGGAGAGCAGGAAGCCGAGCGCCAGCGGCCAGAGCACCTGCCAGAACATGGCAAAGGCCAGTCGCAGCGCGTCACCGAGATGGCCGAGCACAAAGGACACCCGCCTAGCGCTCGGGGCAGCGGCCAATCGCGGCGGTCAGTTTGCCAACCTTCTCCTTGCCCTTGCCGCGCCGCATTGCGTCCGCGACGCAATGCTCCACGTGGTCCCCGAGGAGGGCCAACGCCACCTTGGCGCGTGCCGCTTTGACGGCGTTCACCTGGGTGAGGATGTCGATGCAATATCGATCCTCATCGACCATGCGCTGGATGCCGCCGACCTGGCCCTCGATCCGGCGCAGGCGCGCTCGCAGGTCGTCCTTGTTCTGCGCGTAGCCTACGGTCACCGCCGGGGAATATACCCCTAGCAGGGAGTCGATTTTCGGCTCGTAGCGTTCTTGGAGGTTGGGAGGTGGAGATTGCTGAGCTGGACCTCAGGCGCTCGCGGCTTCTCGAGCCTCGCGGTGCTTCCCCGGGAGCCCAGCTCGCCGAGCGGCTCGCCCACGTAGTCGGCATAGCTCACGTCGATCGCTCGGGCTCGTCCGGCGGCGGCTAAGATCGGGGCGGCCCTGGGCAGTCGCCAAATGGTAAGGCAGCGGACTTTGTGCGGCGCTCCTTCCGCGGTGGTCGCTGAACTCAAAATGGGGGTCAGGAGGGGCCGCTGAGGGCCGTTTTGGGCACCGCAATGAGGGTACGTTTGAGGGTACGCAAAGGGTGCGTGCCCCGCTGTGAACCTACTCGGTGAGAAGTGGACGGACGAACAGGACCACAGGTTCGGCGACGCCATGAAGGCTGTCGGGCTGGCTCGCCTGGCCTTCGCGGAGATCGCCCGTCGCGAGCTCGGCGAGCCAGCGATCGCTCTCAGGGCTGGCGTGCCCGAGGACTGATTCAGGCCGGCTTGGCGGGCGCGAGCATGGCTCGGTACTCCGTCACCACTTTGCCAGCCCCGAACTTCTCCAGCCAGCTGCAAACGCTATCGCCTTGGGTCTGGTCGAGATTGGCAACGAGCGCCTCAACGCTGTCGAACGCGCTCGTAGCGGCGAACCTCAGGTAGTCGGAGAGGACCCTGAATGCCCACATCCGGCGATCCTCCGCGAAGTCCAGAAGCTCCTCGTCTCGAACCCGCCCGGTCGGACGCCCATGCACCAGATTGCTGCGCCATAGATAGGCGTCGTAGACCTCGCGCGGATCAAAAAAGCCGTCTCCGACCGCCACGTGTACCGCCACGCTCCTGACGGTCACTGCGCCGGCCTTGGTGCCGCTCTCTTCGGGAATCAGCAGAGCCTCCATGGCGCTGAAGATCGCCGGCAACATCACGCGCCAGTTCTCTGTGAGGGTGGCCACGTCGAGCCAGTCCAAAGCCGTGTCCACGCGCTCCCTCAACGCGGGGATCAGTGCGTCACGCCAGGCTGAGAGCTGGGCCAGCGTTTCCAGCCAGTCCCGCTGACTCGAGAAGTCGGCCTCCATCGGTTGGTGCTCGAATTTGCGGCCGGCTCGCTGAAAGGTGCCGTCAGGCTCCTTCCAAGCGTGGGTGCCATCCAGCCCGAACTGCAACTGGGGCAGATAGATCTTGGCCATGAACCCGTGGAGGAACTGCTGTCGGACTAGCGCCAGAGCGGTCTCAGCTGAGCGTCGCGCCCTGGCCAGGGCCAGATCCTCCGTGCCGGCGACCACAGGGACCGAGCAGTAGCATCGGGCCGCCGGTAAACCGAATGTTCCCAACGCTTCGCTCAGCCCGGGCTCCGCGTCGGTCGGTCCGAACGTGACCTCGCCAACGCTCGTTCCTGGCGACAGCACGAGGTGCCGGAGGCCCAAGTAGGCCACCCGCTCTTCGGGTGGGCTGGAGAGTCCGTCGAGCGCCTGAGCCGCGTACTCCTTCAGCTTGGGTCGCTGGCCGCTCCGGAAGGCGTCTCGATAGCGCTTTGCGACGGCCATGAGTTCGCGCCGGAGGGTGGCGTGGTTGTGCGCCTCAAACCACAGGTGCTGGGCCAGTTTGACCGACAACTGGAGCACCCACCGGATCCCCTGATCGTCGAGTCCGAACTCGTCCCACTCGGAAGGGAGCGGGGCTTTGGCCCGGTCCAGGATCCGGCAAAGGTCCGCGACCAGCTGGGCGCGCTGCGGGTAATCGCTGCTACTCACGCCAGGGCAGGGGAGATTGACGAGTGTCGAATCGACACCGTGAGGGAGTGCACAATCGCAGCCCAAGTGTGCACTCCCTCGGTGTCGACCACCACCATCCTGACGCGGACGCCAGGGCCCTCATGGCGGGACGGCCGGCATCTAAGACGAGCACCCAGATGGCCGCATTGGTGAGCAGCGCTCGCACGCTATCGTAGGCGTCCATGCTCACCACTGCCGACGCGCTCAACGAAGCGGCTGCGTGCCTGATCGATCAGCGGAGGCTCATCGACCGGACGCTTGCCGAGCGGCTCGTCGCGCTGGGGTCGGATCGCCTCCCCGAGTTATTCGCCCTGGCGCACCGAGTGCGGGTCGCGTGGATGGGCGAGGCGGTCGAGATCGAGTCGATCATCAGCGCCAAGACGGGGGGCTGTCCCGAGGACTGCGTCTTCTGCTCGCAGTCCGCCCGGTACTCCACCGACGTCGAGCGGGTACCAATGCTGAACACGACTGAGCTCGTCGAACTGGCGCGTCGCACCCGGGCTCTTGGAGGCACCGAGTTCTGCATCGTCGTCGCCGTGCGCGGACCGGACGAACGAATGCTGCGTTCAGTGATCGAGGCGGCCACGGCAATCCGCGCCGAGGTGGACATCGAGGTGGCGGCGTCGCTCGGGATTCTCAAGGAAGGGCAGGCGGAACGGCTCGCCGCCGCGGGTGTGCATCGCTACAACCACAACCTCGAGGCCGGCCCACGCTTCTTTCCGCGCATCTGCACGACCCACACGTTCGCCGACCGCGTCGACACCTGCCGGCGCGTGATCGCCGCCGGGATGGAGCTCTGCAGCGGGGGCATCTTCGGAATGGGCGAGACCTGGGACGACCGGCTCGACCTCGCGTTCGTCCTCCGTGACCTGGGCACGCGGGAGATCCCCTGCAACTTCCTCAACCCGCGTCCAGGCACACCGCTCGCCGCCACGGACCTGCTTCAGCCGCTAGAGGCGCTCCGCTGCGTCGCCGTGTTCCGCTGCGTCAACCCGGCGGCGGTGATTCGCTATGCGGGAGGGCGCGAAGTGGTCCTCCGCGACCTCCAGTCGTATGGAATGCTCGTGGGCGCGAACGGGTTGATCGTCGGCAACTACCTCACCACGCTCGGGCGCAGTGCCGAGGCCGATCTTGCGATGCTGGCCGACCTGGGCATGCCGGTGGCCACCCGGCCGCTCACCGGAACGGTCGGGCTGCGCGCCGTCCCCCCAGTCGCGTCGTGACCGGGCGCGATCCCTGGAATCTCGCTCAGTAGGGGCGCTGCATCGCGATCTGCATGCGGTGGAGACGGTCGGACCCGGTTCTGCGGGCGAGCTTGATCGCATCCTCCACTGCCCCTGCACCCCTGCGGGACAAAAAGACCTTGTCGCGCCCCGGCGGAGTGGTCGACATGAGGGAGGCGACCGCCGGGCACGAGTCGAACCGCGTTCGTTCGATGTCCCTCACGCTGCTGGTGTTGCGTGCACGGTTTCGTGATCCCGGTCGTCCCGATGCGGCTCGCTGGTGGAACTCATCAACGCTGCCACGCCAGCCACGCTGGCGAGCAGCAGGCAGGCTCCGGCAAGTCCGCGTGACGCGATCCCTGCACCGTGCCCGTACGCAGTCGCTGCTGTCGTTCGCGCAGCGAGCCCGAAGACGAGGCCGGCGACGGCGATACCAACCGCCATCCCAATGCCTCTGGTCATGTTGAGCACACCCCCGACCACGCCGGTTCGCGTCCGAGGCGCACTCGCCATGACGGTAGCGTTGTTCGCCGGGATGAACAACCCGAGCCCTGCACCCAGCAGGCAGAGTTCGAGGAGGAACGCCGCGGTGGTGCCGTGCAACAGTGCGAGCAAGAGCAGGGCGAGCGCGGCCATGGCCATGCCCGCGCGCGTCAACGCGTGCGTTCCGCGGTGATCCGCGAGCCGACCAGCAAATGGAGCAACGAGTCCGAGCGCAAGGGGCAGCACGCTGAGTTCAAGCCCGGCAATCTCCGGGGAGCGATGGAGACTGAGTTCCAGGAAGAAGGGAACGATGAAGAGGCTCCCGAAGAGCGTGAGGTAGGCGAGGAAGCCCGTACTGATGCCCTGGCTGAAGCCGGGAACTCGGAGGAGGCGGAAGTCAAGCAGAGGCGCGGCGCTCCGCCGCTCGACGAACACAAAGCACACTCCGAGGGCGACCGCCCCGGCAAACGCCAGCAGGATCTCGGGTGAGGCCCAACCGATCTCATTGCCGAAGCTCAACGCGGCCAGGATACCGACCACGGCGGGGACCATGAGTCCGAGTCCGATCCAGTCGAATGGCTGGCGACCGGCGAGGTTCCTGCTCCGAGGGAGGAAGAACCAGCCAAGCAGCGCCCCAGCGAGCCCGGCGGGGACGTTCACCAGAAAGACCAGACGCCATCCGCCGAGTGCGATGAGGAGGCCACCGATCGCCGGCCCGACCGCCAGCCCCAAAGCCTGGGCTGTACCCTGCAGGCCGAGAGCGCGGCCGAGTTGACCTCGAGGTGCCGCTTCCGTCACCAAGGCCACACTGTTGGCTTGCAGCATGGCGGCGCCGAGCGCTTGGAGCACACGCGCCCCGATCAAGATGCCGAGCGTCGGCGCCAACCCACAGGCCGCCGAAGCAGCGATGAAGAGAATGAAGCCATAGGTGTACAGGAGCTTGCGGCCAAAGACGTCCGCAAGGTGGCCGACACCAACGACCGCCGTGACCAGGACCAGGAGGTAGCCCAGAGCGACCCATTCGACCGCGCCCAACCCAACCCCGAAGCTATGCTGCAAGGTCGGCAGCGCGAGGGTCACGATACTGGCGTCGAGTTGTCCCATGAACGCGCCGATGCAGACGGTGCTGATCGCGAGCCACGCGGCGCCGTGCCACTCACGCACGCGGCGGGGGCGAGCCGGCTCCGTGAGCAGGTGCCGAAGAGCGCGCTGCACGCTGGCCACGGGTTCATTCTGCGGCCCTGAGCGAGGCTCTCGACGCCCGCGGGTCGGCGTCCGAACTCTCGTGTGGGCGAAACGTGCCCCCGGCCAGGATCAACTCGCTGGCGTCGTCTGTGTTGAAGCGGCCGTATCGCCTGCTCGTGCGTTGCCGTCTTCGCCCAACCTCGGCCGGCCGTCAGATCGCAACGGCCATCTCGCGACCGACTGAAGATTGACGAGCTCATCAGCCGACCGCCGCCCTTCACAGTTCAGGTTTCGGACGTTGCTGTGTCGCGTCTGATGGACGAAGGAACGGCGAAGAGCGCCGAGCCATATCGCAACCGATGATCACGGTGGTGAACGAAGGACGTGAAAGTGGAATCGGGAAGAAGACGAGTCCCGCGACTGCCACCAGCTGTGCAAAAGTCGCGGCCCATCGGCGGAGCCACCCTCGCAACTTCGACCGCCCCAGTGACGCTGCAAGCAACCGATCGGCAACCAAGACGAGCGCGCAGGTGATCGCGCGATCAGGAAAGGTCAGGCCCGAGCGTACGAGTGCAAGCCGGCGATCCAGAGATTCACGGCGTAGAGCGTGAAGAGGATCGCGACGAAGCCGAAGGCGGTGATGATCGCCGCGCGCTTCTCCTTCCATCCGTAGGTGACGCGCGCATGCAGATAGATCGCGAAGATGACCCAGGTGATGAACGCGAACGTCTCCTTTGGATCCCAGCCCCAATACCGACCCCAGGCGTGCTCGCCCCAGATCGCCCCGCAGATGACCCCGAACGTCCAGATCGGGAAGCCGATCATCACGAAGCGATAGCTCCAGCCGTCGAGCATGCCCGCGGTGGGGAGCGCGCGCTGGAGCCAGTTCGCAAGCGGCTGGCGGATGCCGCCGCCTGACGCAAAACCGGCGCCCGACCCGCCGCCCATGGTCATGGTCGCGACACCGCCGCTGCTGACGCTCGCCGGCACGGCGGCAGGCGCCACCGCGAGCACCCGGTTGTCAGCCCAGCGCCGCGCCAGGTACGCCATGCCGAAGAAGAAGGAGAAGCTCAGCACGGCCGACGACGTTGCCATGGACGTGACATGGATGGTCAGCCAGTAGCTGTGCAGGGCAGGCACCAATTGCCCCGGCGGCACGTAGAGCATGTACGCCACGCCCATCAGGGCAACGCTGACGATCATGGCGGGGAGTCCGATCAGGCGCATCCTGGCGCGAACCATCAGCACGACACAGACCGTGACGATGACGAAGGCGATCCCGGTCGAGTACTCGTACATGTTGCCGAGCGGCCAGTGGCCCGCCTCGAGGCCACGTGTGAAGATGGACGCGAAGTGGATGGGCCAGCCGATGAGCACCAGAGCCATCCCGATGTCGCCGAACAGCTGCTTTCGGAAGGCGAGATGGAGTACGAACGCCACCACGGCCACGGTGTATGCGCCGACAGCAATCCCGAAAAGAACCAGGGACGCCGGGGTGCTCGACATGCCTGCGGGCGAGTATAGCCAGCGAGAGCGGGGCGGCCGCACGACGGTTCGCGCGTCTGACCGGTAAAGGAATGGCCGATGCCCTCGTTTCGAGATCGCTTTCGTACCATGGAGGCGATGTCCCGGCCACGTCTCCTGCTCGCCGACGATGACCCGCGCGTGCTCTCCGTCGTCTCTCGCTGTCTCGACCTGGAGGGGTATGAGATGTCGACCGTTTCAGACGGCGAGGCGGCAGTGGCAACGGCCACGGCCGATCGCCCCGATCTGAACATTCTCGACATCATGATGCCGGGCATCGATGGCATCGAGACATGCCGCCAGATCCGCGCGAACGCCGCTATACTGCGGCGCGAGGATTTGGATCACCGTCGTTGCGACCCCATCTCCAGGCGAACGCGAAACGCGCTGATCAGAACCCTTCGCAGCCAGCGCCGTTCGCCGTGATCGAAGAGGCGCCTGACGAGCGGCAGTATGCTCGCCGCTGCGCTCACGGGGCATGGACTGACCGTGAGGAAGGCCGCCCGGGAAGGAATGGGCCCACCGCGCGCCCTCGCGTGCTGCGGCAAGACGGGGCGGACACCAAGCGAAACCCCCGGCGCGTCGCCAGAGGTCTGGTCCGGCAGCGCTTGGGGTTCAGTCGGTAGTCGGCACCGAGTATGCGCTGGCGAAGTGTCAAGATGACCGAGCAGTGGTTCTGCAGTGCCCGCGTTGTGGCTCCGACAAGCTCATCCCGTTGCCCTTCACCCCGGTTGAGCCAGATGATGACGTGCAGCCAGGGCAGTCCGCCCGTCTCCAGCACCCCATCATGCAGTGCTTGACATGCGCACGTCGACTTTATGTCAGAGACATCATGCACGTGCAACCGAAGCCACACTGACCCACCGATTTCCACGATGCTCGGGGGTGACGCACCCGCTCACGTTGCCGAGAGGCACGCCGATCGAGGAAGTCTGCGCCGTCGCCGTTGCCGACGGTGCGACCAATTCGATGAATCCGCGGGCGATCGCAGTGGCCCTGATCGTCGTCGAACCTCCCGAGGGGGACTGGGAGTAGCGCTGAGCGCAGAGATGCCGCCGCCCGAAGCCAACCCAGCAGGGGCCATGAGCTCCCTCGTGAGCACGATGCAGGAGAACGCCGTGCGCCCAGCCGGACGCCGTCGTCAGCGAGGCTGGAAGCTTCGGGCTGTTCAGGTCCAGACACATCACTCCGACTGCTGGCACTTCTCGTCTTTCTCAAGCTGCTGGCAGTGATCCAAAGCGGATCGCCTGCTGTGGTACGCATGTCAAAGCCGGTCGTCGGGTAGGCACTGGCAGAGGCGATGAAGACGTTCTTCGCCGGTCGGACCACGCCGTCCTAGCTCTGGATGCGTGCCTTCAACCCTGTATCTATGTCGCAACTCACCGTGGGACCGTGCGCCGCCGGGACTGATCCGGTGCGCTGATCCACTTCCATGGCCATGCTGGTCACTGGTTTCAGCCCACTGTTCGCGGTCGGGTTAGAAGACCCTAGGTGTAATGCCCAGACACGTTGTTGAGGCCAAGCAGAGAACTGCGAGCTCGTCACTAAACCGGGCGCAGCACTCTCGCCGTTTGCGCTGACCGGACGCGGGCTTACCGGCGTGCAGCTGGCTGTGGCGACATGGCAGCAGCCGTGGACGGTCGTCGCGTTGTCCGCTCTGGCACCCGAGCTTTCGATCCGCTTCACTCGCGGACCTGTCCATCTCCCCGTACTTCGATGCGATACGTGGTCAGTTCGCGCAGTCCTATCGGACCTCGTGCGTGCAGTCGCTGCGTTGAATTGCCGATCTCGGCGCCGAAGCCGAACTCAGCTCCGTCGGTGAAGCGGGTGGAGGCGTTGACCATCACGACTGCTGAGGGGCACGCGCCGACGAAGCGGTCGGCGGTGAGGCGATCCTCGGTGATGATCGCCTCAGTGTGACCTGACCCATGCGCCCGGATGTGGTCGATAGCCTCTTCCACGTCGGACACGACCCGAACTCCCATGATCAGGTCCAGGTATTCGGTGTCCCAGTCCGCTGGACTCGCTGCGGTCATGCCGACCACGAGCTCGCATGCGCGCTGATCACCGCGCAGCGCCACACCCGCGGCCATCAGGTCGGCGGCAACGCCGGGGAGAAACCGCTGCGCGATGGCCTCATGGACGAGCAGCTTCTCCGCCGCATTGCACACCGACGAATTGCTGAGCTTGGCATTGAGAACGATGCGTGCAGCCTTGGCGAGGTCTGCCGCCACGTCGACGTACACGTGGCAGTTGCCGTCGCCGTCGATGACATACGGGACTGTGGCGTTCTCGATGATGTCATTGACCAGCGACGCGCCACCACGAGGGATCAGCAGATCGACGCGACCCCGGAGCTTCATCAGCGCACGCGCCGCAGCGTGGCGAGTGTCAGTCACCAGTTGGACGGCGTCCTCGGGCACGCCGGCGCCGGCGAGCGCCTCCCGCAGGACTGTCGTCACGACGGTGTTGGTGTGCAGGGCCGCGGCGGATCCACGCAGAATCGCGGCATTTCCGGACTTCAGGCACAGCCCTGCGACATCAGAGGTGACGTTCGGGCGCGCCTCGTAAATGACTGCGACCACGCCGAGCGGAACACGCACCCTGCGGATGTTCAGACCGTTGGGTCGCGTCCAAGCTTCGATGACCTCCCCCACCGGGTCTGGCAGGGTAGCGACGGCGCGCAAGCCGCCGGCCATTCCGGACACCCGCCGGGGCGTCAGGGTCAACCGGTCGAGCAGCGACCCGCGCATCCCATTGCTCCGAGCCGCGTCCAGGTCAACGTGGTTGGCGTCGAGAATGGCGGTCGATGCCGCCGTCAGCGCATCTGCTAAAGACATGAGCGCGGCATTCTTGGTATCGCTGGCGAGGCTTCCGAGCATCGTCGCCGCAAGCCGCGCGCGATCAGCGAGGAGTGACAGCTCCACCGTATCGTCACTCACGCTATGAGCACCACCAGGTCGTCACGATGAACAGCAGCACCGCTTGTATACCGCTTGTCCCCAGGAGCACGCTCGCCGAGGGTGCGGAGCCGATCCGCTGAGCACGAACTCAAGCCCTTGGCGATCAGGGCGCCGCTGGCGTCACAGATTTCCACCGCCTCACCGGCCTCGAAGTCGCCAACCACAGCACGAACTCCCACGGGCAGCAGGCTGCGGCCCTGGCGGCAAATCGCCTCGACCGCACCGTCATCGACGCTCAGTCGTCCCTTGGCGGCCTGCGCGAAGGCGATCCACACCTTGCGCGCCGGCATGCGCCTCGGCTTTGGCAGGACGCGCGTGCCGAGCGGCTCCCCGCCAACCACACGACCGATCACTCCGGGGGTCGCGGCACCGGCGATGACACAGGGAATGCCCGACCATGCGGCGATTCTCGCGGCCGCGATCTTCGATGCCATGCCGCCGGATCCCATGTCGCTGCCGGGCCCGCTCCGCGTGGCGGCCTCGAGCGAGGCGTCGAAGCTGGTCACCTCGTCGACCAAGCTGGCCTCGGCGTTGAGATGGGGATCAGCCGAGAACACCCCAGGAGTGTCGGTGAGGATGAGCAGCAGATCGGCGCCCAGCAGGGTGGCGACGAGAGCGGCGAGGCGGTCGTTTTCACCGAAAGTGATTTCATCCGTCGCGACCGTGTCATTCTCGTTGACGATCGGGACGACGCGCCATTGCAAGAGTCGAGTCAACGTGTTGCGCGCATTGAGGTATGCCTTTCGCTCACCAAAGTCACGCCCGGTCAGCAATACCTGGGCCACCAGCGTCTCGTGTTCGCGGAACCGGCGCGCGTACTCCCCCATGAGCATGCCCTGGCCCACCGCCGCCAGACTCTGCAGGACGTCGACCCCACGACCACGTCCAGCAGTGCCGATCGCCCCCCGTCCCGCAGCGATCGCTCCCGACGTCACCAGCAATACACCGACGCCACCCTTGGAGAGGTCGACAAGCTGGCGCACGATGGAGTCGAGGGCAGGCGACGACAGTGCTCCATTCGCCGCCGTCAGCGAACTGGAGCCGACCTTGACCACAACCGTTGTAACGGGTCGCTGGATCACACGAAGATTGTCGCCAATCCCGTGCGCAGGTGTCCGGCGTAGCTCTCGTGCGCGGCGGTGCTGCCGTGTTGACGAGTGGGTCTGAGGTCAAAAACGCGTCGCGGCCACGAGGTCGGGAAGCAGTGGAGCAAGTGGGATGGCACGGCCGAACTACCCCAAGCGCAGGGCGGTTGGCGACGACGCGTGGCACTTCTGCACCAATTGCCCCGACCCCGACGACTGGCTTCGGCATGCGTACCGCAGCAGGCGATATCTCGTCGAGGATTTTCTTCAGGCGCTCCTCGAACTCACCCCGGTACTTCGTGCCCGCGACCAGCGCACCCAGGTCGAGGGTGAGCACACGCTTGCCCATCAGTGATTCGGCGAGGTTCCCCAGAGTGATCTGCTGGGCAAGGCCTTCAGCGATGGTCGTCTCGCCGACACCCGGCTCGCCGACAGGACTCCATCTCCCCAGAGTTGTTGCCAGCTACGTCCTCAACGAGAGTCGCCGCCTACACCCCGTCGCTTCACCCGCATCCTGGCTGGGTTAGTGAGACGCGAGTCCTAATGCGTGTGGGCAGGCTCGTCGGGCAGGACGCGCGGAAACGCTGTGGCTGCCGTTCCATGCCGGGCCAGAGCGACCAGCTTAAGAGGGTGAGCGACCTCCGGGCTCCGGCTGCTGGGCACTCCCTCCGTGGCTCGGCGCAGCAGCGACGGGGGCGTCCAGAGCTCGGCCATGTCGCCTCGCAGGGGGAGCGGAGCTGGGGCGCCGAGGTAGTAGCCCTGAGCGTATTCGACGCCCAGTTCGGCCAGGGCCCTCAATTCCCAGGCGGTCTCGACCAGTTCGGCGATCAAGTGAGCGCCGATCTGCGCCGCGAATCCAACCAAAGCCGCCGTCAGCGCCTGCTTGACGGGATCGCTCTCAATGTCGTGGGTGAGTGAAATGTCGAGTTTCATGAACTCCGGCAGCAACTTGACGATGTGCATGAAGCTGGCGAACCCGGTGCCCAAGTCGTCGATCGCCAAGCGGACGCCACTCCTGCGCAACTGATCGATCGCGCGCTTCAACGCATCGTAGTCCTCGACAGCGGAGTGTTCGGTGACCTCCACCACCAAGCGTTCGCCATCCAGGGTGCCGACCAGGGCGGCGAAGTCACGACTGAGCAACGTCTTCGGCGAAACGTTGACGGAGAGGTACGTTACGGCGGGCAAGGGATGTCCCACTTGGACCGCCAAGCGAATCGCGTGCATCTCCAAGCGGAGCCCATAGCCAGCCGCTTCTGCTTCGGCAAACCACGCATCGGGTGGTCGGAGGGGCTCGAGCTGGAAGCGGGAGAGCGCCTCGCAGCCGCTGGTCGTGAGCGTCCGAAGGTCGACGATCGGCTGAAACACGGGGACCAGGCGGTCACTGTGCAAGGCTGACTGAACCCGTGCCAACCGGGCATGGAGGAACTGTGCATCGTGTGCTTCGGCAGCGACGCGACCCTGCTGAGCGGCGAGTTTATCCTCATAGGCGTGGAGTCTGCGGCGCGCCGGGGCGCCCCGGTGCAGCTGGGTGGGAAGCAAGCGCCCGGCGAGCACGTACGCCCAGTGCGTCGCGATCCAGATCCCCTGTCGGGTGGGCACGGCCACCACCAGCGCCGCGCTCATCACCGCACTCGCCAGGCCAAGGCGCAGCCCGAATGGCAGTGGCGTGTTGAGGCAGAGCAGCACCGGCAGCAGGCTCGCCCCCGCTGTGACGACGGCGCGGACCGGCAGTCGAAAGGGGCCGAAGTCGATCCCCAGGTTGGCGTCGACCGCCAGGGGCACTCGGATGCGGCTCACGGTCGCATCTCGGGTGGCGGCAGGCTGCTCCGCCACGGTGTCGAGGCGCTGGGCGGTGGATCGGGAGGCTCGTCAGGCGGCGCGCCCGAGCGGTGCGGCCACGCCGTGCTCACCGCCTGCTCGAAGGTGGACCAGGCCGCCGGGGTCACCTCCAGCTGCCCCGTCCTTGTGGATTGGCTGTGGATATCCAGGCGCAGCCGGCGCATCGCCGACTCCATCCCCGGCAGCGCCTCGACCGCGGCCCAGCGAGCACTTGGCGGCGTCGTCGCCGGCATCAGCCGCGAGGTGACGTCACCGATGAAGCGCGCCCCCTCGGAGCTCGAGCGGAATGCCGAGAACGCCTGGGTCGGGGAGCTGAAGAAGCGCAGGCCGGCCGCACGCTACAGCGGGTTGTCGCTGGCCATGGCGCTGCCCACCACCCCGGAGCCGTAGCGTCCCGCACCCAGCCCCTTGAGGACAGCCGCTCCCCCACCCGCTCCGGCTGCGAGCAAAGCTCCGCCAGACGCGCACGGACTAGACGAAGCCTCGACCCTTCTCGATCCGTTGCCGGCTCGGGACAATTCGCCCTTCCCGCTGCGCGTCAGTTCGGGCAAGTCATCGCCGTTGACGTTTCGCCTGCGATGCTGCAGCTGCTCAGCGGGCGAGCCGCTGCGGCAGGCCTCAAGAACCTCCGCTGCGTGGAGGCGGGGTTCCTGAGTTACGAGCACACGGGACCGCCCGTCGACGGCGTGTCAGCCGCCACGCCCTCCATCAGCTGCCTGACTTCTGGAAGGCGCTGGCGCTGGTTCGTATAGCTGCGATCCTGCGACCCGGCGGCATTTTGCGTCTGCGCGATCTCATCTACGACCAGCCCTCCAAGGCCGAGGAGTGTTCGCCCGCTGGCTTGACCGCGCGCGGCTGTTGACCCCGCGCGGGTCTAAACGGCCGAGGACCACGCCGAGCACATCCGCGCAGAGAACAGCACCTTCCGATGGCTGTTCGAGCCGATGCTGGCCGCGGTCGGTTTAGACGTCACTGCGGTTGATTTCAGCGTCTGTGTATGGCACTTACACCCGTACCAAGCGTTGAGCCGGGGCCGTATGGGTGAAGATCGGCGAACCAGGTACTTGCTGATGGGCCTCATTGCTCCGTCGCTCGCCGTGGTAGTTCACTTCGGGGTTGCGTCCCGGCGGCGGTGGACCGCCGCTGCCGTCGCCGTCCTTGGGGCGAAAACTCTTGTGCGAGGCCCATGCCTCCAACAGGGTGCCGTCGACGTCGACGCTGAAGTGCTCGCCCGACAGGTAGCGGCGCGGGTGCGCCTGGCGCACCACCGCCGCGAAGAAGCGGTCGGCGATCTCGTGGCCCAGCAAGCGTTCCCGATTGCGGCTGAAGGTGCTGTGGTCAAAGCCCTCGTCGTCGACGTTGAGATCGAGGAAGAACTTGAAGAGGAGGTCGTAGCGGAGCCGCTCGCAGAACTGGCGCTCGCTGCGGATCGAGTACAGGGCCATCAGCACCGTCGCCTTGAGCAACTGCTCCGGGGGCACGCTCTGCCGGCCGGTGCGCGCATACATGGCGTCGAACTCCGGGCCGAGCTCCGCGAGCACCGTCTCGACCACCACTTTGATGCGCCGGATCGGGTGCTCCGGTGGGATCAGGCTGTCCGTGGTCAGCGTGGACAACATCGTCACTTGCCGGGTGGTGATGCCGCGCATGCTGAATCTCCACAAGCTGAATGAGCTTCCCAAGACTCGCATACCCGAGTCACAGTGTCGAGGGCCTCAGGGGTCGAAAATCAACACCTCAGCGGTGGAAGGCGAATAGGTAGACGGATACGTCCGAGATGATGCACGCTTCCGGGCGACCAGGCCCACCGGGTTGCTTCCTTCCGAGGGTTGCACGCCCTCCGAAACGCCTGAAGGTCCTTCCAAATCACGCTGACATCCGATATCGTAAGGTTGACTCGGGAGAGACAATTGCAACCGTTTTCGTGGAAGAAAGACGTTGCAAGTCCCTGGCCACGTCCGTCCGCTTGAGACCCCGTGCGATTTTAATAATGCCCGCGGCCGACGAGAGTGCGGGCGGAGAGTGTCGTCGATATCCATGGAGATGCCTCCCTCGCCGGACTCCGCTTCGGGCCCCTCGCCCGAGCCCGCAGCCCAGCCCGCCTCCGTGCCCACGACGCCGTCTGCGGCGCCACCGTCCTCGGCATCGGGAGCGCCGGCAAGCGCGCCCACGTCGTCTCCGTCACCCCTCCAGGATCTCGCTCCCTCCGCACTGAAGCAGGCGGTGGATGGGACGGCTCCGGCGGCGGGCTCGTCTCCCTCCGCTCCACCATCATCGGGAGGGCTCTCCGGCTGGAAGCGCGTCCTGGCCCTGGCGGGCGGTGGGCTCGGCGCCACCGCGATCATCGCCGCCGGTGTGGTGCTGGCGACACGTCATCCCGGCACACCCGCGGCGAAGCAGCCGGCGTCGCAAGCGAGCGTCACGAGCGTGGCCGCGGGCTTCTCCCCGGTCAGCCTGCCGGGCGCGGCGTCGACGGGCGTCTTCACGAGCGCCACCTGCCCCGGCGCCACGACCTGCTACGTCGTCGGCGGCGGGGCCTCCGGGCTCATCGCATCGACTGCCGACGGCAGAGCGTGGATCGCCACGGCCGTGCCCCAGGCACGGCAGCTGACCGCGGTCGCCTGCGTCTCGCCGACACGGTGCTGGGCCGGAGGCGAGACGCCGGACGGCTCGGCGTTGATCGTCGCCACGACCGACGGGCGCACCTGGCGCACGCAGATAGTGACTCCCGACACGGTGATCTCCTCTATCGCCTGTCCTGTGCAGGCGGCGTGCATCGCCGTCGGCACGAACTTCCGGCGCCCCGGACTCTCCGACGTCTTGGCCACCACGAACGGCGGCGTGACCTGGGGGCGCCGGCCCCTGCCGGCACGCGATGCTCAGCCCTTCGCCGTCTCGTGCTGGGATACCACGCGCTGCATGGCGGCCGGCGGCGGCGGCCCGTGGACGACGTCCGACCTGGGGGCGACGTGGCAGGGGCACTCCACGCCCGGGCCTTCGGCGAACACCGGCGGCGCCGGCTATCTGCTGGATTCCGTCACCTATGTCTCAGCTGACGACGTCTGGACGGTGGGCGGAACGCAATGCGGCGGCGCCGGCGTCACACAATGCGACGGCTGGGCCTTCCACAGCACCGACGGCGGTGTGACGTGGACGCCCTATGCTCAGGCGGACCGGAAGTTCCCCTTCGCGCAGCAGGTAGTCTGCGGCGGCACACACTGTCTCGTGCTCGCGCAAGCGTTCAGTTCCTCGTCGATCGAGGCAACGGACGACGGCTCGTCATGGCGCAGCGCGGAGACGCTGAAGGCCCTCCTCGACACGCTCGCCTGCTCGAGCAGAGACTTCTGCGTCGCCGCAGGCAGCGCCGGCCCGTCTCCGGCCCTCTACAGGACGGGCGGCTGAGGCCCGGACAGGCGCCCCGTCGTGATCGGCCTGGGAACGCACGCCATGGAGGGCCGCCGCCGTCGTGCACGGCAATGCAGGAGCCGTCAGTTCAGCGAGTCGCGTCCCGGCGCCGGGCGCAGCGGGATCTCGCGAACTTCCTCCACCGTGTTCTGTGTATCGCAATGGCAGTGCAGACCCCGGGAAGAACCCGGACCTCGCCCTCTGCCACCATGGCGTCGATCATGTCGCGAGCAGCAGTCTCGCTGATCGTCGCATCCGTTTCCGTGGCAGAAAGACGTTGCAACCTGGCCGGCCGTTTGCAGCCGGGCCGGGTGAGGTACATCTCGCTGCCTGCGGTGCCGAGCGAGGGCGATGTCGCGCCGATGGCGCGCGTCCTGATCCTCGACCTCAAACAGGCGGCGTACGAGCGGTTGCGGAGCGGTAGGGGAAACTTCTCCACCCCGGCCGTGCCTGAAATTCCTCGACGAGTTCGGGGCGCTGGACGAGCCGGACCAGATCTGCGACCAGCTGCGGGAGGCTCGGATGGCGACCGTGGTGGCGACCAGCACCTGCCGGAGTGGTGCCGCTGCGGCAATCCCTGCTGGGGCGGGGCTGGTGCTCGCGCACCGAGTTCCATCGTTGTCCCTGGAGGAAACGTCTTGTCACCTGCCCCGCGCACCAATTTCGATCAGCACCGTCAGACCGTCCTCACCCACTCCGCCGAGCACAACAGCTGAGGTGCCTACCCGGACGGGGACGTGACGGACCCAATCTCGGTCACCGTGATCACCCGTCCCGTCGAGGGGTCGACAGTCAACGTCCCTGTGACCTGGACATCGCGGCCGTTGTAGCTCGCCGCCTTCGACGACGGCTGGAGCTCGACCCGGTCGTCCGCGGCATCCGAGATCACGTAGTACGTACTCGAGGAGTCCGAGAACTTCTGAACCGTGCCGTCAGTGGTAAGCATCTCTCCGGCATAGTTGGACTGGCTGGATGCGAGAGCTGCCAGTGACACGTGGGGAACCGTCGTCGACCCGCACGCCGCCACCAGCGCCATCGCCGCACACAGGCCCGCCCGCACAGCGCCGAGAGCGGGCCTGGTGGCGGTCATGGCACGCCTGGCGTTCAATAGCGACCGGTAGCGCCGCCCGCCTGCTGGCATTGCCTCCCCCTGGGGAAGACCGTCCAAGGCATTGATCACGCCATCGAGCCTACACGGAACCCCCAGGAACCCCCGCGTTCTGAAGCCGGGCGTTGCCGCAGACTCCGCCAGTGAGTAGCAATGGAACAGAAACGCACAGTGATCTCTCTGTGTAGAGGGGCCCTGCTGTCAAGGCACGTTGTGGGATTCACGTCATCAGGGCGGGTGCGCCGTTGAACGTTGGTAATCGGGCGTTTCGCTCATCTCTCTATCGCCTCCTCGATAGGAGGATCAGGTCACGTGGGACATCCGGTAGCCCAATTCAAATAGGGGTCGTCATGCGACCAGACACCGTGCGGGGCCTGCCGGAGAGAACGCCTGATGGCGAGTGAGCGTATGCCAGATGGCTTCGGCGAGACGGCGCGCGACGTCGACACGTGCAACCTTGCTGCCGCGAGGTGCGGGACGTACGGGTGGTCGGCCCCGAGCGTGCGCAACTCACGCTCACAGCTGTCGATTTCGGCCTCGAGCTGATCGATGAGCCGCAGGCTTGCCTGCACCGTCCCCAATCAGGGCTCCGGCAGGCGCATCTTGGCCAGGCGACGGCGCCCGGTGACGCCGAACAGATCTGACCGTCGGACATTGGTGGCCGAAGGTCAGCAGGGTGGTGTGAATCCGGCCCTTCAGGGCGACGCGGTGGCGGACCAGGTTGAGACGCCACCGGGAGCGCTCGCGCTCGGCGCGATGCTCCGGGGTGGGCAACCAGATCGTCGGCGCCAGGTCGCGGCGGCACAGTTCGGCGAGCACCCGGGCATCGATCTGTTCGTCTTACAGGCAAGTGGCGCAAGACCTTTCACCCGCACCGCATCGGCCACGTCGACGCGCCACCCCCGCCAACTCCAGCTCGCGTCGTGGACGTAGCGCGCCCCGGTCATCGACCTCGATCGCCGCGTATACGGGCGTTCCGTGCTGCTCAAGCCCACGGGCGAGAGCGTGCAATCCGGCGCGGTCGGGCAGCACCGCCCAGGTGTCGACAGTCTCGCCGGCGTCTTTCATGACGTGGACGTCCACTCGTTTCCTGCTGAGATCCGGACCAACATGCAACATTGTTCCGGGCCTCCATTGCTGTCCCGGTTCTGACAACCCGAAGGCTGCCACGTGGAGGCCCCTCTTCATGAGATTCAGATTCAACTCGGTACAGGTGATGCAGGTGCCCTGCTCCTTTTCTTGTACACAAAACGGTGAGCATGACGAGCGCGGTGGGACAGGCGTTGAGTGCGGCTGCGAGTGTCGGGTGCAGGTTGAGCAGGTCGCCGGCGTGGATGATCTTGGCCGCGTCCCCGCCACCTTCGGTTCCCCAGCCCGCAGCATCCTCGTACCCATTGTCATGGTGTATCCGCCCTGAACCGGAAGATGACACCCGACCCGGTCACTGTCACCGGATCGGACGCCCTCCGATGCATCCGTATGGGACACGTCCCGCCGAACGCAGGGCGGGCTAGCATTGCTCAATGAGGTGCATCCTCACTCGTGCCCTTCTGGTTGCGTCGGTGCCGGTGGGAGTCGGGGTCGGGCTGTGGATGCGCCACTGACGGTGTTTTTTTCCCTTGCGTTGTGCATCGAATAAGGGCTCGAATTTGCGGCGTGGTAATGCGCGTTGTTCGGCGCAGCGACAGCAGTTCGCCAGTGGCGAGGCATTGCGGCTCAAACCCGCGCTACGGCCCGTTACTGGGAGTCCTACCGCGCTGCCCTCCTGGGGTGAACGGATGCTGTGTGGGCCAGGTCGTCGCGAAGCTTGACCCACGAACCGACGTTCGGTAAGCTCTTGGGGTTCGATAAGCTCTTGGGATGGTCCGTCGCGACCCAGGGGAGCTGATGCAGGCGTCCGCGGCGTGCGTGGTGCTCGCCCAGGTCGCGCTGCCCTGGTACCCGCTTCTGTCGGGCGAGCTCGTGCTCGCGGCCGGTGTGCTGGGCACCGTCGCCGCGACGCCGGCGAAGGACTCGACAAATGCGACGAGCGCAGACATCACGGATGGCGTCCCGCACTACAGCGCCCACACTTCGGTCCTCGGCGCCGCGCGCCTCGGCTCAATGCGGGGAGGCAGCCGGTAGTCGGTCAGCCGTCCGCCAGATCAGATCACCCCGTTGCGATCACCGGTTGAAAGCAGCGACCGTTGGTGTTCTCGTTGGTTCCCCGCTCCCATGGCGACCGGTGGTGCGCAAAGTACACGGCAACGCCGGTGTCGATGGAGAACTGGCGATGCTGCGCAAGTTCGGTGCCCTGATCCCAGGTGAGCTGTCGGAGGGCCGCGGGAAGGGTGCCGATGGTTTCCGCGATTGCCAGTCGGGTGGTCTCCGCAGCGCGCCCGTGAGGGAGCGGCACCAGCAGCGTGAATCGTGTCGTTCGTTCGACGAGGGTTCCCACGGCCGAGTGGGCACCTTGGCCGATCATGAGATCGCCTTCCCAGTGACCGGGAACCTTGCGGTCAGCGGCCTCGGCGGGGCGTTCGTCGATGCTCACCATGTCGGCGATGCGGTGGCGACCATAGTGGCCGCGGCGTTCCAACCCACGATGGTCCTTGCCTTGCCGCATCCCGGCGAGAAGCGCGCTTTTCAACTCACCCTTCGGGAGAAGGTAGAACCAGGTGTAGATCGTCTCGTGGGACACGCGCATCGCCAGATCATCGGGGTAATCGAGGTGCATCCTCGCAGCAACCTGCTGCGGAGACCAGCCCATCTCCAGGCCTTCGCACACGTGGGCGACGAGCGGCGTCCCGTCCGCGAGCTTCCGCAGCTTCGGCCGGCGGCGCCGCATCCGCGCACGATCCGCCGCCTTCACCGCACGATAGTCCGCCGCTCCGCCACCGGCTCTGACCTCACGGCTCACCGTTGATGGGTGCCGCCCGAGCTGGCCAGCGATCTGGCGCACCGTTCCACCTCGGCACAGTCCCAGCGAGATCTCCTCTCGCTCCTGCAGGCTCAACCTCGTTCTCTTCAACCGGGTACCTCTTCTGGCGGCCACCCGCCAGATCAGATCACCCCGTTGCGATCACCGGG
>Ga0307373_10001814_pt1 | contig 39563 bp, 37 predicted proteins | sample OX2MG_FD_202534 | JGI IMG/M metagenome (GOLD analysis project Ga0307373, IMG submission 202534) | Soil microbial communities from Risofladan, Vaasa, Finland - OX-2 | ecosystem: Environmental > Terrestrial > Soil > Coastal area > Acid sulfate soil | place: Finland: Risofladan, Vaasa | collected...
CCTTCCAAAACGGCCGCCCGAGCCGGTTCAACGACTCGAAGGCCTTGCGCAGTTCGCCCTCTACGAGCAGGTACGTGTCTGGGGTTCCCTCGTCGAAGAAGACCCGTCGGCCGCGCTCGGCGTACTGGAGGGCGTTGCGTAGATGCTCGACAGCAAGAACCAGATAGACCTCGCTCCTATCGGCAGCATCTATCACAATGGAATGGCCTCCGCAACGACTCTCGGCTGGATGAGCCAGTGCAGCGACCGTTCCGACACCAGATCGACCGGCCTTCCGAGAGTTTTTTGCAGGGCTAGTGCGAGATCGATCGGTCGATACCGATCGGATCGAATCGGATCGACCACAATGTCGACATCGCTGTTCGGCGTCGCTTCTCTACGAGCGACGGAACCGAAGACCCGAACGTTCTCGGCCCCGTAGCTCCGGGCGAGTCGGAGCACCTGCTTCCGCCGCTCACCGATGATATCATCGATCCCAAGGCCTGAGCCGTACCGAGGGACCCGGACCTTCGGGAGCCAATAGTATGGCGACTTACAGCGAGCGCAGATCCGGATCCGAGGCCGGCGCGGCAGCCAAACGTACCCGCACCGGTAGCAATGCGCCAAACTACGCCGCGTCATCGCCCTTTCTAAGTAAGAAAGCGGGCCATGATAAACATACCTAGAAACCGAGCGCGGCCTAGAGCAGACGACCCGGGGCGGCCGTTCTCGACCGGCGTGAAGCCCATCGGGCGCTTCGTATCACTTCCGCCCGCGGTCCGCGGCCGCCGGGGCAAGATTTATCCCGCCTTCGTCCTGCTCGCCCGCAGGGATCCATTCATGGCGTGGACGCAGGCCGAGGTTCGCGAGCTCAAGGAAGGCCGGTACATGATCATCGACGACGAGCCGTGCCGCATCCTGAGCATCCAGACTTCTAAGCCGGGAAAGCACGGGGAAGCGAAGTCTCGGATCGACGCCGTCGGCATCTTCGACGGAGCGAAGCGCAGCGTCGTCCATCCCGTGAAGCACAAGGTCCAGATCCCGATGATCGGCAAGCACCAGGCCCAGGTCCTCTCGCTGACGGACACCGAGGTCCAGCTCATGGACATGGAAACCTACGCGACGTTCTCGATGGCCCTCGATGCGGAGACGAAGGGGCAGCTCCAGCCAGGGTCGGAAATTCAGTACCTCGAGGCGTTGGGCCGCCGCAAGATCACGCGCTCGTAGCGCGGATTCAGCGAGAACTCAACTGGGCCCCGGCGAGGATGATCCCCGGAGGGCCGCGCGGCGGTCCGAGAGGCAGTCGGTCGTACTCGACCGTGTGCTTGATACCGCGGCGGCGGAGCATGGCCGAGACCTGCTCGGTGACTTGGACGATGTCCTGCCCCCGTAGCGCTTTGGTGAAGTAGAACTCCACCCGGCGCTCGTCGGCCAGGGGGAAGATCAACCGGAGCCCGAAGGCGTCGATGCGGTTGTACCCCGCGGGCTTGCGATCGGCGCGCAGGTCCCGCAGGTTCTCCTCGAGGAGCACGTCCGGCAGGATCGTCTCTCCTTCCTTCGCGAACGGACGGTTCGCTTCAACGACCTTCTTGTAGATCTCGGGGAAAACTCGGATGAGGTCCTTGTAGCTGCGTCTGGGGTCGAGGAGGATGTGGCCGCTGCGGGCCTTGACCGGCGGAGTCATCTTCCTGAACCAAGCTCGAGAGCGCACTTAGGGCCTTCGGAGAGCGCGCGGCAACCCCGTTAGCCGTTTATTTTATTCGACGCAGGAGGTCCGACGGCCCCGATGCTCGAGACGATCCCGCTCTCCCAGCGACCCGGCGAAGGCTGGCAGCTGTGCCAAGAGGCCCTCGCGGAGATCGCGGGTGGCCGGTTCGCGGAGGAGGAATGGACGGTACGAATGCGCCAAGCGCTCGACAGCGGAGAGAGCGTGGCGTGCTCGCCGTCGATGGTCCCGAGTTGATCGGGATCGCGACGTGGAGCCGGATCCCCCTACCCGCCCGCCGGGTCAGCCTGCTCTATCTCCGTTCGGGCCGGCGAACCCCGGCGGCGTATCGCGAGTTTCTCCGGCGGATCATCGACAAGTCCCCAAGGGACGGCCCCGTCGCGTTCTCCACGGGAGATCTCCTCGGGCTCGAACCAGCGCAGCAGGCGGGGATGATGGAGCCGCTCGGGTTCCGCCGCTTCTCGCGGACCGAGATGGAGTTCCCGGATGGAGCGCCTCTTCCTTCCGCTTCCCGGAAGACCGGCCTCAGCGCTCGGCGGGTGCACCTCGAGGATGCGGCGGAGCTGGCGGTGCTCCACCGACTCGCGTACTCGGGGCGATTCGATCGGTATCTGTTCATGGAGGACCCGGATCCCGGTCGCGATTCGGAGCGTGGGATGGCGAAGCTCCTCGGAGGGGACTGGGGCCCCTTCCTGCCGGAGGACTCGTTCGTCGCGGTGCGCGATGGACGGATCGTCGGGGCCACGTTGCTCGTGGCGATGGAAGGCCATCCGCTCCTCGCGGGCGTCATGGTGGACCCGGCCCAGCGAGGTCAGGGAATCGCTGGTGCGCTGATCGCGGCCAGCCTTGCATCGGTACGGAGCCGGTCCGCTCCCGCGCTTCGGCTCAACGTGACGAATGAAGGGCGAGCGCAAGCCCCCCTACTTGTAGGGGGGTCAGCGGGCCCCTTATGCGCTTCGGGAATGTGGGGGAAGTGCTACCTCCGAAGATGTATCTCCCCTGCAAGTATCGCCTCTACCCGTTCCCGAATCAGGAGAGGGAACTCCTCCGTCAGTTCGATGAACTGCGCTTCCTGTGGAACCACGCCATCGAACAACGGTGCGACGCGTGGCGGAAGGAGAAGAAGTCCCTCTCCTACGTCCGCCAATGCCGGGACCTCGCGCGGTGGCGAGCCTACGACCAGGAAGGGGTCGGGCGTGTCTACGGCCATGTCGCCCAAGAGACCCTCGCCCGCCTCGACGACGGGTTCAAGCACTTCTTCCGGCGCGTGAAAGAGGGCGGCCATCCCGGTTTCCCGCGATTCAAGCGGGAGGTCATCTCCCTCACCTACCCCGACGCCAACGGCTCCGCCGCTCTCGTGTCGGGGAGGAACGGCACCCGACGTCTGCATCTCGCCATGCTGGGGGACCTGCCGGTGAAGGTCTCCCGAGAACCTCCCGAGGGCCGAGTTAAGACCTGCACCGTGAAGCGCGAGGGAGACCGATGGTTCGCCGTACTCACGGTAGAGGTGGCCGACCCCGCCCCTCCGTCGGATGCTCCCACCACGAGCCCGGTGGGCGTGGATCTGGGCCTCTCCCACCTTGCCACACTATCGACAGGAGAGATGGCCATGCCGCCGAGGTTCCTCCGCCGGTCGGAGAAACGCCTTGGTCGTGCCCAGCGGGTCGTCTCGCGCCGCAAGAAGGGTTCCCACAACCGGGAGAAAGCGAAGCTCCGGGTTGTCCGGTGTCACGCGAAGGTCCGCGACCAGCGGAGAGACTTTGCCCACAAGACCACGACGGGGTGGGTGAAGCACCACGACCTGATCGCCTTCGAGGACCTTTCGGTCCCGTCGATGCTTGGGAACGGCCACCTGTCGAAGTCGATCTCCGACGCCGGATGGGGGATGCTCCGGCAGATGTCGAAGTATAAGGAGGCCCGTAGGTCGGGTCGGTATGCCGAGGTCCCCGCGAAGGGGACGACCCAGACCTGCTCGAAATGCGGCCGTCTCGCCGACCCTCCCCTCCCTCTCCAGGACCGCACGTACTCGTGTCCGTGCGGGCTTCGTCTCGATCGAGACCTGAACGCGGCTAAGAACATCTTGGCTCGCGCACTCGCCCAAGTACCCGGGGGCACCGGGGAATCCACGCCTGTGGAGATCGTACCTCCACCGCACCGCAAGGGGCGGCGAGTTCGGTCGAAGAGACAGGAACCCCCACGGGATTCGGAGGTAGCACGATGAGTCCCGGAGGAAGCCCCCGAACTCGTTCGGGGGAGGATGTCACCGATGGGAACGCACGCGCCGAGCGACTCTACCGATCGATGGGCTTCATTCCCCGGTTCACGGGAGTCGCGTGGTACGCAACCGGGTCGGTTCCGATTTCTCCCGAGCAAGACTGAACTTCCTATCGTATCGGAGCCGGCCCGTTCGGTCGAAAGGCTCAAGGAGGCGGTCCGATACCTCGGGCTCGGGCGCTCCCGTAGTCTAGTGGTCAAGGATAGGGGCCTCTCGAGCCCCTGACGCGGGTTCAAATCCGCTCGGCCAGCCGCCGGGCGGGGAAACTCCCGCCGGGAGCACCACCCAACGGTTAGGCTAGGCGAGCTGGCCATGAGGATTCGACTCACCCCGTAGCAACCCGAACAGGTCCGTTTCCATGCGCCGACCGCGCACGCAGACGGACTGGCGTTCGCGACCTTCCTCGACGAAGCTGAGGCGTTGGAGAACTCGGACCGAAGCCTCGTTTGGCGCGAGCGCTTGGCACGCGATACTCCTCATCTCCAACCGGGTGAACGCCAGGCGGAAGAGAGATCACGAGGCTTCGGTGGCGTACCTTCGGTTCCGCCATGCAGGATCGATTCAGTACGAGAGGCTCTCGACCTTTCTCCACTTCCAGTCCCATCCTCGCGGACCAACCGGCGCAGTGCACGATCCCGTCCATCGATCGAAGACCTTTCGCTCGAGCTTGGTGCGTCGCTCAGAGGTGAGGCGATCAAGGCGTGCCGTGGAGCCGGCGAGTGCGCATGGACACCCACCTTCCGGAGATCCGCGGGGCCCTGAGGGAGGTATGCTCCTCCAACGTTCGTTCGAGGCCCTTCATTATAGCCCATAGGCCCCGCGAGCGCGCGGAGGCTGGCCACTATAGAAATATACTGCGCTCGGGTGAGGCCCGGCGGTGTCACGGCTCCCATCCATATCACGACGTATACACCGACACAACGACGGAGAAAGGGAGCGATGACCACTCACGCGGCTTCCGCGATACCAAACGGCGAGGGAAGAGCAGGCCCGGGTCCAACGGAGCGGGGAACCGGGGTGATGGAAGCCTTCGCGACCCGCGGCGCCGGGGGACCGGAGACGGAGGAGTCGCGGACCCGTCCGGTGCGTTTCGCGAGTGTGGACACCACACGCCGGTGCCCGCTTCGATGCCGTCACTGTTACTACTACCGCACCTCCCCCTCAGGCGAAGACCTCTCCGATGAGGACTTTCTCGCCGGCCTTGCAACTTGGAAAGCGACGACCGGGGCCGAGTGTATGCTCTGGCTCGGTGGAGAGCCCTTCCTTCGCCCCGACCTAGTGCGCGAGGGGACCCGACTCTTCCGGCGGAACGGGGCCTTCACCAGCGGATCGGTCCCCCTTCCTCAGGGAATCCGGTGCGGGGTGGTGGTTTCTCTGGATGGAACCGCCACGGCCAACGATGCCATCCGCGGCCCAGGGTCGTTCCAACGTGTGATGAACACCACCGACGGCGGGCGTGGACACCTGTTCCACTGTACGCTCACATCGGCCAACATGGGCTCCATCGGGGAGCTCATTGCCCGCCTCCACCGCGCGGATGCGGCGGGCGTTCTCTTCGGATTCTACTCGCCTCGTACCGGGGAGACGGGGGGATGGGTCTTGACCGATGCCGAGCGGAACACAGCGGTAGATCTGCTTCTTCGTTTGCGGAAGGAGTACGACGGTTTCCTCCTGAATACCGCACCGAGCCTGGAACTGCTTCGCCCCGGGGAGTCGATGCGGCTGGCCGCACGTTGCCCGTACCGAAACGGGGAGGCCGTAGCTCTGGACCATCGCCTCCGGGTGAAACACCCCTGCAGTTACGGGCCGGGCGTCGATTGCCTACGTTGCGGTTGCGTCACCATGTCTCTCCGCGCGACGGCGGAGGATGGAGATGTCGCGGCCCGTAGCGTTCTCGATGCTCTCTTCGTCCACCGATAGGTTCCCGGCCGAGAGATCTCCGCACCGGCACCCGTTCCCGGGGCCTCTGATCGGCCGGTCGGCGATGGCCCTCACCTCCGTTCCCTTAGCCATCCCAAACTAAGCGAAGGCGTGCCACGGTGCACGTGGGGTCGTCAGGGTTGGTTGGTAGGCGATGTTCCTCCCCGCAGGGATCAAGGAGAGCCGTCTCTCCCAGAGCATGGAGCAGCCGGGGCGGGATAAATAGGGCCCCCTGGTGCGGGTGCCGTTGAACGATCCCACGGAGCCGACTCTTCCGTTTGAGCCGTACAAGGTGAAGGTCGCCGAGCGGATCCCGAACCCTTCGCGCGAGGACCGGGAGCGGGCGCTCGTGCGAGCGGGGTTCAACCTGTTTAACCTGCATTCCGACGAGGTGCGGATCGACCTTCTGACCGACTCGGGGACCGGGGCGATGAGCGACCGTCAGTGGGCCGCCCTTATGATCGGCGACGAGTCGTACGCGGGCAGTCGAAACTTCGCGCGGTTCGAATCCACGGTTCGATCGATCACCGGCTTTCGCCACATCCTCCCCACGCATCAGGGCCGCGCGGCCGAGAATCTCTTGTTCTCGACCCTCTGCCGACCGGGCAACGTCGTGCCGAACAACATGCACTTCGACACGACACGGGCCCATGTTCTGCGGAACGGGGGCCGCCCCGTGAACATCGCCGTCCGCGACGCCTACGATCCGCAGAGCGATTTCCCGTTCAAGGGAAACGTCGACGTCCCGGCGCTCGACGCGCTCCTGCGCCGCGAGGGCCGCGAGAACGTTCCGCTCGTCATGGTGACCATCACGAACAACACCGGCGGCGGCCAGCCCGTCTCCCTCGCGAACTTCCGGGAGGTGGCACGCACGGCCCGCGCGCACGGCGTCCCTCTCTACGTCGACATGTGCCGCTGGGCGGAGAACGCCTACTTCGTTCGCGAGCGCGAGAGAGGAATGCGAGCGAAGTCCATCGCCGAGATCGGTCGCGCCTTCTTCGACCTGTGCGACGGCGCGACGATGAGCGCGAAGAAGGATGGACTGGTGAACATCGGAGGGTTTGTCGCGACCCGCGATCGCTCGCTCGCCGGGCGCATGAAAGAGCTCCTCATCCTCTACGAGGGATTCCCTACCTACGGCGGGCTCGCCCGACGCGACCTCGAGGCGATGTCGGTCGGGCTGGAAGAGGCGATGGACCTAGACTACCTTACCCATCGGGTCGAGCAGGTCCGTTACGTAGCGGGATTGCTCGATGCACGTGCCGTGCCATTTTTTCATCCCGTCGGGGGTCACGGGATTTACCTGGACGTTCGGCGCTTCCTCCCCCACCTTTCGGACGAGGACCTTCCAGGGCAGGCGCTCGCCGTTGAGCTGTACCGGGAAGGTGGGCTGCGCACCGTCGAAGTGGGGTCGATCATGTTCGGCCCCGATAAGGGATCGAAGAGCCCTCCGCTCGAACTCGTGCGCCTCGCCATCCCTCGCCGGGTCTATTCGGCGAGTCACCTCGCCTTCGTCGCGGACGTCGTCGCGCGCGTCTATGAGCGACGGGCGGACGTGCGAGGTTTGACCATGGTCTACCGGCCCGAGCGGTTGCCGCACTTCACGGCACGGTTTGCACCCAAGAGGGGTGCATCCTCCCGAGCGCCACGCGCGGGAAGAGCCGCCCCGCGTCGGAAGCAGACCCAGTGACCGGAAGTTTCTCACGGCTGCTGACCCATCCATTGCTGGAGAGGGGCCCCTTGGCCGAGGGCCTCCGGGTTCATTCGTTCCGGAGTATCCGCCGGACGGAATCGCAGTAACCCCGCTCGCCGGTGAGGTCCTGCACGAGTTCGCAAGCCTCCTCGAGATCGAGATCAACCCCCTCGCATTCCCCATTGAGAAAACACAATGCGTGCAGGTTGGCCCCCGCCGTCGCGACCCGCCCGGCCAAGCTTCCTTCACCGAGAACTCGAAGGCGCGCCAAGCGCTGGGGAATGTACTCCGACACGGGCTGCCCTTGGTCCGCGAGATGCTGATCCGCCGCTTGGGCGACGGCGAGCCACATCCTTTCAGCGCTCAGCTGGACCTTCTCATGGTCGTGGACGGCGGTCCCTTCCTTGTACTCGGCAGCGGCATCAAGGAGGGTCTCCGCGAGGGAGACCGGATGGGTCGGTCCTGCTTCCTCGTCGGACATCCAGTGAAGGTACGACCTTAGGACCGATATACCTGCCGCCGGACCGAGGCGGACCCCTCGTCCGCAATTCGGGACACCGCACTCCGAGCGGCGGGTGTCTGGGAGAGCGTTGCCCTCCGAGCGAATCGACGAACGGTACGTGGGCGGATCACTTCTTCGCGCCCTCTGACGCCCGGAGACCGGGACCGGGCGGGCATGGGAGGAGGAGACGGCATGGAGGGAACCGTCGCGCGGGCGCCCGGGGGTCCGCTAGGGACCCGGCGAGTACCGGACCGCGAGGTCCTGGAAGACATCCGTGACGTCCTCGCACCGGTCGGTGATCAGCTCGAGCCGCTCGTAGAAGTCCTTCCACTTCAGGATCTCGAGGGGATCGGAGCCTTGGAACAGCTTCTCCAAGAGGACCCGAAGCAGATCGTCGGCCTCGTTCTCGAGGCGGTTGACCTCCACGATCACCCGCAGGAGCCGCTCGGTCCGGCCGCGGTAGAGATCGTCGAGGGCGAGGATCCCTTCGCCGACGTGGTTCACGGACTCCACCACGATCACGGCAAAGCGGGCGAGCTCCGGGTTCGGCGCCGAGAGCCGGTAGGTGAGAACACGGTTGCCGACGCTCTCGATCCCGTCCATGATGTCGTCCAGCGTGCTGGCCAGGCGGCCGATGTCCGTCCGGACATCCGCGGAGAGCCGACGGTTGTTCAGTTCCACGTAAATCCGGTGCACCTCCTCGTCCGCGGCGTGCTCGATCGCACGGAGATTCGCCACCTTGGCCTCCCGATCAGTGCCCGGATCCGCGAGGAGCTCCTGGAGCGCCTCGGCACCCTGGTCGATCGTCAGGCAGAGCGAGCGCAAGTACGTGGAGAATCGACGGACGAGCACGGCGAGCTCGTCCTCCCCGGACGCATCCTCGAGCGAGCGGCGGGACGTCTCGGGAAGGAGGGTGATCGTGACGATGAACCCGAGGATCGAGGCGACGGCGAGCAATCCCAAGAACCAGGGGAGACCGTACGCCGCGATGAGGGTCGGGAACAGAAAGACGGCCACGACTGCGCCGGCCTTCCCCGAGGCCGCCGCGATCCCGTGGCCGGTAGTGCGGAAGGAGGTGGGGAAGACCTCGCTGGGGTAGACGAACGTCGTCGTGTTCGGTCCGAGGTTCGCGAAGAAGAACGTCAGCCCATAGACGGCCAGGAACGCCGGGAGGACGGTAACGAGCGGTCCGAAGGCGAAGGCCAGCACCAGGAAGGCGAGCGCCATCACGGCGAAGCCGATGAGTTGGAGCGGGCGTCGGCCCGCGCGATCGATCAGGGCCACCGCCACCCAGTAGCCGGGTACGGCCGCCACGAGGGCGATGAGAACGTTGCCGAGCGCGAGAAGCCGGACATAGGCTAGAACGCCCAGTCCCTGAGCGTCGGCGAAACCGATGTGGGCGAGGATCACCGGATTGAAGATGCTCGTCGAATAGTAGGCCGTGTCTAAGAGGAACCAGGCGGCCGACGTTCCTAAGATCAAGAGCCCGTACGACCGGAAGAACGTCGCCAGCGGCACGCGCGTGGCCCGCGGGCGGGAGACGGGCGCGATGGTGTTCCCCGTGACGGTCCCGACGGTTCGGGCCGCGCCGCTCACGTCGCCTTGGGAGAGGCTAAAGCGGGGCGTCTCGGGGAGCCGGGTCCGGAAGTAGATGGTGAGGAGCGCCGGGATCGCTCCGGCTCCGAGGATCACCCTCCAGGCGAGATCGAGGGAGGTCGTGGAGTACACGACGGCAAGGCTGACCCCGGCCCCCGCGAGCAGACCGAACCCCTGCATCGCGAAGACCATGGCGATGAGCCGGCCTCGGCTGCGGATGTTCGAGTACTCGCTCATGATCGTGGCGCTGAGCGGGTACTCTCCACCCACGCCGACGCCGAGAAGGAACCGCCAGAGGATGAGGACCTGAACGACGGAGAGCCCGAGGAACGGGGTGCTGAGGGCGCTTCCGACGGCCCCGATCGCGAGGATGGACAGGGTGATGGGATAGATGCGGCGACGGCCGTAGCGATCGGCGAGCGCACCGAAGAGGAGAGGTCCGAGGACCGCTCCCATCAGCGCGGCCGAGCCGAGGAGCCCGGCGTCCAGGTTGCTCAGCGAGCCGCCGGTCCCGTAGACGGCGCCGATGATGGGGATCGCGAGGGCGATGACAAAGAGATCGTAGGCATCGGTGAGGAACCCCATCCCCGCGATGACGACCGTTCGCAGGTGGAACGGTTGGACCCGACCGGAGTCGAGGGCTGCGAGGACGTCGCCGAGGGACTCGGCACCCGGATCGGACGGGGACGCGGCGGCCACCGCGCGAAGGAATGAGCGGTGCAAATAGGCCTTGCTCTGCGGGTCGATGGCCGTGCTCCTTCCACGACCCGTCGCGGCGTGGGGATCGGGAAGCCGTGGGATTCCCAGCAGGTCCAGATCGCGAGGACGCGTGGGTCCGCGGGGGAGCGTTCGCCCGATCGCACGAAGCCTCTAAGGGTCGGCCTCCCCTCGCTCGCGGGATGATCGGGTCTGCCGAGACACCGATTGCAAGTGTGCGAACCCGTCCCGCCGGTCCGGACCGCACGTTCGAGGTGTCCTCTCGAACCCGATCCGCGAGACGCGGGCGCGGAACTCGATCCGGTCCACGCGCGCCATGACCGGCCCCTCCTACCCCCTCGGGGCCCGAACGCAAGGGAGCGCGGACGCCGGCCGCTCGCGGATCGGATCGTGGGGGAGACAGGTCTACCGTTTCCCGATCCCGTTCGCCGCCGCTGCCGGCCTCGTCGTGGGAAGTGTCCTGACCTATCTCGTCCACTCTCCCACTCTCGGCGGATACGCCTGGCTCGCCACCCTCCTCGGAGGGGGAATCCCACTGGTCATCCAAACGATCCGTCGCCTTCTGAAGGGGCAGTTCTCCTCCGACGTGATCGCGATGCTCGCCATCCTCGGTGCCATCGCGCTCGATCAGGCGTTCGCGGGGGTGGTGATCGTCATCATGCAGTCCGGCGGAGAGGCCCTCGAATCGTACGCGTTCCACCGCGCTTCCTCCTCGCTCGACGCGCTCCTCCAGCGCAGCCCGCGGAGCGCGCACCGTCGGCGGGGAGAGGCGGTCGAGGAGATCCCGGCGGAGTCCGTAGCCATCGGGGACCTGTTGGTGGTACGCACCGGCGATCTCCTACCGGTGGATGGGCTCGTGGTGGATCGGGAGGCGCTGATCGACGATTCTACCATCACGGGGGAGCCGATGCCCCGGCGCCATCCGGCCGGGGACACGCTGCTCAGCGGGACCGTCAACGTAGGTCCTCCCTTCGAACTGCTCGCCATCCGTCGTAGCCAGGAAAGTCAGTACGCCCAGATCGTCGAACTGGTCCGAACCGCCCAAGAACGCAAGCCGGTGATCCAGCGCCTGGCGGACCGCTACGCCGTGTGGTTCACGCCGCTGACGCTCGTCGTCGCCGCGGTCGGGTGGTACTTCACGATGAACGCGGACACCGCCCTCGCGGTGCTCGTGGTGGCGACCCCGTGCCCGCTCATCATCGCGACGCCGATCGCGGTCATCGGGGCCGTGAATCGTGCGGCCGAGGAAGGTATCGTCGTCAAAAGTGGCGGGGCGATCGAGGAGATCGGTCGCGCCCAGGTCGTGATCTTCGACAAGACGGGCACGATCACCTCCGGTCAGCCCGAGGTCGAGAAGGTAGTCGCCTTCGGGGCGGCTCACGACTCGACCGAGCTGCTCCGGCTCGCCGCCGGGCTCGAGCAGCTCTCCTCGCATCCCCTCGGTGCGGCCGTCGTGCGCACCATGCAGGCGTCCTCGGCCGCCATTCCGCGGGCCTCCGGGGTGGCGGAGATCGCCGGATCGGGGGTCGAGGGCGTGGTCGAAGGGCACCGGGTCCTGGTCGGGTCGGCGTCCTTACTTCGCGCGCGGCCCGGGATCGATCCCGGGGCCGACCGGATCTCCTCCCAACTCCCCGCCGATACGCGCGGTCGGATGGTCAGTTACGTCACGGTCGATGGAGCGCTCGCGGGAGCGATCCTCTTCGCGGACCGCATCCGGCCCGGGGTGCCGGAGATGATGGCTCGACTGGGCGAGATCGGAGTGCGGCACGTGGTGATGCTGACCGGTGACAGCGCGGCGAACGCCAAGGAGATCGCGACGATCGCCCACGTCCCGGAGTATTACTCCGAACTCAGCCCGCAGGCCAAGGTCGAGCGGGTCCGCTCCTACCGGGATCGGTACGGCTCCACGGTCATGGTGGGGGACGGGGTGAACGATGCGGCCGCCCTCGCGGCGGCCTCCGTCGGGGTGGCGATGGGAGCCCGGGGCGCGGGCATCTCGGCGGAGGCGGCCGATGTGGTCCTCCTGGTCGATGACGTCACGAAGGTCGCCGAGGGGATCACTCTCGGCCAGAGGATGGTGGGGATCGCGCGCCAGGGGATCGTCCTGGGGCTGGGCGCGAGCGTGGGGCTCATGGCGATTGCCGCATCCGGATTCATCGCGCCCGCGATCGGGGCGACCCTTCAGGAGGGCATCGACGTCGCCGTGATTCTGAACGCTCTTCGAGTGCGGGCGTGAGGGAGCACCGGGAAAAGCCCTCCGCGGCCTCTCGGTGGGGCGCGTGAATCTCACCGGTGGATCGAGGGTGGCTCAGCGTGCGGGAAACCCCTCGGGAACCCGGACGAGCCGGGCCGAAGGCGAGAATCGCCGATGGGGCAGGAGGGACCGAGCGGCGCGGTACCTCTTTCGCGTTCCGTACGGATTGGATGAGCCGCTTGCCGGAGCGACCTAGGGTGCCGCACCGGCATGCGGGGGTCGAACGATGAGGATCGAACAGTGGGCGTGGTGGAGCACACCTTCGCTCACGCTTCCGAGAAGCACTCGGCGCGCGCTCGAAACTCCCCGGGCTCCCAGCACCATGAGATCCGGGCGGTGCTCATCCAAGAAGTTCAGTAGCTCGTCGACCGCCGCGCCTTCGAGGAGGAAGCTTGCGACCGGATGCACGCCCGCCTGTCTCGCGGACTCCGCGCGTAGCCTCAGGAGCTCGCTCATCGTACGTCGATCCTCCACGTACGGTTCGACAGGGGATCCGGTCTGCGTCGCGTACACGCGATGAAGGGGGATGGCCCCGACGATTGTGAGGGACGCTCCCCCGAGCTTGGCGAGCTCGAGGGCCCACTCGAACGCCCTCTCCGAGGATGGGGATCCATCCATCCCGACCGCGATCGAACGTAGTGCGGGCATAGGTACGGTCATCTCCCAGACGCAGGTCAATTCTCCGTCGAACCGAGTTGACCTGGGAGGGTCGTCCGCCGCATCTCGGCACTCGGGGGACCCGCGCGGCTAGGGCGTTGCACCACCGACACTCGGAGTCCGCTAAACTGGGTCCCCGGCGGACCCGACGCACCGCTCCGGTAGTGAGCGAAGTCGACCGCCCGATCGTCCGTTCGTTCGGAGGTTGTAAGTCCTATAGGATTCTGCGCACGGCCGTGGATCTCGAGTACATCTTGATTGTCTCCGACCCCGATCCGGTCGCGACGGCCGTAGCCAAGCGATGGGGAACCCCGGCCGCTACCGAGTGGCACGTCGAGGGCAGCCCGATCCGGGTCGTGGGGTCGGGGGTGTATCTCCTCCGTCGGCCCGGGTGGCACATCCACGACGAGCATCTCGACCGGCTTCTTCCCGCCGAGCTCGCCGCGCGACGTCCCGTCCTCGTCTTCCCCTCGATCCATCGGAGCGAACGGGGCGTCGCGGCGCTCACGGTCCATCCGCTCGGAAACCCCGGCGTCTCCAGCGACGTCGGTGGGGAGCCGCACCGCCTCAATCCGACCGCACCGCGGCTCATGACCGCCGCACTGCGTTCGCTCGCCGAGGGAGCGAAATCGCTCGGGGTTCCCGCGACCTTCGAGGCGACCCACCACGGGCCCGCGCTCGATCTGCCCGCGTTCTTCGCCGAGATCGGGTTCCCGGAGCACGAGGAACCACCCCCGGATGCGGTGCGAGTCCTCGCGCGAACGCTCTCCGATCTCGCGCCGACGGTCGGCGACCGCGTCGCCGTAGGAGCCGGAGGAGGCCACTACGCTCCCCACTTCACGGATCTCGCCGTGAAGCGCCGCTGGGCGTTCGGGCACATCCTCTCGCGCCACGCGCTCGCGGTGGCCGACCGCGAGATCGCGGAGAGCGCGTACGCGCTGACGCCCGGGGCGGAGGGGATCCTCTTCGCTCGAGCGGAGGATGCCGAGAGTTCGGTGTGGACGGGCGTCGGCCGCCGGCTCAAGGACTCCGGGGCCGAGAGCCGCCTTTCCCCCGATGCCCCCCCGTGAACGATGGGTCCCGAAGGGGCTTACGCGAGGGGGCCGGCAAGGACCGTGGCCGCACGTCGCCCGTCGAGCGCGAGGGCGGCGGCCTCCCGGATCGAGCGAGGTCGCAGGGCCCGCAAGGTGGAGGGCCATCCGAGCCAGTAGTCGGCCGGCAGATCGTGGTAGGCGAGATCGACGGCGAGCTCGTGCGCCGTCGGCGTGGTCTCCAAGGAGAGCGCCATCTCTCCGATGGCACTCTCGCGGATCTGGTCGAGCTCGCGAGCGCGGACGAGCTCGTTCCCCATCCGGTCGACCTCTCCGATCAGCAGCGCCGCGACCCGTCGCGCGCTCCTCGGGTTCGTGCCGGCCTGCGCGATCCAGTACCCGCCGAGCCGCATCGCTTCCAGATCGCTCGAGGCGTGATAGGCGAGCCCGGCCCGCTCCCGGATGTCTTGGAACAGGCGCGAGAGGAGCGGCCGCCCGCCGAGCACCTCGTTCGCGAGGAAGGCCGCCGGGAACTCCTCCCGGCTGCGAGCGATGGACGGCCCGCCGACGTGGACCTCCGTTTGGGACCGCCCCGCCATCTCGACCTCTCGCACCACCCGGTGGCCCAGTACGGGCCGGGGTCGGAGGGAACTTGGCGCGCGCGCCCGTGCGAAGTGGCCCCGCCAGCGCGCGGAGGCTCGCTCCAGCCGCTTCAAGGGGGCCGGGATCGTCGCCACGAGCACGCCTCCTTCCGCGGTGTAGTGCTCGGAATGGAAGCGGACCAATCGGCCCCGATCGATCCCGCCGACCGAGCGAGCGCTCCCCCACCCAGTCTCCCGGTAGGGATGACCCGTCGGGAAGATGGCCCGGAAGAGTTCGCGCTCGGCGCGGTGGGCCGGCTGCGTCAGCTCTCGAAGCTGGCTCTCGAGGAGTTGGCGCTGGACCCGCTCGATGTCCTCCGGGTCGAATCGAGGCCGGAGGACCGCGTGGGAGAGGAGCTCCAGCAGCGATTCCCAGCCGGCCGCCGGGCCCCAGATCGTGATCTCGGCTGATTCCGGCGCGATCTGGGAGGTCAGGGTCGCGCCGGCCCGGTCGAGTTCGCGCGCTAGCGCGACCCGACCGAACGGCCCGGCCGCGCAGGTGGCGAGGCGGGCCACCATCCGCGCGATCCCTTCGCCGCCGGCCGGATCGAACCCGGTGCCCGCCGGGCCCACGTAGGTGATGGACGCGCTCGCCGCGCCCGCCGGTGGAGACTGCCGCAGAAGCCGGAGCCCGGCGTCGTGCGTCCCGTACTCCATCCGGAGCGGGTCGTGCCGCTCAGTCAACGCTCCGACCTCCGACGACCTCGTAGCGGACGACCGTGCGTTGATCCTTGGAGAACAGGGCCCGGGCGGTATCGCGTATCTCCGACGCCCGGGTCGCCAGGATCTCTCGATACAGTCGGTCCTCGAACCCCGGGGGCATGATCGACGCGAAGTATCCGAGTCGGTACCCCGCGCGCGTGGCGCCTTCGTACGCGAGGGCGGCGCCGCGCAGGACCTTCGTCCGGGCTTCGCTGAGCTCGGCGGTCGTGGGCCCCTCGCACGCGAGCCGGTCGAGCACGCCGTCGATGGCGGCTTCAATCCGGTCGAGGGCGACGCCGGCCGACGCTTGGGCGTAAACGGTGAACAGTCCGGGGTGGACGCGCGCGCGCCACTCGCTCGTCGCTCGAACGGCGAGGCCCGGGTCGACGAGGGCACGATACAGGCGCGCACCGGGATGCTCGCCGGAGCGGGAGCGGCCGCCCGCGGAGAAGATGCGGGTCTCTCCCCCCAGCAGGACGTCGATCAGCATCGTGGCCGGGGCGGTTCGCTCGTCGATGGATGGGGACCGGTAGGCGATCGCGATGAGCGGGGTCGTTCCCGGACCCGACAGGGTCGACCGCCGCTCCCCGCGAGCGGGAGGTTCCACCTCTCGTACGGTGGGATCGGCCCCGCCCGCCGGGAGTGGAGAAAATTGCCGGCGGACCTCGCGCTCGACCGTTCGCGGATCGAAACCTCCCGACACCACCAGCACCGCGTTCCTCGTCCCGTAGAAGCGTCGGTAGTAGCCCCGGAGGTCCTCCGCACCCATGTGTTCGATGTCGGTTCGGTATCCGAGGGCATCCCAACGGTACGGGTGCCGGCGGAAGGCAAGTTCGTAGAGCTCCTCTTCGACCCGGAACTCCGGCCAGTTCTCGTTGCCTTCTCGCTCGGAGAGGACGACGGTTCGTTCCCGATCGACTTCCTTGGGCATGAGGAGCGCCCGGGTCATCCGGTCGGCCTCGATATCGATCAGAATGTCGAGGTGCTCGCGGGGCACCGTGGCGAAGTAGGCCGTGTAGTCGAGATCGGTGAAGGCGTTCAGGAGGCCCCCCACGTTCAGGATCGCGCGATCGATCTCCCCCTTCGCATACTTCGGCGTGCCTTGGAAGAGCATGTGCTCCAGCCAATGCGCGCCGCCCGTGATCCCCGGATGCTCGTTCTTCGATCCGACGCGATACCAGACCCAGACACTCGCGGTCGGGCTGGCGGGGTTCGGAGCGAGCAGGACCTCGAGTCCGTTGCGCAGACGGAAGCGGCGAGTGCGCGGTCGCGGGACCCGGCTCGTGTGCATGCGGACGGTCTCGATGCGTCCGCGCTTATAACGAACGGAGCCGCCCTGGATCCAGCCCGTGCGGTAGCCGAAGCCCAGCCTCGGAAGGACCGGGGCCGGATGGCGCGGACGTCCGCTTCGATCGCCGGCCCGCCTCGGGAGACCCACCTACCTAGAAGGTCACTGCGTGCGGCGGGCTCGGGCTCCCACACCGCGTTGGACGCTCGGGAAGGCTACTCGACGACGCATCGCCGGCGGCGCGCCGAGAAAGCCCCGAGGAACGATACGATTATCTCGCCACCGGAGCCCACCCGGGCGTGAACCCCTGGCTTCGGATCGTCCGGGCAGGGAACCTGCTCGTTTCGTTCGTCGGCGTCCTCGTGGGCGGCCTAGCAGCCGCCGGCTTGGGGTTGAGTGTCTCGCCGTCGCTCTGGGTCGCGGTCCTTCTCGCCGCGGTGTCGACGGCCTGTGTCACCGCCGGGGGAAATGTTCTCAACGACGTGCTCGACGTCGAAACGGATCGGACGAACCATCCGGATCGCCCGCTCGTACGAGGGACGATCTCCCTTCCCCGAGCCCGGGCGCTGACCGCCGGCCTCTTCATCGCGGGAGTGGTAGTGGTCGTGCCGATCCTTCCCACCGCTCCGGCGGTCGGAGTCATACTCGCCGTCGCGGTCGGCGCCCTGCTCGCCTATGAGTTCCGCTTCAAAGCGCGCGGCTTTGTGGGGAACCTCGTCGTGGCCCTGCTCACGGGACTGGTCTTCCTGTACGGGGGCGCTGCCGCGGGCGCCCCGCTCCTGATGGCCCCGTTCGCAGCAATGGCGTTCTTCGCGACGCTGAGCCGCGAGGTGATCAAGGACATGGAGGATGTCGCGGGCGATGTCGACCGACGGACGCTCCCGCAGACCCACGGCCTTCCCTTCTCCTCGGTCGTGGCGCGCTCTACGGTCGGGGTGGCGATCGCCGTCAGCGCGGTGCCGTTCCTCTGGTTCCTGCCTCTCGGGAGTGTCGCCGGAATTATGTACCTCGGTCTGGTCCTCGTGGCCGATGCCGTCTTCGTGGTCTCGATCGCCTATCTCCCCGCGCGCCTTCACTGGGAGCAAACGATGAGCAAGGTCGCGATGACGGTCGCGTTGTTCGCCTTCCTGGCGGTGGCGTTCCGGTGACGCCTCCTCCTGCCGCGGGCCCGGTCGAGCGGCGTCTCGCGGAGCGCGTCGCGGCCGGTCCGATTCATCTGACGCTCATCGACCCGGATCGCTCGGACCCGGAGCGTTCGGCCGAGATCGCCCGGGAGGCGGTCGGGCTCGGTTCCGACGCGATCATGCTGGGGGGCTCGACCGGGATCTCTCGGGAGAGGATGGATGCCGTCGCCCGCGCGGTCCGCGCGGCGGTCGATGTACCCACCATCATCTTCCCGGAAGGCCCCGGCTCCCTCTCTTCCTCCGCGCACGCGATCTTCTTCATGAGCCTCCTCAACTCCCGCAACCTCGATCTCGTCATTCGCACCCACGCCCGGACCGCCCTCTCCATCCAGGCTCTCGGCATCGAGCCGATCGCCATGGGCTACCTCGTGATCGCCCCCGGGATGCGGGTCGGCGAGGTGGGCGAAGCGGACGTCGTCGCCCGGGAGGATCTCGCCGGCGCCCAGGGCTACGCCCTGGCGGCCGAATATCTCGGGATGCGCTGGATCTACCTCGAGGCGGGCTCCGGCGCTCCCGCACCGGTCCCGGCCACGATGGTCCGCGCCGTGCGATCCGTCCTGTCCGTACCCCTCATCGTGGGCGGTGGGATCCGCTGCGGGGCCGACGCGCGGGTCCTCCTCGAGGCCGGGGCGCAGGCGCTCGTCACGGGCACGATCACGGAGACCGACGGCGTTTCGCGGGAGTTCCGGGAGATCCTGGCGGAGGTCGGGCGCGCCCGTGACCGCTGAGAACCCGGCACCGGGGGAGACGCCCGGCACGAAGCCGCACAGCGCGTCGCACCTGTTCCTGCGGGCTCCCAGTCCCCCGGTCGCGATCGGGCTCCTCGTCGTTCTTTCCTTCGCTCTCGCCGGGATCCTGGCGGCCCCGGGCGTGTCGATCTCCTCCTATCTCGAACTGGTCGCGCTCGCCTTCCTCGTGCCGGCGCTGTTCACCGCTTTCGGCACGACCCCGCTCGCCAAGGCTCTCGGCGGCCGGATCGAGCTTCCTCGCAGCCTGTTCCTGGTCGTGATGACCCTCGCGCTCGAGATCCCCTTCGCCCTCGTCGGACGGGGCGTCCAGCTCCTTGCGCCTTCGCTCGGGATCTCCCTGATCGCGCTCGTGTTCGTGGTCCAGGGGCCGGCGCTGTGGTTCCGGCACATGAGCCTCTACGGCCTCTCCAGCCCGAGCCAGTCGCGATCGCTGCCGGTGTCGCTCTTCCAGCCGGTGCTCGCGATCCTCCTCGCGTCGATCGTGTTCCCGCCGGCGACGGTCGCCCTCGCGTTCTCCGCGGTGGTCTACCTCGTGCTCGGGTTCGTCTGCGTCCTATTGTTCCTGCGGGCGGTGGACCGCCCGCTGCGCAAGGAGTTCGACAGCTCGGGCCTCGCGATGATGCGCCCGTTGCTCGACCACGTCAATCGTCGCGACCCTGCGGCCACCCAGAAGCTCGAGGAGTTCTTCCTGAAGAGCGCGATCCCGATGAACTTGCGCGTCAGTCTCATCGGATTCTTCGCGGGAGGGCGCGCGCGCGCGACGATCGCCCTGCCCACGGTCCACCCCGGCCCCTTCGGAGCGCTCGGCGCGAGCGATCTGCCTCGCAAGCTCTCCGAGCGGCTCGGGCCGGACGCGGGCGTGGTGTTCGTCCCCCACACTCCGTGCGACCACGATGTCGATCTCCCCTCCGAGGCCGAGGTTGCCAAGGTCGGCGATGCCTGCCAGAGGCTGTTCGCGGAGATGGCCCCCGCGTCCGTTGCCCTCGCGAGCCCTCTGGTCTCTCCCTACCCGGGCAGCTTCGCCCGCGCGCAACTTCTGGGCGACGTCGCGCTGGTCGTGGTCTCCCAGGCGCCCGCGCCGACCGATGACATCGCGCTCTCCATCGCGGACCGGATCGTTCGAGAGGTCCACTCGGAGGGCGGACCGATCGTGGCGTTGATCGACGCGCACAACTCCTACATCGTGGACCGCGGGGACGTCCAGTACGGCACGCCGACCGCGGAGAAGCTCGTGGCGGACGCGAAAGCCGCGGTCCGGGCGGCCGTCGCGGCGGCTCGTCCCGGGCCGATCGAGATCGGGGTCGCGGCGAAGACCGACTACGACCTGCCCCACCAGGGCATCGCCTCTCAGGGGCTGCGGACGCTGGTGGTCCGGGCGGCCGGATCCACTTCCGCCTACCTGCTCATCGATGGGAACAATCTGAACACCGGCATGCGCGAGCCGATCGTCCGGGCGCTCGAGGCGGTCGTCGACGTAGCCGAGGTCATGACGACCGATAACCACGTGGTGCACGAATCCGATGGTTCGACCAACCCGGTCGGGGAGAGGTATTCCGCTTCCTCGATCGCGCGGGATGCGGTCGCCGTCGCGCGCGAGGCCATCGCGAACCTTGCCCCGGTGGAGCTCCGGCGAGGGACGAAGGAGGTCCCGGACGTCCTGGCGCTGGGTCCGGGGTACACCGCACGGCTTTTGACCTCCATCGGGGACACCGTCTCGGTCCTGGGCAACGCGCTCCTCACCACGTTCTTGCTGCTCCTCGCGAGCTCGCTGGTCGTGCTGATCGCGGTCCCCTAGATCGGAAGCTACGATGGCCGAGGGTGCGCGCGAGATGCCGGAGTCGGTGAGCCGAGCGATCGGCGATCCGGAGGGGCTGCGGCTCCTGAGCAACCTCGTATCGATTGCTCCTACGAACCTCGAGGACCCGGCTCGGGGTCGATGGGAGAAGCCGAACTACCTGCGAGCCTCCGAGCGGATCGCGCGTGCGGCGCGCGACTTTGGTCTCGCCACCCGCATCTACGATCCCCTCGTCGCGGGCGACCTCTCGATCGATCTCCACGGTCAGCCACGGCCGAACGTCCTCATCGATCTCGATGTGGGAGCGCCCCGGACGACCCTCGTGCTCGCCCACTACGATGTGGTTCCCGTGCCGCTGGAGCAACGGGCCCGGTGGAAGAGCCCGCCGTTCACCCTGACCGCCCGTGCGGACGGCCGGATCTACGGACGCGGCTCCAACGACGACCTCGGCAGCGGGGTCATCGCCTCGCTGCTCGCATTGAAGCGCCTCGTGGACGTGCCTGATCTCCCCACGAACGTCCGTCTGCTCGTCTGCTGCGATGAGGAGACCGGCGGCGAAGGAGGCATCGAGGCGATCAAGGAGCACGATGCGCTGCTCCCCGCGAACAGCCCGGAGAGGATCCTCTCGGCGGATGTGGTGCTGATCCCGGACGGGAGCCCGCACGCGACGGCGGGGTCCTCGGGCGTCGGGTTCCTGGATGCCATGTTCGAGCGTCCCGCGCCGCTCCGCGAGGCGCTCGCCTACGGGGAGGCGCTGGTCGGGCTGCATGCGCTCGCGCGGGAGTGGCGTTCCTCCCTCACATCGCCGGACTGGCCGGACCACCAGGCCCCGGAGCCCATCATCACGGGCCGTGCGACGGTCACTCGGGTCGACTTCGGACCGGCCGCCCGCGATGCGACCCGTCTCACGCTCGTCCAAGCGCACGCCGAGAGCGATGCCGCGAACCAGATTCCTCAATCCGTGACGCTCGTCTTTGACGGACCCGTGGCAGAGCGGGCCGGCCTCGCCGCAGCGCTTTCCCCGCTGCTTCCGCCCGGGTTCCGCCTCGAACCGGCCGGAGCGAGCTCGGTTCCGATCCCGGAAGGGACCCTCGGCCTCGCGCTCATCGGAGAGAGCGGCCATGGCGGCTACCCGCACCGGGCCCGCAACCCGGTGCCGGTGGCCCTCCAGATCCTCGAGAACGCGGGGAAGCGCGGACTCATCGAGCTGTCCACGCCCGCCTCCTCCTCCTTCACGGTCGATCTGCGGCTGCCTCCCGAGATGGAGCTCGCCGCGGGACTGGACGCCGCGCTGGGCCAGGTCCGCGCGTGGGCCGCGGAGCATGCCCCCACGGCCCAGATCGTCGCGCCCCCGGGCCGCTGCCGCTCGGGGTACTCCCTCGCCCCGACGCACCCGGCCGCGGTCCGACTGGAACGGATGCTGAAGGAGGTTCTGGGCGTCGAGGGGGTCTTCGGCGAGTACGGGGGCACGGACGCGAGCGCCTTCCGCGATCTACGGACCTCCGGGGGCGAACCGATGCCGGCGCTCGTCTTCGGAAGCATGGACCGCGAGGCCCACATCCACGAGGCCGAGGAGAGCGCGGAGCCCCGCCTCATTGGCGCGATCTCCGAAGTGATCTACCGCTACGTGCGGGCCCGCTAGCGAGGCGGGAACCGTGGACTCTACCATCCTCAACGACTTCCTCGGCGACGGGGGGGCCGTCATCTGGGTGCTCCTGCCGGCGTTCGTTGCGAACGCGACCGCGACGCTGCCACGGGGCGCCGGGCCCGCCATGGACTTCGGCCGACTCTGGCCGGGGGACGGCCGCCGCGTCTTTGGACCGTCGAAGACCTGGTCGGGATTCCTGGTCGGCGGAGCGATCGGCGCCATCGTCGGAGTGCTCGAAGCGTGGCTGATCCTGCTCGCGCCCCCGAACTGGGCGGTCGTGCCCGTGCTGGCCCCGAGCGTGCTCGCGGCGCTCCCGCTCGCGATACTGATCGCCTACGGCGCGATGACCGGCGACGCGATCGGCTCGTTCATCAAGCGGCGGATGGATCGACCGAGCGGCGCGCGCACGCTCTTCCTGGACCAGTTCCCGTTCGTGCTCGTTCCGATCGCCTTCGGGTTCGCGTTCTCCCCAGCGCTGTTCGCGGCCGTGTTCGCGAACTGGGAAGCGGTCTTATGGCTCGTGATCCTAACACTCGGCCTGCATGCGCTGTTCAACTGGATCGGTTACCATGCCGGTCTGAAGAAGGTGCCCTGGTGACGAAGAATCAAGCCCCGCCGGCCGAAGAGGTGCGGCGCGTCCTGGTCGAAGCCGGCGCCGTCCGCTTCGGAGAATTCACCCTCACCTCGGGCCGCAAGTCCGACGTATACATCGACGTGAAGAAGGCCTGGACCGAGCCCGCGCGCCTCGACCTGATCGCCCGCGCGCTCGCGGCCCGGGTCGCTCCGGGCGAGCAAGGGCTCGCCGGGATGGAACTCGGGGCCGTGCCGCTCGTCGTCGCAACGTCCCTGCGGGTCGGCCTGCCGATGATCGTCATCCGCAAGGCGGCGAAGGAGCACGGGACCCGCCAACGCTTCGAAGGGGAGATTCCCCCCGGCGCGCGGGTCCTCCTAATCGAGGATACCGCGACGACCGGAGGGAGCCTCGTTCAATCGATCGAGATCCTCCGCGCGGCCGGCGCGCTCGTGGACCGGGCGCTCGTGGTCGTCGACCGGGAGGAGGGAGCCCGGGAGCGCCTCGCCGAGCTTGGGGTGCACCTCGAAGCGCTGACGACCCTCTCGGAGCTGCGGGGAGCCCCGGCGTGACGGGCCGGGTCGCGGCGGACGGGACGATCCGGATCGCGGACCCGGCCGAAGCGAGCGCCACTTACGGACGCGGGTACTTCGGAACGCCGGACTCGAACGGGGGCCTCGGGCTCGACCGCTACGACAGCGTCTACCTCGCCGAGATGGGCCGGCTCGTGGGGGTCGACGCCCGCGCCCGGCCCGTTCCGTGGCCCGAGGTGTTCCGTCGTTCCGCGCGCCACGATCCGGTCTTCGGGGTTCGCTACCTGGTCTACCGGGACCTCCGCCAGCGGGGCTACGTCGTTCGGGCGAGCCCTCCTCCGGTCGCCTTCACCGTCCTTCCGCGCGGCGGAGTCTTGAACAAGACGCCCTCCCGGTTCTGGGTCGAGGCGATCAGCGAGCGCGCCCCGTTCGATCTGGCGCACCTCTTCGAGCTCGCGGAGCGCGCTCAGAGCGCGAAGAAGACCCTTCTCCTCGGGGTCGTCGACGAGGAGTCGGACCTGACGTACTATCGCGTACGACGGCCGTCGCCTCGCGGAGCCCTTCCCGCTCGCCGTCTCGGCACGCCGGCGGAGGCGTGGCTCTCCCACGATCGCCTGGTGGTGTACGACGAGCGGGCCGTGGACGAGCTGGGGCGCTCCCTCGCCTACGGAAGCAAGCTGGGCGATCGGCTCGAGCTCAGCCTGATCGAGGGGGCCTACCTCGCCGACAGCGGGCAGATCCTGCTGCGCGACGGGGCCAGCCGCCGTGCGGTCTCCCGAGAGCGCCTCCACCGGCACGCCCGGCGCCTCGATCCGCATTTCGACGAGCGGCTTGCCGCGTACACCGCCTTGCGGGGACGCGGGCTCGTGGTCAAGACCGGATTCAAGTATGGAGCCCACTTCCGCGCCTATCCGCGCAGCCCGGAGCATTCGCACGCGCGCTACCTCCTGCGCGCGGTGCGGGACAAGCACATCAGTTCCTGGCCCGAGGTCTCCGGCGGGATCCGCGTGGCGCAGGGGGTCCGCAAGGAGTACCTGCTCGCAGCCGTGCGGCCGAACGACGAGGTCCGCTTCCTGTCGCTCGAGCGCATTCGGCCGTAGGGCGCTCCGCTTCGACGAGGCCTCACCCGCGTCGATGCGCACGCTTCGTCGGGATCGGCCGTCCCGGGGGAGGCAGCCCGGTCTCGAGCAGACGCGCCAGGAGCACCTCGTGCTTGCGCTCGTCGGACTCCATGCTCTCCCACAGGATCGCGAGGACTCCGCCGAGCTCGGTCGCCACGCCCGGAGCCGTTCTCGATTCGGCCTCGTGTTCCTTCGCGATGAGCCGATCGATGTCCGCCCGGGTGATGCCGGTCGCCACGGTGCGATGCAGGCCGCGGTCGAGATACGACGCGATCGACGCGACGATCTCGGCGTGGCGCAGGCTGTCGGAGGCGATCTGCCGGAAGATCGCGCGGGTCAGTTCGTCCCGCGACTTCTGCGCGAGGCGCATGCAGTCGGCTACCGCGGTCTGCTCGAGCGTGATGCGCGCTCGCAGGAACCGTGCGAACTCTGGGTTCACCGGCTGCGCGGGGAGCTCTCCGCCGGTCATCGCCGGCGGGATCGGGAGGGGCGGCCGCCCCGCCGAGGAAAGATCGCGAGCGGCTTCGAGGAGCAGCACGGGAGCGATGTCGCTGGGGTGTTCCGCCGAGACCAGCCGCTGGGCCACGACACGCGCGACGCGGCGGACCTCTTCGTGCGTGCTCGCGTGCGCGAGCGGGCCCCGGAGGCGCTTGCCGGATAGGTACTGGGAGATCGCGGAAGGAGCGAGCCCGAGGAGCTCGGCGGCCCGCCGAGCCGGAAGCCCGAAGGTGTCGACGAGCTCCCGGGCCACGAGCGCTTGGGTCAGTTGCACCCAGAGGGCCGGAGAGGCTCCGGAGGAGGGCACTCTCCACCCCCCTCGTTCGACGCCGGAGCGGTCCTACGCAGCGGGTCGGACCGTGCCGCTCGCGGCGGCCTCGGAGACGACGCCGTTCACGAGGAGGGCGTGGAGGGAGAATCCGCGGAGCATCTGGTCCCACATCTGGCGTCGAACCTCCGGCGTGTTCGCAAAGGCGGCCACGATCTCGCCTACCCATTGGCTGTGCTCCACGTCGGCCGTGACGTGGAGTCGATAGTACTCGAGGTGTTCTTCCTTCACGCCGTAGTGCGAGCGGAACGCCGGGAGCAGCCGCGCACACAGATCGACGTTGGGGGGCTCGGACGATCCGGCGGCGGAGATGTAGAACGGGTTCTCCCGATTCGTGTAGAGGAAGTCGTCGATCGCTACCATCGTGCTCGGAAGGAGCGGAGCCGCCTGGACCTGAGCGCGGGGCACCCCCAGGCCCTCGCAGAACCTCAGCCAAAGCTCCGGGTGGCCGGGCTCCTTGCCCTTCGGGTCGCCCGCCTCTTCGACGAGCTGGTCGAGCACCATCCGCCGGAACCGGTCGTTCTTGGGCTCCCAGCCGACCCGGGCGAATCGCTCCGCCATCGCGATCGGAACGCTGGCGAGCCAGGGATAGAACTGCTGCGCCCACGCTTGGACGAGGGGCTTCGGCGCCTCGCCTTTCTCGATCGCCGCGAAGAACGGGTGAGTCGCGAAGGGGTGGTTCTTCATCTTGAACTTGGTGAGCTCGTCTCGGAATCGCTCCCCCGCGAATCGGTCCCACGGCGCCTCGCTCATCGGCGCGGGCAGTCGGCCTCGGGTATTTGGTCGGCAAGGTTCCGTGGTGAACCTCGCCTCTTATGGAACCGGTACCGACACCGGAGCCATGGGCCGCACCGCTCCGTCGCGTCCGCTCGTCCCGGCGTACGGCCCGTTGGCGGGGATTCGAGTCCTGGACTCCGCCCGGTTCGTCGCCGGACCGTGGGCATCGACGCATCTGGGGGAGTTCGGCGCCGAGGTGGTCCACGTAGAAGGTCCCCCGTTCCACGCTCCGTACTCCGACCCCACGCGAACGCTCGTCCCCATGCTCCCTCCCGGCCGGCCCCGGGAGGAACAGGTCTCCGAGTCGTGGGTGCAGTACTCGCGCAACAAGCTCTCCCTCGGCCTCGATCTGCGCCGACCGGCAGGCCGACGGGTCTTCCTCGATCTCCTCCGCCGGGCGAACATCTGGATCGAGTCCTCCCGGCCCGGCACCTACGAGAAGCTCGGACTGTCCGATCGCACGGTCCGCCGGGTCAATCCACGTCTGACCATCGTCCACGTCTCCGGATTCGGCCGGACCGGCGACCCGGAGCGGATCGCCGCCCCGTCGTACGATCTTACGGCCCAAGCCTTCAGCGGTTACCTCTCGCTCCAGGGCGAGCCCGATCCCGCCCCACCGATGCGGGCGGGAACTGCGCTGAACGACACGTTGACGGGCCTCGCTGCGGCGGGCGCCGCGCTCATGGGGTACATCCAAGCTCAGAGGACGGGACGGGGCCAGTCGATCGACGTGGCGCAGTACGAGATCGCCTTCACCCTCCTGGAGAACCTCGCGCTCGATTACTTCGCCCGCGGAGTGGTCCGGGGCCGGCACGGATCGGCCCATGCGCGCCTGCATCCGTACGATGTCCATCGAGCGAGGGACGGGTGGGTCGTCATCGCGGCTCCGAACACCGACGCCTACCTCCGCCTCAAGCGGATGATCGGGTTTACCGACCCCCGCTACGATGACACGGGCTACCGCACCGCGCATCGGGGACCGGTCGACCGGGCGATCGCGAGATTCTGCCGAACGAGGACGCGCGCCCAGCTAGAGGCGCTCGGCCGGCGATACGACATCGCGCTGACCCGAGTGTACGACATCGCCGACATCGCGCAGGACCCGCACTTCCGGGCTCGGGGGATGTTGCTCGACTGGGAGGACCCCGTCGCGGGCCCTGTTCGCGGATCCGGGATCGCGCCCAAGTTCAGCGACACTCCCGGAGCGGTGTGGCGCGGAGCGCCGTGGCTGGGCCAGGACAACGACCGGATCCTGACCCGCGGCCTCGGCTACCCCAAGTCCCGTGTCGAGCGACTCGTGCGAGGGGGAATCGTGGGCGCCGAGCCACCCCGTCGCCCCCGGTCGCTCCCGCGCGCGTCGAGGAGATCGCCTCGATGACGGTCGAGCTTCCCGCGCTGCCGACCGAGCCCTTGGCCGACGAGATCGCCGAGGTCGCCCGACGGCTTCGCCTCGCCGAGCGATATCGCGAGCTCGACCGGGTCCCGGAGTTCCCCCGGGCGGAGTTCCGCGCGCTGGGAGAAGCGCGGCTCCTCGGTCTCCATGTCGAGCCGGCGCTCGGGGGGCGGGGCCTCCCGCTGCCCCGTGTCGCGGCGGCGTTGTTCCATCTTGCATACCGCGGAGGGACCGCCTTCGCCAAGCTCTCCCTGCAGCCGGAGTTCTCGAGCATCATCGCCGAGCACGGTTCGCCGGAGCTGGTCGACCGGTACTTCCGCCCTCTGGTGCGGGGCGAGATTCTGGTCGCCAACCAGCTGACCGAACCCGGCGCCGGCGCCGACGCCGGCGCCATCGCGCTGCGTCTCGAGCGAAGCGGAGAGGAGTACGTTCTCCACGGGACGAAGAGCGAAGCGGCCTTCGCGCAGGATGCCGATGCCGCGATCGTTTACGGGAGGGTGGGCGATCGTCCGGGCCTCACCGCGATCGTAGTCCCCCAGGACCTCCCGGGGGTCCGTCGGACCGTGATCCCCGATCTCGGAGAACGCTGGATGCGGCGCGGCACGGTCACCTACGAAGCGACCCGAGTGCCCGTGTCGATGCGGATCGGGGAGGAAGGTCGAGCCTTCGACTACGTCCGCCCGGAGCTCACACGCGAACGGGCGCTCCTCGCCGCGATCTACCTCGGGGTCGCGCGGGCCTCCTGGGAGGAGACGGCGCGCTACGCGGACGAGCGGAGCGTCTTCGGTGGCCCGCTCGCTCGCAACGAGGCCGTCTCCTTCCCGCTGGTCGAGGACTGGGCAGGAGCCGAGGCGGCCTATCTCTACGCCCTGCGGACCCTGGAGCGCTTCGAAGCCGGTGAACGGGTGGAGGCCGAGGCGGCGCTCGCCAAGTGGATGAGCACGGAGATCGCCCTGCGTACGATCGACCACGCGATCCAGTTCCACGGAGGGAGGGGATACTCCGAGACCCTTGCCCACGGCCAGCGCTGGCGCGATGTACGCAGCGGACCGATCGCCCACGGTCCATCGGAGGTCCTCCACCTGGTCGCGGCGCGGCGGATCTGGAGGGCCCCTCGCGAGCGGACCTGAGCCCGACCCCCTTTTCGGCATGCCTTAAGCAGGGTGCGCGCTAGTACATCTCCCGATGCACCGGACCGTCGCGCGGAGCTCGAGAGAGGCGCGCGCGTTCCGCCGGATCGGGCCCGCGCTCGCGATCGCGGTGCTCCTTGCGAGCCCGCTCGCCGCCGGGCTCGTCGGGGAACGCGGGCCCTCGGTGATAGCGGGCGGACCGGGTGGGGCCGTGCCGCTGCCCTCTGCCCTGGTCAACGAGACGTACATCCCGACCAGTTACTCCGAAGCGGGATACCGGCTCGCGGGCGCGGTGGCGACCGGTCGTGCGCTCCCCGCCGAGTTGCCCGTCGTGGTCACCCTCGGATTCTCCAACACGAGCGAACTCACCCGCCTGCTTCGGGCTCTGAGCGATCCCTCTGCTCCGGAGTTCCAGCATTACCTCACGGCAAGCCAGTTCGACGAGGCGTTCGCTCCTTCGCCGGGCACGTACGCGGCCGCGGTAGCGTACTTCGAAGCGCTCGGAGCTCGCGGTATGCACACCTTCAGCGACCGGGTCACGATCTCCTTCGAGGCATCCCCGTCCTCGGTGGACCGGATGTTCCACACGACGGTCAAGGAGTGGAGCCTCACCGGACGGGCCTACTACGCCCCGGCCACCGCGGTCGAGCTTCCCTCGGAGCTCGCCCCGGCCGTATCGGCGGTCGTGGGTCTCAGCTCCTTCGCGAGGGCATCCACCTCTGCTGGCCCCGGAGCGGTTCCGATGACCCACTCTCCCCCCGCGGTCCCGGCGATCCGCTCGGCCAACCCCTCCGGCTACCTTCCCCCGGCTGAGATCCACGGCTTGCAGTACCAGTACGGTCCCGACCTCCAGGTCGCGTACGACGAGCAGTCTCTCTTCCTCGAGGCTGGCTATCCGACCAATGCCGTGATCGCAACGATCCTGTGGCAAGGATACTACAACGGCTCGACGCCCATCTCGACCCCGTACGGGGAGCTGAGCCCGGGCCAGCCGGTGGGCGCGTTCGTCCCGTCGGACGTCCAGGCCTACTTCAACCAGACCTCACCGCCGGGTCAGCCCCACGCGGTCGCCATCGGTGTGCCCGTGGGAGGAGCGACGCCGTCGGGGCCGCTCGCGTCCTACGACACGACGGGAGCGAACATCGAGAACACTCTCGACATGGAGATGGCCGGCTCGCTCGCTCCGGGAGCCACCGTCTTCGACGTGTACGGAACGACCCCGACGTATCCCGAGCTCGACGCCGCCTTCGCGCTCATCCTCAACCCGAATGCGAGCTACCCGGCGCTCGCGCGGGTCTCGGTGATCTCGAACTCCTGGGGCGATCTCGATGCCGTCCACTCCGAGTGGAACCAGTACGTGGAGGAGGCCACGGCGCGCGGCATCACGGTCCTCGCCTCCGCGGGGGACTCCGGCGACTACCCGAACAGCCCATGGCAGGTGGGCAACCCCCCGAGCGTGAACACCACCTTCCCGTCCTCCCTCGCGACGGATACCTACGGGGTACTGGCCGTCGGAGGTACGGCGATCACCCTGAATCCGCTGACGCTCCAGATCAACTCGAGCGTGGTGTGGAACGTCCCCTCCGAGCAGATGGGAACGACAAGCGGGATCAGCCCATTCTACGCCGAGCCCTCCTGGCAGTTGTCGAGCTCGGCGAACGCGCTGATCCACGACCTTGGCCGCGGGGTGCCGGATATCGCTGCGATCGCGGCGAGGGTGCTGTTGACGATCACCTACATCGGCTACCGGCACAACGCAACGAACGCCTCGTTGACCGGCATGTCCTATGGCGAGGGGACCGGGACGAGCGTCGCCTGCCCGGTCGAAGCTGGGGTGATCGCGGAGATCGATCATGTGCTCGGCGCACAGCACGAGTCCTGGCTCGGCTTCCTGCAGCCGAAGCTCTACCAGCTCGCGGACGAGGAGTACGCGCCGCTCGTCCATACTCCGACGACCGGATACTTGAACGGGTCGCGCTACACCTCGCCGCTTCCCACGCTACCGCTCTCGGACACGGTCAATGGCTCCAACCACTACTATGCCGCGGGGCCGGGCTACGACCTCGTCACCGGCTGGGGATCCCTCGACGCGTACAACTACACGATGTACTTCCTCGCGGTCGCATCCGCCGGCGTGAACGGGCGACTCTCGGGAGTCGAGAACAACTTCACGCTCCACGGTCTTGCGGTCACCTCGCACGGGACCCAGTCGGTCTTCAACGCCTCGATCCAGCAGAACCTGTTCATCGCGAACAGTCTCGGCGCGCCAATCTACTGGATCCAGAACGTGATCTACATCAACTGGACGGCCAGCGGCTGGGCGATGAACTACTCGGGCTGGATCGCGTATCCGTTCTACGGCCTGTACTATTCGCTAGTGATCTACGAGTACAACTTCCCGCTCGTCGGTCAGGTGATGCCGTTACCGGCCACGTTCGATCTTCGTACGCTGCTCAATCCCGGCGTTGGCTTCAACAACCAGAGCATCGAGTACTTCGTGGGCTCGCACGAGCTCTCCTTGCCGGTGCCGGGGGCGTCGTACATCATCGGGAGCCTCTGGTACAACTACTCCTGGCAGGGCACCGAGCATGAGAACGGGCCGTTCCCGGGCAACCCCATCCCCGGCGGCCTATCACCGCAGTTCGGCCTCGTCGGAGGGCCGACCGGGGGCCTCGGGCAGTTCACGGCCCCGACGGCCGGCTCGATGGTGGCCAAGATCCTTCCGTACGGCAGCTCGACGTTCGAGACCGCCAGCACCCGCTCGTTCTACGAGTCGATCGACCAGACCGGAGAGAACGCGGAGAATCTCGCGTGGACGAGCGGGTCCTCGGGCGGCTGGACCCTGGGGATCTCGGCGGGAAGCTCGATCCAAGGCGTCCTGTCGTACGAGCCGTCGGCACAATATCTCGCGAACTTCACGGCGGGTGGATTGCCCTCCGGTACGTTGTGGTTCGTGAACATCAGCCACGGAGGAAGCTACTCCTCCACCACGCCGACCATCAGCGTCCCGCTGCCGTCGGGCACGTTCGAGTACAACATCTCCTCGGGGGATCCGCACTGGGAACCGGTACGGGCGAGCGGGACCGTCACCATGGACGGGGCCCCTCAGGTCATCGGCGTGCCCTTCCAGGCGCTGCCGGGATCGATCGTGTTCTCCGAGACCGGCTTACCCTCTGGGATCGGGTGGACGGTCGTCCTCGGGAGCGGGCAGAACGTCACCACGGGCCAGCCCGAGATCACGCTCCACGTCATCAACGGGACGTACTCGTTCCGCGTGCGCGCCGCGCTCAGCGAGTGGGCCCCCCGCCCGGGCGCGGGATCGGTCACCGTGGCCGGTGATTCCGTCGCGGTCAACATCACCTTCTCCCTCGAGAGGTACACCGTATCGTTCGAAGCCGCGGGACTCGCGGTCGGCACCGGCTGGTTCGTGAACTTCACCGGCGGGGCGAACTACACGTCCATCACTTCGACCATCAGCTTCCTCGCAACGAACGGAACGTACCTATTCACCGCCGGGACGAACGCCACCTACCACGTCGCTCCGCCGTCGGGATCGGTGACGGTCGCGGGATCGAACGTCAGTCAACCGATCCAGTTCTCGGCCCCGGGTTCGGGGACGACCTCCTTCCCCGGGTGGATCATCGAGGTCCTGGTGCTCGTCGGGGCCGTGATCGCGATCGCAATCATCGCCGCAATCCTGCTCACACGGCGGCGCCGGCGGCCCCCGAGCTGAGGCGGCCCCGCGATCCGAGCCGGCGGGCTGTTCTCGGAGCTTCTCCGGCACCGACAGAGGCCCCAAATACCACCCCGTCCTCGGCCGGGACGGAGATATCGATGCCACCGAAGACCCATCTACGCGAATTCGGGTTGATGGGCTTCGACCATATCGATATCCGGGTCAAGAATCGGGAGAAGGCCCGGCGCTTTTTTGTCGAGCAGATGGGCATGGATGTCCTCGGCGACGGGGACGGCCACACCTACCTCATGTTCGGGGACCAGGTGCTCGGCCTGCACGACGCCAAGGACAAGGAGGCCGTCGGGGGCGTCGACCACCTCGCGCTGCGCGTGAGCGAATGGACGGGCCTCAAGAGCCGGGTGCAGCGATCCCGGGTCGTGATCATCGGCGAGAAGGAGCGCGAGGACTCTCGCTCGCTCTACCTGCGTGGGCCGGACGGCATTCGCATCGAGCTCGTCTGGAGGCCGGACCCCTCGGTCCACCTCGGCCACTGCGCGGGGATTCCCAAGTCGTAGATCGTCCCGTCAGGGACGCGGCGCCGATGCTGGCAGCGCGACGCGCTTCTCGATAAAATAGTGGACGCTGGAGGTGCCGGGCGTGAACCGGAAGCTGTGGGGCACGTGGGCGGGGATGAGATGCGTCGCCCCGGCGAGGTGGGACTCGGTCCGACCATCGATCGTCATATCGATCCGGCCCTCGACCACGATCCCCCACTCGACGTCGTGGGTGTGGGTGGGCACGACGACCTCGGCCCGGTCCTTCCCGAGCTCCATGAACAGGATCTGGGTACGCCCGTCATCATGGACGTAGACGTCGATGCCGGCGAGCTGGGTCTTCGGCAGTGAGCGCACGGACGGCGGGAACGGCATCGGGCTCCTCTCGGGCTACGCCCGAGGTCGCACGGTCGGTGTCGAGAGCTTCGGGACGAGCGTGAGCCAGTCGGCGTACTTCTTCTCCTCGCCCTTCACGGTCCGGTAGTACACCGCGGAGACGTCCCGGGTCACGGGACCGACCTTGCCGTTGCCGATGATGTACTGCCCGACCGAGCGGATCGGGGCGATCTCGGCGTACGTGCCGGAGAAGAACGCCTCCTCCGCCGAGTACAGTTCGTTGACCGACAGGGGCTTCTCGACGACCTCGTAGCCGAGGTCCCCGGCGATCCGGATGATGGAGTCGCGCGTGATACCCATGAGGATGTCCGACTCCGGCCCGGGGGTGTAGAGCTTCCGGTTCCGGACCAGGAAGATGTTTTCTCCCGTACCCTCGGCGAGGTGGCCGAGCGCGTCGAGGAGGATCGCCTCCTCGTATCCCTCCTTCAGAGCGTCGATGCCGGCGAGATAGCTGTTGATGTAGTTGCCCGCCGCCTTAGCCCACGACGGGATGGCATCCGATCGGGGCTTGCGGAACGGGGAGATCTTCGTCTTGACGCCCTCGTCGGAGGTGGCGCCGAGGTACTTGCTCGCCGGGACCACCCCGATCGTGAGCGAGACCTTGCCGGTCAGGTTCTTCACGCCGAGGCCGGGCTCGCCGCGGTAGATGAGGGGGCGGATGTACGCCGGGACGATGTCGTTCGCCGCCGTCGTCTCGATGATCGCCCGTTCGATCTCCGCGGCGCTGTACGGGACCGGAAGGAAGTAGAAGCGAGCGGAGGCTAGGAATCGCTCTACGTGCTCCTTCAGCCGGAAGATCGCCACGCCCCGGGCCGTCTCGTAGGCCCGGATCCCCTCGAACACGGCGACCCCGTAGTGGAGCGAGTGGCCGAGCACGTGGGACTTGGCGTCCGCGAAGTCGACGAGCTTGCCGTCCATCCAGACTTTCTTCGCTTCGGTCTTCATCCTACGGGTCCTCCGGACCTGGGCCCGGCAACTCCAACCATCCGATGCCGGTGCGCGAATATAGCCGTCACCGTTCATCCGTACCTGGAAACAAGTACGGATTCCGGGTTCCCGGCGGCTTGCCCGTCCTCGCGGACGGGTCTTACGACCGCTCCACCGGCGTTTACCGTCTCCGGGGAACTCCCGGCGACGAGCGACACGAGATTCCGTGCCGCATTCAGATCCCGGTCCATCACGAGACCGCACCGCCCGCACGAGTAGATCCGCTCCGATAGCGCGAGCTCGTCCTTGACAAGTCCGCACCCGGAGCATCGCCTGCTCGACGGATAGTTCCGTGGCGCCACGACGACCCGGGACCCATTCCAGACGGTCTTGTATTCCAACATCCGTCGGAACTCCGACCACCCGGCGTCGCTGATGGCCCGGGACAGATGTCGATTCCGGACCAGGTTCTTCACCGAGAGGTCCTCGACGACCACGACCGACTTGGTTCTCGTCAGCTCGGTGGTCGCCTTGTGGAGGAAATCACGGCGGCGACAGCGAATGCGGTAATGGAGGCGGCCGAGCGCCCGGGCGCTCTTGGCCCGGCCCCGCGACCCCTTCTGTTTCCGGCTGTGAAGGCGGCTCCGATGCCGGAGCCTCCGGAGGCCGGAGGCCAGCGGCTTCGGAGATTGCAGGCGGTTCCCGTCGGAAATAACTGCGAAAGAGCTGAGACCGAGATCGACACCGACCGCTGGGCCAACAACCGTCCCGGGGTCGGGGCGTTCCCTCTCGACAGCGAGGCTCACGAACCACCGATTCGCTTCCCGGCGGACCGTCGCGGAAAGAATACGGCCGTGGAACTTCGCCGTCGATTCTTTCGCCCGGACCTCCCCGATGCGCGGGAGCTGGAGGCGGCCGTCAAGGACGCGAACCGCTCCGGTCAGACGGAACGAGTCTCGCATGCCCCGCCGATGGAAACGCGGCTCGCGTGCGAGACCGGTTCGATGTCGTCGATACGCAGTGGCGGCGTTCCGGAACGCCTCCTGGGGAGCGCACTTCGAGACCTCCTCCCACCAGGGAGCGTTCGTCCGTTTCCATACGTTCCACTCACGATGAAGACCGATTGCCGATGGAATAGATCGGTTCTCCGCCGATGCTTTCCGCAACCGCTCTACCGCCCAGTTGTACGCGAACCGTGCGGCGCCGGCATGGCGCCGCAGGCATTCTTCTTCGTGTCGGTTCGGGTCGATCTCGTAACGGTAGGCTTGGGTGACCATCACAGGTCCTTCACCACCTTGCGGGCCTCGGACAGGAGGCGTTTGGTCTTGTGGCTGCGAAGCCCGTAGAGCCGAGCCGAGAAGGAGGTGATGATGGCGATGAGGTCGTTGGCCAGTTCGGTCTCCGGTATGTCCTTGGGCTTCGGGTCCAGCACCTCAAGAGTCGTCCCGTAGGCGGCGAAGACATGGCGGAGCAGATCCACGCCGAACCGGGCGAGGCGATCCTCGTAGGCGACCACGACGCGAGATACCCGACGCTCCTGGACGGCCTGGAGAACCGCGAGAAACCCAGGGCGGTCAAACTTGAGCCCGGAGCGGATGTCCATGTGCATCTCGGCCCCTGGGAAGGCCCGTTGAAGCCGCTCCTTCTGTCGTTCGAGGTCCTCCTTCTGGCCGCGCGACGAGACGCGGGCGTACAGGATAGGCGCACGAATCTCGCGCTCGCCGGAGAGACGGAAGACCTCCGATTCTGGGATCCGTCGTCTTCCGCCCGCGGTCCGTATGACACGGAGCCGGCCGTCCCGGTCCATCCGTTGGATCGTGCGTACCGTGAGCCCGAGTCGGCGGGCGGCGTCACGGGGCCGAAGCAGAATGTCCACGAGAACGGCATGAGATTGCACATATTCCTACTTGACCCCGTTAGCCGTTAAAGCCCTCGCTCCGCCCCGGCGCCGAGCGCGATTCGGCGACACATGGCGACTCGGCACGGCCCGAGCCCTACCTGGATTGCGGTCCTGCCCGTACACGCTGAGATCGGACCGTCGCTGCGGGGCCGTTTAGCGCATATGGCCGTTGGCGCTGTGCTTCCGGCGTCGGAGTCAGGTCGTGGACGTACAGAGCGCCCCCGTGAGATCCGAGGGGCTAGGTTCGGTCATGATCCGCGGACCCCGTGGAGCGTTCCGTTGGACCGCCTACGTCCTCGCGGTCACCGCGTTCGCGGCCGCGGTACCGACCCCGCTCTACCCCATCTATGAGCAGCAATTCGGATTCTCCTCAGGGATCCTCGGACTCGTATTCGGCGCGTACACGGCTGGGGTGCTCCTGACGCTGTTCTTCGTGGCCCCTCAGGCCGAGCGGGTAGGTCGAAGGAGAATGCTCTACCTCGGAATGATTCTCACCGCCGTCGGCGCCGCGGGCTTCGCGTTCGCCCCGGGGGTGGTGTGGCTCGGACTCGCTCGGGTCATCTCGGGGATGGGGGTGGGAGTCACGACCTCCGTAGCGACCGCGGCGATGAGCGATCTTGAGCCCTACCGGGATCAGCACCACGTCGCGCGCGTGGCGGTGGCGGCCAACTTCGGTGGATTCGCGATCGGTGTCGTCCTCAGCGGCTTCCTGGTCGAGTACGCCCCCTACCCCATGGAACTCGTCTACCTCCTGCCGGTCCTCGCGAGCTTGATCGGGCTCTTCGCCGTCTACGTCACCCCCGAGACCGCCGCGGCCCTCGGCTCGAACCTTCGGATCCAGATCCAACGCATCTCCGTACCGCCGACGCTTCGACGATGGTTCTGGGTCGCGGCCGGCGGTGTCGCGGCCTGCTACTCCATCTACGGTCTCTTTGCCGCGCTCATGCCATCGTACCTGCGTAGCGATCTCGGCATTTCCAGTCCCTTGGCGGCCGGAGCGTTCGTTGCTCTCATGTTCGGGATGGCAGCGGCTACACAGCTGGCCACCGCCCAGATCCATGATCGCCGTGCGCTGTTGGTCGGGTTTCCCGTGCTGCTCGGAGCTCTCGTCGCCCTCGTTCTGATCCTCCCGCTCACCCTCTGGACGCTTATGGCTCTCGTGAGCGCCGGGCTAGGGGTCTCGGTGGGCCTCACCTTCATGGGCAGCGTCACGCTGATCGACCGGGTCACCCCCGAGGAGCGGCGGGGCGAGATCCTGGCCGGCTTCTACTGCGCTGCCTACCTTGCCCTCTCGATCCCCACCATCGGAGTTGCCGAAGCCTCCGAAGCGATCGGCCTAACCCACGCCGGTATCCTCTTCGGCGGCATCCTCGCAGTCGCGGTCGCCCTGCTGTACCTAGGGACCTACCGGACTCCGACTCCCGTGGGGGGAGGTGGGCGACCGCGCAGCACCCCCGATCGAACCTAGGTTCGCCGAGAGAGGTCGACCGCAGCGGTAGAGGGTCCCGCTGGAGCGCGCACCCGACTCCCGGGTCTCCGCGAAATTCGGGGGACCCACGACCAGGGCTCTCATGCGCTGGGCTCCTCCGTGGGCGCACCTTCGAGGCGAGTCACGCCAGCTCGCGTCGACCGAACCGCGCACGTTCTTGCTTTCGCAGAGCGGTATCCAGGGCATACCATACATATGTATATACATATGAATCTCCCTCTTCGGACTTCGGCGGAGATCGCCCCCGTTTCCACCCCCAATCGGTTCGTCGGCCGATCTCGATCGGACCGGCGATCGCTGGAGGGGGCGGTCCAAGTCGTAATGGTATCTCTGGATTACAGAACGACGGTAACGTTTGTGGCGTTCTTCAATAGCGCACTTCGCGATCTCTGCCAGAACGGGCCGGCCGCTCGAGGCGGCCCACTTCGGCCCGGGAAAGCGCTCGACACTCCGTGACGCTGCTTCGTCTATGTCCGCCCTGGGCCGTCGCAGGGGCGCGGAGTAGATCCAAGGCACTCTCCAGGGCGCTCGACGGACGCACTCCGCGCGTTCGAGGTTCCGCACAGGAACTAGGGGCCGGGTTGGTCCTCGCCGCCACTGGGGTCCCGCTCGAGGGGGAACGGCCCCCTCCCGGGGTTCGTATAACTCCTGTTATACGCCGCTCCGTCAGAGAATCGGTGGCGGTCGGCCGCGCTCTGACCGTGTCATACCTGTATATCGCAGTGTTAGACATGATGATTACGTTTCATACATTACTTAGCATCCAATTATTAGGACTTAGGGTCCGGGCGCTCCGGGCGTCCTCTGACCCTACTCCGGGCCCGAAAACCCGTTTGCGGCCTTCTAATGCGATCTCCGTCAGGGCCACGGGGAGCAGATCGTGCTGTATGCGTTGCTTAGAATCTATAGATACGTATTCACATATTCTGAGTAATCTATAACCGAATTCGTCGGACCTTGAATCGCCAGTGGCCGCCGGGCAGGTTGCCTTTGGTGTCGGTGATCAGTTCAGCGCACCCGTGCGCCTGGAGCGCGCCGTACATCGCCCAGAGGAACAAACCGCCGGGCCGGTCGGACGTCAGCCGTGCGGTGGCCTCGACGTGGGCCTGCGAATCGATCGGGAGCACCGTCAGGCGGCGCCTCAGTCGCTCCAGTCCACGGATCCGCTGGGCTCGAGAGCCACCCGGCGCCCGGGCGGCCAGCGCCGAGAGCTCGAGGAGATTGGCCTCCGTTGTGGCCAGCTCCTCCCCCGAGAGCGACTTGAGGAGCGACTTGGCGGCGGGAGCCCCGTGGAGGATCGAGAGGAGGACGGGTGTGTCGAGGGCCTTCACGGCCGGCCCCCTTCCCTCAGGCGATGGAGGGAGGCCCGATCGGAGGCCGCCGCGGTCTTTCCCCAGCTGCCCAGGATCTCGTCGAGGGTACCGCGCTCGTAGAGCAGGCGCCGGAACAGGCCGGTGAAGCTCTCGTCCCCTCGTTTCTCCTTACGCAGGGCATCGTAGACGCCCTTCTGCACGGCGATATTTTGCGAAGGCATGAATATACATGTTCATATGTATTATTAGGGGTTGTGGTTCGCTGCGCACGCTGCTTCGCGCCTTCGCAATCCTAGATAAGGAGTGAGCGGGTACCTAGTGGAGCGGCCGGCGGGGTTGTTCGGAATCTGAGGCGATAGTACTTTCCGGTCGAGCTCCATGCCCTGGGCATGGTCGTCCGAGTTCGAGAGATATCTGACGAAGAGGGGAACAAGCTGCGTCGAATCGTTCGGCACGGGCAGAATGCCATCGAAGTGAAACGGGCCCAAGTGATCATGGCCTCCGCTCAGGGATTCACGCCACCCAAGATCTCCGTGATTGCCCTGATGAGCGACGACTACGTCCGTCAGCTGATCCACGCGTTCAACCTGCACGGCTTCA